>Ga0307477_10001437_pt1 | contig 20152 bp, 21 predicted proteins | sample atmos_gasesECM2C_FD_203316 | JGI IMG/M metagenome (GOLD analysis project Ga0307477, IMG submission 203316) | Hardwood forest soil microbial communities from Morgan-Monroe State Forest, Indiana, United States - atmos_gasesECM2C_515 | ecosystem: Environmental > Terrestrial > Soil > Temperate...
TGGGTCATCGCTCGGCTTACTCGATGTGCCGCTCGATGCGACCGGGAGAGCGCCCATTCCGGTCAAGGCGGGCGGGCACGATGCCGATAGACCGGGTGATGGGCATCAACCTTGCCACCGAGACTGCTGCCCCCCATCCGCGCGAGCATGCAAACGTGCCCGAGGACGCGCGTCCGGAGCCGCTGAGTGAGCGGCGCGAGGGTGAGCGCCCCAGCAAAGGGGTGTATCCGGCGCGTTCGAGTGGGCGTTCGAGCAGGATGATCGGCGAAGTGGTGGTCGATCTGGGGTTCGCCGACCGCGAGACGGTCGAGGAGGCCGTCAGGGTCGCTCGTGAGCAGGGCCGCCCGACGGGCGAGGTGCTGGTGGCGCAGGGTGTGCTGCGCCCCGATCAGCTGGCGCGCGTGGTGGCTGAGCGGTTCGGGCTGGACTATGTCGACCTGTCGGTGTACGACCTGGATATGGGCGCGGTGCACCTGATCGGCTCAGACGCCGCCAAGCGCTACCGGGCGGTGCCGGTCGGGTTTGCCGAAGATGGGGCGTTGCTGTTGGCGATGGCGGATCCGACGAACGTGCTGACGATCGACGACGTGGCGATGATCACCGGCCGGCGAGTGCGCGTGGGAGTCGCCTCGGTCGAGGATCTCGACCTGCTGCTGACGCGGCTGGCGGGGATGGACGAGTCGATTGAAGGCATCGTCGACGGGGACGTCGAGGTCGATGCTGAGGCGGAGCTGGAGGTGGGCACGCTGGCCGAGGAGGCCGACCGCGACGCGCCGGTGATCAAGCTGGTGCATTCGCTCATCGCCCAGGCGGTGCAGCAGGGCGCCTCGGACATTCATCTCAGCCCGGAAGAGGGCGACGCGAAGGTGCTGTTCCGCGTCGACGGGGTGCTGATTCCGGCGGCGACGATCAAGCGGCGGATGATCGCGGGGGTCGTGTCGCGGATCAAGATCATGGGCGATTTGGACATCGCCGAGAAGCGCGTGCCTCAGGACGGGCGGTTCGCGTTGACGATCGAGGGTCGGCGCGTGGACATCAGGGTCGTGACGCTGCCGTTGGTGTACGGCGAGAGCGTCGTGCTGCGTATCCTCGACAAGGGCGTCGTGGTCCAGGACTTGCAGTCCCTGGGAATGGAGCCCGCGGCGCTTGCGCGCTTCGAACGTGCGATCGCAAAGCCCAACGGCGCGGTGCTCGTGACGGGGCCGACGGGGTCGGGCAAGTCGACGACGCTGTATGGGGCGCTGAGCGTGCTCAACGACGGCGAGCGTTCGATCCTGACGATCGAGGACCCGGTCGAGCAGCGGATGGCGGGCGTCAAGCAGATGCAGATCGCGCCGAAGGCGGGAGTGACGTTCGACGTGGGCTTGCGCTCGATGCTGCGTGCGGACCCGGACGTGATCATGGTCGGTGAGATCCGCGACCGCGAGACCGCGCACATCGCCGTGGAGGCGGCGCTGACCGGGCACCTGGTGCTCTCGACGCTGCACACGCGCGACGCGCCGAGCGCGCTGGGGCGGCTGATGGACATGGGCATCGAGCCGTTTCTGATCTCCTCGGCGATCGACTGCGTGGTGGCGCAGCGGCTCGTGCGGATGCTGTGCACGCATTGCAAGCGCTCTCAGGAGCTCTCGGAGGCGGTGCTCTCTGAGCACGGTCTGATGGGAGCGGAACCGATGGAGGCGGTCGGGTGCTCGCGCTGTGGAGGCAGCGGCTATCGCGGGCGCGTGGGCGTGTATGAGGTGATGACCGTGGACGAGCGCATCAGGACGCTCGTGCTCGAGCATGGCTCGGTCGATGACATCGCGACGGCCGCCACGGAGGCGGGGATGGTGCGGTTGCGCGAGGACGGCATGGAGAAGGTGCGCGCCGGGCAGACCTCGATCGCGGAGATCGAGCGGATGACGAGCAGTTTGCTGTCGTAGAGCCGGCGCGGGCTTTTGTGGGTAAGCCATAGCTTGGCCCTTGCATCGGATTGCCGCTGGCGCCGCTTACCGCACCTGCCGCATGTCGCGAGCGCTTTTCGGTTGCGGTTCGCGTCTGAGTGGGCCACTGGACGTACGCGCCACACGGATGCCACGTCGTGCGAATCCAGAAACTCGACATAGGCGTCGCCAACCGGCGCGCTGAAGAGAGCGAGGAGTCTTGGTCGACGCCCTTGGTACCAAAAAACCGATACTCGAGCACCTGCGCCAGGGCAGCGCGAACTGCGCCCGTCGCATTGCCCATGTAGAGGATCTTCGCCTTAATCAGCCATTCCTCTCCTGCTTACGGCCAGGCGAGGCCGAGCGCACGCGCTGCGGTGCTGAGCTTCATGATCAGCCGGCGAGGGTCTGTTGGCGAGGGCTTGAAGTCGTGGGCGCGATAGAAGCTCGCGGCGTCCTCATCCACCGCGTCTACTACGACGAGGCGCCCGCCGGCGGAACGCGCGGCCACGACGATCGTGGTCAGGGCGTGAACCAGCAACTCGGCGCCGAGCCCCCGGCCGTGCAGGCTCTTATGAAGGGCCAGCTTGGCAAGGAGGATCGCGGGGATGCGCTGGGGCGCCCCACGGCCGGCACCTCGCGGGGCGTCATCCCGCTCGACCAGATGAGGGGCAAGGGCGAAGTAGCCGACGACAGCGCCGGTGGCTTCCTCTATGAGCAGATATGTGCGAGTGCCCTGGCCTATGGCGTGCCGGGCGTGCTGCCGCAACCATGCCGTGAGGGCGTCGAGCCCGCAGTCGAAGGCGTCGAGGTGGTGGTCGGCGGCAAGCGGTTCGACGCGGTAGCTCACGTCGGCTTGATTCGCCTGCGTCGCGCGCCCTCTTTAGCCGCCCGCGTAAGTCGTGGAGCGTCCTCTGGCTCATCGAGAGATGCGACGAGCTGGTCGAAGTAGATAACTGGGATCACTGTCGATGCCCGCTCCCGCACGAGGCTGTCGGCACGCCCCATCGCCGCGAGTACGACAAACGACGACACCGACTCGCCGGCGAGGGCTGCTGCCTGCTCGATCTGCTTGCGCTCCGTTGATGTGAGTCGCGCCTCCAGGCGCTCTGCCTTGGTCGCCACGATCCTCCTTTCTCCGTACAAGTGTACGGTGTCACCATCCAGGCGTCAAGCGTTGGGTTGTCGACCTCGCACGCGGCGAGCCGCCTGGCTCATCAAGCGACATCCGCCCACCGTGGAGCCGCGCTCGAGCGGTGCGACCCGAGATCGGTTGGGGCCTTACGGGCCCAGCAGCAGCAGCGACAGACGCAGGGGCCCCGAGGGGAAGGCTTCGCCCGTAAACGAATAGGCCTCGTAGGAGCGTCCGCCATAGGACACGGGGCCGCGCGCGGGCACGCTCGCGGGGCCGGGCGAGAGCGTGCCCATCACCTGCCGTCCGCCCGTGCGCATCAGTATCTCGGCGCCCGTGAACAGGTGCGCGAGGCGCAGGTAGCCGGCGTCGTCTTGGATCGCCATCTCGAACTGGCCGACCACGCGCCCGCCGCTGCGCACCGTGCCGCGGACGGGCGCCAGCACGTGGGGCCCGCCGAGGTCCTCGAGCAGTTGCCCGTTCGTGGTGACGCGCACGCGCACGACGTGGATGTGTTCGCCGAAGAACCCCACGATCGCCGCGCGCGTCGCGGTGGCGTCGTGAGCGGCGACGGCGCGCTGGAGGGCGGAGGAGTGTTCGATGTGGCGCAGCGTCGCCGCTACGGCCGGACTGTGGAGCTCCTCCTGGTAGATCCGTTCGCCGACATGCCCGAGCGTTTCCACGCGCGTCTGCGCGGCGGAGCCCGGGCAGGAGATCGAGGCGGTGGGGGCAAGCAGCACGATGTGCAGTGCGCCCGCCGGGTAAACGGCGCCGGTGAGCGTGGTCGTCTGGAAGCTCTGCCCCGCGACCGTGAGGGGTCCTTCGGCCGGCAGGCTCGCTGGCGGCGTCCCGCTGATCGTGCCGGCGAGTCGGTGTGAGCCGCTGAGCAACAGCACTTGCGCGCCGGTGACCTGGTGGACGACCTGCAGGTAGCTGTGGTCGGACTGGGTGGAGAGCACGAACGTCGCCGAGGTGCCTGGGATCGAGCCGCGCGCGGGCGCGATCGCGATCCCCGAGCCGGCCTGTGCCAGCACGCGGCCCCCACGCAGGACCTCGACGCGGACGATCTGGCCGAGTGTCAGTTCGCGCAGCGCGGCGTCGGCGGCGGTGGCGTTGCCGCTGTTGACGGCGCTCCTGAGCGCGGAGGAGCTCTGCAGGCGGTGCACCGCCTGGGCGACGATGCCGCCGGTGGTGGCCTCGTGGTAGACGCGAGCGGCGACCGTGCCGAGCGTGCTTGCGACCATGGCGGCGCAGCTTGCCGGGGGCGGGGTGGTGCTCGCCGCGGGTGTGCTCGTAGACGACGCCGTTGCCGCGGCGGTGGGCACGGTTGCGCTGGCGACGGGCCGGGTGGCGGTTGCCGATCCGCGGCCCGCCAGCAGGCCGAGGATCGTGAGGGTCATGAGGGTCGTGTGGATGCGCGGACCTCGTCGTCCGTGGAGTCTCGATCTCAGGTTGCGGTGCGCAGGCCCGGCGGGGTCGTGGGGAGATGCGCTGGGCACATCTCCGATCGTAGTCCCGCGCTTCGCGGCGGGCGCCGTTCCACCCGCGTGCTCTCGCGGTCGGCCGCTTGCATGCGGGGACCCCGCACATTTTGCGCGAGGCCCCCGAGATGCGATGTGGCACTATTTCTTCTTCGAGCCTCTCTTGCCTTTGCCGGCGCTCTTGTGGCCTTTATGGCCCTTGCCATGGTGCTTTCCGGCGGCGGCGAGCACGACCGGCTTGGGGTTCAAGCGCGTCCATCCTGACTGTGCGTCCGACGGGCAGCTGGTGGGGCGTCCCAGGTCGAACGGTCCGGAGATGGCTTGGGCGACGACGCCTTTTTCAAGGTACGCGTAGGTGACCGTCAGCAGCGCGTCCACGCGCGGCTCGGCGCACAGCTTGGAGCCGATCGCGAACTGCCCGGCGATCGTCTCGTACTGCGACACGGTCGCGCCGACGCAGTTGTCGGCGTAGCCGGGGACTTCCGAGGAGCAGGAGAACGTGTCGTTCACGGGCTTGCCCGACGGGATGTTGCTGACCAGCGGGGCGGCCTGCACGCCCGTGACCGGGATCTGCGACTGCAGCTGATAGCCGGTGATGGGGCCGCTGCAGTGGAACGTGTAGGCCACCTGCTGTTCTTCGCTGCCCACTTCGGGCTTGCCGGCGGACAGGCTGCCGAAGCAGGAGTAGTTGTTGGGATTGGTTTCTTCGGCGCTGCCGATCGCCGGCATGGCGAGCGACAGGGCCGCGAGCGAGCCCACGATCGCGACTAGCCACCACGTGGCTTTGCGGTGGGCGGTGTGTAGTGCGTGCAACGTGGGTCTCCTTGGTTGGTTGATTGGACTGCGGGTCGTTGGTTGGATCAGTGCAGAAGCGCGGACAGGCTCTGCTTGGGTGAAGTGGGGTCATACGCCGTGCTCGGCCGCGCGCCGGCGCGGGCGAAGGGCGAGATCAAGAGGACGCCCGCGGGCGGTTCTGAGCCGAGCGTCGCGGTCGAGGAGTCGGCGGGCAGGCTGGAGGCGGTGGCGTTGCCGATCGTCCCGAACGTGATCACGATCAGGCCGTGTGCGCTGTAGGCCGGGTTGGACATGATCGCGGGGACGGTCGCTTTCAGGAATGCGTCGGCGGCGCTCAGCGCCCCCGCCGTTTCGGGCTTGCACGGGACGCCGGCCGCGCCTTCGGGGCACGGGGGCTGGACGATCGCGTCGAGGTTCTGCGGCGGCGTGCCGGCAAGCAGCCCGGCCTCGCTCGCGAACGCGCCGGCGGCCAGGGAGGACCAGCCGCTCAGGAGCGTCCCGGCCTTGACGAGCTGGGAGTCGATGTAGGGGGCAGCCGCAGGCTGGGCGAGGACCTGCGCGAAGGTGCTGCCCGCGAGCGTGATCAGCCACACGCTCGTCACCGGCGGCAGGGGCGTCGCCGTCTGTTTGGTGCCGCCGCCGACGCTCGTCGTCGGCGCTTTGGAGGTGTTTTGGCCCGATGTCGGAGACATGCTCGCGCTCGACGGTGTTTTCGACTTGGGCGTCCGGGCACCGCTGCTCGTGCTCGCGCCGCTGCTCGCCGGCGTAGCCTGGGGCGTGACCGGGGGCAGCTCGACGGGTGCTGTGCTCGCGTGAGCGCCGGGGCCGGTCGCCGTGAGGGCGGCGATCGAGCGGAGCACCAGCGGGGCAACTTGCTCGCCCGCCAGGGACGCGCTGGGCGCGGGGCCGATCGCCGCGCCCACGGCCACGCCGATGGCCAGCATCCCCGTTGCCAGCGCCGCGCTGACGCGCAGTGAGGGCAGACGCGGCGCGCGCTGGAGGGACGCGGCGGCGGTCCGCTGAGCGTCGCTCCCGGTGGGCGATCCAGGGCCGGTCGCACCCGACGGGCTCGTCGGTCCTTGTGGGGATGGCGGGCCTCCGGCGGCGGCGACCTCGGGTGGTGTGGGGGTGTCGGGTGGATTTGTCATCGGTTTGAAGTGAGTGAGCCGGCGTGGCATCTTCATAAATTAGCTTATATTGATCAAGATAATGAGGAATATGGTAGGTTCACTGCCGACACAGGTAACCATCACCCGAAACGGAGTCCCTGTCCATGAACCGCAATCGCCGTCTCACACGACTACGAAGCCTCGCCCTCGCCGGGGCGAGCGCAGGCGTGCTCGGGGTCGCCGCGGCGCCCACGACCGCGCTGGCGACCCCGACGATCTCGATCAGCGGCGCCACCGCGTCGTATCCGCTGGTGTCGCTGCTCGCCGCGAAGTACGTGAAGCTGAAACCGCACTCGGTGAAGTTCAAGATCACTCAGGGCGGGGCGCAGATCGGCATCAACGACGTGGCCTCAAGCCGCGTCTCGATCGGCGATGTCTCGCGCGATCCGCTGCCGAGCGACCCGAAGGGCCTCGTGTTCTACCCGGTCGCCAAGTACGGGATCTGCGTGGTCACGAGCTCCGCCAACACGCTGTCCAACCTCACTCCTGCGCAGGTGGTGTCGATCTTCACCGGCAAGACGCGCAACTGGAGCCAGGTCCCCGGCGCCACCGCCAGCGGCACGATCGATCTGATCAGTCGCACCTCGGTCGCGGGCGTGCTGACCAGCTTCCAGACGTTGCTGCTGGAAGGCAAGAAAGTCACCGAGCCGCTGGCCCACGAACGGCCCTCCGAGGGTCTGTTGCGCACGGAAGTCGAAACCGACCCGAACGCGATCGGGTTCCTGTCCAACTACCAGGCGGGCCTGGGCAAACTGAACACGGTCGCCTACAACGGCGAGACCTGCAACCGCGCGACCGTGCAGGCCGGGCAGTACGCGGGCATCGCGCGGTTCTACGAGGTCACGCGCGGTCCCGCGCAGGGCTTCGTCGCGTCGTTCATCTCGTGGATCACGAAATCGGCGGCGGCGCGCAAGATCATCTCCAGCCAGTGGGTGCCGGTGACGTGAGTCGCCTGCGGGACCCTTGGCCTGACCACCGCGCCGAGCGTTTGCTCGGCGCGGTGTCTTTGCTCGTGGGCGCGTGTGTGATCGCGATGATCGTGTTCGTCGGCGTGCGCGCTTGGCCGATCTTCGAGCACAACGGCCTCAGTTGGCTGGGGCCGGGGGGAAATCTGGAAACGCAGATCGCGAACATGCAGGCCACGAGCGTGAACCCGCCTGCGTCGGCGTATCACCTGAACGCGTGGCCACTTGTCTATGGCACGCTGTTGACGACCAGCATCGCGATCGTGCTGGGCACCGTCATCGCGGTGCTGTCCTCGATTTTCATCGTCGAGCTTGCGCCGGCCCGCCTGCGCAAGCTGGCGATCCCGGTGATCCGGCTGCTGGCGTCGGTGCCGTCGGTCGTGTACGGGCTGATCGGCGTGCTCGTGCTCGTGCCGTTCGTCGGCAATCATCTGGTCACCGCGTCCGAGAAGAACTCGGTGCAGAACTTCGTCGAGCTCACGGGCGCCGGGCTCGGGGTCGTCGTGGTGATCCTGACGGTGATGATCACGCCGATCATGATCGCGCTGATCTGCGAGGCGCTGATGGCCGCGCCCGCGTCCTGGCGTGAGGGAGCGGTGGCGCTCGGTCTCAATCCGCTGCGGGCGGTCTTGGCCGTAACGCTGCGCGCGATCCGCCCCGCGATCGCCGCCGCCGCCGTGCTTGCCGCCGCCCGCGCGCTGGGCGAGGCGGTGATGATCCAGATGGTCTCCGGCGGCAGCTCCTACACGCCCAACTTCTCACACGGCGCGCTGATCTTCTTCTACGAGCCCCTGCGCACGCTGGCGTCGGCGATCGTCGACTACCACGAAGGTCTCGGCGCCCCGGCGCTGCGTGCGACGCTGTATGCGTTCGGCGCGCTGCTGCTGTTCTCGGCGTTCGTGCTTTCGATCGCGGGCTACCTGATCAAGCTCCCATTGCGCAGATATCAGGTGCGCGGATGAGCGTGTACGCCCCTCAACTGGAGACGGGCTCGCCGCCCACGTCCAAGCGCGGGCGGCGCTCCTCGCCGTGGACGTGGCGCTGGCGCGACCGGCTGGTGCTCGCCTGCGCCTGGACGGCCGGTCTCGGGCTGTGCGCGATCGCGGCGGCGATCGTCCTGTACATGGGCTATCGCGGGATCGAGTATCTGCGCCCGGGCCTGCTGTTCACGCGCCCGGCGATCGGTCAGTCCCAGAGCCAGACCGGAGGCATCCTCGACCCGCTGATCGGGACCGCGCTGCTGACGCTGATCGGCATCGGGCTGGCGTTCCCGCTGGCCGTCGCCTGCGCGGTGTGGATCGCCGAGTACGGGCGGCCGAGCTGGCTGGCGCGGGTGGTCGAGTCGAGCATCGAGATCGTCGCCGGGACCCCCGACATCGTGCTCGCCCTGTTCGGCCTGTCGATCTTCCAGCTCGGCCTGTTCGCGCCGCTGTCGTTCCGCGCCGAAGGCGGCGGGGTGTATGGGCGCTCGTTCGTCGCGGCCGGCGCGATGATGTCGCTGATCGCGCTGCCGCCCCTGTTCGCCGCCACGCGTGACGGGTTGCAGGCCGTCCCGGAACACATGCGCGAGGCGGCGTTCGCGCTGGGCAAGACGCGGATCGCGACGATCCGCCGCGTGCTGCTGGGAAGCGTGCGCTCGAACATCGCCACCGGTGTGACGCTCGGCGTCAGCCGCATCATCGGTGACACCGCGATCGTGCTGCTGCTGCTGGGCGAGACGCTGCACATCGAAACGCAGGGCCCCGTACCGGTCGTGGACCTGCTGCGCGGGACGGGCTCGACGCTGACCAGCTACGTGTACGACAACTCGCCCGCCGGCGAAGGGGCCGCGCCGCAGAAGGCCTACGCGGCGGCGTTCGTGCTGCTCGTGTTCGTGCTCGGCCTGAACCTGCTCGTGGAGCGCATCGGCCGCTCTCGGCCAGCCCCGTCTCCTTTGACGGGACGCTGAAACATCAGTAATCTCATTGATCTAATGGACAATATGCTCGATATCGAGGCGCTGTCGGCGCAGGAAGAGGTGCCGCCGGTGCGCACGATCGTGCTCGACCGTCCACCTGTGCCCGTCGCGCCGCCCGTGCGCGAGCGCAATCCCCTGCGCGAGCCCGCGCCCTCCACGGCCGGTCCCGAGCGGCTGCGCGTGAGCGATCTGAGCATCGCCTACGCGGGCGTGCCGGCGGTCAAGTCGGTGTCGCTGTCGATCCACCAGGGAGAGGTGCTCGCGCTGATCGGGCCCTCGGGCTGCGGCAAGACGACGCTGCTGCGCACGCTCAACCGGTTGACCGAGCTGACGCCGAGCGCCGCGCGCTCCGGGCGGGTCCTGCTCGACGGGCAGGATATCCACGAGCTCGTCGACACGACCCTGCGCTCGCGCGTGGCGATGGTCTTCCAGCAGCCCAACCCATTTCCGATGTCGATCTTCGACAACGTCGCGTTCGCCCTGCGCGAGCAGTCGCGCAAGCGCCCACGCCGGCGGGAGCTGGAGCCGCTGGTGATCGACGCGCTGCGCCGCGCCGGCCTCTACGAGGAGGTCTGCCACGATCTCGATCGCCCCGCGCTGCGCCTCTCCGGCGGCCAGCAGCAGCGGCTGTGCATCGCCCGCGCGATCGCCCCACGCCCAGAGGTGCTGCTGATGGACGAGCCCTGCAGCGCCCTGGACCCGATCTCCACGGGCGTGATCGAGGAGCTGATCGGCGAGCTGCGGCGCGAGCTGGCGGTCGTGATCGTCACCCACAATCTTGCCCAGGCGCGGCGTGTCGCCGACAAGGTCGCGTTCATGTATCTCGGCGATCTGATCGAGTATGGGACGGCCGACGAGGTCTTCACCCAGCCGCGCGCGGCGCGCACCCGCGACTACGTGCAGGGCACGTTCGGATGACCCCGCCGGACCCTCGGGCGAGTACTGCTCGCGCGGTTCGCCGGGTCGGAGCGCCGCGATCATGAGCCTCGCCCCCGTGCCCTCCGAGCAGCCGGAGGCCACTCCGAGCTGCGCCAACTGCTCCGCGCCGCTGGCTCCCGATCAGCATTACTGCCTGGCCTGCGGCCAGCCTGTCTCGCCCGTGCGGCTGGCGTTCCTGGACGTGCTCCAGGCCGACGCCCAGGCCTATGGCGTAGCCCAGACGCCAGTCGGCGCGCTTCCGCCCGGATACGCGCCCGTGATCGAGCCGACGTCCGGCGCGACGTGGACGTTGCGCCGTTACTCCGGTCTGTTTGGGCTGCTGTCGGTGCTGTTGCTGGCGATCGTCGCCGGTCTGCTCGTCGGCCACTGGGTCACGCAGAGCAGCGCGCCCAGCCGTCAGGTCGTGCGGGTCGAAGGTCTGGGTGCGCTCGCCGCGCCGGCAGCGGCCGTGAGCACGGCGCCGGCGAGCACGACCGCCGCCACCACACCCACCTCCACCACGAGCGCGAAGTCGAGCAAAGCAACGGCCAAGACCGAAGCGCACGACGTGCAGGAAGCCAAGGCGATCGAAAAAGCGCCGCCGCCCAAGGCAGTCAAGGTGACCCCGACGAAACTCCAAAAACTCGGCTCTACGACGGGCAAGAAGCACGAGGAAGAAGTCAACTCCCTCGGCGCCCAGCCGATCGAAACGGGGGGCTGATGAACGCGCTTGCGCCACCCGCCGCTGAGCTGCGCCGCCGCCGCCACGAGCTGGCCCAGCGCGTTGCCGCGCTGACCTGGGACCTCGGCGGGCTCACGTATGAAATGGCGGTCCGCGACCACTATCGCCTCGACGTGCTCGCGCGACGCGCCGCCGAGCTGCAACAGGCCGACGCCGAGCTGGACGAGATCCAGCGCCTGCTCGCGGGCGCAGAGGACGGCGTGCATGGCCAGTGTCGCGCCTGCGGCGCCGTCCACAGTCGCGGCGCCGCCTACTGCTGGCATTGCGGCGCCCCGCTGTTGAGCGAGGCGCGCCCGGCGGTGCTGGGAGTCGAGCCGGTCCCGAGTGGACCGGTGATCGGATAGCAGCCGCTCCCCCGCGGCCGGAAGTCGCGTTCCCTCGGGCGCTCGCACGGCAGCGTTCTCCCGGCTTGGCCGGCAGGGCCTCCGCTCGGGTCGAAACCGAACGGTCGTCCAGACGGCCTGCCCGAGGACTGCTCGTCGCGTAGCGTGTCGCGGATGCGACCACCAGTGTTCTCGCTAGCGCCACGTCTCTCGTCGCGGGGACGCCCGCCGATTCCGCGCCGGTCTCTGCGCCTCGCGCCTTTCGCCGCGATCGCGCTCGTGTGTGCCGGCGCCGCCACGGCCCCCGCGCTCGCGCCCGCCGGCCCGCGCGAGCATGGCTGCCCGCTGTTCCCCGCGAACAACTCGCTCAACCAGGACATCTCCCACGCGCCCGTCGATCCCCGCTCGGCGCAGTACATCGCGAGCATCGGCCTGAGCGGGCATCTGCACCCCGACTTCGGCACGAACCCGAGCTACGGCATCCCCTACACCGTGGTCGGCCCTCGTCAGCCGCGAGTGCCGATCGCGTTCAGCGAATTCGGCGCCGAATCCGAGCCCGGGCCCTACCCGATCCCGCCCGCTGCCCCGGTCGAGGGCGCTGGGGAAGAAGGCGACCGGCATGTGCTGGTGCTGCAACGGGGGACGTGCAAGCTATATGAGCTGTACTCGGCGCGTCGCCGCGGAGCGGGCTGGGAAGCCGGCTCGGGCGCCGTGTTCAATCTGCGCTCGGACGCGTTGCGCCCGGAAGGCTGGACCTCGGCCGACGCCGCGGGCCTGCCGATCATGCCGTTGCTCGTCCGCTACGACGAGGTCCGCACTGGCCAGATCGACCACGCACTGCGCGTCACCGTCGCCCGCACCCAGCGCGGCTACATCCACCCCGCGACCCACTTCGCCTCCTCCGACGCCGATCCGTCGCTGCCGCCGATGGGCCTGCGGTTGCGGCTGCGCGCGAGCTACTCCCTCGCCGGCTATCACGGCGAGTCGCTGATCGTCCTGCGCGCGCTCAAGCGCTACGGGCTGATCGTCGCCGACAACGGCTCATCGTGGTACATCACCGGCGCGCCCGACCCGCGCTGGAACGACGACGACCTCGAACAGCTCAAGCGCGTTCCGGGCTCCGCGTTCGAAGCCGTCTACACCGGCTCGATTCGGCATCGCGGCTGAATCCCGTCGGGCTCGAGTAGAGGTGCCCAACCGTACTACCAACCAGCGCATGCGTTTGGCCGCTGCACGTCGAGCGGGCGGGGTCGCGAGCGGCCAGGATCAGGAGGCCGGTGGCTGCTGCTGCGGTGCGCCCGGCGTTCCGACCGGCTCCGCAACCGGGGGCGGCGCGGGCGCTTGGGCGGCGGGCGGCTGCTGAGCCTGAGTCGGGGGAGCCGGCTGCTGTGCGCCCGAGGGCGGAAGCGCCTGGGGCTGACTCGCCTCACCCGTGACCGATGTCTTGAACTCGCGCATGCCGCTGCCGAGTGAGCGGCCGATCTCCGGCAATCGTTTCGCTCCGAACACGAGCAGCAAGATCACCACCAGGAACGCGATGTGCAGTGGATTGTCGAGTCCCATCGCAGCTCTCAGTCTAGACCATTCTCAGCGCGTGTCCGCATGACCGAGGTTACGGCGCGCGCGAGCCCGGCGGATCACTCCGATCCTCTGGCACGCACGCTCGTGCCCGCGCCTGCACCGGTGCGCGGCAGCGGATCTGCGGCCGCGTGACCGACCTCGTCCCGCAGCGCCTTACGCACCAGCTGCGCGGCGATCAGCAGGATCAGGACGGCGAACGCCGTGCGCAGAGCCGTGCCCGACAGCGCGTTCGCGAGCGCGACCCCGCCCGCGACACCCGCGACCGACAGCACGCCCACGAGCAGCGCGTCGTCGCGACGCACGTTGCCATAGCGGTTCTGCCGTACCGCGCCCACGAGCGCGACGGGCACGATCGCCAGCAGGGAGGTCGCCTCGGCCTCGTGCTGGGTCAACCCGACGACGATCACCAGGCCCGGCACGAACAGCACGCCGCCGCCTACCCCCAGCAGTCCCCCGAGCACACCGGCGGCAACCCCGATCAGGATCAGCCAGATCATTCGAGCAGCAACTCCACCGCCGAGGCGATCAGCACCGCCGCGAACAGCAGCGACAGTGCCCGCACGCGCATGCGCTGCTGCAACCACGTGCCAAACAGCACCCCTCCGACAGCGGGAATCCCGATCAGCAGCGCATCGAGCACGTGCACGTTCCCGTATACGCCTTGCACGGCCGCGGCGAATGCGGCGATGAACACGATCGCCGCGAGCGACGTCCCTGTCGCCTCGCGCTCGTCGTAACCCAGCCACACCACGAGCAGCGGCACGATCACGGTCCCGCCGCCGACCCCGAACAGGCCGCTGAACAGGCCTGCGGCGGTGCCGATTGTCATCAACTTCAGCGCCCGCTCGGAGGGCATGCTCACGGCCACGGCTATCTGCCCCGATCGCCCACGGAGCGCTTGCCAGGCGCAGGGCGCCGCGCGGTTACAGACATGTGGGTCCAGGTCGGGGCGTCCGATCCCGAGACGTGGAGCGATTCGGCCACGGCGCTCGCCATACTAGTGTTCGTGTCACCCGCCGCTACGCTCGTGGAGGCGCTCGAGCCGCTTCGCCGCGATCCGCCTCACGCCGCCGTACTGCTCGACATCGACGGCACGCTCGCGCCGATCGTGCGCCACGCCGACGACGCGCACGTGCCCGAGGCCACGCGCTCGCTGCTGATCGAGATCGCCAAGCGCTACCGCATCGTCGGCTGCATCAGCGGCCGCCGTGCCAGCACCGCCCGCCAGATCGTGGCGATCGGCACGATTGCCTATATCGGCAACCACGGTGGCGAGCTGCTGCTGCCCGGCGCGACCCGTCCTGAGATCGACCCTGACCTTGCGGCCTGGGCCCCGCGCGTGCGGGCGTTCGCCGCCACCGCCCACACCCCCGAGCGCCAACGCCTGCGCATCCGCGGCGAGGACAAGGACACGATCGCCGCGTTTCACTGGCGCGGCGCCCCCGACGAGGAGGCCGCCGCCGTGGTCGTGGCGGACATCGCCCGCGAAGCCTCCGAGCAGGGATTCGCGGTGCACTGGGGGCGCAAGGTCCTGGAGGTGCGCCCACCCGTGGAGTTGCACAAGGGGCTCGGCATTACCGCGCTGCTGCGCGGCCAGCCCGTATCGAGCGCCGTCTATGTCGGTGACGACACGACCGACCTCGACGCGTTCCGCGGCCTGCGCGTGCTCCAGCGGTCCGCTGAGTTGGAGCACGCGGTGTGCGTCGCGGTCGGTTCCGACGAAACCCCTCCCGAGCTGGCGTCCGAGGCCGATCTGCTGATCGACGGTGCCGCCGGGATGCGGGGCCTGCTCGAGGCGCTGCTCTAACCCGGCTCGCAGGACGCTGACCATGCGCTTCGTCGAGTTCCTCAAGACCACAGTCCTGCTCAGCGCGGGCGCCGCGACCGCGCTCGCCACGGTCACCGTCCTCGCCGTCGCGGGTTCGCAGACGAGCGTGAGCTCCCAGGAGCGCCTGATCGCGGTTGCCCTCGGTTGGTGGATCCTCGCCGCCGCGATCGGGCTGCGCCTCGGCCGCCGCGCCGAGGCCAATCCTCCGATCACGCGCCTACTCGCCGGCGCCCGGGCCAGTACCGCCCTGCCCGAGCACCATCCCGGCGCGATCCTGCTCAACCGCCTGTGGCCGCTGCTCTTGTTCACGCTGATCGCCGGCGGCCTCGCCTTCCTTGCCCCCCAGATCCCCGGTATTGCCGTCGGCTTCGCGATCATCTGGGCTCTCGCCTGGCGCCGCCAGCACGCCGCGGTCGCCGCCATCGAGGAGCGCGACGGGGTCTCCTTCTACGTCAGGCGCACCTCCCCGTTTCAACCGATCGCGCTGCACCGCACGCCCGGCTTCAGGGCGTTGCGTCCCGAGCCCACCAACGGCTCCGTCACCTGATGTCCGCCGACGGCGTCGGGCTCGCTCGGGAGGCGGCCGTGTCCGTGGGGGTGGAGTGGGGAACCGTCGCCTCCGCTGAGTCCGAGCGAGGGGCCGCCGTGTCCGCGGCCCACGCTGGAGGGCACGGTTCGGTCGGGGGGTCGCAGACTGTGCTTCGAGCGCAGGGGTCGGTGGGCGCCTCCGGCGATGGGGTGGACGTCTTGATCGTCTCGCTCGCCGCCACCGCCGGGCTGCGCGCAGCCGACACCGAGCTGGTCGATTCCCTGCGCCGCGCCGGCGCCTCTGTCGCGCTGGTTGCCGCCGCGCGCCCGCTACGCCCGCTGCGCACGCTCGCCCTGACCGATCTCGCCTGGGCCCTCGCCGCTCGCCGCGCCGCTGTGGCCGGACTCACCGAGCACCGTCCGCGTGCCGTTGTCTACTCGAGCACCACCTCCGCGCTCCTATGGCCGCGACCGGGGGCGATCCGCTTCGACGCCCCCTCCGCGGGCAACCGTCCTGGGCGTCACGGTCTGTGGCAGCGTCCGCTGGAGCGTCGTCGCCTCGCGCGCGCTCCGCTGCTGTTGCCCTGGAGCGCCGGCGGTCTGGACGAGGCGCCTGCCTCCGCGCGCGCCGGCGACCGCGCGCTCGTCCTGCCCGTCCCGGTCGCGCCCTCCGGCCACTCCGCCCCCGTCCGCGACATCACGGCGATCACATACGCCGCCAACCCGCTCAAGAAGGGGCTCGACCGCGTTCTCTGCGCCTGGACGCGCGTTCACCACCCCGACGAGCAGCTCTGCGTTGCGGGCGCCTCTCCCGCCGAGCTCGCCCGTGCCGGCATCTCCTTGCCGAGCACCGGCGTCACCGTCGCCGGGCCACTCGCGCCCGCCGACTACCGCGCGCTCCTGCGCCGCGCCCGCGTGTTCGTCTGCGCTCCCCGCCGCGAGGATTACGGCCTCGCTCAGTTGGAGGCCCTCGCCGACGGCTGTGAGCTCGTCACCACTCCCGCCCCCGGACCCTATGCCGCTCTGTCGATCGCACGCGCGCTCGACCCGCGCCTGGTCTCGGACGATCTCGGCGCCTCTCTGCGTACCGCGCTCGACGACCCCGCGCCCGACCACGCCGCCCGGGCCGCGTCCGCCCTCGCCGCTTTTACCCGGCCCATGACCGACCGGATCGCGTCGGAGGAGCTGCTCCCGCGTTTGCTGTCGTCGCACTCCCCTCGCTGACACGAGCGCCACTCCGTGCGGTGACCGGCGCCGGCTGGGCTGTACGGAGCAGCGGGCTTTGGGTCACCCACCCTTACCCGCACTACTTCGCGCGATTGCGTTTGCGCATCCCCACCAGCTCCTCCCACGGTCGCGTGTTCGCGACGTCCTCGCGCGTCAGCCATGCCCGCCGGGCTGTCGCGATGCCCCAGCGCATGTTCGCAAGCGTCACCACTTTGTGAGCGTCAGAGTCGATCACAATTTTCACCCCCGCCTTCGCCGCGTTGCGGGCGTGTACATCCGACAGGTCGCGCCTGTCCGGATTCGCGTTGATCTCAATCAGCGTCCCCGTTCGCGCTGCCGCGGCGAACACCGCCTCCAAGTCGATCGCATACGGCTCGCGTCGCACGATCATCCTCCCTGTCGGATGCCCGATCGCATCCACCAGCGGGTGCTCGATCGCGCGGATCATCCGGGCGCTCATCGCCTCCTCGCCCATCCCGAACGCCGTGTGCACGCTCGCCACCACCCAGTCGAGCTCGCCCAGCAGCTCGTCCTCATAGTCCAGCTCTCCGTCCGGCAGGATGTTCACCTCGCTGCCCGCCTTCACCGCGATGCCCTCCATGCGCGCGTCCACCTCGCGCACCCGCTCGATCTGCCGTCTCAGCTCATCCGGCGAGACGTCGTTGCCGAACCCGTGCGTCGCCGAGTGATCGGTGATCGCGACGTACTCATACCCCAGCTCCCGCGCCGCCACCGCCATCTCCTCGATCGTGTTGTGTCCATCCGAGGCGATCGTGTGGCAGTGCAACTCTCCTCTGATGTCCTCCTGCTGTATCAGCTTTGGTAGACCCTTACCACCGTCTATCGCCGCCTGCAGCTCGCCGCGATCCTCGCGCAGCTCCGGCTCGATATAGGTCATTCCCACCGCCTCATACACCTCCCGCTCACTCTCACAAGTGCGCGTCCTACGAGGTCCATCAGCGTCGCTGAGCACGCCGTGCTCGGACACGTGCAGCCCTTTTTTCACCGCCAGCTCGCGCAACGCCGCGTTGTGCCTGCCGGAACCCGTGAAGTGCTGCAGCAGATTTCCCAGCTCATGCGGCTTTCCAATGCGCAGATCGACACTCACACCCACGTGCGCGCGCCCGCGCGCGCCGACGGCACTTGCCGATGACACACTCTCGATCTCCGCCAGCTGCGCCAGCCTCTTCGCCAGCGCCACCGGCCTTTTCGTGACCGCGATCAGGTCGATGTCCTTCACGCTGTCGCCCATCCTCCTTGCCGATCCCGCCACCATCACCCGCGCACCCTCGCCCGCGCCTTCGCTCAGACCGCGTGCCAGCGCTTCACCCAGCTCGAGCGCCTGCGGCAGCAGCAGCCTCGCCCGGCTGTGCTCGCCAGGGTTCGCGGCGGCCAGGTCCAGCGCACTCAGCACGCCTTCCTCGAACTTCGCCCCCAGCCCTTTCACGTCGCGCACGCGCTGCTTCGTCGCGGCCTCGCGCAACGCCTGTGGCGAATCGATCCCCAAGGCCGAGTGCAGCAGCCGCGCCCGCTTGGCTCCGATCCCCGGCAGGCGGGTGATTTCGATCAACCCGGACGGGAACTTCACCCTCAGCTTCTCCGCCGCCGGGATCGTCCCCGTCTCACACAGCGCCCGGATCTTCTCCTGCAACGTCTCGCCGATCCCCTTCAGCGCCACCGCGCGCCCTTCCCGCGCCAGCGTCCCCACCGACACCGTCGCTTCGCGCACCGTCTTGGCGGCGGTGCGGTACGCCAGCACCCTGTGCACGATCGCCCCGTCGAGCTCGTACAGGTCCCCCAACTCTTCCAGCGCGTCCGCGATCGCCCCGTTCGGCAGCTCCATCGCTTCAGCGTACGCGTCCCACGGCATCTTCGACCGGCCGCTTTTCGGGCGCGAACCCGTAGGGTACGCCGACCCATGTCCGCGCCCGCGCTCGACACGCCAGCTCTTCCCTGGTTGATCCTCCCCACCTACAACGAGGCCCCCAACATCGCCGCGATGCTCGCCGCCGCCGGCGAGGTGCTGGCCGGCGCCTCCCCGGAGGGCTTTCGCATCCTCGTCGTCGACGACGGCTCGCCCGACGGCACCGGCGACATCGCCGACCGCATCGCCGCGCAGCGCGATTCGGTGGAGGTCCTGCACCGCACCGAGAAGAACGGCATCGGCCCCGCCTACCTCGCTGGCTTTCGTTACGCGCTCGACCACGGCGCCGCCTACGTGTTCGAGATGGACTGCGACTTCTCCCACGACCCCGCCGACCTCGCCCGCCTGCTCGACGCCGTGCGCGCCGGCGCCGACCTCGCGCTCGGCTCGCGCTATGTCCCCGGCGGCGGCGTCACCGACTGGGGCCTCTTGCGCCGCTTCATCTCCGAGGGCGGTTCCACCTACGCGCGGATCGTGCTCGGTCTGCGCGTGCGGGATCTCACCGGCGGCTTCAAGTGCTTTCGCCGCGAGGTCCTGGAAGCGATTCACTTCGACTCCGTCCGCTCCCAGGGCTACGCCTTTCAGGTCGAGCTCACCTACCGCTCCGTCCAGGCCGGCTTTCGCGTGGTCGAGGTCCCGATCATCTTCCGCGATCGCACCCACGGCCAGTCCAAGATGTCCTGGCGCATCGCCGCCGAGGCGATGTGGCTCGTGCCTCTATTGCGCATCGGACGCCAGCCTCCGCCGCCCACCCCACTCGCGGCGGCAGGGTCCGCCTCCGAGGAACGCACCACGCGCGCGCTCTAGAGCGCCGGCCGCGGGCGGCGCTCAGGGCGCTCGGCTCGCTCAGGGCGCTCGGCTCTCTCTCGCGCGCGCCGGCCGAACGCTCAGGTCGCCGGGCCTTCGCGCCGATGCATCGGAGGTGGATGCCTCGGCTTACGCCTTCGCGCACGGTGTGCGCCACACACGCTCGACCCTGCGCGTATGGCAGCGCGATCCCGGCCCCATCCTCGGCCGCTGGTTCGCCGGTTCGGCGCTCGCCGCCGCCGGGCTGCTCGCCGCCGTGCTCTTTGTCGCCGCGCTCTCTCCCCATTACGTCCAGGTCGTAACGCTCGAGCCGCCCTTCGCCGTGGGTGGCGGCGCCGACGTCGCGCGCGTGCTCGGTCACAACATGCTCGTGCTCGCCCTGCACGCGATGGCCTGCGTCGCCGGCTTCATCGCCGGCAGCTCGCTGCCCCTGCAGGCGTCCTCCCGCAGCGGTCTCTCGCGCTGGGTGCACGCCCACGGTGGGCGCATCGCGATCGTGTTCGTCGTCTGCGCCACCGCCTTCTCCCTCTCGATCCAGGCCTACACGCTCGGCCACACCCTCGCCGGCGTCGCCCACTTCCTGGGCGTCTCCCCGGCGATCCTGCTGCTCGGCGTGCTCCCGCACGCGATCCCGGAGCTGATCGCCCTGTTCCTCCCGTTGGCGGCCTGGATCATCGCCAGCCGCCGGGGCGAGTGGGAGCAGCTGCTCGCCGCCACCTTCGTCACGGTCGCCATCGCCGTACCGATGCTCGTGATCGCCGCGCTGATCGAGGTCTACGTCTCCCCGCACCTCTTCACCGCCCTGACCGGGATTCATCCGCCCATCGTTCGTAACTCCGAAGGCTGGGTCGTC
>Ga0307477_10001440_pt1 | contig 20138 bp, 19 predicted proteins | sample atmos_gasesECM2C_FD_203316 | JGI IMG/M metagenome (GOLD analysis project Ga0307477, IMG submission 203316) | Hardwood forest soil microbial communities from Morgan-Monroe State Forest, Indiana, United States - atmos_gasesECM2C_515 | ecosystem: Environmental > Terrestrial > Soil > Temperate...
AAGGGTCAAGTCCGCAACGCTGGGCCAGATAATCGAGGCATCCAATACCTTTAGCCACTCGAGCGATCTTGACCCGACCAAGCAGATCAACTGGAAGCGGCAGGCCCGCTTTTGTGGGGTGGCCGGGGTCATGAACGATCTGGGCCTTCATGTGTGCCACCTCCCGCTGAGGCTCGGATGGGAACCGCTCAGGGTCTCTTCGGTGTTGCAGGACCTGGTCCACGAGCGACCCGGCCCCGATGGCAAGCCCGTGCCTTGTGACACTTGGGAAAACGCAACGCTCCTTTGCACAACTCTCGGGCACGGGGGGCCCTTCCCATTGCATCTCGCCACTAAGCGGATCGACCCGGGACAGAAGAACACTTGGTCGATGGCGGTGAAGGGCATGGAGGGTGGAGTGTCGTTCTCGACCCGCTACCCAAAGACGGTCTGGAACCTAGCGATCGATAAGGGCGAACAGGTGTGGGGGCAGTTGGAAATGGGAAGTCAGAGCCGAGGTACATGGCCGACCGTGACCGGGGGTATCTTTGAGTTCGGTTTTCCTGACGCCATCTTGGCGATGCTCGCTTCCTACTTTGCTGAGCGAGCTGGAGCCCTGGGAAGCCGGTTCGCCTGCGCAACGCCCGCGGAGGCTTTGGCGAGCCACCAAATAGTAGACGCCGCGATGCGCTCGTGGGACCTAGGTCTTCCGGTCTCGGCCACCGGCTCGGGTTAATGAAGCAATGAGGCGAGCTATGGTCGTTGGACATCTATGCGCCGACCTGCGCCCGAAGCTCGCCGGCGGCGAGCGCATCATTCCCGGCACCATCGCTGAGGTCGGCTCTCTTGACATCCGTGCGGGTGGTTGCGTCGCGAACACAGGTGGCACCCTTGCCGCCCTCGGGGCGCCGACCAGCCTCTCCGCTGAGCTCGGTGATGACGAGCTCGGGTCGAGTACACTCAATTCCCTCAGGCAACTCGGTGCGAATTGCGAGGGTGTCCGGCAAGTCCCCGGTCAGACAACCTCATACTCGCTGGTCTTCGAGCCTCCTGGAGATGATCGGTGCTTCTGGCACCACGTCGGCGCCAATGCACTGTTCGATGGGAGGCGCGTAGATCCAGACGGGGCTGACTTGGTGCACGTTGGCTACCCGGCGCTCTTGCCGCTGATGTACGCGGATGGCGGAGCTCACCTGGAACAGCTCTTGGCGCGAGTGCGTGAGTCCGGTGCCACAGCCTCGCTCGACCTGTCGACGATAGGCCCTGGGTCGCCGGCCGCCCAGGTGGACTGGAGCTCCCTGCTCAACCGAGCCGTTCCTTTGGTCGACGTGTTCTCTCCGAGCGTTGACGACCTCGTCAGTGCGTTGAGAATAATACGACCAGTGTCCGCTGTGGAAGTGCGGGCCTTGGGGCATCGCTTCTTGCGCCTCGGAGCCGCGGTCGTCCTACTGACCAACGGTCCGTTAGGCATGCACTTGTTCACGGCAGGCGAAGAGCGATTATCCCGTTCTGGCCGTTGCTTATCAGAGCTGGCAGGAACATGGGCGGACGCGGAGTTCTTCTTTCCGGCAGCGGCAAATGGGCCGGTTGTTACGACCGGCGCCGGCGATGCGGCCACAGCTGGGTTGCTTTACGGCATCCTCACACAAAGCCCCACGCAAGAGGCGGGCTCGATCGCGGCGTGGGCAGCGGCATCGAAGGTGGCAGGCCTTAGGCGGTTGCCGCGTTATACAGTCGCGGGACCGATCAACTGAACGTGGTCAGAGTCCATCGTTGTCTCATTGACGTGTTAGGCTTCCCGCGCCCTCCCGGAAAGTGAGCCTCCCCGATGCACATCCAGCCCACCCCCGCAGAGCTCGAGGCGCTCACACCCCTTAACCCGTTCGGGCGCTTCCCTGACGGTCGTCCCCGGGTCCCAGACGAGGTGCTCGACCGTCTCAGTCACGCGACCACCGAGCAAGCCTGGAGTGTGTTGCGCCTCCAGGGCTACCCCTTCCAGTTCGAGGGAGGCTGGTGCCAGACGCACCCTGGCCGGGTGACCGTGGGCCGCGCGGTCACTGCGCAGTTCTTGCCCTTCCGGGCAGATTTCCACGCCGTCGTACAGCAAGCGGGCGAGGCGGAGGGGCGTTCGCCTCGCGGCGGTCAGAACTCGTGGGTGATCGAGAGCCTCGGCCAACGCGATGTGATGGTGGTCGACATCTTCGGCAAGGTAAAGGACGGGACGGTCATCGGTGACAACCTCGGCACGGCGGTGAAGGTGCGGACCGGGGCGGGGGCGGTCATAGACGGAGGGATCCGCGATTACCAAGGCCTGGTCGAGCTGGATGATGTCAACTTCTACTTCCGGGGTACGGACCCCACCGCCATCGCTGACGTCACCCTGGCCGGCATCAACATCCCCGTCCGTATCGGTCTGGCCACCGTGCTCCCCGGAGATGTGGTCCTGGGCACGCCGACGGGTGTCATCGCCATCCCCCCGCACCTGGCTGCCGAGGTGGCCGACAAGGCCGAAGACACGATCGTGCGGGACCGGTTCGGCAAGCTGCGACTGGCGGAGAGGAAATACACCAGTAGCGACATCGACGTGCCCGTCTGGGCCGCGGAGATCGAGGCGGATTTTGTGGCGTGGCGCCAGGGAACGAAATAAGGACCGCCGCCCGGGCTTAACGGCGCGTTCGGCAACGGCGAGCGTCGAGACCGATCGGATGAGCTTCTCGATCTCGCGGGTACCTACGACGCGCGGTACACGACGTCGCGGAGGCCCCTGATGTAGCCGATCGCATACAAGCGTCCGAAGGTCGAGTACCCGGGCGATTCGTTGCTGTCACCATCGACAGTGGGAACGTGGTCCGGTCGCATGAGCCCTTCGAAGCCCACTTCCTTGTAGGCCTCCAGGCAGGCGACGAAGTCCGTCTTGCCCTGGTCGTGCCACGTCTCGACGAAGTTGTCGGCAGTGCCGAGCACGTCCCTGAAGTGGACGAAGAAGATCTTGTTCTGGCGGCCGAACTCGCGGATGACCGAAGGCAGGTCGTCGGTCATCAGGGTGAAGTTTCCCTGGCAGAGGGTGATCCCGTTGACGGGGCTCGGCACGATGTCGAGGAGGCGCCGGTAATTGTCGACGCTGCGCATGATCCTCCCCACTCCGCGGATCGGCGAAACGGGCGGGTCGTCGGGATGCATGGCCAGCCGGACTCCGGCAATCTCGGCGACGGGTATGACCCTGGCCAGGAAATATTCGAGGTTGCGCCAGAGCGAGTCCTCGTCGATCGGCCCGAGGTCGGTTGGTGGCGCATCGGCGAGCTTGGAGGCGTCGAAGGCACTGACCAGCGAGCCGCCCCGACCGCGTACGTTGGTCGACGTACGCAGCCAGTTGAAGTCCGTCATCCACTCGTAGCACCAGGTCGGGATGCCGAGCTTGCCCATGTTCTCGAGGAGGGTGCAGACCGTGGCGATCTCCTCGTCGCGTCCAGGGAGGCCGCGCTTAGTTAGGTTGAGCGGGGGTCGGGCCTCGATCACGGCCAAGTCGAAGCCGGATGCTTCGTAGCCCTCCTTCAACCGGAGCAGCGGGGCAAAGTCCCATGGTTGCTCGGTATCGGTCAGCAGGCCACCGGCGGGCAGGCCACCCACGACGTAGTCGACTCCAGCCTGGCGGCAAAGCCTCGACAGGTGGGACGGCTCTGGCGTCGGGATCAGCTCAGCGATCTTGATCATCGGTCCTCCAATTGGATTGGTACATGAGCATCCCAGCTCACCTCAGGGTCGCTCGTCACGCCGATCAAGGCCGTAGGTGGACTACGCCACCGTCCACGGCGAGCGATGTGGCCGTGATGTACCGGGCTTGATCGCTCAGCAGGAAAAGCACGGGGCCGGCGATGTCCTCTGGCGTCCCGATCCGCCCGAGCGGGATGCGAGCCATACCGGCCGGGCCCGACTGAGCCTTGGGGTTCATTGCGGTGTCGACGGCGCCGGGCGCCACCGCGTTGACCCTGACTCCGGCCGAGGCTACTTCGAGTGCCAGCGTGCTGACCAGCACCTCGACCGCCGATTTGCACGCCGAGTACAGGGCCTGGCTCAGCAACGGACGCTGCGCGTTGATCGAGGTGATCACGACGATCGACCCACCGGTGCCTTGGGCGACCAGGGATCTCGCCATACTTGTCATGCACAAGAAGCTGCCGGTGAGGTTGGTCCCGACGACCCGGTGATAATCGGGCATCGTCATGTCGAGGAGCGACCCCCGGTATGTGATACCGGCGCAGTGCACGAGCCCTCCGAGCGGTTCGCCGTCAGCGGTAATCGAGGCCAAGACGGCCTCGATCGCCTTCGGCTCGGCCACGTCAAGCGACGCAGTAACGAGCGACCAACCTTGCTGTCGACCCTCGAGCTCGAGGTCCCCAAGGCCCTGCTCGTCGATGTCCGTGGCCACGACCCGGCGCCCGGCGGCAGCCGCCGCTCTGGCGACACCTCGGCCGATACCGCTCGCGGCGCCGGTTATCAGGACCGACCCACCGGTAATTGTCCCTCTCACGGTCAGATGGAGCCTGACGCGCCGGCAACAGATCCGTCACCGGTCGGCGGGTGGGGCCCGGCATCGAGATCCGGGGGGGCCACGCCGGTCAGCTCGGCTCCCGATGCCATCATGATCCGCAGCTTGCGCTGGTACTCGTCCACGTAAACGGCCCCGATAATGAGAAATCCAATGATGACCAGCTGCCAGAACGAGCTTTTGTTCATGAGGACGAACCCGTTTTGCAGGAGCGTATAGATCAGGGCGCCGATGACGGTTCCCCAAACCTTACCCTCACCTCCGGTAATCGGCGTGCCACCGATGACGACGGCGGCGATAGCAACGAGCAGGACATTGGAGCCAGCAGCGCTCGAGGCGGCGGCGAACTGGGACGCATTGAGCATCCCCGCCAAGCCAGCCAACATGCCGGCCAAGCCGTACAGCATCATGCTGTGGACGTTGAGGTTGACACCAGCTCGGCGCACCGACTCGCGGTTGGCGCCGACGGCGAAGGTATAGCGACCGAACCTGGTGTTCTTGGCTACAAAGGCGAGGGTCGCGGCGAACCCCAGGGCAATCAGAGCAATGTACGGGACATGAAAAACTGTCCCATTGCCGAGCGTGAACGACGCCGGTGGGAGGTTGGTGATCGGGACCCCATTGGAGATCAGGTCGGCGCCCCCGAGGAAAACGCCGTACGTCCCGAGGGTCACGATGAGTGGGTTGAGCTTCAAGTAGGAGATGGCAGCGCCGTTGAAGACTCCACCTACCAGCCCGAGCCCGGCCCCGACGACTACCCCCCCGATGGTTACCAATAGCCCAGAGCCGTGGCCCGAGTAGTTACCCGACATGTACGAGGCAGCGGCCACACCACCCAGGCTCAACATCGAGCCGACAGAGAGATCGATCCCGGCGCCGATCAGGACGAAGGTCTCACCCAGGGCGACGAGCAGGTATGCTGCCACCGCGTTGAGGATGTTGGTGAACGTGACAATGGTGGCGAAGCCCTGGGCGAAGATTGCGAAATAGGTGACCAGGATCAGCAGGACGGCAAGGTTGCTGAACCGAAGGACCAAGAGGAGCGCTTTGTTGGGTGGCGGGAACTCGACCTCCAATGTCGTCGGCGGCTGCTTGGCTGGTCCGAGCAGTTGGTTGACGGCGGGGATGTCGCGTAGCTTCACGTCCTCGTCCCAACCATATACGCCAATAACTCCTCTTCATTAGTCTCCCCCGCATTCACTTCCCAGACGATCCGTCCTGCCCTCATAACGATGATGTGATCGGCCATGCCGACGATGGCCGGAATGTCGTGGGTCACCACGATGACAAGGCGGCCCGTATCGACAAGTCGGCGGATAATGCTGTTGACCGCGGCGGTCTCGCGGGGCCCAAGCGCGGCCGTCGGTTCGTCGAGGAGTACCACCGGGGCATCAAAGCGGACCGCCCGGGCCAGCGCTACAGCTTGGCGTTGGCCGCCGGACAAGCTGCGCACTGGAACCCTGACATCGGGGATGCTAATGTTCACCTGCCTCAGGGTGTCCCGTGCCTCTTTGGCCATCGCCTTGTGGCGAAGAAGCTTCAAGACGCCGACGTTCCTCGTTTGCTCACGGCCGAGGAAGATGTTGGCGGTGATGTCGAGGGTGTCGGCCAAGGCCAAGTCCTGGTACAGCGACTCGATCCCAGCCTCACGAGCCTCAATCGGCGAGGTCAACCTCAGCTCTTTGCCGTCCAATGTGAGCACGCCGGACGACGGGGTCGTGACCCCGGAGACGATCTTCATGATCGTCGACTTGCCGGCACCGTTGTCCCCGACGATCCCGGTTAGACCGGTCCGGAACGAGGTCGATATACCCTGGAGGGCACGAACGCCGCCGTAAGCCTTGGAGATGGCCTCCAGGCGGAGCTCGTGCACCCTCAGGTTCGACGCATCCGGCTCGTCAAGCCGTTGTGCGTTGGGTTCTTCCATCTGGCTGAGCGTCTCGGACGAGAGCTCTACGGCTCATTGGCGGGGTAGATCACCGTCTGGATGTAAGGCGTATTGAGGTTTTGTGGGGTCACCATGATAGGTCCGAGGATCAGGGATCGCACGACGTGGCTGGTCTTCCCCTCGAGGGCAAGCACGATGTTCTGGACGCCGGTCACGCCCATCTCGTAAGGCTGCTGGGCAATCAGAGCCTGGATGACACCTTGTTTCATGAGCGCGACCTCTTGCGGTTCCGCGTCTATGGCGACAACCTTGACCTTGCCTGCCTTTCCAGCCGCTTTGACCGCGGTGCCCACGCCCTGGCCGGTGAAGCTGTCCACGCCGTAGATCCCTTCAAGGCTCGGGTTCGCCTGCATCTCGTCTGTCGCGATTTGGTCAGCCTTGGAGACGTCGTCCATGTCGTACTGCTCGGCTAATACTCTCATTTTGGGGTAGCTGGCCTTTATCTTGTTGAGGAAGCCACTGCCCCGCTCCACGTCGCCTATACCTCCCGCTATGGAGTTGATCACCGTGACAAGGCCCTTGCCGCCAACGAGTTTGGCCATGGCCTGGGCCGCCAATGCCCCGAGCGGGATGCTGGAGCTCCCCGCGAAGGAGAGTACATTTGGGTTGTTCTTCTCCTGCGCCTCGGTGTCATTCACATCGACCACCGGTATCCCCGCCGCATGGGCCTGCTGGTAAAACTGAGCGAAGCCAAAGACGCTGTCGGGCGAGAATATGATCCCGTTGACGTGCTTGGCGAGCTCGTCATCTAGCAGTGAAAGCTGCTGGGTGTAGTCGAAGGTTGTCGGGGCCTGCTCGATGATCTTGATCCCGTACTTCTTGGCCCCGGCGATGGCACCGGCCCAGATCGAGAAAAAGAACGGATCGACGTTGTCGCCGTTGATAAGAGCAAAGGTGTCGCCCTTGACGGACACGACGTTCGAGGCGGCACTGATTTGGCGGATGGCAGGGGTGCGTACCTTGGGATTGGCCGAGGCGACAGCGCCGCCCCCCAAGACCAAGGCGGCTGACGTCCCGGCCGCGAGCGCGGCGCGCATGACTTTAGATTTCATCATATGTATCAAGGCTCCTTTGAGGTGTTCACGGCCGTCGCCGGGCTGGAGGCAGTCGTGGCGGAACTGGAGGCCGCCCCGAGAACCAACGCGAACGAACTCGCAACGGCGGCAATGCAAGAATTTCTTGGTAGCGTCCTGGTTGGTACCCTCCCCCGGTCTGATCCGTGGCACAGCCCTCTTGCCTGGCACGGCGCTACATAGCTTTTGTTGCTCGCCGGGCGGCCACAGGGCGTCGGCCCGGCGTATTGCGTTGTGGAAATGGTTATTTCCCGCTGTCGTAAAGTTCTTACCAAGGTCGGCGGGGACGGCCAAGGGCCGGGCCCCCGTTGCGTTGGCCGCGTACGTATCCCCGGTAGGGCGGTTGCGGCGAACCCCAGCCGTCCCTGTTCGAAGAACGAGTCCAACGTTGTCTGATGGTAACAGAAGACCATTTGCAACGTCAAGTGCTGGAGACAAGTATCGGGGCAACGATGTCTCTTTCCCGTGATCGGCTCAAGGCGTTGGTTGCGGCTGCTCGACGGCACGGCGCGCGGAACTCCCCCCGAGCTTGACCGTGGAGTGGCGCCCGCCTTGATACCACAGGGGAGCGGTCCTAAGATGCCGCCCGAGACAACGATAGACTTACGCTCCCGGAGCGGGGTGGCTTGGCGAGCTGGTTAGTACGGTGGAATGCCGATGGAGAGGAAGAAACAGGTGCGGATAGGTATCGTCGGACCGGGTTGGATAGCCACGGCCCACAAGCACGGGATCGATCGAAGCGGATGTGCCGAGCTCGTTGCAATCACAGGTGGCAGCAGGGAACGCCTAGATCGTCGAGGCGCCGAGTGGGGCGTCCCGACAGCTGCCTCTCTCGCCGATCTTGTCCGCGACCATCGACTAGACGCAGCCTGGGTGCTCTCGCCGACGCCCGTGCATTACGAGCAGCTTTGCTACCTGCTTTCGGCGGGGATCCCGGCTCTCGTTGACAAGCCACCGACTCTCACGGTGGGTGAGGCATTGGAAATCGACGCGGAACTTGCCCGAACCGGTGGCTTCATTATGCCGGGGCACAATCGGGTCTACGAAGCTGCAGTTCAAGGCGCTCGGTCGATCATTGAAGCGGGGAGCCTTGGAAAGGTAGTGTCGGGGAACTTCACCTCAATTGGCCGCCCGCCGGTCGAACTGATGGAAGGCTGGCGGAAGACACTGCGGAACCCGGGTGGCGGTGCGCTTGCCGATTCCGGGTACCATTTGGTTTATCTGAGCATCTACCTCCTTGGTCCGCCGACAAGCGTTTTCGGTAGCCAGGCAACTGTCAGCTGGGAGCTGCAGAGCGAAGATACTGCTACGGCTGTCCTGTGCTACGAGGGCGGTGTAGCCGCAACGTTGCTGCAGAGCTGGGCGACGGAGAACCCGGCGAGGACTCCGGACGTGACGATATGGGGCACCGAAGGTACCCTCACTCTTTGTGACGGCCGACTATCGCTGAATGGCACAGACGTTGCCGTCGATCGGGAGCAGGACCCCTTTACGGAAATGGTAAGAACGTTTGTGTCGGCGGTGCGTGATGGAGCCCGACCTATTCAGAGCTTCGATGACGCTGTTACGACGATGGCTATCTGCGATGCGTACTACCGATCTTGCGAGACGGGTTGCCAAGAGGCAGTCGACCGCCTCTCCAGTGCCGGCGGCCCACGATGAACGGAGGATCATGATGATCTTCGGGGCTCAGTACTATAGGCCACCATTCCCGGACCGTAGCCACTGGAAGGCTGACATGGAGCACATGCGCCGATCGGGGCTGGACACCGTTCAGCTCTGGGCATGCTGGGGGTGGATTGAACCGGAGCCGGGGGGTTACTCTTTCGACGATTACGACGAGCTCGTCGCTTTGGCTGACCAAGCGGGTTTGAAGGTAGTCATTAGCACTGTCGCCGAGGTTCACCCGTTTTGGATCCATCGGGAGGTGCCTGACTCGGCAATGGTTGACCACATGGGCCGGACCGTCATTTCTTCGCTCCGGCATGAGTGCAACGTTGGCTTGACACCGGGCGGGTGCACGGACAACCCAGCTGTTAGGGAATACATGCGCTCCTTCCTTCGGACCATAGGGGAGCGCTATAGGAGCGCTGTGAACCTGGCTGCCTGGGACTGCTGGAACGAGACTCGTTGGGCAGTCCAGGCAGATGGTTTTGTGTGCTACTGCGACCACACGCTCCAGGCATACCGGTCTTACCTCGATAGGCGCTACGAGGGCCTGGAAGGTCTTAACGCAGCCTGGAAAAGACGCTATCGGTCTTGGGAGGACGTTCGGCCCGGAAAGGTGCCTGATCGGCCGTATTCCGATCTAATGGAGTTCGAAGCGTTTTTGACAGCTCGGGCTGCAGAGCACGCTGCGTTCAGGTGGCAGGCGCTCCATGGCGCTGATCCCGACCACCGGATCGTGGCTCACTGTGGCAACCCAAGTGTGTTCGCCCCGGGGCGAGACTTCGAACAGGCCCTTGCCAGGGGGAACGACTGGGATCTTGCCGACGCGTTGGACGGCTTCGGGTCGTCGCACTTTCCCGTATGGCTCGGGATCTCAGAGGTCGATCTGGGAGCCAGGATCGAGGCGGTTCGATCGGCGGTGGGCGCGAAACCGATGTGGGTGAGCGAGTTACAGGGGGGCAGCGGTCGGAACGCGATCGACGTGACCGACCCGGTGCCGGCGGCTCTCCAGCAAAGATGGGTATGGAGCGCTATCGGTCGGGGCGCCAAGGCCGTGATCTTTTGGTGTTGGCGCGACGAGGTGTTTGGCGGGGAATCCTCGGGGTTCGGGCTCATTGGCGCAGACGGCCACGCCGAGGAGCGGTTGGCCGCGCTCGGGACCACCGGTGACGCGATCGGCCGGCACGCGGAGCTACTCGACGCCTACACTCCCGACCAGGTAAAGGTCGGGGTCCTTTTCGAGGAGCGCAACTATCACCTCGATTGGGCGCAGTACGGCGCATCCTGCGACCACGCGGGTGAAAGCTTGGTCGGCTACTTGCGCGCGCTGGAGCGTGTACAGGTCCCGTACAACGTGGTCGACTCGGGGCACCTCGATGAGCTGGACGACCTGGGATTGTTAGTCATGCCTTGGCCACTTGTAGTCGCTCCGGCCGTCGCAGAGAGGGTTGCGGATTGGGTTGAACGAGGTGGGGCCCTTCTGGTCGAATCAGAGCTCGGTGCGTACGACGAGCACGGTTTCTACCGTTACCCGGCCGAGCGCGAGCTCGCTACGCGGCTCGGTCTACGCTCTCTTGGGCGTCGACCTATAAGGTCGCCGCACCTGGAGGTCCGAGTTGGAGAGGATTCCTACCGCCTTGGCTCGGCGACCTGGGTCGAGGCATTCGACCCCGGTGACGATGTTGTACTCGCGAAGGTCGGTGCCGAGGTAGCCGCGACCAGGGCCCAACGAGGAAATGGGACAGTGATCTCAGTAGGGACATTCCTTGGGCTGGCGGAATTCGAACGTTTTATCCGCCGTATTGTCGACGAGTCGGGAGCTGCTCCGAAACTGGTCTCGTCCGACTTGGACGGCGAACGCCTGCAGTGGCGACTTGGCACCGCTGGCTCACAGCGGCTGCTGTTCGTGATTAGCTCTTCCGGACCGGGAGCGGAGACATTTCGGGCCCCTCCCGATATTTTCAGCCCAGGTGACGATCTCGTTGAGCTGATCGGAGGCGCGCGGGCACATGTAGAGCATGCAGTGGGTGACAGCAAAGTGACATTGAGTGTCCCCAGTAACGGTGTTGCAGTGTGGAGTTGGCGGCCCAGGAACAGCGCCGATTTCAATCTAGGAAGGGGTGGCAATGAGTGATCGCCGAGCGAAGACAATTAGGTTCATGTCACCGCGGGAGTGTGTGGTCGAAGAAATGGACCTTGGCTCCGAGCCGTTGCGAGGCGGGCAGTTCCTGCTTGAGACCGAGTATTCAGTCGTCAGCGTCGGTACCGAGCTTGCCAATTACGCGGGCATCGACCCCGGTGTGTTCCAGAGCGGAAGTTGGAATGAATACCCTTCGACTCCCGGCTATGGGGCGGTAGGCCGGGTCCTCGACGTTGCGCAGGGTAGCGAGGGCCGGCCAGGGATGCCATCAATTGGTCAAAGAGTGTTCGCGTTGACCCCGCACGCGTCGCTGGCAGTCGGTGACGTCGAAAAACAATTCGTCGTGCCTCTAGACGAACACGATGATGGCAGTCTTATGGTGCTGCTGCGCCTCGCGGGTGTGTCCATGACGGCAATCAGGCGTGCAGTTTCGCTGCAGATCGGCGGTATAGCAGTGGTGGTTGGCCTCGGTGCGGTGGGGAACTTTACGGCGCAGTTGCTACAAATTGCGGGCCTAGCAGTCCACGGGGTCGAGCGCGAGCCCTATCGGGCGAAGGTCGCGCGGCTGGCTGGCATCGGCGCCGTGTTAGAGGCAGACCTGATCGACGCGCTGACAAGCGACAGTCGAGGGAGCGCCGCAGAACTGCGTGGTCTGGCGGACATCGTTGTGGAAGCGACTGGCGTTCCTGCGCTGGCGATTGCCGCCTCCACTCTTGTAAGGTACGGAGGCCAGTTGGTGTTATTGGGTACCCCTCGGGCACCGCACACGAGTGACACGACTGACTTCCTGCGAGACATCCAACTGCGTGGGCTTACCGTAACAGGCGCCAGCGAATGGGCTCTTGCGATCACCGGTCGTCACCGGCAACAAGGTGAGAGCTGGTCGATCGAAGAGGGGTACCTAGCGCTCCGTGACCTGTTGAGGGGCGGGAAGCTGGATGGGCGGGATCTGATATCAGAGATAGTTCCTCCGTTGTCCGCGCCCGAGATTTACAACGCCCTTCTCGACGCGAAGCGAGATTTGCTTGGCGTTGTGTTCGATTGGAAGACCTAGAAAGGGTGGCAGGTCAAAGCCGGAAGGCCGGCACCAGCGAAGTAGCGGTGGCCGCAAGAGCAAGAGGTCTTACTCCCGTAATTTCAGAGATTGAGCGGAGCAGGGAAAAGTCGTTGAAGGGAGTGGCAGATCTCGTACCCGGCTTTGTCGAGGCAGACATGACGATCAGGGGGGCGGAAGACGCCTGGTCGCCGGAACCGAAACCTTCGTCCCACGCAATGATCACGGCCAGCCGCCCGGACCGGTAGGCGGCACTGTAGACTATCTGGGGTACCCACATGGTCAACCAAGCATTCGCCTCGGTGATCGTGCCACTGTGCATGTCGTCGTCAATGTTGGGTGTCACCGTGATCAAGGGGATTTCGGGCCCGCTAGCCAAAATGCTGTGAAGTGGCCCCCTTTTGGCCGACCCCAGCGGCGCGTCCCAGGCACGGCATTGCCGGCGCACAGCCAGGTAGTAGACCGCCGGGTTGTGCCGCGCCGCGTACTGGCCCGCACTGACCGTCTGGCAGGACGACACCATGGACTCAGCGTACGCCCGCCATTGCTTTTTGGCCTGGACAAGTTCGGAGAAGATCGATGCCGCGTTCGTCACGCAGCTATCGACGGCGTCGCAGTCCGATGTCCAGGGTGGGCGGTCGAAAAGGGCGCCGGAAGTGATTTCGAGATAATTGGGCAATGACGGATGGTCGATGGCCTGATAGTCGGTGGCCATCCCGCACTTGGCCGCCAAAAGGTTGAACCCAGGTGAACCCGGATTGCCGATGACAGAGCGGTAACTGTGGTTTTCCTCCCAAATGAGCAGAACCTCGTCCGCTCTTGGAGAACCGGTAACCGTGCCGCACGGGTGCTGCAGGGAGACCGTGTTGGCGACCGACGTCCCTGCGCTGTTTGCGGCGTCTCGCCGGTTGCCTGACGGGTTCGCCGCGCCGCCCGCTAGCAGGGAGGTCAATGCAAGGAACACGAGCACCATCCTCGGCACGGCTGCATCCTACCGAGGGGATCGCAACGAGCGACCCTCGCTTTCCCGCCCCTTTGGCGCACTCAAGTCCATGACGGATGTCGAGCGGCACGGTGCTAGGCCAAGATAGCTACATGGAAAACAACAGTGAGGTGGTCCCAAACGGAGTGCGTGAGACCGAGAAGTCCCTAGCAGCCCGAGCGGCGGCAAAGGTGGTAGAGGACGGCATGGTTGTCGGGCTCGGTACTGGGACGACGGTGGCGTACCTGCTGCCGGCCCTGGCCTCCCGTAAGTTGTCCATCCGTTGTGTCGCAACTTCACCCCGGACCCACGAGGTGGCCAGGAGCCTCGGCTTGCATGTGGAGCCGTTCACAGTGGACCGACTCGACCTGGCTATCGATGGGGCGGACCAGATAAGCCCCGAGGGTTGGTTGGTCAAGGGAGGCGGGGGCGCCCACACGCGGGAGAAGTTGGTGGCGATAGCTGCCGAGCGGTTCGTGGTGATCGCCGACTCGACGAAGATGGTGCCGGCGCTGCACGCCCCAGTCCCGCTCGAACTGATCGCCTTCGGCCTCGAGTCGACGCTGGCACGACTGGCTACCGCACGACGACGTGATTTTCCGCCCAGCCCTAACGGCGGGATCATCGCGGATTTCTTTGGCGAAGTCGGCAACCCATCCTCCCTGGCCGTCATGTTGGAGGCGACGCCCGGCGTAATGTCGCACGGGTTATTCCCACCTGAGATTGTTTCCACCATCTTTGTGGGGCGCGGGGGCTTTGTTGAGCGGACCGACTATCCGCACCAGACGACCTAGCCAGAGCCCTTCGCCGTCGGAGCCTGTCCTGGTAGCACGAACCGCTCGACCGCCTTCGCAAATCCCTCGTTCTCGTTGGTGTCCGTAACTCGACGTGCAGCCCGTTGCACCTGAGGGTCGGCATTGCCCATTGCAACGCTGAGGCCTGAGTGGGCGAACATCAATACGTCGTTTGGCATGTCGCCGATGGTGGCGATCTCATCAGTCGAAAGTTGGTATTTCTGCGCGAGGTACTTGGCCACCTCTCCCTTGTTGGCTTGGGGGTGGGTCACGTCGAGGTAATAGGGTTGGGACGCGGCGGCACTCACATGATCCCCGAACCGCTCGTGGGCGGCAGTCGCAGCGGTGGCTACAGCGTCGTGGTCGTCGCTCACCCCCACGATCTTTGCGACGTTATCGGTGAGGCCCTTTAGGCTATTCATGACCTTGGGTTGGAACTTGACGGTCCAGGCCTCGCGGTCGACATGGGGGCCCTTGGGATCAGGGACGTACCAATCCGCACCGCGGTAAACCCACACGCTCAAGTCGAACGAGGTCATGAGATCGGCGATGGGGACGACCAGCTCCTCGGGGACGACCCGCTGTTCGATCACGTTCATGTCGCGGTCGACCAAGAGGCCTCCGTTGAAGGCGGCAATGGGAGTCTGCAGGTCAAGGGGCCCGATGAGCATGGCCATCCCGCGGGGAGGGCGCCCACTAGTGATGGCGAAGCGGATGCCCGCGCTATGAAGGCTGTGCACGGCGGCGACCGCCCGATCTGTAAGGACCTTTTCCTGTGTCACTAGGGTGCCGTCGACGTCGGCGAGCATTAGGCGGACCGATGGAGGTGTCATAGCGGCGTGCAGTATGTGCGTGCCATCTCAGTTCTTCTCCGGTAAGTACCAGCGATGAGGTGCGATCAGCTTGGCGATGGACGGGGGGCCCCAGGACCCACTCTCGTACGGCTCTACCGCAGGAGGGTGTTCCAATAGCGGAGTAGAGATCTCCCACAAGCGCTCCACCTGGTTGGCGCTGGTGAACAGCGATTGGTCGCCCAGCATGGCCTCGAGGATGAGACGCTCGTAACCCTCGAGCTCGTTCTTGGCGGAGAAGGAGTCCTCGTACCGGAAGACCATTCGCGCTTCACCGAGGTGCATATCAGGGCCCGGTACCTTGGCCAAGAAGCGCAGCGATATCGAGCCGGGGTCACTGAAGTCGATATTGACCTCGTTGACTCGACCCGAAGATTTCGAGCGAGCGTTGAGCGGGAACATGCGAAGCGTCGGTTCCCGGAACCCGAGGGTAACCACTTGGCGGCCCTCATTTAGGGACTTACCGGTGCGCAGATAGAAGGGGACCCCGGCCCACCGCCAGTTCTCGATCTCCGCCCGTAGGGCCACAAATGTCTCCGTCTCGGAACCAGGCGAAACCCCCGGCTCTGAGCGGTAGCCGGAGTATTGGCCTCGCACGACGTGATCGGTGTCGATGAGCTTCAGGGCGTCGAAGACCTTTTGGCGCTCGTCGCCAAGTGCTTTGGCCGACAGGGTGGTCGGGGGCTCCATGGCGACGAAGCCGAGGACCTGGAAGAGGTGGGTGACCACCATGTCGCGGAAAGCCCCGGTGCCCTCGTAGAAGTCGGCGCGCCCTTCGATCGACAGTTTCTCGGGAACGTCGATCTGCACGTACTCGATGTGCTCCCGGTTCCACACGGGCTCGAAGAGGCCGTTGGCGAAGCGTAGAGCCAAGATGTTGTCGACTGACTCCTTCCCGAGGAAGTGGTCGATCCGGAAGATCTGGGGCTCGTCGAACACTTTGTGGACCGAGTCGTTCAAAGCCCGGGCCGAGGCTAGGTCGGTCCCGAAGGGTTTCTCGATGATCACACGTGACCCTTGTGCCAAGCCCGAGGCGCCGAGCATCTCCACTACCGACCCGAAAGCTACCGGCGGGACGGCTAGGTGGAACAACCGCTGCGGGTCGCCGCCGACCTCCTTCTCAGCCGCCTGAACGGCCGCGACCAGCGGGGAAGGGTCGTCAGGGCTGGCAATCGCAAACGACAGGGTGTCCTCGAACTTACGCCACGCCTCTATCGTCGGCTTGCTCGTGCCGAACTGGGTGACGGCGTCCCGCGCGTGCTGCTTGAAACCGTCCACGGAAGGGGCGTTCCGGGGCGGGGCCGTGCCGACAATGCGAAAGCGCGTCGGGAGCAGCCCGGCAACTGCCAGATGGAACAGCCCTGGCAGCAGCTTGCGCTTTGCGAGGTCACCGGTGGCACCGAAGAGGACGATCACGTGGTCCCCCGGGCGGCTGGGCGTCATTCCCGGGCCCCGAGCTGTTCCATCACTAACCCTCCCCCTCCGCGTGGCCGCCGACCTCCCGGCACTCTCCTCGTCAACGTGCCTTAGGGGCACGATAACAACGGATCAATGCCTTGGTCGACGAGTCGTAGGACAGTCGCGCCCTCCAGCGTGACGTGGTTCCCGTTGGGGCTGTTGACCAGGAAGAGGATCGACCTCCGGTACGTTGGGCTGGTCATGAAGCACATCGGGTTCTTGTCGTTCGGCCACTGGACGTCCTCGCCGCACTCGGAGGCCCGCTCAGCCTCCGACGTCCTTTTGCAGTCCATCGACCTCGCGGTCGCTGCCGAAGAGGTCGGCGCGGACGGGGCGTACTTCCGGGTGCACCACTTCGCCAATCAGCTTTCCTCGCCGTTCCCGCTCCTGGCGGCCGTCGGTGCGCGGACCAGCAGGATCGAGATCGGGACCGCCGTGATCGACATGAGATACGAGAACCCGCTCTACATGGCCGAGGATGCAGGCTCCGCGGATCTCATCTCGGGCGGGCGGCTGCAGCTCGGCATAAGCCGTGGGTCACCTGAGCAGGTCATCGATGGCTACCGGTACTTCGGCTACCTCCCGGCCGAGGGCGTCACTTCGGCCGACATGGCTCGTGAGCACACGCGGGTCTTTCTCGAGGTCCTCAAGGGCGAGGGCTTCGCCGACCCGAACCCGCGACCTATGTTCCCGAACCCACCCGGGCTGCTTCGGGTCGAGCCGCACTCCGAAGGTCTGCGCGAGCGGATCTGGTGGGGCGCTGGCACCCGGCAGACCGCTGAGTGGGCCGGGGAGCAGGGGATGAACCTGATGAGCTCCACGCTTCTCACCGAGGACACCGGCGTGCCCTTTCATCAGCTACAGGCTGAGCAGATCGAGCGGTTTCGCAAGGCCTGGGCGGGTGCCGGCCATGGCCGCGAGCCTCGTGTCTCGGTCAGCCGGAGTATTTTCCCGATCGTCAACGACCTTGATCGCGCGTACTTCGGCCGCGAGAGCAACTCGCAGGACCAGGTCGGGTTCATCGACGGCGGCACAGCGCGCTTCGGCAAAACCTACGCCGGGGAACCCGAGCAGCTAGTCCAGCAACTCGCCCAGGATGAGGCAATTGCCGCCGCCGACACCCTCCTGCTGACTATCCCCAATCAGCTCGGTGTCGACTACTGCACCCACGTCCTCGGTTCGCTTCTGAGCGACGTCGCTCCGCAGCTTGGCTGGCGCTGAGCTGCGCGAGATCCAAACGAGTCACGCAACCCGCCTCGTATGATCGAACGTGAGCAGACCGCTTTGGTTGCCCAACAGAACGACCAGGTCAGGACACCCTAGGAGACGGACATGGCAGAAACGCCAAAGCTGGACGCCCATCATCGGGCCACAGTGCAAAGAATTCTCAGCCATCCGGTTAGCCACAACATTGAGTGGCACGATGTTCTTTCCCTTCTGGGCCAAGTGGGCTCGGTCACTGACGAGAGCGATGGGCTCTATCAGGTGACCATCGGCTCGGAGACCGAAACGTTCCGAGCCCCGCGGTCTGGCAATATTGACGCCCAGCAGGTAGTCGACCTTCGGCGAATGCTCAAAGGCGCGGGGATCACCGCCGGAGAGTAGAGCGTGCGGGACGCTCATAAGTGGGGCGGCCGACGGCCTGATCATCTCGCGCTAGCGCAGCTCCTCGGGGTCAGGTGGACTTCGGGGCCCCGCCGGGCGGCCTACGCCGAGCCCCGGCCCTTGCTGGCCGAGAGGGTGTCACACAACGGGGGTTGACCTACGCGAGGGATAGCTATATAGTAACTCGAACCGGTTCGCCGAACCGGTTCGACGAACCATCGTACTGAGGCAGAGAAACGTGGGAGGCCGAGTGAACATCGGAGAAGTCGCGCGGCGAGCCGGAGTGTCTCGAAGCACGGTCTCATATGTGCTGAGCGGTAAACGGCCCGTCAGCGGCCCCCTGCGGGAACACATCCAACGTGTTATCGACGAGGTTGGGTACGCGCCGAGCGCGACCGCAAAGGCGCTGGCCCAGGGAAGGACCAGGGCGATCGGCCTCGCGATCCCCCCCATGGCAGGGCATTTGAGCGTCGACCAACTGCACTTTGTGGGGGCCGTCGCCGAGGCCGCGGCCGACCACGACTACGACATTCTGTTGTCGCCGAGCGGCAGGCAGCGCGAGGCGGCCTTCGAACGATTGGTCGCAGAGAGGCGTGTAGACGGTTTCATCCTCATGGAGGTGTTGCTGCACGACCAACGGGTCCCGACCTTGGTGCAAGCGGGTTTACCTTTGGTGACGATAGGCCGCTCGGACATGGACGACCACCACAGCTGGGTGGACCTCGATTATGGGGGCCTCGTCGCCCATGGGGTCGAAACCCTGCACGCTATCGGCCATCGAGCCATCGCCTTCGTCAACCGGCCTCAAGAGCTGCTGGACCAGGAGTATGGCCCGGCCTTTCGGGCTGCCGATGCCTTTGGCAAGAGGACAGCAGAGCTCGGGATGCACTCCGTCCACCGTTGTTGTGACGACAGTAGCGAGGCCGGGCAGGAATGCGCTGACGAGCTATTGGCCGCGGCGCCAGAGGTCACGGCCGTCCTAACAATAAACGAACGCGCCCTTGTCGGGCTCGTGGGCCGCATTATCGAGAAGGGTGTCGCCATACCCGAGCAATTGTCGCTCTTGGCGGTCACTTCTACTCGCAACGCTGCGAGTTGTGCGGTACCTATAACTGCCAGTGACGTCCCGACCGCACAAATGGGTGAAGCGGCCGTGACGGCAATGGTCGCGAAACTAGATAATCCAAAGACAGCACCGTCCCGGGAACTGTTTGCTCCTCCCTACGTGGACCGCGGCAGCGTGGCACCGCCCCGGCAGGGAGGCGCGACAGGTGAGAGTGGGACGAAACACCTGGAAAATAAAACACCAATAAGGACAAAGCGAACCAGGATGCAACAAACCCGATAATCCCAACACACTAGCGTCCCAGAAGCTGTCCCGCTCCCCGTCTGATAGGCCGCGGGACCGTCGCGCCCATTCGTCGGCTAAAAGTCCGGCGAGTGAAAGGGTGACGAAAGCAAACCGGGAAGCAACAAAAAGCAAGTAGCAATCTTCGGGGCTCTTGCCTACACGTTTCATGGAAATACTAGGGAACAAAGACAAACAAAGGAGAAATGAATTGACCAGAAAGAACATCCGGCCAGCAGGCGACGCCCTGCTCGGTCGTCAGCCCTGGACAGCTGGCCGAACCTTGCGCGCCCTTTTTGCAGCCGGGTCAGTCGTAAGCCTACTGGTCGTGCCCGCCGCGCAAGCCTCGGCCGCCAGCAGCACGATAACCTTGACGGAGACGTCTTACTACCCTGCGAGCGCCGGGCCCATTCATACTTACCTCAACACGGTGTTCAGCAATTTCGAGAAGAGCCACCCGGGGATCGTCGTCAAGAGGGAAGACATCCCCAACAGCCCGGAGTACCTAACGACGGTCGCGGATGAAGCCTCCGCTGGGACCCTGCCCGACGTCCTGATGCTGGACAACCCGATGATCCCCACCATCGCCTCGTACAGCGTGCTCACGCCGCTCAGCTCGCTCGGCAAGACCGCCATCCCGGCGCTCGGCAAGGCCCAGCAACAAGAGGCAAAGTTCAACGGGACCATTTATG
>Ga0307477_10001441_pt1 | contig 20126 bp, 22 predicted proteins | sample atmos_gasesECM2C_FD_203316 | JGI IMG/M metagenome (GOLD analysis project Ga0307477, IMG submission 203316) | Hardwood forest soil microbial communities from Morgan-Monroe State Forest, Indiana, United States - atmos_gasesECM2C_515 | ecosystem: Environmental > Terrestrial > Soil > Temperate...
TGCGCGAAAAAGACGAAGTCGGCTGATTGCGTCTGGACCTTCGAACCACCCAGGAGCAAGACGCAGAACTTGAAGCGGCCGTCCACATCGGGAAACAGCAGCCGCCGATTTTCAAAATCGTACAGCGCGATCAGCGACTTGCTTTCCATCAAATCGGTAAAGAAGTGCCTGGTGGTGTCGTCGGTAGCGATGCCGCTGGGGACCAGGAGGCCGACCCGTCCGTTGGGCGCGACGATGTGGCGGGCCAACTCGGCAAAGAGCATGTAGGTGTTCACGTCGCCCCGGCCGGCCAGCGGGAATGCGCCGCTCGACCGGACGTAATTCGACTGCGCCTCGGCCCGCGCCTTGGCCTGCTGGTACCGCGCCCACAGGTCCGGGTTCTGCCGCTCGACTTTGGCGATGAGCTTGCGGCGATCCGCGGCGCTGACGGCCGAAGCAATCTCGGGGCTCGACAGCGCGAAAAACTCGCGTTCCTGGAGCTTGAGACGTTCCCAAGGCGGATTGCCCACAACCACATCGAACCCGCTCTCCGGGCGGCTGAACACATCGGGGAACTGCTTGACCCACATGAGCGCGCGCCCGTCGACGGCGCGATCGGCGACAAGACTGTTTCCACACACAATGTTGGCCGAGAGGTCGGCGAGCGTCTTACCCTTCCGGGCCGAGCGTATCCAGAGTGCAAGCTGGGTGATTTCCACCGACTCGGCGGACAGGTCCACGCCGTACAGGTTGTCGTGCAGGATGTGATCGGGAAATTGTTCCTCCAGCAAGCTGGATTCTCTGGTCTTCCCTTCGATCCGCATGGCTCGGGCGATCGACTCATAGGTTTCCTCGAGCTTTTCGTAAGCGGCGATCAGAAACGCGCCGCTGCCGCACGCGGGATCGCAAATCTTGATCTTGCGGAGCTCGGCCACGCGGGAATCGAGGTCGGCCAGGGGCTCGATCCGCTCCTGAATGAGCGCGCCCAAGGTGTTCTCGACAATCAGGGCGGTGAATTGCGGCGGCGTGTAGTAGATGCCGAAGCGCTTCCGCTCGGCACTCTTGGGCATCGCCGGCTGGCCGCCGGCGCCGGCTTGTTTGCCGAACAGGCCGACGACCCGCAGCTTTTCCAACTCGGTGACGCTGCGCTCGAACAGACGCCCCAAAACATCGACGTTCACTTCGTCCTTAAAGTCATAGGCGCCGATGTTCTTGAAGACGTCGGCCCAATGGTCATCCAGATCGAGCTCATCGACATTGGGGTCGTGGCGGAACAATCCCCCGTTGTAGCCGGTCGGCAGTTCGAGGTCGGGATGGCCCTTGTCAATGGCGTGAAACGCGTCGAGGAAGTTTCGCCACCTGGGGTTGGTGGCACGGGCAAGAGGAGCCACGTTTTTCCAGGTGCGTTCGATCAAGTGCTCGGGCAGCAGTCCGCGGTCCTCGCTGAACGCCATGAAAATGACCCGATCAAGCAGCCGCTGCGCGGCGGAAATCGCCTGATCCTGCTGCATCCCCAAACGCTCGATCAACAACTCGATCAGTGCGAGGCGCTGCTGGCTGTAGTATTCGTACAGCTCATCGCCCACCTCCCGCTGGCGCGTCTGCGTGCGATTCAGAAGAGTCAGAGCGCGAGGCGGCTGAAGCTTGTTTCCCAGCAGTCCGTGCCGCTCAAACAGATAGTAAAATTGACGAAAGCGGGCTTCGTCGCGGAAGTCATCGATGGTGAATTCCTCATACGCCCGCTGCGGAAAGCTTCGGTGATAAAGCCGTATCCGGACGTAGTTGCTGACGATGCCCCAGGGAGTGTCGGGAAGTTGGTTCAGGTAATCCCAGCATTGACGCACGGGAGTCCGGCCGTTGAAGCGATCGTGGTCGAGGTCCGTCTCGGCGCCTTTGAGTTCGATGACCGCGACCGGCTTGTTAATCTCCGCGGGAAACCGTCCCAGCGCCCCATCCGCCGGCCCGGCGCCGGGGACGAAGTATTGCCTTTCGCGGTGATAGTCGTTGGGGTTTTCGGTAACGGACTTGTAGCCCAGCGCCTCGCCGAAAATCTTCTGGAGGAAGTCGGCATCGAGCGCGGTCTCCTTGTGGTTCAACTGCCCGCGATCGGCCAGGTCGGCCCAGCCGAGAAGAATTTTGTGCGCGCGGTCGCGATCGGTCCCGGCGAGAAAGGGCCTGTCGGCGTCTTCGGCCAGGAGATTGGGAAGGAACAATCGCGGGTGCCGCGTCCTGGAGTCGACGAACAGTGCGGCAAAGTCTCCGGCCCCACGATCGCGCCTCGGCATGGGGCGGAATCCTACGGGGTTATGCCAAGCGCTTCAACGAATCGCGGTCGCGCCGGGCGCACGATCCCCCATCTTGGAGACTTCCAACCGGCGTCCGCGCATGCACGACAAATTCGAATAGCTCCTTCTTCGATGTACGCTTGCGAATTGTCACTACGCCCACATCCACGAATCCGACGTCGTCGAACATCGCCGCGTAGATGCCTTCCACCGGAAGCATGGTGTCGTAGAACTTGGAGTTGCCCACGATGTAGTGACAGCGGGCCCCCGGTGCGAGTACCTCGCGCAGGCTGGAAATGTGGGCCTGGATGTCTTGGAAATACTTGTGGACATAGCGCCCCAGCAAGGGATGCCGCTTGGCGATGTCACCGACGATGCGGTCGAACTGTGGGAAGGGGACGCGGCTTTGGGCGCTGGGGACCCAATTGCCGAGCAGGCTGGTAGCGCAGCCCCAGGTTCCGCCGATCGCCTGCCAATCCAGTTCGCCCGCGGCACGGCCATCTTTTAGAAACCCCAGCCAGTACATATAGGGCCGCAACTCGCGGATATAGGACATTCGATTGGGATAGGGCGGCGAGGTGATGACGGTCGTGTAGCCGCGTTCGGGAAGGACCGCAGACAGGTTGCGCGAATCACCCGGAAAGACATCGCATTTCGCCTTCGGCGGGTCGATTGAGAGGCTATTTGCGACCTCGTCCGCCGCCGCGAGAAACAGGCGGGCGACGTGTCGGGCGCGCTGGTCGTCGGTTTGGCGAACCAATTGCTCGCCCGAGTCGGCGCCGTTCTTTTTGAACGACATCGATTGATGTCCGAAGGAGACATTCGCTGTCTGGATCATCACACGACAAAAAGCAATGTGGAGCAGAGCTGCGGCGGCCTCGGTTCGTTGGCAGGCGGAGTCACGGATCGCCTCGCAAATGGAAGCGAGCGATTGAAGCGTCGGCGCATCCCACCACTTCTCGATGGCGTGGAGGTCAGGCTTCCACGCCGCGGTGCCGGGCTTACGAGCGGCCGCGGCGATCCGGGCAGCATCAGCCGTGACCGCACGGATGACTGTATCGTCGAAAGAAGCCAGTTTGAGATTGCCGAGCCACACGAGGAACGGATTGATGTCCACGGCGTGGCAGCGGATCCCCAGCGATGCGCAGGCCAGTGGCGTGGTTCCGGTCCCTGAGAAGGGGTCGAGCACCGGTTCCTCCGGCCCGGCCTGCTTCAGTAATTCGCGGACCAGGTGGAGCGAATATGCGGGAGTAAGACGCAACCAGCCGTGGCGGCCAAGCGAAATATTGCCACGGAAGGTCAAATGATCGCGACGTCCCGGGACCTTTGGCACATGCTTGGTGGTTTCGATTTGCCCGAACAGGCCGCGCGTCATTTAAGCAACCCTTCGAATACAGCCAGAGTATCATTCTTGATCGCGGATGCGTTGCGCCGGAAGAAGCTCGCCAGGTCGTAGCCCAGAACAGCGCGGGCAAACTCATAAGTAGAATCGAGCGTCGTGCCCGACATGGTGCCGCGGAGAATCAGCCAGCGAGCCCGCGTATAGCGCTCGGCCAGATTCGCGGGAATCTGCATCGAAAGCAGCAACATGACCGGAAGATATCGGAATGCGTACGCGCTTGCTGCATTCGACACATCGGCGTTCTGGCGTTTGGCATCGTTGCTTTTGCACCCTTGGCGCACCTCAAACATGGCGCCGCGTAGATTCGCGGCGTTCTTTCCCTTAAGCCCAATTTGCATGGATGCCTGTTTGAGCCAGGATTCAACCGCTGCCCGGCCGGGGTGACTTTGCAATATTGTCGATGTCGATCCGGCCGTCGAGGGCAAGTGTCCGGGATTTTCCCCGCGTGGTTGGAACCTTGTAAGACCATGTTGCGTCCGTTGGCGAGAGGCCAAGGGTATCTTGAAGGATGCGGTGAAACAGTAATTGGCACCCGATGCCGATTTGCCGATAAATCGAGGTCATGCCACCGGCGGCCTTGTGCGCGGCGTACACCAGTGGCGAGTCCAACCCGAACCAGGAATAGAATTCGTCCTCACGATAAATTCGTTGGAACTCTTCCAGCGTCACTCCGCCCGCACGTCCTTGGCCGCATGCCGGCTTGTAGCTCAAGCAGACGCGCAGTGCCCCACGGATCAGTTCCAAGTAAGCTTCGTCCGCGCTCGAACCATCCAATGGGCCCATCGCCTTCCTGTCCCAGCCAAGAATTCTGCCGTGGATTTTTCCGGCAGTTTAGTCTCGACTGCGGCCAATGCCAATCGTGCCCGAACGCCTGGTCGGCGCCGCACGGTCAATCGCGCCAACATCGGCTCCGTGCGTGTTGGTGACATTACCCACGGCCATCGTGACAAACACTGCGCCCATGGCGGGAGTGACTCGTCGATGGCAAAATCAGCACAGTCTCGCATCTCGCAACGGAGGACCCATCCATGAAATTCTCATTTTCGCTGGCATGCATCGTGGCACTGGGCGTCGTCGCATGCTGGTCTGCGATACGCGCGGCCGAACAGCCGGCGGCGAGACGGACGATCGTGATGTTCGACGGCAAGACTCTCGATGGCTGGATTCAGGTTCCGGCCAATTCGTGGACGATCAAGGACGGCGCCATGGCTAGCACGGGGGCCGGGCGCGGATACATTTATACGAGCGGGCAATACAGCCGGTACCGGCTCCTGTTCACGGTGCGGCACGTGTCGGGGAAGCCGGATCACCAGGCGTGCGTGCTGATCTTTGGGACGATGCCCGTTGAGGGACAGAAGTCGATGGATGCGCTCGGGGGCATTCAGTTTCAGCCGCCCAACGGCGGGCACTGGGACTATCGCAAGGGGCACAACAACAGTGGAAAGGGGGAGTTCACCGCCCTGCCGCACCGCAAGTTTGACGCGCATCAGTGGAGCCATGTGGAGTTGCTGGTCGATGCCGACCGCGGCACCGCCCGCATGGCCGTCGCCCAGCCGGTCGGAAGCAAGGCGGTGGAAGTCCTCGACTTCAAGGAACCCGCCGCCGGCCAGAAGGGCCCGATTGCCTGGCAGATGCACAATCGCGGGTTGTTCGACGAGTACAAGGACATCGAGATCGAAGTCGACCCACCGGACAATGAACTGATCACCATCAGGTGAATCTGGCTGTTGTATCCGGTTACGCCCGGCCAGTCTTGGCGTGCACAGCCGACGCAGAAAAGTGCATCCCTCTGCCGAAATTTCTTCGATTTCGTTTGGGCAATTGTCAGCGAGTGGCCAGCAACGTGGGGGCGTCGCCGCTCTCAATGTAACACCCTTCGATCGCCAGCATCCGCTGCTTGGTCGCCCAGCCGCCGTGAGCGGTGAAACCTCCGGGCTTGCCGCCGGCGGCGACGACGCGGTGACATGGGACGATCAGCGCGATGGGGTTATTTCCCAACGCCTGTCCCACGGCGCGTGCGGCGTTTGGTTTGTTCAACAATCGCGCCAGCTCGCCATAGGTCCGGGTTTGTCCCGGCGGAATTTCGCGTGCGGCCTGATAAACCTTCCGGGCAAACGAGCCCGCCATCTCCAGATCGATCTCGACATCGCGGAAATCCTGGAGATTGCCTTCGAGATGCCGGCACACTCTTCGGATGATCTGAGTTGTCCACGTCGGCGCGTCGTTGGATTTGCGTCCGCCGGACCGCTGGGCGATGCGCGCTTCGGTCAGCTCGGTGGTTGCCTCGGGAAGTTGGAAGCCGACCACGGCAGGTGAAGGCGCGGGCCCCGAGCCGTAGGTCCAGGCGATTCCGCACGGACCGAGGGACGTTTCAAAGATTTCGTATTCGACGTTCACCAGACACGCCGCGATCACCTGGCCGCGGCTTTGCAGTGAAACCCGGCTTCGTTGAGCGCCTGGACGAGCTTGGAGGCATCAAAATCGCCGGTGACGGTAACGGTCTGCTCCTTGTTCTTGATCTCGCCCGTGGCGCCGGGGACCGACTTGATCGTCTTGTTGATGGCGGACGTGCAACGCCCACAGCAGTTGTGAATTTCGGAGAGAGTAAGGGACTGGACATTCCCGGACGGCGCCGCGGCGTCTTCCTTGATGGTCGCGCCCGTGGCCTTGCCGTAAAACCCGGCGTCCACCAGCGCGTCAAGCGCCTTTTGGGCGGTCGCGTCGTCGGGGGCGGTGATGGTGATTGTTTTTGTGCCGCGGTCGCAAACCGCCTTGGCTCCTTCAACTTTTCCCACCGCCTTCTCGGCGCCGGTGACGCAGGAACCACAGCAAAGGTGCGTCTTTTCCAAAGTCACGGTCGTCTCGGCCAGGGTCCACGACGTGACGAACAGCGGGACAAGCAATCCGATGATCCGAACGGCGGCGCGATGCATGAGGGGCTCCTTGGTTGGTGAATGCGAACAGGTAGTAGCATAGCGGCAAATTGCGGGCAAGGAAAGCGGTGGGAGCAAGTCTACCCATCAGCAATTGCCCCCAGGATGACAAACGGCTCGGCCCCCGATGCGACCTTCCCGGGGAGCGGCGTGCCCGGCGGATCGTGGGACAGGTCCTCCTCGCACGCGAAGAACCTCAGCAGGGCCCGGCGCTTATGGGTGACATGGTCGCGGATCGTGCCGCGAAGCATTGGATAGCAGGCCTCCAGCGTATCGAGTACCGAGCGCTGGGTGACCGGGCCATCGACCTCGAGCCTCACTTCGCGGCCGACGCCAGCCAGGGTTCGCAGGTGAGGCGGAAGAACGACTCGAATCATGGTGGATTAATCGGAAGTGGTAGACGGCGCCTGAGCCTTGAGCAGTTCGGCCAACTGCCTCGGCGTGATGATGGACAAATTCGGGGCCAAGTGACGAAGCGAGTCCGCCGCAGGCGTCGTGTCGATGGCGAACTTGAGAATCCGCGCCTCCCAGGTCACGAGGTAATTGGCCTTAGCTTCGATGGCCAAGTTGAAGAGGTGGTCGTCGTCCGGGTGCTGCGGCCAAGTGAACGCCTGCCGCACCGGCGAGTAGGACGCTGCCAAGATGTTCACACTGTCGAGAAATTGAGCGATGCGCTCGGCTGTAAGAGCGGGGAATTTCGCCGCGAGCGAGGGGCGCGTCAGGACGTCGCGGACCTCGGCCATCAGTTCGGGGCTGGTGCAAAGCGTCAGTCGCTTGTCCTCAACCGCTTCCATGGTCGCGTACCGCCGCCCTGGATGAATCGCGGCTTGCAGGAAAACCATCGTGTCGTAGACGGCGAGCGGAGCGCTCACGCAGATTTCGCTTTCTTTTCCCGGCGGTGGGCTTCAATCTCGCCTCGAAGAAAATCGTCAAGCTCCCCGTCGCTCATGCCGCTCTCGGCGGCTTGCTTCCATACCGGCGCCATGATTTCTGCAATCGAGGGGCGGGTGACAACATGCTCGATGAGGTCGGATGCAACTGCGGAAAGATCCTGCCCGCTGTTGGCCGCCTGCTCGGCGAGCTTGGCTCGGGCCCGTTCGGAAAGCCGAAGCGTAACGGGGGTTTCAGTGATCTGCGCACGGGTGGACATGTATCGCCTCGTCGCTCAATTATAGGAAGAGATCGGCTGAAAGGCATGGATCCGGGTAAGGCTGGCCGCACTACTTACCCTCCCGCAATCGCCCCCAGGATGACAAACGGCTCGGCCCCCGACGCGACCTTCTCGGGAAGCGGCGTGTCCGGCGGATCGTGGGACAAGTCCTCCTCGCACGCGAAGAACCTCAGCAGGGCCCGGCGCTTATGGGTGACATGGTCGCGGATCGTGCCGCGAAGCATTGGATAGCGGGCCTCCAGCGCATCGAGCACCGAGCGTTGGGTGACCGGGCCATCGACCTTGAGCGTCACTTCGCGGCCGACACCGGCGAGGGTGCGGAGGTGAAACGGGAGAACGACTCGGATCATGAGAGTGTCTGGACCTCCACCGACAAAACCGGCGGCAGATCGCGCACGATGGGGGCCCAATTGTCGCCGGCGTCGGGCGAGGCGTAGACCTGCCCGCCGGTGGTGCCGAAGTAGATGCCGCACTTGTCGAGCGAATCGACGGCCATGGCGTCCCGCAGCACGTTCACGTAACAGTCCTGTTGTGGCAGGCCTTTGGTAAGCGGCTCCCAGTCGTTCCCGCCCGAGCGGCTGCGGTAGACGCGAAGCTTTCCATCCGGCGGAAAGTGCTCCGAATCGCTCTTGATCGGGACCACGTAGACGGTGTCGGGCTCATGGGCGTGAACGTCGATGGGAAACCCGAAGTCGGTCGGCAGGTTCCCGCTGACCTCGGTCCATACTTCGCCGGCGTCATCGGTGCGCATGACGTCCCAGTGCTTCTGCATGAACAGCACGCCGGGGCGAGCGCGGTGCATCGCGATGCGGTGAACGCAATGGCCGACCTCGGCGGTGGGGTTGGGCATGTATTGCGAGTGCAGGCCACGATTGATCGGTTTCCATGTTTTGCCGCGGTCATCGGTCCGGAAGGCCCCCGCCGCGGATATCGCGATGTAGATCCGGTTGGGATTGGAAGGGTCGAGAACGATCGTGTGCAGGCCAAGGCCGCCAGCGCCCGGCGTCCACTGGGCGCCCTGGGCGTCCCGCAGGCCGGCAAGCTCATGCCAGGTGTGTGCACCGTCGGTCGAACGGAAAAGTGCGGCGTCCTCGACCCCGGCGTAGACGGTATCGGGATCATCCAGCGACGGTTCGAGATGCCAGACGCGCTTGAATTCCCAGGGGTGCTGCGTCCCATCGTACCACTGGTGGGTCGTGAGCGGTTTGCCGGTTTGCGCGGAAGTGTCGTAGACGAATTTATTGCTCTCGCCCATTGGCATGCCGCCCGGCCCTTTGGTCGGTCCGCCGCCGGGCGTCGTCCATGTCTTGCCGCCATCATCCGAACGTTGAATGATCTGCCCGAACCAGCCACTGGTTTGCGACGCATACAGCCGGTTGGGATCGGCGGGCGAACCCTTCAAATGGTAGATTTCCCAGCCCGCGAAGTGCGGCCCGCTCACTTCCCACTTCTGCCGCTTGCCATCAGACGTCAGTATGAATGCGCCCTTGCGCGTTCCAGCCAGGACACGAATCGCGGCCATTTTTTGCTCCTTCTTATCAACGATTGCGCTCGAAGGCATTTCGTTGCGCTTCAAGGGCATCGTATCGTCATGTCGCGGTAATTTGCCAAGCGATTTTAATTCGTCGGAAGTCCGGGAATCTCGATAACCGGGCGGATTTCGACCGTCCCCTTGCGTGCCGCGGGAATGCGCGAGGCGATGCCGATCGCCGCGTCGAGGTCCCTGGCGTCTACCAGGAAGTATCCGCCGAGCTGTTCGCGCGTCTCGGCGAACGGCCCATCCGTCACAAGGCGCTTGCCCTCGCGCATACGCACGCTGGTTGCCGTCGCGACCAACTGGAGGGGATTGGCCCCGAGGAACTGTCCGCTGTCGTGAAGGTCGCGCGCAAGCTGCGTCGAATCCTTGTAGCATTGTTCGCGCTCCCCCTCGCTCATCGCGTTCTCGCCCATGTAAATCAGCAGCATGTATTTCATGACGTTGTCTCCGTTAACTGGACAGTCTTTCGTTGATCGGGCGGATCTCCAGGCATCCGCCCGGGCGCATGCAGGGCAATTGCGACATCAACTGAATCGCGTTGTTCAGGTCCCTGGCCTCGACCACCATGATCCCGCCCAACTGCTCCCTGGTCTGGGCAAACGGCCCATCCGTGACGAACACTTTGCCGCTCTCGAACCGCAGCGTGGTTGCGGTTCGAGAGCCCTGGAGTGCCGTGCCGTCGAGATAATGGCCGCCTTTGCGAAGGGCGTCGTCATAGGCAAATGACTCGATAAGGATCGCCCGCCGCTCGGCGTCGCTCAGCGCTTCCCACGCCTTTTCGTCATGATACCCAAGGCACAGGTACTTCATCACGGCCTCCGCGTAACAGCGGGTCGCTTACGGCTGTACGATGACCATCCAGTGAACGCCGAAGCCGTCTTTGGTCATTCCAAATCGCGAGGAGAAGAAGGTTTTGGCGAGCGGCATGCACACTTCCCCGCCGGCCGACAGCGCGGCAAAAACCCGCTCGGCCTGGGAGTCGTTTGACACGGAGGCCGTCAGGGATATCCCCTCGAACTTCGCGGGGCCCTGGCAGCGGCCGTCGGTAGCCATCACGACCGAATCGCCAATACGGAGGCTGGCGTGCATGATCTTGTCGGCGCTGCCGGGCGAGCACTTTTCGGGTTCCGGGCAGTCCTTGAAACGCATGAGCATCTGCACTTCGGCGCCCAGCGCCTTCTTGTAGAACTCAATCGCTTCTTCGCAACGGCCCTCGAACGATAAGTACGGTTGAACGAGCATGGCGTCTCCTTTTCAGGGGTTAGAGGTTGGTAACAACAAGGGATAGTCGCGTAGCGCAGGCTCAAATCGACAAAGAATTGGCCGAAGACAAAATTTTCTCATTTTCGCGGAAATTCATGTCGTCAGGTCGCGCAGGCGTTGTTCAAGAAACCGCCGCTCCGTCTCCTGGCGGGCGAGGGCGATGGCTTTTTCATAGGCGGCCCGGGCGTCGGCGGTTCTTCCCGACCGGCGGCACAGGTCCGCCCGCGCCGCGTGCGCCAGGTGATAATCCGAAAGATCGCCGCGTGCCAGAATCGCCTCGATCATTTCCAGGCCGGCCAACGGCCCGTCGCGCATTGCCACGGCCACGGCACGGTTCAGCTCGACGACCGGTGAAGGCTCGATCCGCAGCAACACGTCATATAGTGCGGCGATTTGCGTCCAGTCGGTCGCGGCGGCGCCAGGCGCTTCGGCATGAACCGCCGCGATGGCCGCCTGAAGCGTGTAGGGACCAATTGGCGGGGAGGCAAGCGCCCGTTTCACCAGCGCCAACCCTTTGGTAATCTGATCCCGATTCCACAGCGAACGGTCCTGGTCTTCCAACAGAATCAGTTCCCCCGCGGGCGAAATGCGAGCGGCCGCGCGCGACTCCTGCAACATCATCAGCGCCAAAAGCCCCAGGACTTGTGGCTCGGGCAGCAATTCCATCAACAGGCTACCCAGCCGGATTGCCTCACCCGAAAGATCGGACCGCGTCAGTGAAGCGCCCGATGAGGCGGAGTAGCCCTCGTTGAACACCAGGTAGATCACATAAAGCACGGCATCCAATCGGTCCGGAAGATCACCGCGCGAGGGCACCTGGTATGGAATGCCCGCGGCCTTGATCTTGGCCTTGGCGCGCACGATCCGCTGGGCCACCGTGGGCGCGGCGGCGAGGAAGGCGCGGGCGATTTCCTCGGTGGTCAGCAGGGTTAGCGCCACGCGGGCCTCGGGGGCCAGGGCCGGGTGACAGCAGGTGAAGATCAGGCGAAGACGATCATCCTCGATCCCCTCATTGTCTTGGGCGTCGCCGTCGCGGGATTGGGCATTCAGTCTCTCGGATATTTGGGCTAGGGACGCATCAAATCGGGCACGGCGTCGCAGGGCATCAATCCCCTTGAACCGCCCGGCGGAAACCAGCCACGCCCGCGGATTGGTCGGCACGCCTTCCCGCGGCCACTGCTCCATCGCCGAAGCAAACGCTTCGTGCAAGGCCTCTTCGGCAAGATCAAAGTCACCGAGCAGGCGAATGAGCGTGGCGAAGACGCGACGCGACTGTGAGCGGTAAACCGCGTCCACCGCCTCGCGAGCTTGTCCCTCCAAACTCTCATCTGCCATTGGCATTCGCGGATGATAGGGCAGTAAAGGCTTTCCGATCACCTTCGCAGCGGGAGCAGCATTCGCAGCCGGCTGTCGCGCAGGAGGAGGGCGAGCCAGATCAGCGCGCCAAAGATGATCGGAAAGGAATTTGAAAACAGGTCCGCGCCGATGCGGACCTGGCTGGCGACGGCGCCGCCGAGGTAGCCCGTCAGCAGGATTGCGCCAAGAACGGCCGTAGGCCCAATGACATAAAGAGCTGTGCAGGCGAGAAGGACAACCCCGATGCCGCTGATTTTGCTCTCGGGAAAACCGAGTTGGAGAGTTGCCTTCAAAACCGGCCCCGGCTTGACCAGTTTCATGACGCCGTCCATGAGCAGGAACAGCGTCAAGAGCGCGCTGATGATCCAGCCGGTCCAGAGCGATGCCTTCGAGACAGAAGTTTTTTGAATTTGCATTTCCATGATTGGTCCTCGACACGTGTTTTTTGTCAGGCGCAGGTTCGTCGGCCCGTGATGACGCGGACTTATGCCGTCGCCAGATAAGCGGCAAGTTGCTCGAAGGTGCCGGTCCAACCCATCTTCATGCCGTCGTGGCCGGCGTCGAAAGTCTTGCGCTCCTGGTCCGTCGCGTTAATCGCGGCCCACCGCACAGTGACCGTCGTCAGTCCCTGGTATTCGGCGAAGGTGATCGTCGAAAGCATTTCCAGCGGCCAGGTCGGGCTCATCGGGTGACGGGTGATGTTGCCGTTCTCATCCGAGAAGGAATTTACAAAGACGATCCGACGGGGTTCGATGATTTCGCGATAGACGAACTTGCCCCACATGGTGTGGCCGTCGGGCGATCGCATGCAGTAGTGAAACACGCCGCCCGGGCGGAAATCGAGCGTTGCGACGGGCATCGTGAACCCCTTGGGCCCGAACCAGCGCATGAGCCGGTCACGCTCGGTCCACGCCTTCCACACGAGCTGGCGCGGCGCGTTGAAGACGCGCGAGATGACGAACTCTTCGGGAACGGAGCCTCGTTTGGCCAGTTGCTCCTCGAAGCGGCCCAGCGTCTGGTTCAGGCCATCGACGGCCCCATACGTCTCGATGACATGGTCGCGGGCCGCGGCGGAGGGGAAGACCATTCGCATCGTGAGGCGGGTCTTGTCGCCCTCGTCGGCGAACGTGACGGTCACCTGAAAATTAACCGGTTCGCAGTCTTTGTCTCCGCCGTGCTTGTAGACGAGGCGCTCGCCGTCGACGACTTCGACGTAGGTAATCTTGTTCTGATAATCGGTGCCATCGGGCCCGTGCATGACGAACCGCCAGGCGCCGCCGGGCTTTACGTCCATGTGAAACGTGGTTGTGGCAAATCCCTTGGGCCCCCACCATCGCCCGATGTGCTGCGGATCGGTCCACATTTTGAAAACGAGCTGGCGCGGGGCGTCGAAGATGCGTGTCGCGGCGATTTCGCGGTCCCCAACCAGTGCGGCAGGCATGTTTCGGTCGTTCATGTTCTTCTCCTTTTAGAGCCTAGTCGATTCGCAGGTGCGAATTTCGACGAGGATGGCTCCCGGCCGTCTGGCAACGTTGCGAAACGAACTCATTTCCCGCGGCCATGGGTCTTTTCCTTGACTTGGAGTTCTCTCAAATAGTCATTGAGGCGGTCGAAGCTTTCGTCAAAGAAGCGGCGGTAATGCTCGACCCAGTCGGCGACTTCCTTGAGCGGCGCCGGCGCCAGCCGGCATGGCCGCCATTGAGCATGACGGCCGCGGACGATCAGGCCGGCCCGCTGGAGGACCTTCAGGTGCTTGGAAATGCCCGGGAGGCTCATTTTGAAGGGGGCGGCCAGATCGGTCACGGATTTCTCACCGCGGGCCAGGCGGCCGACGATCGCCCGCCGCGTGGGATCGGCTAGGGCTGCGAAGGTGGCGCTGAGACGGTCGGCCATCATTATTCAACCGATAGGTTAATTAACTGATTAGCAAAATACAAATTAAATTTTTTCATGCGACGGCGGACGGGCCGGCGCCTAAGGTTGACGCAGCGAGGGGCAACCGGAAAGGAGCTTCAAATATGAGCAACGCGCTTCAAGTCGGAAAGAAGCTGGTCGATTTGTGCCGCGCCGGCAAGGCCACAGAGGCGATCAGCACGCTTTATGCGCCTAACGTCGTCAGCATCGAGGCCGAACCGCATCCACCGATGCCGCAGCGCATGGAGGGACTGGCCGCCGTGAAGGGTAAGACCGAATGGTGGGAAAAGAATCACCAGGTCCACAGCGCCGAGGCGGAAGGCCCCTGGCCGCATGGTGATAAATTCATCGTTCGCTTCAAGTACGAAGTCACGCCCAAGACCGGCCCGATGTCCGGCAAGCGCATGAAAATGGACGAAGCCGCACTTTACACCGTCAAGGACGGCAAGGTCGTGCAGGAGGAATTCTTCTACAGCATGGGGGGATGAGCGCGGGACGATGCAGCCGCCGGACGCGCGTTCACCCGCGCGTGACCGCCTCATCGGTGTTCAGGATTGTCGTACACACCATCGTCCAGGCGGCAAGCTCGGTTTCGTCAAGGTTTTTGTCGCGCGGCGACTCGCCGACGCTCAAAAGCTTGGCGGCGGCGGCGCGATCGTCCTGGTAGATCCTGGATTGTTTATCGAACACGCGGCGCAGGACGTCGAGCTCTTCGGCCGATGGCGTGCGCGCCGTGACCAGGCGAAAGGCGAATTCGAGCCGACGGTCGAGCGAATCGCCGCCTTCGGTCATCACCCGCTCGGCCATCTTTCGGGACGCCTCGACGAACGTCGGATCGTTCCACAACACCAGCGCCTGGAGCGGCGTGTTGGTGCGAGACCGGCGGACCACGCACACGTCGCGGTCGGGGGCGTCAAACGTGCTCATGGTCGGCGGCGGCGAGGTCCGCTTCCAGAACGTGTACATCGACCGGCGGTACAGATCTTTTCCATGGCTCTGCGTGTAGACCTGGGCGGTCCATTTGGCGCCGTCTGCCCGGCTCATCAGCTCCTCCCATAAGCCCGACGGTTGATAGGGGAAGACGCTTTTTCCGCCGATCTGGGAATCGAGCAACCCGCTGACGGCCAGGGCCTGATCGCGAATGAATTCGGCCGGCAGCCGGAAGCGCGGGCCGCGGGCCAGCAGGCGGTTCTCCGGATCGCGCGCGTCAAGCTCCGGCGTTAGCGCCGAGGACTGCCGATATGCCGCCGACGTAACCATCAGACGGACCATCGCCTTGACGTCCCATGCGGGGGTCGCCGCGTCTCCGTCGCGGAACTGCACCGCCAGCCAGTCCAACAGCTCGGGGTGGGTCGGCAGCTCGCCCTGCGTGCCGAAGTCGGCCGGTGTCCGCACCAGCCCGGCGCCAAAAAATCCTTGCCACAGTCGATTGATGATGACCCGCGCCGTCAGCGGGTTGGCGGGATCGACGATCCATCGGGCCAGCCCGAGTCGATTGTGCGGCGCCCCGGCGGGCATCGGGGGAAGGGCCGCGGGCGTATTGGGCGTCACCACGTCGCCGAACTTGTCGTATTGGCCGCGCAGAAGAATGTGCGTCTGCCGCGGCGTGGGCATCTCCTGCATCACCATCGTGTCGGGAATCTGCGATTCCAGCCGGTCGTGCTGCTTGCGCAGATCGGCAAGCTGCCGCGCCGGTTCGCGAAGTTCCGGGACCAGATGGCCGCGATACCAGGTGCGAAGCGCCAGTCGCTCCGCGTCGCTGCGCTTGTCCGGCACGATGGCCACGATGCGGGCGATGTCGCGCGGAATGCCGTCGATTCCGCCGGGGTTCGCCGAGGATGATGTCGCGATGCGAAACCGCCCCAGTTGATGCCGGGCAAAATTCGACTGAAATTCCAGCGTGATCGAAAGCGTCATCGGATGGTCGGCATCCAAAGCGCGGCGCAGTTCGAACACGGCCGCGTGCTTCTTTCCCACCTGCGGGTAAATAGCCCAGGCGCTTTTGGCCCGCGAGCCAACCAGGCTCGAGACCGGGAACTTCTGCTGGCTGAAGTCCGCCGAGGCCGCTTTCAATTCGACCGGCTTGAGATTGTCCGCATCCGGGCCGCTGGCAACACGGACGCCGGTGAGGACAAAGTTTCCATTAGCGGACAGTCCCGGCCCGCCGTCGGCGAGCCGATCGTCCGGCAGCGCCTCGATCCGAATCGCGGTAATCTTCTTCGACTCAACGCGGGCGTCGATCGTGTAGGTGTCTCTGGCTGGATTGACGCCGCTGACAAAAATCGACCCGTCCGGCAGGCGCGTCATGGTCGCGCCGCCGCTCGACTTGATCTCGAGGGGGTTCAGGACTGTCCACCGGCTGTCAGCCGATGTGGAAAGGCCCTGTTCCCACTTTGCCTGGGCTTCATCGACCTGCGGCATCGGGGCGGAAAGCTGCTGCTCGAGCTGCTTGACGGATGCCGCAAGCTCGTCCAGCCTTTTCTGCTGCGGTGCGCTGGGTACCTGAAGGACCGGTACGGCATTGCCCTTCTGTCCGTCGAGCCCGTTCTCGGGAATCGAATTGAAGAAGGCATAAAGCGAGTAGTAGTCCTTCTGCGTGAACGGATCGTATTTGTGGTCGTGACACTGACAGCAGTTGAGCGTCAGCCCCAGGAGGACGGTCGAAGTCGTGTTGACGCGATCGATCAGGTAGGCGGTGAGATATTCCTCGGGGATTGCGCCTCCCTCGAAATTGATCATGCTGTTGCGGTTGAAGCCGGAGGCGATCCGTTGTGCCAGCGTTGCTTTCGGGAGCAGATCGCCGGCCAGTTGCTCGATGGTGAATTGGTCGAACGGCTCGTTGTGATTGAAGGCGTCGATCACCCACTGGCGCCACAACGTCATGTCGCGGCCGCTGTCGATGTGGTAGCCGTGCGTGTCGGCGAAGCGAGAAGCATCGAGCCAGTCGAGCGTCATTCGCTCGCCGTAATGCGGGTCGCTCAACAGCCGGTCCACCAGCCTTTCGTACGCATCGGGTGAGGAGTCGGCCAGAAACTGGTCCACCTCCTGAGGAGTCGGCGGCAGGCCGGTGAGATCGAGCGTCACGCGCCGGATGAGAGTTTCCTTCGACGCCTCCGGCGATGGCCGCAGCCCATCGGATTCGAGCCGAGCCAGCACGAAATAGTCGATCGCATTCCGCGGCCAGGATTTATCCCCGACCTGCGGCAGCGGCAAACGAGAGGGAGGAACGAATGCCCAATGCCCCTGCCACGGCGCCCCCTGTTCGATCCACTTCTTGATCAGCGCGATCTGGCGCTCGCTCAACCTTTTGCCGCTCTTGGGGTCGGGCATCCGGTCGTCGGGGTTGTCGGTGGTGATCCGCCGGAAGATTTCGCTCGCCCCGGGTTTTCCCGGCGCGATGGGCACGATGTTCTTGATCGCAGCAAAAAGGCCGTCACGGGTGTCGAGCCGCAGGTCGGCCTTTCGCTGGCCGGCGTCGGGACCGTGGCAGGCATAACAGTTGCCCGCCAGGACCGGACGGATGTCACGGTTGAACTCGATGCGATCGGGAATTGGCGCGGTGTCGGGCGACGCCTTCAGCCATGGCGCGGTCGCACATAATACCGTCAGCGTAATGATCCATCTTCGTGCGGCTCGAATCATACGGTTGGACTCCAACCCGATAGTTTACACGCCCCTCATCGCGATCTCGACGGGAGTGTTCACATTTTCAAAGCGCAAATGGCCAATTCTGTTCAGAATCGGCACTTGCAGCCGCTATCCGTGTTACACCCGGCGTTGCGGAGACGTTGCCGGGCGACGTAGCGCCGCGAGCAGCGCCGCAAGGTTGTCGGGACTGGTCATATCGTAGCGTCCGCTGTCGGCTGTGCTTTGAGCGCCCGCAAGCGACAGGTTCGGCCTGGCTCCAACGCTTGGATCGACACGCGGCTCGCGAAGCGAGGCGTGAATCTGGGTGCAGCCGGTCCGTGCCAGGAGCTCGGCGACGTTATGGGGGCGAATGCCGCCGGCCGGGAGAATTTCGATGCGGCCATTGGCCCGTTCGACCAATTCCCGGATCAACGCCGCACCCTCGATCGCGGCGGCGCGCTGGCCGCTGGTCATCACGCGCCGCACTCCCAGATCGATCAAACGCTCGATCGCTTCCAGCGGCCTGGGAGTGAAATCGAAAGCGCGATGGAAGACGGCTCCCTGGATGCGATCACTTCGATGGGAGACAATTTGTCGAAGAATTTCCCGGCATCGCGCCATGTCAATCTCGCCGGCGTGGTCAAGAATTCCGAAGGCGATCCCGTCTGCGCCGTGGTCGAACATCAGATCGACGTCGCGCTGCATAACATGAAATTCGGGCTCGCTATAGCCGAATCCGCCCGCCCGCGGCCGGACCATCGCGATGACCGGAAGCGAGACGGTCTGGCGGATTTCGATCAGCGCCCCCAAGGACGGCGTCAGGCCGCCGAGGGAAAGCGCCGAATTGAGCTCGATCCGGTCGGCCCCGCCCGCTTCGACGACTTTCGCGTCCTCCGCCGAGGCGACGCAGATCTCAAACAAGAATTGCTCGCTCATCGCCGGTCCCCTGTAGATCGGCGAGCATCATCGGAATTCAGCCTCAGGGAAAGCTTCACGAGGTTGAACGAATCCAACAAACCGTCTTTCGGGCGAAGCCGTCCGGCAGAGAAAACACACCAAAGCATCCGGCCGTCGGGGCTGATCCATTTGGTGGGCAATGACCAAAGGAGGGCCTCGCGATCGCCGAAGCCGCCCCAATTGTCGTATTCCGCAGCGGTGGTCCACGGGCCCCATGGCTGTGGCGCATCTGAGAGCACGAATTTTCCGACGGTGTCGTCGCGGCTCCAGGTTGCCAGGTAGCGGCCCAGCGGAGCATTATAGACGACGCTGAAGAGGATGGATTGGGCACGCGGGGGGCGCGGCAACCTCAACACCGGCACGGCTTCGCCGGGCCGCGTCGTCCAGGTCGGCTCGCCTCGGCGCTGGCCGGCAAAGTATTCGCAGGCGGCGAGGTCCTCGATCCGGGCGCGCGGCACGCGGGCCAGAAGGACTTCGGCCCGGCCCCCAATGCCGCCGTACATGTACACGTATCGGTCCGGACCGCCCGCGTAGTCCCGGCCGAAATTCAGAAAGCTGTTGAGATAAACTGCGCCGGCGGCTTCGGTGATCTTCCACTCGGATTGGCGCCAACTGGCGCCGGAATCGAACGAAACGGCGAGCCGGTATTCAGGAATCTTGGGGTTGGGCCGGTCGTGCAGGTTGTAAAAGCTTGAAACCCATGCGTAGAGCTTCCCGTCCACGGCGAGCATGGAAACCGGCTTGCCCGGGAATGTCGCTTCGTGCAAGGCGTAGCCGCCGGCCGTGCGGCCCCAGACGTTCTTTCCCTTGACGCGCGGGGGCATTCCCTCGATCCGGGCGAATCCGAGACTCACGCGGCCTACGTAGTCGCTGTCGCCGTCGAACCCGCCGCCGTCGCCCCACCCGCCGTATACGTTGTCGTCCGCAACCCAGGTTGTCGGCCACAGGTCGCTCCCGTGGGCCAGCCGCACCAGGTGATCGAAATCCCAGCTCACCGATTCGATGACCGGGCTGTGTTCGTCCGGCGCGACCGCGGCGAACATTGGCGCCGTGATGGACAGCATCGCGGCCATGAAGTAGTCGAAGGCGAGAAACCTGTTCACATGGATCATATGTCCGAAGGCTCCGTATTTCGGCGCCGCCGGTCAAGCCGGTATGACCGCTCAGCCCACGATCCCATCGCGCCGCAACTCATCGGCCGACGCCAGATCCGCTACCGTGCCCGGCGGGTGTTTGTACCAACCGGGATCGTCGTAATTCGCCAAGCCCTGGCGAACCTTGAGAATCGTGAACATTCCACCCATATCGATAGTGCCGAACGGGCCCTTGCCGCCCAACATGGGGATGCTGTTTTTAGGCGCGGGCATGCGCATGTCGGCCATCTCTCCCATCCCCGCCTCGCCCATCGTCATGTAGGCCGGCAGGAGGCTGCCGACCTTGCGATCGAGGCCGGTGGGGTTGACGCCGATCATGTTCGGCGTGCCGTGGCCCATCTGGTTCATGGTGTGGTGCGTCATGTGGCAGTGCATGGGCCAGTCGCCCTCGACATCGGCGACGAATTCAATGGCCCGCGTGCTGCCGACGGGAACAAGGACCGTATTGGCGGGAAACTGGGCCGATTCAGGGACGCGGCCGCCGTCGGTTTCGGTGATGCGGAACTGGTAGCCATGCAGATGGAGCGGATGGTGGTCCATCGCGCCCA
>Ga0307477_10001442_pt1 | contig 20123 bp, 16 predicted proteins | sample atmos_gasesECM2C_FD_203316 | JGI IMG/M metagenome (GOLD analysis project Ga0307477, IMG submission 203316) | Hardwood forest soil microbial communities from Morgan-Monroe State Forest, Indiana, United States - atmos_gasesECM2C_515 | ecosystem: Environmental > Terrestrial > Soil > Temperate...
TCGCGTCAGAAAAAAGATATGCGCCAGATCATCATGATCACCGACGGCAAGCCTTCCGCGCTCACCCTCGAAGACGGCCGCATTTACAAGAATGCCTTCGGCCTCGATCCACTGGTTGTCACCCAGACGCTCGAAGAAGTCGCCAAGTGCAAGCGCGCCGGAATCTTGATCAATACTTTTATGCTTGCCAGTGATTACAGCCTCGTCCACTTCGTGCAGAAAATTACCGAACTTTGCCGCGGCAAGGCCTATTTCACCACGCCCTACACGCTTGGGCAGTACTTGTTGATGGATTACGTCGGAAAGAAAACTCGCAATATTCACTAGTTCCCCCTCCGCTGTTGGATTGCAGCGATGTCCCAGCCCCGCTATGATTAAGTGTGGTGGTGCGCCGCTCAGGAAGAATCTGTCCAGCGGATTTTTGGGCGTAAATCTTTAGGCATTCAACTGGAGTACACATGAGCGTCAAGAGCCGCGTTCGCAGTTTCCTTGGAGGCAAGAAGATGGCAGCTTTGCCGTCCGGAACAAGCGCTCCGCCGATTACCTTAGCAGATTCAAAGGGAGCGAAACGCTCGCTCGCGGAAGCATTGCAGTCTGGTCCCGTTCTCGCCGCCTTCTTCAAAGTGGACTGCCCTACCTGCCAGTTCACCATGCCCTTCCTTGAACGCTTGCACCAGCGTTACAGCGGCCCGAAATTCAGCATGCTGGGAATTTCGCAAGACGATGCCCGAGAGACTCGCGAGTTCTGCGAAGAGTACGGCGTGCAATTTCCTGCCTTGATTGACGAGCGCGGCTATCCAGTGTCAAACGAATATGGACTGACCAACGTCCCGACTATGTTTTGGATTAATCCCGACGGCCAAATCCAGCAAACCAGCGTGGGATTTTCGAAGGTCGATTTGGACAAAATGGCAGCGCAAGCGGCCCACGCGACAGGTAGGTCTCCGGTGTCACTGTTCAAACCGGGCGAAGTCATTCCCGAAATGAAGCCTGGTTGAGGATCCAAAAACTAGGTTCCGTGAGAACCTACACACAGAGAAGGGGGGCGTCACTGCGGACGATTTCTTCATTGGCTTGAGACTTAAGATCGTTGATCGATTCCTAACTCTTTGCGAAACGCTCTACAGCGAAGATCAGAACGCCGAAGAAAGCCATGAGAATACTGTTCAACACAGATCACCTCGCTCTAGAGGCTCACGAGGAGAAGCCTATTCATTGGCCGCTTCTTCCACACGGGAACTTGGAGCTTCCAGTTACCTCGGTGCGAGTTTTACTGTAGTTTTGATCCGGTATGGAGGTGGGAACCGAAAGCTCGGACCACGCCCAGCCAATCGCTGGTCACGCCTTGCCTGGATCCCATAGAACCTCCTTGTGCTTCGGAGATTTGCGCCGCTTGTCCGGGATTAATCGCTGCGCGGGGGGCATGCCGATTCCCGCTCGGGCACGTCGGCGCGCTTCTTTCTCAATCCTTATTCCGGGCTTTTTCTTGCGCATGACTGTTATTTCGCGTGAATCGAGACTTGCGGCCAGCGCTCTCGTTCCAGCCTAAGGCTGCTCCGGTAGTATAGTGCAGCATCTCGATTTTCGTCCGAACAGAAGGTGGTGATGGCGGATTGCGATGCACCTAAGATTTGTCGGGCTGCGTCCAATTTGCGAGCTTGACGCCCATCGAACATCGATAATGAGAACATGAAGAAATTCTTTCGCGCCGCGGCAACTTCGCTTTGGCTCATTCTTGTAGTCGCTTTGCTGCTGCGCGTCGGATTTCTCTATCAATTCCAGCACGAACATCCCAAGCAGGCCGTCAGCGTCATCCCGTTTTTATTTGAGTCCGGAAACATCGCACATTCGCTCGCCACAGCTGCAGGATTCAGCTCGCCCTTTCGCGTGAATACCGGCCCCACTGCGTGGATGCCGCCCATTTATCCTTTGCTCCTTGCCGGCATCTTCCGTGTTTTCGGACCCTACACCTTCGCGTCCTTCCTCGCCGCCACTCTGTTGAATATTTCATTCGCCACAATCGCGTGCGTGCCAATTTTCTTCGCCGCCAAACGCATCGCCGGCCTGCGAGTCGCTGCAACAGCCACATGGCTCTGGGCTGTTTTCCCCAACGCGATTCTAATCCCGGTTGAAAGCATGTGGGACGCTTCGCTCGCCGCGCTGTTGGTAGCGACGATACTGTGGGGGACCCTCGCATTGGCCGAGCCCTCCCGCGTGCGCGACTGGGCCGCTTACGGATTGCTCTGGGGCCTTACGCTCATGACGAACGCTACGCTGGTTGCCCTGTTCCCACTCCTTCTCGCATGGTTGGCCTACCGTGGGTACAAGCAACACTGTGCATGTCTCGGCAAGCTCGCGCTTTCGCTCGGCATTGCCAGTTTGTGCTGCGCGCCCTGGACCATTCGCAACTACGAAGTGTTCCACGCCTTCGTTCCGCTCCGCTCCGGACTAGGCTTGCAACTTTGGCTCGGGAACAATGAAAACACGCAGGACATCTTCCGCGCCGAACGCCACCCGATTTATGATGCTGGCGAACGCGCCAAATACATTGAGCTCGGAGAAGTTGCCTACATGCATGAAAAGCAGCTGCAAGCGGTTCAGTACATGCAGTCGCATCGCGCAAGAGAGGCACACTTAATTTGGCGCAGAATTGTTTCTTTCTGGTCGGGAGGCACTCCCACACCGCTGAAGGATTTCCTGAACGTGGATTCTACGTGGTTTCGATTTGTACTGCTGTTCAACTTAGCCGCCGCGCTTGGCGCATTATACGGAACTGTAGTTCTAGTTCGCCGCCGCTGTCCGAACTGGTTTCCCGCCGCCGTCTTTCCGGCGATTTTCCCCTGGGCCTACTACCTGAGTCTTGTTTTGCCGCGTTACCGGCTCCCCATCGATCCCGTTGTGCTGTTGCTCACCGCAGTCGCGCTGGAAGGTTTATTTCTAGCGCGCAATGGTCCCAGCCTCAACCGCAGATAGCCTCGGAATTAAGATTTCCCTTCCAGACTTCTCTTCAGGTCCGGCCCCATTCGCTCTACGATTGGATCGTTCGGGTCGTCGCCCACATATTGCTGAAGAACTGTGCCGTCTTTGCCGATCAGAACATAAGTCGGCAGCGCACTCGCTCCATATTGGCGCATGATCTGGTGATTCGAATCCAGACGCTGCGTCCAGTTCATCTGATTTTGCGCCACGAAGCTGCTCCATTCCGCCGGGTCCTCGTCTTCGCTAATGCTCACAACCTCCACCTGGCTCCCGCCATACATTGCCTGCAATTGCTTCAAGCCCGGCAAAGCATGCCGGCAAGGCCCGCACCACGTGGCCCAAAAGTCCAAAACTATTACCTTACCGCTGGATGATGAACCAGCGCCCTGGCCCGAAAAGTCAGGAGCTTTTTCACCCGCGCTGATGGGCGCCCGCGGCATATTCTCGTCGTCAAATATTCGCACGGCCTTGGCTTGGCTATTTTTTTGTGTACGCACGCGTCGCGCCAGTTCGCCAAGCGACACCGGCTGATCCTGTTGCGTCCAGTTATCTGGAGAGGGGCTCGCCGCGCTTGGCGGCTTCTGCGCCGCTTTCGCTGTCGGAGATTGCCGAGTGGATGAAGTCGCGATCGTAGCTGGATCGGGCGAGGCCGGCGAAACCGTTTGCCCCGGGGCAGCGCCCACGAAGACCCAACTGGCCGCCATGAGAATGAAGAAATGTGGGAAACGCCTTCTGCGCATGATGTCCTCCAGTCCGTAGCACACCGTCTCTTGCCAGTATGAATGCAAGAAGGCGAGAGCCGGCGAGTGTCCGCAAATCGAGTAGTCAATCGGAGACTGTACGACAGGACAGGAGACACCAAAGCGGTGTCACGCAATATACGCCCGAAAGCGGCGCACATATTCCGCTTCTCACTACAGAGTACTTTGTTGTATAAAGTACTTGTAAGGAGGAGTTCCATGGCCTTAGCCGAACGGAGCACCCCATCGATCTCAAGCGGCTGGCGCTCTTATTTCCGCGCCAACCAGCAAAACTCCGGGGAGATGCCTTGGGGTGACGCGTACAAGCTCTCGTTCGCCGAACGTCGCGCAATTCAGCATTCCATCCAGCAGTTTCAGCTTGGCGAGAGTTCCGAAGGACGACGCTTGCTCAGCCGCGCCCGCGCGTATTCCCGCGCCACGGACGATCCGGACTTTGCCGAAGCGCTTACCCTCTTGGTCCAGGAGGAACAGCGCCACAGCGCATATCTGCTCGGTTTCATGCGCGCGCAGAGAATACCCGAGCTATCGTCCCATTGGGTGGACTCCGTTTTCCGTCGGCTACGCGTATTGGCTGGTCTCGAACTTTCGCTGCGTGTATTGGTCACTGCGGAAATCATCGCAGTGCCGTACTACCGCGCGCTCGGTCGCGCCACCGCGTCACGTCTTTTGAATGCGATCAGTTCTCGAATCGTGCAGGACGAAGCCGCCCACCTGAAGTTTCAGTCCTCCATGCTATCCAGGCTCGGCGCATTGCGACGCCCGATCGTGCGTAGGTTGATCTCGCGGCTTCATCGGTTCTTTCTGGTCGGAACATCACTCGTCGTGTGGCGTGAACACGGCAGCGTGTTTCGCGCCGCCGGGTACCGCTTTGAATTATTCCTGCGGGAGGCCCTCGCGGAGTTCGCCGCACTAGAAGCCCCCGTGCGCGATCCGTTGGTCGGATACCTCTTCCCCGCTCACGCCGGCAACCCTCAACCGGCTGCACATATTACGCAGCACCCAGGATGCGAAGTCCTTCAGAAATAATCTGGCGGGATCAGCATGCAAGCCTTGTGCCACTGCGGATGAACGGTTGGCGGAGACGAATGGGAGTCGAACCCATCTTCGAAGCCCGCGAAGGGCTCGAACGGCAGCTTTGAAGGCTGCGAGGACCACCGGGCCCCATGCGCCTCCGACTTCAAATCACAGACGTAGAATTATAGGTGCGATGCGTTAAGTGTTCAACTTTTCGGCGAGCCTGCGGCAAACTTTTTGCGTGCGAGGTCCATTAACTTCGGGTCGGTGCAAACTTCATAATAGGCGCGCGTCCCCTGTGCGCCGATTTTCGCGCCGGGCAACAACTGACGAACGAAACCTTTGCGCACCACAATGGGCTCCAGCGAATCCCCCAGCGGAACTTCGCCGAAAAACAACTGCACGCGTTCTTTGCCCCACGGCATCGGAAAATTCCCGCCCATGGGAGCCATCGAAATCTCCGCGCTCAACTTCGTGAACCCTTCTTCATTTATTTCGATTCCGTTCAGGTTATAGCGTACCAACAATTCTTCCTCTTCGCCCGCTTCGGCATCTTCCATCAAGGTTTGCAGCAAATACACGTTGAATGGCGAGGGATTCTTATGAAACAGGCGCTTGGCTATTTTCGAAGAGCTGGAAAGGCGGTCGGAAAGATTCAGGGCGCGCGAAATCATGATTTTTGAATCGCCATCGGTCCACAAGGACGGCGCGGAGTCTTGAAACGCTACGCCGACGCCAAGTTCCAGGCCGGGAAGTCCGCTGGTTTTCGCGCGCTGGTTGTAAGCCAGCGTCACCGCCAGAATTTCGCGCGCCAAAACACAAGCCCGCGCCACGCCACGCGTCGTTGCTCGCGTGGACTCCGTCTCGTCGATTGCCAAAATGATCGCGTCGCCTTCGATGAAAACCGTTGCCGCGCCATATCGTTCAAGAATTCGCTTCACGGGCTCATGCAGGTTCATGCTGATGTGCGAAGCAGGATTCATTCCGCGCGCAAGCAGGTCTTTGGTAATGCCTGTCGAACCGCGCACGTCGGCCTTAATCACCGTGTGATTGATGACCGGATCGTCCGCCGGGCGTCCCTCTCCGGGGTGCAGGAATTCATACAGGCTTTTGTTGGCGCGCGAGAGTTCACGCGCATGTTCGGAGCGCACCAGGTTGACGCGGTCCATCCAGGCCGCCACGTGCTGATAATTCCTGCGGTCTCGGCGGAAGCGCATTAAATCCTCGGCAAATTGCAGCGCCGCTGATGATTGTTCCTCAGGAGTGCGCCGGCGAATACCGCGCGATGCGTCTTCCAGACGCTTCATGGAAATCTTCCGCGCCGGAAATTGCTCCAAAATTGTCTCGACGCGCTTGGCCTCTTCGCGGTTTACCAGCGCTTTCTTCAGCGCTTGCAAGTGCACCGGCGGGCAATACTCGGAATGAAGCTTTCGCACCTCGTAGCTTGCCAGCACGTGAAAAAGAAGATCGCGTTCCTCCAGCCGGTGCACCCATTCCTGCAGCAATTGCCCGCGTGTCGATGCTGACCCTTCGCCTTTTACCGTTGGCGCTTGCGCATCGAAAAGCCTGCGCGCATTTTCGGGTTGATTCAGATACTCTCCCAGCCGATTCCGGTGTTCGTCGATAAGGAAGTTCATGCGTTGTTTGGCCGTGTCGATTTGAGCGCCAAGTTCCGCTAGCTTCGCTTCTAAGGAAGAGGACTTCTCGCGCAAGTGCGCTATCTCTTTGGGCGATTCAGGAGATCCGGCCTTGCGCTTGAACAGCCACGGGAAGCCTTCGCCCCCATCGCCTGAACGGCTGTTGGCCTCGTTTTGTTCTTCTTCCAACACGGCCATCTCGGAACGTAACAACCGCGCCTGTTCCAGCAATCGATCGTGGCTCTTACGCGCTTTGTTGAAATCCTCCGGGGTGTCCCCGGTAAGAATCAAGTCGCGGACAAAATCGAGCAGCAGCCCGTCGAAAATCTCAAAGCGGTCCGGATCGTTGACGAAGTTCCCCAGCAGGACGTAGTGCTCCAGAAATAAATGATCGTCGTTGCCGGCGTCAACAAAGAGAAAACGGTTCTGCAGCAAGGCATAAGTCTCGTGGAAATCCTCGCCAAAAAGCGCGCGGCGCGATTTCGAAAGCGTGCCTTCTTCCACGTCACGCCAGACGCGGCACAGCGTCTCGCCCACCAGCCGGTAGATGTTTTTCTTGTCCGCCTGGATTTCCGCGATTTTCGACCGCATCACATGAGCCTGCTCGCTGTGCTCGAAAAGCTCCCCGCGACCGCGTATCCATTCTTTGCACTCCACCAGAATGCTGGAAAATTGATTGTTCAGCTCGGCGGAAATATGTTTCAGCAGCGCCAACTGATGCAGCACATCGGTTTCAATGGACTGCTGGAATTTTGCGCGGGTAATCGATTCTTGCAGAACCTCAATCAGCAACTTTCGGAAGGCGCCATGCTCGGGTGTTCCGGACTGCTTGCGGTCCCCGTAAACCAGGCTGATATTTACGGTTTGGCGCACCAGGTCCTGCAAATATTTGCGGATAAAATCGACGAATCGCGGGCTCAGAAAGACGTCATAATGGATGTTGTCGATGCCCACGGTAAGGTTATCGAGCCGGATTTCGGCAGTGTACGGCTCCAGCTTCATCCGTGCTGGATGGGCGGAAGACGGCGCAATATGCGTTTCGGGCATACGAATCCAGCGTATCCTGGACCTTAAGGGCGTGCAGGAAGTCGGCTCAGTTTCACTTTATCCGAGGGAAAATGCGGGATGCAATGGGACGAGTCGTAACCGTTAATGCTTCGCGCGGCAGCACCGGTTCCGCCGGCCGATTCGGTATCGGGTCGATCGCCGAACCTGACGATTACGGCAGGGATTGGGGCATCTCCACCTCTGCTCCGGTCGGAATAGTCGCCAAAGGCGCGGACCAAGGGCCATGCCTTTACCTCGGCCCTCACGGTCAACGCTGTAGCCGCCGCGCCACCCATGCCGGTTTTTGCGCCATCCATCAACCGGACGGCATAACATCGGCCGGAATTCCAAGACCGTCGAAAAAGCTTATTGCCTCTCTACTGGCCATCGCAGCCGTTGTATGGCCGTATCTCGCCGATATTATTAGAGAAGTGATTCGTTGGATTCACGGGCACTGAGCGCCCCAATCATTCTGCAGCCAGCCCAGGCAGAAGATAGTTCTTAACCGCGTATTTCCGGGTAAAATGGCGGGCCATGCCAAAACTACTGGAAGGAAAAACAGCCTTAGTCCTGGGCGTTTGGAATAAATGGAGCATTGCCTTCGCAATTTCTCAAGCTTTCGCACGCGAAGGCGCCAAGCTTCTGCTCACCTACCAGAATGAGCGCGCCAAACCAACTGTTGAAGAGCTGGGAAAAGAGCTCGGAGCCGCCGGTTTTTATCCCTGTGACGTCCAGCAGCAGCCAGATATCGATGGCCTAGCCGCGTCCCTGAAAGCCGAAGGCCAAAAACTGGACGTGGTTGTGCACTGTCTTGCCGGTGCGAATCATGAAGATTTGAATCAGCCCTTCGTGAACACTTCGCGCGACGGCTTCAAACTCGCACTCGACATCAGTGCCTATTCGCTCGTGGCCATCTCTAAGGCCCTCGCGCCTCTCATGACCGACGGCGGCGCCATCATGACCCTCACCTACCTGGGTTCCACGCGCGTGGTCACCAACTACAATGTAATGGGCGTGGCCAAAGCCGCGCTCGAAGCCTCCATGAAGTATCTAGCCAGCGAGCTTGGAGCCAGCAAAATCCGCGTGAACGCAATTTCAGCCGGCCCGATCAAAACAATCTCATCACGCGGAATTAAAGACTTCTCCAAGGTTCTCGACTTCGTCCAGCAACATGCTCCGCTGCGCCGCAATACGGATCCTGCTGAAGTCGCCGACACAGCCGTCTTTCTCGCCAGCGATTTGGCCCGCGGCGTCACCGGCAACGTGATCTACGTGGATTCCGGATTCCAGATCATGGGCTTGTGACGCAACGGGAGGCTCCCCCCCCGCCAACGACAACGCGTTTCAACCGGGCTTTAGCCCCTGAAGCCACTCTCACCTTGCGTCGTGAGATCAGGAATCTTTGTAGCGTCGCTCCATAATCTTTGCAGGTAGGGTGAAAATGTTTGATGCGCCGTTGGACAATTCTTGTGGGTCGCGGCTTCGGCCACGACAATAACAGCAACCAATTCGTGCGGCTTCAGCCGCTGAAGTTCCCCACCGCAAATGCTCGCGGAAATTCCGCAGTTACCCTAAGTCAAAACGCCCGGGTCATCCACGACGGAAATTCTGCGAGTATCTTCAGAAACGTGCTCGAGGCGAATCCGAACCACCGGCCAATCGACGCGCAGCGCCAACTTTTCCGGCCACTCCACAATCACCACCGCATCTTCTGAAAACACATCTTCTAATCCCAAGGTCTCCAAATCGCGCGCACCCGAAACCCTGTACAAATCCACGTGATAGGCCCGTCCTGCGCGATCGTAGCGATGCACGAGCGTGAACGTCGGGCTCGTCACCTCATCTTCGGTCGCCGCACCGATTGCGCTGACGATTCCTTTCGTGAGTGTCGTCTTCCCCGCGCCTAAATCTCCTGACAACAAAACCAGCACGCGCGGTCTCAGTCGCGCGCCAATTTCGCGCCCACGTTGTATCGTCTCGTCCGCAGAATGTGTCAGGAATTCGCTGCTAGGCACGGCTGCACGCCGCATAAAATTGCTGGTAAGCCCGCGGAATTGCTCGAATCAGATCGCTGGCCGCGAGCGGAGCCTCATCGTAATCCGAGTAAGCTATGTCGCCGGCCAGCCCATGCAAATAAACTCCAAACGCCAAAACGCGCTCCCAATCCTCAGTTCCAAATTGCGCAGTAAGCGCCGATAGCATTCCGGTTAAAACGTCGCCCGTTCCGCCGGTTCCCATTCCCGGATTGCCCGTCGAATTGATGAACGCATTTCCCTTCGGCGCCGCGATGATAGTGTTGTGCCCTTTCAAAATCACATAGGTGTTCCACGCGGCCGCCGATTCCATCGCCAGCTCCAAACGCCGCGCTTGTACCGCGTCGGTCTTTAAACCAGTCAGCCGCGCCATTTCTCCCGGATGCGGCGTCAGGGCCAGTAATCCCTCCGGCCCTTTCAGTTCTCCGGCGCATCCGGCAAACGCATTCAGCCCATCAGCATCCAGAATCAGCGGAATCGATTGCCTTTTGCCCACAACAGCGCGAATAAATTGTCGACTTTCATCCTGCGTTGTAAGTCCCGGCCCCATCGCCAGCGCACGCTTGCCTTTTAATATCGTGTCAAAGCGCTCATCTTCCAGGCTGCGCAACGAAACGCTTCCCGTCTCCGTCGCCGCTAGCGGTTCCGTCATAACTTCCGGAGTGTGCGCCGCCACAATCGGCAAAACCGGCTCAGGCGTCGCCACCGTTACCAGTCCAGCGCCAGTCCGCAACGCAGCCCACGAAGCCAAAACCGCTGCCCCGCTTTTCCCCACCGAACCTGCAACGATCAGCGCATGTCCGTAATCACCCTTGTTACCGTCGGCCTTCCTTCGTTTCGCGAATTGCAAGAATTCCCCAGGCTCAGACCAGCAAAGATGCCCCTGCCCCACTTCCGCCACTAGCTCGGCCGGCGAACCGATCTCGCGCACCACCAGTTCGCCCAAATAAGGCTGGGCCTCCCCCTGAAACATTCCAATCTTAGGCGCGGTGAAGGTCACCGTGTAGTCCGCCATCACCGCTGCGCCCTGCACCTCGCCCGTGTCCGCGTGTAGCCCCGAAGGAATATCCACCGCCACCACCGGACACCGGGAATCGCGCTGGTTCACAGAACCGATCGCGTCGTGCAACAACCCTTCCACCGCCCCGCGCATTCCGGTGCCCAACAGCGCGTCCACCAAAATGTCGCAGGAGTTAATCTTCGGCTTCCATCTACCCCATTCCGCAGCGCTGCGCACCACGTGAAGCTCGCCCGATGCGTTCTCCCACCTCCGAAGATTGTCGGCGGCAGCGCCTCTTAAATCGCTGGGGTCACAAAATAGAATTACTTCTGGCGTCGCACCCATTTCAAACAACCGCAGCGCCGCGACCAGCCCGTCCCCTCCGTTGTTTCCTTTTCCGCATAGAACAAATATCAACCGCCTTTCTAGACCCGGAAAACGCTGCTGGATAAATTGCGCCACGCTTTTTCCAGCATTCTCCATCAGCACGGCGTTGCGAATGCCAGCGCGCTCGGTGGTCAATCGGTCCACTTCCCGCATTTCCGCGGCCGTCAGGATTTTCATCGATGGAAGCTCATGGCAGATAAACTCTATCAGAGAAAAGAAAAACGCAGGGTCTGTACGTCTCTCGCACACGAAGATTCCGAAGCGCTACAACATCCACCCGCCGCTGACGTTCAAGGCCTGGCCGGTAATAAAGTCCGCGCCATCCGACGCAAAGAATTTCACCGCAGTGGCGACATCTTCAGCAGACGGAGGGCGGCCAATCGGCGAGCGTGAGTCATGCATGCGCCGCGCTTCGTCAGCGGTCAGCTCCCTCTCATCAATATTCGAAGGATTGATCACGTTTACGGTAATTCCATGCTTGGCTTCTTCGATCGCCAGTGACCTTGAAAACGACACAACCGCAGCCTTCGCCGCCGCATACGCGGAAATCGTGCCTTGTCCGAAACTGCGCTCCGCTCCCAAGGCGCCCAGATTGATAATGCGTCCCCAGTGATGGCGGCGCATCGGCGGCAGCACTGCCTTGCTGGCATAAAAAACACTAAAGAGATTTGACGCAATCACGTTCTTCCATTCCTCCACCGACGTCTCCGCCACCGGCTTCCAATTAAATTCCCCCACATTGTTCACCAAAATATCCAGCCGCCCGAAGCGCTCCACAACTTTGTCCACCAGGAACCCGACCTTCGCCGGATCGCCTGAATCCGCTTCCACCGCAAAACATTCCGCTCCGCGTTCCTGCAATTGCCGCAGTGTATTTTGGGCCGCTGCTTTATTGGAACGGTAGGAAATCGCTATGCGCACGCCTTCGCGCGCCAAGCCCAACGCGATTCCCTTCCCAATGCCGCGGCTCCCGCCCGTCACCAGCGCTACACGCTCGCTCAGAGGCAAACCGTACGCTCCCTCAAACAGCACGCCAGTATAATCAAAATCCCGCCAAGCCACGCGCTTCTTGTTCGGCGGTGTACCTATCCCATTCGAGCGACTACCACCGTAATGTCGTCGGCTTGCTCCGGTGATCCCGCCCACTGTTCGGCGGCAGCGATTAAATTCTCCGCCAAACGCTGCGGCGGCAGGTTCGCTTGCCGCAGGATCTCGGCCCGCACGCGCAGCCGCCCGAATTCTTCTCCATACACGTTCTCCGGCTCCGTCAATCCATCGCTGAACAGCACCAGCAGGCTTCCCGGCTCAACTCGGATCACGCCCTGCGTAAAAGGAAATTCCTCGAACAGACCAACCACCGTGCCGCCTTCTTCCAGCTCTTGAACGTTTCCCTCATGTATGAAAAACGGCGCCAGATGTCCCGCATTGGTGTACGTCAGCGTGCGCGCCTGCTCGTCATACACCGCATAGAAAAACGTAGCGTAGCGATCATCCGAAGTATTTCTAAAAACATGCCGGTTCAGCTTCGAAACCAGATCCGCCGTCCCGCCGTTGCCATCGAGCATGGCCGTGCTTCGCAATGCCGCTTGCAGGCTTGCCATCAATAACGCCGCGAAAATTCCTTTTCCGCTGATATCCGCCAGTGCGATGCCCAACCGGTCCGGCCCCGTCTTGATGAAATCGTAATAGTCGCCGCTCACCACCCGCGCCGGACGGCAGATGGCCCCCAATTGCAGCCCCGGAAGAGATGGCAACGATTGCGGAAAAAGTTGCGATTGCACTTCGCGCGCGATGGATATTTCATTTTCCAAACGCTGCCGCTGCCGCTGCTCATCGATCAGCTCGGAAATCGAACTGGTCATTTCGTTGAACGAATCACCCAGCGCGCCAAGCTGGTCTCGCTGCCGCACGCGAACGCGCTTCGCCAAATCTCCCCGGCGCACATGAAGCGTCGCTTCGTAAAGATCGCCGATCGAAGTCGTTATGGTCCGCGTAAGAACGACCCCGGTGATCAGCGCGGTAATTTCCAACACCAGGAATATAATTCCCGCGCCAACCAGCACCGCCACCAGCAGCGGTCCCACGTCGCCCACCGAAGTGAAAAGCCGCCTGTTCACCGCCGATGGCCGCAGTGAAAATGAGGCTAGCACCGCCGCCGGCCTTTGGTCTCTGTCCGACTCCATGTGCGCCAATTCAAGTGTCGATGCTCCGGCTACTCGCGCGTCCAGAAAATTCTCCGCCGGCGCAAGCGTACGCCGCCGGCTGGATACCTGCTCCCCCGGCACGTACACCCGCCCATTGAAAGTAAAATTGAAATTCGGGTCGTGCTTGTCTCCCGCAGGGCGCAGAAAAATCAGTTGAATGGGGCCAAGCTCTGAAGAGAAGCTGTCGATAAATGTGGAATTCACCGGCTCGGCAACTAAAATCGTCACAACGCCGGCCGGACCCTCCCGTTTCAAGGCAGACGCAATCCAGGGCTTCTCATTCCATTCCACCAGCCCCGAAAATTTGTGGCCGTCGCCCCGTTCAATTAAATGCGTACCGTGGTTCAAAAAGACTTTCAGATCGGGACTCGCTGTCCGCGCTGCAGTGATCAGACGCGCCACATCCGGCCGCGACAACACGGATTCGTCCTGCGGCGAAATCCCTTTTGCTGCTTCCTGCTCGATCGCCGCCGCGAACGCATCCGCATCGGTCATAATCCTGCTGATGTGCTCTTCAAAATCGTCATGCAGAAGGTGTGCGCCCAACTGCAGATAAAGTCCGTAAGCGGCTACTCCAACCATGGAGAACAGCAAAATCACCGGCACCACTGCGATAAAAACATACGCCACAATCAACCGGTTGCGCAGCGGCCACATCACATGCGTGCGGAACCACGGGACCAGCCGTATCACTAAGTACACGATCGCCACAAAACTCAGAAATCCCAGCAGTGATGAATACGGAAGTTTCTTCCCCAGCGCTGCAACTACTCGCGAGACAAACGTCAGCGCAAGGACCGCCAGTGCGATGCGGTCAAGCGGCGAAGTCCTGCGCAGCAATACCAGAAACCGGCGTAGGGAAATTGGAGACAAGGTTTATGGTTCCCGAAAATCAGTATAACTTGGCGGGCGAAAGTTCGAGACCGGAAACTGCAATCCACCGTGCGGGTTTACGCTGTCAGAGCGCCGCCCCTTCGGGCGGCATCCTTCTTTCGCGGCCAAACAGACTTCAAATTCAAGATGCGGGGCCAAGCCCGCTCCATAATCTGCTTCGCGGTCCCGCCGGCATTGTCAATTGTTCGCAGTGAAAAATTAGAGCGCCGATCTATCGTTCTGCTGAACCCGGCTGTGATGCCGGCTATAGCCGAAGTACACCACCAGGCCAATAGCGAGCCAAATGATCAAGCGGGCCCAGTTGACCCAGCCGAGCTTGTACATCATGTAACCATTGAAAATGATGCCCAACACCGGGACAAGAGGAACCCACGGCGTGCGGAACGGACGCGCTTGGTCCGGATTCGTTTTGCGCAACACCATGATCGATATGCAAACGATGATGAAAGCGAAGATTGTGCCGATATTGACCATCTCTCCGATGATATTAATCGGAGTGATGCTGCCGATGATCGCCGCTATGAGCCCGACTAAAATCGTATTCTTGTAGGGTGTGCGATATTGGGGATGAATCGCGGCGAAGAATTTTCGCGGCAGCAGCCCGTCGTTCGCCATCGAATACAGCACGCGCGTCTGCCCCAGCAACATGACCAGCATCACGCTGGTCAGTCCAGCCAGCGCGCCGGCCGTGATCAGATACGAAGCTTTCACCAAGCCCCGGTCGAGGAACGCAACCGACAGCGGCGCCTCGATATTGATTTCTTTCCACGGCACCATGCCGGTAAGCACCGCAGCAACCAAAATGTAAAGAATCGTACACAGAATCAGTGAAGCGATTATGCCGATCGGCAAATCCCGCTGCGGGTTTTTAGCCTCCTGTGCAGTAGTGGACACCGCGTCGAAACCAATATAAGCAAAAAATATGTAGGCCGCCCCCCGGCCTATTCCTCCGAACCCCATCGGAGCAAAACTAGACCAATCGTGTCCCCAATTTGAAGAACTTACATAATGCATGCCCAGTAGGATCACGAAGAGCACCACTCCGACCTTGATGATCACGATCGTGGCGTTGAACGTTGCGCTCTCCTTGATGCCGATCACCAGGACCGCGGTAATGATCAGGGCGATCAGAAATGCTGGAAGGTTGAATCCGATTTCAACGCCGAACAGAGTGGGCGCCGCTACCATATCGTGGGCGCGCTGGAGCAATTCTGGAGACTGCGCCGTGATGATGTCGCCCACACGCAACAGGAAGGACTGGCTGCCCACCGCCAACGAAGGATCCGAAACGTGTGCCATTTGCCGCGCGATCACATTTTCCGCAGTTACCAGCGCCGTCCAGTGATCGTAGGCCAGCCACAGCGGCATCTTCAGGTGAAAAATCTGGAGAAACTCGATGAAGTGATTCGACCAGCCTGAAGAAACCGTGCTGGCGCCCATGGCATATTCCAGGGTCAGGTCCCACCCGATGATCCACGCGATTAATTCGCCAAGTGCGGCGTAAGCATAGGTGTAGGCGCTGCCCGCCAGCGGAATCAGCGCCGCAAATTCCGCGTAGCACAACCCCGCGAACGCGCACCCCAGCCCGGAAATGATGAATGAGAGCATCAAGCCGGGCCCGGCGTAGTGCGCTCCCAGTCCGGAGAGCACGAAGATTCCTGCCCCGATCACCGCGCCCACTCCCAAAGCCGTCAGCGAGACCGGCCCAAGCGTCCGCTTCAGCGTGTGCTCGCCGGTGGCCTTGGCTTCGTTCAGCAGCCAGTCCATCGGCTTCTTCTTGAACAGCGGATTGCTCATTCGCAATCTCCTCTAATGAAATCGGGAACATCTATCCTAAGCGACCAACCGAATCTACGCTTCAGCAGACTCAGACGCCCCCGCACGCTTCCACAACCAGTACACCGGCACTCCCAGCAGAACGATGATTAGTCCCGGCCAAGTGTACTGTGGCTTATACCTTAATAATTGGATTTCGATAAATATTGCCATCACCAGGTAAAGCGCAGGCAAGAATGGATAACCGAATGCCCTATACGGCCGCTGCATGTCTGCCCGCTTCCAGCGCAGAACAAACAGCCCGCCCAGCGTAAGAATGTAAAAGATTAGAACCGCAAAAATCAGAAAATCCAACAATTGGCTATACGTGCCCGACAAACACAAAAATGAAGCCCACACGCACTGGACGATCAGCGCAGCCGCGGGAGCATGATGGCTGTTCACCTTCCCCGCCGATTTAAAGAACAGCCGGTCCTTCGACATGGCGTAGTAAATCCGCGCGCCCGAAAGAATCAACCCGTTGTTGCACCCAAAGCCCGAAATCAGAATCGCCACAGCCATAACGATTGCGCCCGCCGGCCCAAATATCACTTCCGCCACCGCCGTGCCCACTCGCCCATCAGCGGCAAATTCAATTCCCCGAGCTAGCGCCGTCGCGCCGTTCGGGTCCCCTGAAATCGGCAGCACACGCAAATAAGCCAGATTCGCCAGCGTGTACAGCGTGATGACCATCCCCGCACCCAGCGCCAGCGAAAGCGGCAGATTCCGGCTCGGATTCTTTACCTCCGCCGCCGTAAATGTAATGTTGTTCCATGCGTCGGCAGAAAAGAGCGAACCCACCATCGCCACGCCGACGAGCGTCAGCGTTCCAATGGTCCATACCGGTTGGTCAGGCGGATAGGGATGCATCACCCAAAGCCCGGCGTTCCGCCAGAAATCCGTGAAATTGGTCGTCCGTGCCACTTCGGTCGAAAACCAAAACCCAAGCAACACCAGCGCCGCCAGCGACCCCACCTTCGCAACTGTAAATACATTTTGAACGATCTTCCCCACTCGCAGCCCGCGCGTATTAATCCAGGTGAGAAAAATAATCGACGCAATCGCCAGCAGATTCTGCCGGTTGATCCCCACGTTGTACGGCCCCAGCGACCCAAACCACATTTGCCACGGCCCAAACGTCCCAATTTTCCAAATCCAGTCCGACGCGGAAAACCACGGCAGCATCACCGCGGTAAATTTCGCAAAGGCAATCGCTACCGCCGCAATCGTCGCCGTCTGAATCACCAGCAGCATGGTCCAACCGTAAAGAAACCCCCACAGCGGCCCCAGCGACTCGCGCAAATAAACATACTGACCGCCCGCATGAGGCATCGCCGCAGCCAGCTCGCCGTAACTCAACGCCCCAATCAGCGTCATCACGCCGGTAACAATCCACACCGCAATCAACAGTCCAGGGCTCTTCACCTGGTGCGCAATGTCGGCCGAAACAATAAAAATTCCCGACCCGATCATCGAACCAGCCACAATCATGGTCGAGTCAAACAGCCCCAGCCCCTTCACCAGCTCCCGCTGCTTGCTCGCCGCCGCCGTTCCGATTGTCTGAGCTTGTTCCGCCATTCGCCTATGCCCTTATCCGTCCCCTTACTCGTTCCTTACGTTGCTAACTCGTCCACTATCTGCTCCAGCCTCGCGGGCGGCACGGAAGGCGCAGCCCATTTCAGCCCGGCAACAACCGCTGCGCCCCGCGCTGGTTTTCGTACGGCCGGGCCTGCCTGCCGGTAGGCACGGCGTTAGCCCGGTCTTTTCGATTTCGCAATCTCAAGATACTCGCGCGCTTTCTTAGCCGGATCTTTCGCCGCCATCAAATCGCGAATCACCGCAATCGAATCCGCCCCCGCTCGATAAACGTCGCTGGCGGACTCTACTGTGATGCCGCCTATGGCTACAAGAGGTTTCCGCGTGATCCGCCGCGCCGCGCGCAAAAATTCCAGCCCCACGACCGGATCCGGATTCACCTTGGTGCCGGTCGGAAAGATTGGCCCCACCGCAATATAATCCGCCGAAGTGGCATCCGCCGCCCGCAATTGCTCTAAATTGTGTGTCGAAACCCCCAACCACACCTGCCCGCCGCATATTTTTCGCGCCGCCTCCGCCGGAAGATCTTCCTGTCCCACATGAACTCCTCCCGCCCGCACGATCGCCGCAATATCCGCCCGGTCATTTACAATAAAACGAGCGCCCTTCGCTCCCAACCTCGCTGCCAACTCGCGCGAATTGTCCTGCAACCTCCGCGCACTCCCACGTTTGTCGCGATATTGAAACAGTTCCATCCCCGCATTCACCAACTGTTCCGCAATTTCAAAAATGGATAATTCAGAATCGGCTGCAAACTCAGGACTGGCGTCCAGGATGGCGTAAAGAGCCGGGAACAAACCGCCTCCGCGTTGAAATTATTTCGCTTTCGCTTCTAATGCCGGCAGGCGCTCCAAAAAGTGCGTATCGAATTTCCCCGCCACAAAATTTGGGTCGGCCAGAATCCGTTTGTGCAACGGAATCGTCGTCTTCACTCCTTCCACCACAAATCCATCGAGCGCCCGTTGCATGCGCACAATCGCTTCCGCTCGATCGTGTCCATACGAAATCAATTTTGCGATCAACGAATCGTAATATGGCGGAATCACCGCATCCGCATAGCACGCCGTGTCAACGCGAATCCCCGGCCCTCCCGGCACGCGAAACACCGTCACCCGCCCCGCTGAAGGAGTAAACGTCTCTGGATCCTCCGCATTGATCCTGCACTCAATCGCATGCCCGCGGAATTCCACCGGCGGCAACACAGCTGAAAGTTTTTCCCCCGCCGCCACACGTATCTGCGACTTCACCAAATCGATCCCCGTCACCATCTCGGTCACCGGATGTTCCACCTGAATCCGCGCGTTCATCTCGATAAAATAAAGGTTCCCCGAATCCTCGCGCAGAAACTCCATAGTCCCCGCGCTGGAATACCCGATTTTCTTCAGCGCCTCCACCACTTGCTTGCCCAGCCGCCGCCGCGTGCTCGCGTCCACCGCCACCGAAGGCGACTCCTCCAGCACTTTCTGGTGACGCCGCTGCAGCGAACACTCGCGCTCCCCGAGATGCACCACATTCCCATGCTTGTCGCCCAAAACTTGAAACTCGATGTGCCGCGGCCGCTCGATCAGTTTCTCCATGTAAACGTTCGGGCTTCCAAACGCCTGCTCGGCTTCGGTCCGAGCCGTCCGAAATGCCGGAATCAATTCCTTGGCCGACCGCACAATCCGCATCCCGCGTCCGCCGCCGCCCTCCGCAGCTTTGATCATCACCGGATATCCGATTCCGCGCGCTATCTCTTTCGCCGAATCCTCATCCGGAACTACGCCCGCGCTTCCCGGAATCACCGGAATTCCCGCCGCAGCCATCGCCTCCTTCGCCTTATCCTTCTCGCCCATCAGACGAATCGCATCCGGCGTAGGCCCGATAAACGTAATATGCGACGCCTCGCACACCTCGGCGAAATTCGCATTCTCCGACAGAAATCCGTACCCGGGGTGGATCGCATCCACATTCGCAATTTCGGCGGCGCTGATCACCTGAGGAATGTTGAGGTAGCTCTCGCTGCTGCGCGGAGGCCCAATGCAAATCGCTTCGTCGGCAAAGCGTACATGTAACGCATTCCGGTCCGCCTCCGAATACACCGCCACCGTTCGGACGTTCAGCTCCCTGCAAGCGGAAAGGATGCGCAGCGCAATTTCGCCGCGATTTGCGATTAGAATTTTTCGGAACATTTCCCCTGAGGTGAGCTATTTCTTCCGGTGCGCGCGGATGCCGAATAGCGCCTCGCCATATTCCACGGGCTGTCCATTCTCCACAAAAATCCGCACCACCTCTCCCGCTACGTCCGATTCAATTTCGTTCATCAACTTCATCGCTTCGATAATGCACAACGCCTGCCCCTCGTCCACCCGCGAGCCCACTTTCACGAATGGCTCGCCTCCAACAGAGGGAGCCGCGTAAAATGTTCCCACAATTGGAGACTTCACCACGTGGACATCCTCGGATGCCGCCCGGCCAGCTTCAGCCGCTTGTTCCTGGGCCGTTGAAGCGCCAGACGTCACCGCCGATCCAGGATGGCCCGAAGCCGCCGAGGGAGCCGCCGCTACCACAATCTCCGGCGCAGAAACCGCCCGGCTGAACCCCATTGGTTGCGAGAACGGTTTTCTCAGCCGTATCCGGAATCCCGCGCGCTCATACTCAAACTCCTCCAATCCATGCTTTGCCATGAATTCGAGAAGCCGCTCTACTTCCTGAAGATCCACGCCACCCGTATGTGAACTGACGTGCTTCTGCGGAGTCGATTTTTTTGCCATTTA
>Ga0307477_10001444_pt1 | contig 20103 bp, 18 predicted proteins | sample atmos_gasesECM2C_FD_203316 | JGI IMG/M metagenome (GOLD analysis project Ga0307477, IMG submission 203316) | Hardwood forest soil microbial communities from Morgan-Monroe State Forest, Indiana, United States - atmos_gasesECM2C_515 | ecosystem: Environmental > Terrestrial > Soil > Temperate...
GTCTGATGGCGATGCGCTGGATCGCGATCGCCATTCAACTCGCCTTTGTGCTCGTCGCCCCGGCGTTTTTCGACGCGCCGATCTCTCTGACGCCGGTCCTTGCGATCTGCGCAATTCAGGCTCTCCTCAATCTGCCCGCACTGTGGCGGCGGGTCGCCGCCGCGGCATCCGAGCGAGTCGCCACCTTCGCGCAGATGCTGATCGACGTTCTCGCACTCACCGGCATCGCCTATTTCGCCGGCGGCGCGTCCAGCCCGCTGATCTCGCTTTACCTGCCATTGATCGCCGTCGCTGCGACCATCCTGCCGCCGCGCCCTGCCGCCGTGCTCGCGGCGATCTCGATCGGGTGCTACTCGCTGGTGAGCCTGCTGCACGCGCCGACTCATGTACACGATCCGGCCGAGGCGTTCCGGAGCCATCTGATCGGCATGTGGGTGATCTTTGTCTGCTCGGCGCTCACCATTTCCTGGTTCGTGGTCCGTCTGAATGCCACGATTCGAAGTCGCGACGCGGCCCTGGCCGCGGCCCGGGAGATTGCGCTTCGCAACGAGCGGGTGGTTGCGCTCGGCAATCTGGCGGCCGGGGCAGCGCACGAGCTCGGAACGCCGCTGGCGACGATGGCCGTGGTGGTCGGGGAACTGGCGGCCGACCCCTCGCTGTCGCCCCAGGTGAAATCCGACGTCGACCTGGCGCTGGCCCAGGTGCGGGAATGCAAGCGGATCATCACCCGCCTGGCAGCGCGCGCGGGCAGCTCGCGCGCGGAAGCCGTGCAGCCGGTGTCGGCCGATGCGTGGATCGAGCAACTGGTCGAGCGGTGGCGCCGGCAGCGCCCGCAGGTCGTGCCCGACGTCAGGATCGAGGGCGCGATCCCCGGGCCGCGCATTGCGGCCGACGTAACGCTCGAGCAGGCGCTGTTAAACCTCTTCAACAATGCCGCGGATGCGAGCCCCGGTCAGGTCGGGATCCACGCCGGCTGGGACTCGCAGCATGTCCAGGTGGACGTGCTTGACCGGGGCCAGGGCATCCCACTGGAGATATCCGGGCGACTCGGCCTCGATCTGGTGTCAACGCGTGACGACGGCGCTGGAATGGGCGTCGTACTGGCTCTGTCAGCGGTCGAGCAAAGCGGCGGGACGCTGTCGTTTACGAACCGGGTGGGCGGCGGCACGCTCGCCAAGGTGCTGCTGCCGCTGGCCTCCATTGGTGCGACTGCCGCACATGGGTACTGAGGCGTGCGCCCCGTCGGCAATGGGCAGTGGCTGGGGAGAGCTGCTGCTCGTCGACGACGATCCAGCCTTTGCGCGCGTGCTCGGGCGCGCGCTGAGCGCACGCGGATTCACTGTGCATTCGGCCGCCTCATCCGCCGAGGCAATCGCGCAGTTGGACTCCGACGGTGGCATCCGGCCTGATTTCGCGATCCTGGATCTGAATCTCGGCGGCAGCTCCGGGCTGAAATTGATCGGCGCGGTTCGGCAGGTCAACCCCGAATGCCGCATCGTTGTTCTGACGGGATACGCCAGCATTTCGACGGCGGTCGACGCGATCAAGCTGGGCGCGGACCAATACCTGGCAAAACCGGTCGAGGTCGACGCCATCGTTCGCTCGCTGACCGACGTTCAGACGCCGGTCGATGAGGATGCCGGTGAAAGTACGCTGTCGGTTTCACGCCTGGAGTGGGAGCATATCCAGCGCGTGCTGACCGAAAATGGCGGCAACATCTCGGCGACGGCACGGGCGTTGAAGATGCATCGGCGCACACTGCAGCGCAAGCTCGCCAAGCGCCCCGTGCGCGAGTGACGGCGCCCCGGCACGCTGCCCTCACCCCCGTCCCCTCTCCCGCTTGCGCGGGCGAGGGGCGACCAGTCGCCGCAAGTGCGTGGCCTGTCAGCAGGGGCACGCCGTATCGCCCCTCGCCCGCGCAAGCGGGAGAGGGGAGGGGGTGAGGGCTCTAGGGCGTCAGCGCCTCCAGCAGGTCGCGCTCCAGCTGCAGCTGGAGCTTGGGCTGCGACAGCGCCGGACCGTCGATCAGGAACACGTCTTCGACCCGCTCGCCCAGCGTCAGGATCTTGGCGGTCTGCACGTTGACTTCGTGGCGCGCCAGCACGCGTGCCACCGCGTACAGCAGGCCGATGCGGTCGGTCGCGACCAGCGACAGCAGATAGTGCTGGCCCGACTCGTCGGCGTTGAGCTGGACCGCCGGCGAGACCGGGAAATGGCGCGAGTGGCGCGACAGCCGTCCCTTCAGCGGCGGCGGCAGCTCGACCCGCGCGGCCATCCACTCGGTCAGCTCGGCCTCGACCCGGTCCAGCAGGCTGCGAAAGTGGGTGCCGTGGCCGCGCTCGGACACGAGGAAGGTGTCGAGCGCATAGCCCCGCCGCGTGGTGTGGATCTTGGCATCCAGGATGCTCAGGCTGCGGCTGTCGAAGTATCCGCAGGCGCGGGCGAACAGGTCCTTCTGGTCGCGCGCGTACAGCAGCACCTCGATGCCTTCGCCGGCCGGCGCCAGCCGGGCCCGCACGATCGGCCGCTCGGTGCCTACGTGAACCAGCAGAGCCCGCGCGTGCCATGCGATGTCCTGCGCCGAGTGGCGCAGGAAATAAACGATGTCCAGCTCGCGCCACAACGGCTCGTGCGCCCGCTCGGACAGCCCGTACAGCCGCAGGATCCGCAGAGCCTCCCGCTTGCGGCCTTCCAGCTCGGCGTCGGCGGCTTGCGCCTCGCCGCCCAGGGCGCGCCGCGTCAGATTGAACAGCGTCTCGAGCAGGCGGGCCTTCCAGGGGCTCCACACCCTCGGGCTGGTTCCGCGGATGTCGGCGACCGTCAGCAGGTACAAAGCCACCAGGCGCCGGTCGGTGCCCACCAGTTGCACGAAGCGCCCGATCACGGCGGGGTCGGTCAGATCCTGCTTCTGCGCCACCTGCGACATCGTCAAGTGATGCCGCACCAGGAACACGACCAGCTCGGTGTCTTCGTCCCCGATGCCGTGCTGGCGGCAGAAGCGGCGCGCATCGCCGCTTCCATGCTGGCTGTGGTCGCCTCCGCGTCCCTTGGCGATGTCGTGGAACAGCGCGGCGATGTACAGCAGCCAGGGGCGCGCGAAATCGGCCACCAGCTGGCTGCACAGCGGGTACTCATGGGCGAATTGCGACTGCGTGAAACGGCGCAGGTTGCGCACGACCATCAATATGTGCTGGTCGACCGTATAGACGTGGAACAGGTCGTGCTGCATCTGGCCGACGATGCGGCGGAACACCGGCAGGTAGGCTCCCAGCACCGACCACTGGTTCATCCGGCGCAGCTCGTGCACCACGCCGCGCGGCTGCTGCAGGATGCTGAGGAAACACTGGCGGTTGGCCGGATCGCCGCGAAACGCGGCGCCCATCGAAGCCCCCGCGTGCCAGATCGCCCTGAGCAGGCCGGGCGACATTCCCTTCAGCTCGGGGTGCCGCTGCAACAGCAGGAAGGCGCGCAGGATCGCCGTGGGCTCGCGCTGCAACGCGCCGACGTCGGCGACGTCGAGCAGCTCGTCGCGCGAGAAGAACACGCTGTCGAGCACCGTGGCCGGGGTCGGGTCGCGCGGCGCCAGCCGCTGCTCGATCGCCAGCAATACGATCGTGTTCACCTGCGTCGCATTCTTGGCGGCCCGGTAGTAGGTCTGCATCAGCAGCTCGCTCGCCAGGCGGGTCGCGGTGCCGCGCAGGCCCAGGGAGTCGGCCACGGCGTGCTGCACATCGAACAGCAGCCGGTCCTCGCGCCGGCCCGCGACCAGGTGTACCCGCGCGCGAATCGACTTCAGCGTGCGCTCGGTGCGGCGCAGGGTGGCGGTTTCCTCCCGGGTCAGCAGCCCGCCTCGCTCCAGATCGCTCCAGGACCGGCCCAGCCCCCCGGCCTGCGACAGCCACAACAGGATCTGCAGATCGCGCAACCCGCCCGGGCTCTCCTTGCAGTTCGGCTCCAGCGCGAACGGGGTGTCCTCGAACTTGGCATGGCGCTGCTTCTGCTCGAGCAGCTTGGCGTTCAGAAACGCGCGCGGGTCCAGCACGCGGTTCAGTTCCGACCGCAGGGCGGCAAACGGAGCGCGTACGCCGCACACGATGCGCGACTCCAGCGTCGAGGTCATCACGGTCGGGTCGCGGCTGGCCTCCTGCCCGCATTGCTCGACGGTGCGCACCGCGTGCCCGATCGGCAATCCCATGTCCCACAGCATGTGGACGAACGATTCGATGTTCGCGGCCTGCGCGGCGGTCGGGTTATGGGCCGGGATGATCAGCAGGTCGACATCGGAGTGCGGAAACAGCTCCGAGCGGCCATAGCCGCCGACCGCGACCACGGCGGCGAAGCGCGACACCCGCGTCTGCTCGGCGGCGCGCCGCACGAAGCGGTCGGCCACTCGCGACAGACGCGAAAGCAGCCGCTGTACCGATCCGGTGGTCTGGAATTCGCCGATGACCTGGGCCCGCTGCGCGTTCAGTTCGCCGCGCAACGCGAATCCGGGGTCGTTCATCGTCAGACGGCAGCCAGGTTAGGCGTCCAGTTCATGCGGGCCAACGCGATGGCGGGCGGCCCCGCAGCCCCGGCCGACATCGTCAACACCTCCACGCCTGACTCCGTAACCAGCACCGTGTGCTCCCACTGTGCCGACAGGCTGTGGTCCTTGGTGACGATGGTCCAGCCGTCGGCCAGCTCGCGGATTTCCCGCCGCCCGGCGTTGATCATCGGCTCGATCGTGAACGTCATGCCCGGCACGAACGCATCCAGCGTTCCGGCGCGGCCGTAATGCAGTACCTGCGGCTCTTCGTGGAAACGCCGCCCGATCCCGTGGCCGCAGAACTCGCGCACCACGCTGTATCCGTGCTTTTCCGCGTGCGCCTGGATCGCCGCTCCGATATCGCCGAAATGGCCTCCGGGCCGCACGGTGGCGATGCCCAGCCACATGCACTCGAACGTGACCTCGCACAGGCGCCGCGCCGCCAGCGAGACGTCGCCGACCAGGTACATCCGGCTGCTGTCGCCGTGCCAGCCGTCCTTGATGACGGTGACATCGATATTGACGATGTCGCCGGCCTTCAGCGCGCGCTCGCCTGGAACGCCATGGCAGACCTGGTGGTTCACCGACGTGCAGATCGACTTCGGGTACGGGCGGTACCCCGGCGGGGCGTAGTTCAACGGCGCCGGCACGGTGCCCTGGACATCGACCATGTAGTGATGGCATAACCGGTCCAGCTCGCCGGTGGTGATGCCGGGTTTGACGTGCGGCGCAATGAAATCGAGCACCTCGCTGGCCAGGCGGCCGGCAATGCGCATTGCTTCGATTTCGTCGGTGTTCTTTATCGTGAAGGCCATTGCGGCGCCCGCGACCTGGTCTGGCCACCTACACGAGGGTCAGGGCGTTGTCGCTATAATACGCGGCTTCACGGGGCTGGCCCGCCGCTTGAACAAAGCGAACCAGCCCTTTGATTTGTTTCAAAGTTTCATTTTATCCACAATCGCGCGCACCGCTACCAAGGTGCCGCCGGCAGGAATGCAGCGATTTGGCTGCGGCCGGCGGACTCGGCGGCCAGCGTCGGACCCAACCTTGGAGAGAGCAATATGTCCGTCACAATGCGTCAGATGCTGGAAGCGGGGGTTCATTTTGGCCACCAGACCCGATTCTGGAACCCGAAAATGGCTCCCTTCATCTTCGGCCAGCGCAACAAGATCCACATCATCAACCTGGAGCGCACGCTCGACCAGTTCATGGCCGCTACGAAGTTCGCCCGGCAACTGGCCTCGAACCGCGGCACGATGCTGTTTGTCGGCACCAAGCGGCAGGCGCGCGAAATCCTGGTCGAGGAGGCGCACCGATCCAGCATGCCGTTCGTCGACCAGCGCTGGCTCGGCGGCATGCTGACGAACTTCAAGACGATCAAGACCTCGATTAAGCGCCTGAAGGAGATGGAGCAGGCCAAGGAAGAGGGCGCGCTGGAGCGGATGCCCAAGAAGGAGGCGCTGCATTTTCAGCGTGAAGTGGACAAGCTGAACAAGTCGATCGGCGGCATCAAGGATATGAACGCGCTTCCCGATGCGCTGTTCGTGATCGACGTCGGCTACCACAAGATCGCGATTGCCGAGGCGAACAAGCTCGGCATTCCGGTGGTCGGGGTGGTCGATACCAACCACTCGCCCGAAGGGATCGCCTACGTGATTCCGGGCAATGACGACTCCAGTCGCGCCGTCCGTCTTTACGCGCGGGGGGTCGCCGATGCGATCCTGGAAGGCAAGGCCAATGCGTTGCAGGGGGTCGTTGCCAGCGTGACCGACGACGAATTCGTCGAGGTCAGCGAAGATTCCGGCAAGGAAGACTAACGAACGCATAGAGGAAAGCCGACGATGGCCGAAGTGACGGCGAGCATGGTTAAGGAGTTGCGGGAGAAGACCGACGCGCCGATGATGGAATGCAAGAAGGCGCTGGCCGAAGCCGCCGGCGATATGGACCGGGCCGAGCAGATCCTGCGGGTGAAGCTGGGCAACAAGGCTGCCAAGGCTTCGACCCGGATCGCCGCGGAGGGAATCGTGGCGATCGATGTGGACGCCTCGGGTACGACCGCCTCCATTGTCGAGGTCAACTGTGAGACGGACTTCGTGGCCAAGAACGAGGAGTTCCTGGCGTTCGGCCGCGCGCTGGCAAACCTGGTGACGACGCGCGCGCCGTCGGACGTTGCGGCCCTGTCGTTGCTCGCATTGGGAGGTGCCACCAGCGTCGAAGCGGCGCGGGCTGCGCTGGTGGGCAAGATCGGCGAGAACATCTCGATACGCCGCTTCGCCCGCATCGCCGCCACCGGCCGGATCCACAGCTACGTGCACGGCGGATCGCGCATCGGAGTGCTGGTCGACCTGACGGGTGGAGACGAGGCTCTGGGCAAGGATCTGGCGATGCACATCGCGTTCGGCAAGCCCAAGGCCCTGCGGGCCGACGGAATCGCGCCGGAGGAGATCGCGCGCGAGCGCTCGATCGCTCAGCAGAAGGCGGCCGAGTCCGGCAAGCCGGCCGACCTGCAGGCCAGGATGGTCGAGGGCGCCGTCCAGAAGTACCTGAAGGAAGTCACGCTGCTGGGCCAGCCGTTCGTGAAGGACGACAAGCTGTCGGTCGAGCAGCTGCTCAAGCGCAAGGGGGCCACCGTCAACGCGTACGCGCTGTTCGTGGTTGGCGAAGGGCTGGAAAAGCGTCAGGACGATTTCGCCGCCGAGGTGGCTGCGCAGGCCGCCGCGGCCCGTCGCGGATCGCCCGGCGCGGCTGCCCAAAAAAAAGCGCCGATATGACGGGTGAGCGCCGTTACCGGCGCGTCCTGCTGAAGCTCTCCGGCGAAGCGCTGATGGGGGACCAGGCCTTTGGCATCAGCCGGGCCACGATCGAGAAGATGGTCGAGGACATCGCCCAGGTCGTCCGCCTCGAAGTCGAGCTGGCCATCGTGATCGGCGGCGGCAACATCTTCCGCGGCGTTGCGCTCGGATCCAGCGGGATGGAGCGCGCCACCGCCGATTACATGGGGATGATGGCCACCATCATGAATGCGATGGCGCTGCAGGACTCGATGCAGCGCGCCGGCCTGGAAGCGCGCGTGCAGTCGGCGCTGAACGTCGAGCAGGTGGTCGAGCCGTATATCCGGCCCAAGGCGATGCGCTATCTGGAGGAAGGCAAGGTCGTGATCTTCGCGGCCGGAACCGGCAATCCGTTCTTCACGACCGATACGGCTGCGGCTCTGCGCGGCTCCGAGGTCGGCGCGCAGATCGTGCTGAAGGCAACCAAGGTCGACGGCGTTTATTCCGCGGATCCGAACAAGGACCCGTCCGCGGAGCGCTATACGCGCATCAGCTTCGATGACGCCCTGGCCCGCAACCTGCAGATCATGGATGCGACCGCCTTTGCGCTGTGTCGTGACCAGCAGCTGCCGATCCGGGTTTTCAACATCACCAAGCCGGGTGCGCTGCTGCGGGCCGTGCAGGGGGAGGATGAAGGAACTCTGGTATACGTCTGAAAACTGCGGCCGCGGTCGGCCTGCGGGTGCCCGTGGGTGCCCGAAATGAACGGCGGATCGGGCGCTGGCGAGGAGGCACAGCATGAATCCAAGTGACATACGCAGTTCGACCGAGCAGAAGATGCTCAAGAGCGTCGAGTCGCTGAAGCATGACCTGGCCAAGATCCGGACCGGCCGGGCCCACACCGGGTTGCTGGATCACATCCAGGTGGAGTACTACGGGTCGATGGTGCCGCTCGGTCAGGTGGCCAATGTAGGCCTGGGCGACGCCAGAACGATCACGGTGCAGCCGTGGGAAAAGAAGATGCTGGCGGTGATCGAGAAGGCGATCCGCGAATCGGACCTCGGCCTGAACCCCGCTGCGCACGGCGAGTTGCTGCGCATCCCGATGCCGCCGCTGACCGAGGAGCGGCGGCGCGAGATGACCAAGGTGGTGCGGCACGAAGGCGAGAACGCGCGGGTGGCGGTGCGCAATCTGCGGCGCGACGCGATCCACCAGCTGAAGGAAATGCTGAAGAAGAAGGAGGTCTCGGAGGATGACGAGCGGCGCGCGCAGGACGAAGTGCAGAAGCTCACCGACCGCTTCGTCGGCGACATCGACAAGCTGGTCGCCGAAAAGGAAAAGGAGTTGATGACGGTCTGAAGCGATGCCGGCAGCTCATACGGGCCCTCGCCCGTGAACCCTCCGAAACCCGACTCAGCGGTTGTGCCGCCGCGGCATGTGGCCGTCATCATGGACGGCAACGGGCGCTGGGCCACGGCGCGCCATTTGCCCCGCGCCGCGGGTCATTCGCGCGGCGTCGAGGCCGTGCGCTCGACCATCGAGACCTGCGCGCAGCGCGGCGTCGAGTACCTGACGCTGTTCGCCTTCAGCTCGGAGAACTGGCGCCGGCCGGCCGACGAGGTGTCGCTGCTGATGCGGCTTTTCGTCAGCTCCCTGCAACGCGAAGTCGGCCGGCTGGTGGACAACGGTGTGCGCATGCGCGTGGTCGGGCAGGTCGATTCGCTCGAGCCGGACTTGCGCCGCCTGATCCGGGAAGCCGAGCAGCGCACGGCCGCCAACGACCGTCTGAATCTGACGGTGTGCGCCAGCTATGGCGGGCGCTGGGACATCGTGCAGGCGGCTTGCGCGCTGCTGGACCGTGCCCGGCGCGACGGCGGCGCGGTCGAGCTCGACCAGGCGCTGTTCGCGAGCCAGCTCGCCCTGGGATTTGCTCCCGACCCCGACCTTCTGATCCGCACCGGCGGAGAACAGCGGATCAGCAACTTTCTGCTGTGGCAGCTGGCCTATACCGAGCTGTATTTCACCGACGTGCTGTGGCCCGACTTCGGCGCCGAGCAGCTGGAAGCCGCGTTCGGCTGGTTCGCGCGCCGCGAGCGGCGATTCGGCCGCGTCGCGGAGGCGGCCCGGCCATGAGATCCTCGCGATGCTGCGCACGCGCGTGATCACGGCCATCGTGCTGCTGGCCCTGCTGTGGGCGGCGGCCGCCTGGAGCCGGGTGGCGCTGCTGGGGCTGCTCGCACTGCTGGCGGCAGCGGCGATGTACGAGTGGCTCAAGCTGGCGGGCTGCCCGCGCGCCGTCTCGGCCGGCGCCGCGGCCGCCTACTGGGCGGTCCTGGCGGGCACCTGCGCCCTCGATGTGCGCCTGCCGGGCGGGGCCACCGCAGGCCTTTCGCTGGTTGCCTGCGTTGCCTGGTGCGCACTGGGCGGCGGCGTGGCGCGCGCCGAGCGCGGTCGCTTCGCCATCGGGCGGGGCACGTCGGTCGTTGCCGCGGTCGCGTTGCTGTCGGCCGGGTGGGTGGCGTTGAACAGCCTGCTGCTTCGGGGTGTGGCGTGGCTGGTGTCGCTGCTGGCGATCGTGTGGATCGCGGACATCGCGGCCTATTTCGTCGGCCGGGCGTTCGGACGTCACAAACTGGCGCCGCACATCAGCCCGGGCAAGACCTGGGAAGGCGTGTACGGCGCGCTCGCCTTCGTCACCCTGACAGCGCTGGCAGCGCATCGATTCTGGCCGCAGGCGCGCATCTGGTCCAGCCGGGTGCTGTCCGAGCTGGGCTGGCCGCTGGCGGTGCTTTGCCTGTGGGCCGTGGTTGCGCTGTCGATCGTCGGCGATCTGTTTGAAAGCCTGCTGAAGCGGCAGGCGCAGGTCAAGGACAGCGGCTCGCTGCTGCCGGGTCACGGCGGCGTGCTCGATCGCATCGATGCGACCCTGCCGGTGCTGCCGGCGGCGGTGCTGATCGACTGGTGGATCCGATGAACCACCGCAGCGCCGCCCGCCAGGGCATCTGCATTCTGGGCGCGACCGGCTCGATCGGGGCCAGCACGCTGGACGTTCTGGCCAGGCATCCGGACCGGTTCCGCGTGGTCGCCCTGACGGCGAACTCGAAAGTCGGGCCGCTGGTCGATCTGTGCCGCCGGTTCGAGCCCGAGCTGGCAGCGATCGGACAGGCCAGCCAGACCGGGGAGCTGGCGGCGGGGCTGCGCGCAGCGGGCCTTCGCACGGCGGCGGTCGGCGGAGCCGACGGCCTGGTGCAGGCGGTCCGGCTGGCCAGCGTTAATTCGGTGGTGGCGGCCATCGTGGGCGCGGCCGGGTTGAACGCCACGCTGGCGGCCGCGCGGGCCGGCAAGCGCCTGTTGCTGGCGAACAAGGAGGCGATCGTGTGCGCGGGCGCACTGCTGATCGAGGCGGTGCGCAGCGGCGGGGCCAGCCTGCTGCCGGTCGACAGCGAGCACAACGCGATCCATCAGTGCCTGGCGGCGGCGCGCGACGCCAGCCACGCGGTGCGCCGCCTGATCCTGACCGCCTCGGGGGGCCCCTTTCTGAGGCGCACCGACTTGAGCGGCGTGACGCCCGAGCAGGCCTGCGCCCACCCGAAATGGAACATGGGCCGGAAAATCTCGGTCGACTCGGCTACCCTGATGAACAAGGGCCTTGAAGTGATCGAGGCGAGCTGGCTGTTCGGCTTCGAGCCGGACCGGATCGACGTGGTGATTCATCCGCAAAGCGTGGTCCATTCGATGGTGGAATTCGTGGACGGCTCGGTGCTGGCGCAGATGGGCACTCCGGACATGCGCACCCCGATCGCCTACGCGCTGGGATTTCCGGAGCGGATCGGCAGCGGATCGCCCTGGCTCGATCTGCTGCAGGCCGGTCCATTGCAATTCGAGGCCCCCAGCCAGGACCAGTTTCCCTGCCTTCGCCTGGCTTACCAGGCGCTGCGAGCCGGCCCGGCCGCGTGCATCACGTTGAACGCGGCCAACGAAGTGGCGGTGGATTTATTTCTTCAACGGGAGCTGCCGTTCGCACGGATCCCGGCCGTGATCCAGGAGGTGCTCGCCGGCTGTACGGCCGCGGCGCCGGATTCGATCGAGGCGGTGGTCGAACTGGATCGCGCGGCACGCCGCCAGGCCCGAACGGTGCTGACGAAATCGACATGGACCTACTGACGACGATTCCTGCTTTCCTGGTTGCACTCGGTCTGTTGATCGTGGTGCACGAACTTGGCCACTTCTGGGTGGCGCGCTGGTGTGGCGTCAAGGTGCTGCGATTCTCGGTCGGGTTCGGCCGGCCGCTTGCGCGCTGGGTACTGGGTCCGGATCGGACCGAATGGGTGATCGCGGTGGTGCCGTACGGCGGATACGTGCGGATGCTCGACGAGCGTGAAACCGACTCCGGACCGATCGACCCGGCCGATCTGCCGCGCGCCTTCAATCGCCAGCCGGTGGGGCGGCGCGCCGCGATCGTCGCCGCCGGCCCGGCCGCCAATCTGCTGTTCGCCGTCCTGATCTATTGCGCGCTGAATCTGATCGGCGTGCCGGATCTGCGCGCTGTGGTGGGCCCTCCCGAGGCCGGCACGCCGGCCGCAGCGGCGGGGCTGCATGAGGCAGACGTCATCGTGCAGATCGACGATCGCCCGGTGCGCTCCTGGGGTGACCTGCGCTGGGCGCTGCTGCGGCAGGCGAGCGACCACGGGCGGCCGCGGATCGTCGTGCGCGGCGCCGACGGCGTGCAAAGGACGCTGACGCTGGATCTGAGCGGCATCGATACCGACCGGTTCGACAGCGACTGGTTTGCGCGGATCGGCCTGCGTCCGGGTGATGCCGAACCGGTCGTCGGGGTGGTCGCACCGGGCGATCCGGGCGCACAGGCAGGCCTGCAGCTCGGCGACCGCATCGTGTCGGTCGATGCAGTGCAAGTGACGTCGGCTGCCGAGGTCCGGCGGCTCGTGCGGGCCGCCCCGCATCGACCGTTGGTGCTCGGAGTCGAGCGGGCGGGCCGGGTGCTGCAGATCCCGATCACCCCGACCGAGGTCCTCGAGGGCAATCAACGCTTCGGGCGGATCGGTGTCGGCTTCCGCGACACGATCCTGGTCCGCGATCAGCCCATTGAAGCGGCACAGCACGCGGTGGCCAAGACGTGGGAGACCTCCTTGTTCACGCTGCGCATGCTGGGGCGCATGGTGGTCGGGCATGCGTCATGGCGCAACCTGTCCGGCCCGGTGACGATCGCCGATGTGGCGGGACAGAGTGCGCGTATCGGACCGCTCGCGTACATGACGTTCCTGGCTTTGGTTTCGATCAGCCTGGGCGTGTTGAATCTGCTGCCGGTTCCCGTGCTGGACGGCGGACACTTGCTGTACTATGCGATCGAAATTGTGACGGGCAGCCCGCCCTCGCCGACGTGGCTCGAACTGGGTCAGCGATTGGGGATCGGGCTGCTCGTCGTTTTGACCGCGCTGGCGCTGTATAACGACCTGAGCCGACTGCTGTTCCAGTAGCCGCGCGCAAAAGTCGGCGTGGTCCCGTTCGGGATGGGATGGAAGCGGTTCCGCCTGCGATACAAATCACAACATCACGCCCGTCCCGACGCACGCCAGGCTGATTCCTTGAAACGCCGCAACACCCGGTTGTCCGTGGCGACGCGAAGCTTGTGCCTCGCGGTGGCTCTCGCGTTAGCGCAACCGAGCTCCCAGGCGCAATCGAAGGATGATTTTGTGATCCGCGATATACGGGTCGAGGGAGCTCAGAGGACCGACGTCGGAACGGTTTTCGGCTACCTGCCGTTGCGGGTCGGCGACCACTTCGACGCCAGCAAAGGGTCCGCGGCGATCCGCGCCCTGTATGCCTCGGGGCTGTTCAAGGACGTGCGGCTCGAGGCCGACGGCGACGTGCTGGTGGTGGTGGTCGAGGAGCGCCCGGCGATCGCTTCGATCGAACTGGTCGGGATGAAGGAGTTCGACAAGGACCAGGTGAAGAAATCGCTGAAGGACGTGGGACTGGCCGAGGCCCGCATCTACGACCGCTCGCTGCTGGACCGGGCCGAGCAGGAATTGAAGCGGCAGTACCTGACGCGCGGCCGCTACGGCATCAAGGTCACGACCACGGTGAGCCCGCTCGAGCGCAACCGCGTCAACATCACGATTTCGATCGACGAAGGCGAAGTCGCGCGCATCCGGGAGATCCATTTCACCGGCAACCATGCGTTTTCGGACAAGCAGCTGCGCGACCAGATGGAGCTGTCGACCCCCGGGTGGCTGACCTGGTACACGGGTCACGACAAGTACGCCCGCCAGAAGCTGCAGGCCGACGAGGAGACCCTGCGCTCGTTCTACCTCGCCCGCGGCTACCTGGATTTCAACATCGAGTCGACCCAGGTCGCGATCAGTCCGGACAAAAAGGACATCCAGATCACCATCAATATCCTGGAAGGCGAGCGTTACCGGATTTCGTCCGTCAAGCTGGCCGGCGAGCTGCTCGGTCTGGATGCGCAATTGTCCAAGCTGATCGTCGTGCAGCCCGGGGAGATCTACAACGGCGAGCGGATCAACGGGATCGCCAAGGCCGTGACCGATCGCCTCAGCGTGCTGGGTTACGCGTTCGCGAACGCCAACCCGGTGCCCGAGGCCAACAAGGAAAAGCGTGAGGTGGCGTTCACGATCCTGGTGGACCCGGGGCGGCGCGCCTACGTGCGCCACGTGAACATATCGGGCAACACGCGCACGCGCGACGAAGTTATACGCCGCGAAATCCGCCAGTTCGAATCGGGCTGGTACGACTCGGAAAAGGTCAAGCTGTCGCGCGACCGGATCGACCGCCTCGGGTACTTCGAGAAGGTCGAGATCGAGACCCCGGCGGTTCCCGGAAGCCAGGACCAGGTCGACGTGAACGTCACCGTGAAGGAACGGCCGACCGGGACGATCCAGGCCGGGCTGGGCTACAGCTCCACCGAGCACCTGGTGATCTCGGGCTCGTACACCCAGCAGAACGTGCTGGGCAGCGGGCACGCGATCGGCGTGCAGGTCAATACGAGCTCGGCCACCCGCACGATCGCCTTCTCCCACGCCGACCCGTACGTCACGATCGACGGCGTCAGCCAGAGCGAGGAGATCTACCGGCGCGATTCGAACCTGGCCAAGCTGGGACTGGCGACGGTCGACATCGGCACGACCGGCGGAACCATGCGATGGGGCGTGCCGTTCACCGAATTCGATACGGTCTTCTTCGGCCTGGGCGTGGAGAGCACGAACATCACCCTGACGGCATCGAGCCCGTTCCGCTACATCGACTACGTCAACCGGTTCGGTTCCAGCGCGGGGGCGCTGCTGGGAACGGTCGGCTGGTCGCGCGACAGCCGCGACAACATCCTGACACCCGAGCGCGGCCGCTTCCAGCGGGCTTTCCTGGAGTTCGGCACGCCGGCGCTGGATCTGCAGTATTTCAAGCTGACCTACCAGTACCAGCAATTCCAGCCGTTGACGAACAAGTTCACGCTGGCGTTCAACGGACAGGCCGGCTACGGGGGGGGCTACAACGGCAAGGAGTTTCCGCTGTTCAAGAACTTCTATATAGGCGGTATCGGCAGCGTGCGCGGATTCGAGGCGGGCTCGCTGGGGCCGCGCGACACCAACGGCGATCCGCTGGGCGGGGTGAAGGAGATCAACGGTTCGATCGAGGCCCTGGCCACGATACCCGGGGCCGACCGGTCGCTGCGCGGCGTGCTGTTCGTCGACACCGGGGACGTCTGGGGCAGCGGCCAGGCGATCCACTTTTCCGACCTGCGCGCCGCGGGGGGTGTCGGTGTCGCCTGGATCTCGCCGATCGGACCGCTTAAGCTCAGTCTGGCTCAGCCGTTCCGACACCAGTCGATCGATCGGATCCAGCGCTTCCAGTTCCAGATTGGAACGGGCTTCTAGCCCGGGCCTTCAAAAGCTGCTGCGCGAGCCGATTTGCGACCCGCGGGAACCGGTCGTGTATGGCAAAATCGCCGTTGAAACTGCTCGAGGTTGCTGATGCGATTCACCTCTTCCTTGGCTGTCAGACTGGGCTCGATCGCCGTGGCCGTCCTGCTGGGGCTTTGCGGGCGTGCGGCTGTGGCGGAGGAGCTGAAGATCGGGTACGTCAGCGCCGAGCGGATTCTGCGCGATTCGGTGCCGGCCAAGGCGGCCGAGCAGAAGCTGTCGCAGGAATTCGCCAAGCGTGGCAAGGATCTGCAGGAGATGGACAGCAAGCTGAAAGCCACCGCGGAGAAGCTGGACAAGGACAGCCCCATTCTGTCGGACGCGGAGCGCAGCAAGCGCCAGCACGAGTTGCAGGACATGGACCGCGAGTTCCAGCGCAGGCGGCGCGAATTCCAGGAGGACCTGAACCAGCGCAAGAACGAGGAGTTCCAGAATCTGCTGGAGCGCGCCCAGCGGATCGTGCGGGCCCTGGCTGAGCAGGAGAAGTTCGATCTGATACTGCAGGACGCGCTGTACGTCGGGCCTCATATCGACATTACGGACAAGGTCCTGCGTGCGCTCGATGCGGGCAAGTGATCCCGGGGATCCGTTCTCGACCGCGCCTTGAGCGGGTCGACGACACGAGCCGCCCGGCGGACCGATCGCGATGCCGGGCTCCTTGAGCGTTGACCAGCTGGCAGCGCAGGTGTTGCGCCTTGCCGGCGGTGCGCTGGCCGCCCGCATCGAGGGAGACGGTCAGCGCACCGTGTCGGCCGTGGCGACGCTGGAGCAGGCCGGCGCGGACCACCTGAGCTTCCTGGCCAACCCGCGCTATCGCCGCAGCGCCGCCACCACGCGCGCCGCTGCGCTGGTGCTGTCGGAGGCGGACCGCAAGGCCCTGGCGCCGGCTGGCTCGCCCTCCTGCGTGTTGATCGTATGCGAGGCCCCCTACGCGTGGTTCGCCTTTGCGGCCCAGGTGCTGGCGCCGAGGGCGAGCCCCTCGGCCGGGACCGCGGCCGGCGCGGTCGTCCACCCGGCGGCCCGGGTGGACCCTTCCAGTTCGATCGGTCCGCTGGCCGTGATCGATGAGGGCGCGGTGATCGGCGCTGGCGCGCAGATCGGCGCCGGTTGCTACGTGGGCCGCCAGGTGCGGATCGGGGAGGGCACGCGGCTGCATGCGGGCGCGAGGATCTACGATGGCTGCCGCATCGGAGCGCGCTGCATCCTGCACTCGGGTTGCGTGATCGGCGCCGATGGCTTCGGATTTGCACCCTTCCAGGGCCAGTGGGTCAAGATTCCGCAGACCGGCGGCGTGCTGATCGGCGACGACGTCGAGGTCGGCGCGGCCACGACGATCGACCGCGGCGCGATCGGCGACACGATCATCGAAGAGGGCGTGAAAATCGACAACCAGGTCCAGATCGGCCACAACTGCCGCATCGGAGCCCATTCGGCCATTGCCGGATGCGTCGGGATCGCAGGCAGCACGACCATCGGGCGCCGCTGCCAGCTCGGCGGCGCTTCGATGATCCAGGGGCATATCACGATCGCCGACGACTCGGTCATCTCGGGGGCCACGGCGATCACGCGCGACATTCGGCAGGCCGGCTTCTACACGGGCATCTATCCGTTCATGCGCAATCGGGAGTGGGAACGCAACGCGGTATTGCTGCGGCATCTGGATGAACTGCGCGAACGGATCCGCCGCCTGGAGGCGAACGTTCGCGCCCAACCGTCGGAATCCGATCGATGATGGACATTCAGGAAATACTGCGGACCCTTCCGCATCGCTACCCGATCATCATGGTCGATCGGGTGGTGCAGATCGAGCCGGGCCGGCGCATCGTTGCGCTGAAGAACGTCTCGATCAACGAGCCCGTGTTCGCCGGCCACTTTCCCGGCTATGCGGTGATGCCCGGCGTGCTGATCCTGGAAGCCCTGGCGCAGGCCGCGGCGATCCTGTCGATCGTGACACTGGGCGACGACAGGCCAAAGGACCAGATCTACTACTTCGCCGGGATCGACCGGGCACGCTTCAAGCGGCCCGTGGAGCCCGGCGATCAGCTCCAGCTCGAGGTCGATTTCGCCCGCGAGCTGCGCGGCATCGCTTTCTTCAAGGCCAAGGCGCTGGTGCAGGGCCAGGTCGCCTGCGAAGCCGATCTGATGTGCGCCTACCGCTCGCTGCCGAAGCCGGCGGGATCGGCCTGATGGTACGAATCCACGCCAGCGCGATCATCGATTCCCGCGCCGAGGTGGCCGACGGCGTGCAGATCGGTCCTTTCAGCGTGGTCGGGCCCCACGTTGTGATCGGGGCCGGCACCACGATCGACTCGCACGTGGTGATCACCGGCCGCACCCGGATCGGCCGCGACAACCGGATCTTCTCGTTCTGCTCGCTGGGTGAGATCCCGCAGGACAAGAAATATGCGGGCGAGCCGACCGAGCTGCGGATCGGCGACGGCAACACGATCCGGGAGTACACCTCGCTGAACGCCGGGACCGTTCAGGGCGGAGGCGTAACGCGGGTCGGCTCGGACAACTGGATCATGTCCTACGTGCATATCGCGCACGATTGCGTGATCGGCGACCATACGGTGCTCGCCAACCTGGTGCAGCTGGCCGGTCACGTCGATATCAGCCACTGGGCGGTGCTGGGGGGCATGGTCGGCGTGCATCAGTATGTCCGGATCGGAGCCCATTCGATGGTCGGGGGCGGCTCGACGCTGGTCCAGGATGTTCCGCCCTTCGTGTTGTGCCGCGGCATTCCCGCCCAGCCGTTCAGCATCAACGTGGAGGGGCTGCAGCGGCGCGGCTTTGACGAGGCGACCATCGCGGCGCTGAAGCGTGCATATCGGACCCTGTTCCGGGAGGGCCTGACGCTGACGCAGGCGCGCGAGGCGATCCAGTCCTGGGTCGAGCCGGGCTCGACGGCTGCCGATGCGCTCACGCAGCTGAACGAATTCCTCGGCATCCCCGGGCGGGGCATCATTCGTTAGTTTTTCCGAGGCCTTGGCGGCGCAGCCTTTGCTCGTAATGGTGGCCGGCGAGGTTTCCGGCGATCTGCTGGCGGCGCCGGCGATCGGCGCAATAAGGGATCGTGAGCCGGGTTGGCGCGTGGCGGGGATCGCGGGCGACCGGATGATCGAAGCCGGATGCGAACCGTGGCACCATGTGCGCGAGCTTTCGGTGCGCGGCTATGCCGAGGTGCTGCGCGAGCTGCCCCGGCTGCTGTGGCTGCGCCGCTCGCTGACCCGACGGGTGCTGCGCAGTGGCTGCCGCGTTCTGGTGGGCGTGGACTCACCGGACTTCAACCTCGGGCTGGAGCGGGCCGTGCGCGCCGCCGGAGTGCCGACCATTCAGTACGTGAGCCCTTCGATCTGGGCCTGGCGCGGCGAGCGGATCGAGCGGATCCGGCGCGCCGCTTCGCACGTGCTGCTGGTGTTTCCGTTCGAGCAGCGCCTGTATGCGCGCGCTGGCGTCGCGGCCACCTATGTCGGCCATCCGCTGGCGCAGGCGATCGCGCTGCGCCCCGACCCGCAGGCGGCACGGGCTCGCCTGGGCATTGGCGATAACGCCACCGTGATCGCCGTGCTGCCCGGCAGCCGCAAGGCGGAAATCGACTTCATCGGCCCGGTGTTCTTCGCCGCGGCGGACCGGCTGGCGGGCGACCTCAGGCCGGTCCGGTTCGTCGTTCCGGTCGCCGATGCAACGCTGCGGCCGCGGATCGAGGCGCTGATCGCGCGTTACGCGCGGCTGTCCGAGGTCACCTCGCTGGTCGAAGGGCGCTCGCACGACTGCCTGGAGGCGGCTCACGCGGTTCTGGTCACCAGCGGCACGGCCACGCTGGAGGCGGCGTTATTCAAGCGGCCGATGGTGATCGCGTACCGGATGCCGCGCCTGTCGGCCTGGATCATCCGGAGGATCGGTGGCTACGTGCCCTGGGTGGGCCTGCCCAACATCCTGGCCGGCGAGGCGCTGGTGCCGGAGCTGCTGCAGGACGAGGCGACCGAATCGGCGCTGGCGGCGGCGCTGATGCGGCAGTTGGAGGACACCGCGGGGCAGGCCAGGCTGGCCGAGCGATTCGCGGCGATACACGAAAGTCTGCGGCGCGATACGCCGTCTCTGGTGGCCGATGTCGTGCTCGATCTGGCGCGCCGGCCGCGCAGCGCGTAAATGAGCGCCGACGCATCGGCTCGCGGCGGCCCCAGGGCTTGCACCCGCATTGCGGGCGTCGACGAGGCCGGCCGCGGTCCGCTGGCCGGCCCCGTCGTGGCCGCCGCGGTGGTGCTGGATCCACGCCGGCCGATCGACGGATTGCGCGACTCCAAGCAGCTGACGGCAGCCCGGCGGCGCGAGCTGGCCGACCAGATTCGCGGCAGGGCCCTGGCGTTCGCGGTGGGCGAGGCCAGCGTCGCCGAGATCGATTCGCTGAACATCCTGCAGGCCAGCCTGCTGGCGATGCGGCGCGCCATCGAAGCGCTGCAGCCGGCTGCCGATCTGGTGCTGGTCGACGGCAACCAGCTCCCGCGGATCTCGATCGCCGCCCGCGCCATCGTCGGCGGCGATGTGATCGAACCGGCCATCTCGGCCGCCTCGATCCTGGCCAAGACCCATCGCGACGCGCTGATGGGCGTCGTTCACGGTCACTATCCGGACTACGGGTTCGCCCGGCACTTCGGCTACGCCACGCCGCAGCATCTGGCCAGACTGAAAAAGCTGGGCCCGTGCGCCGTGCATCGCCGATCGTTCGCGCCCGTGCGCGCGCTGCTGCCGTCCCTGCTGCTGTGGCCCGAGCTGGCGCTGTGGTCCGATGACGGGGCCGGGTTCGATTGAAAACACTGGCGTCGGATTCCAATCCGCTGTTCCGACG
>Ga0307477_10001445_pt1 | contig 20074 bp, 22 predicted proteins | sample atmos_gasesECM2C_FD_203316 | JGI IMG/M metagenome (GOLD analysis project Ga0307477, IMG submission 203316) | Hardwood forest soil microbial communities from Morgan-Monroe State Forest, Indiana, United States - atmos_gasesECM2C_515 | ecosystem: Environmental > Terrestrial > Soil > Temperate...
CGGAGTTTCGCCTCGAGGGCCGCGAACGCCCTTAGTCAACGCTATTTCCGATGTGTACTTCGGCTTTGCGCAATCCTATGCCCGCCCATTTCCGCTGTCAATGTCAGCCATGAGCAATTGAAAATTGAAAACAGAAGGCTCAGCCGCTCCAGTTCCTCTCGGCGACCTACTGGCCGATGCTCTTCGTGGCTCGAACCAAAATGGCGCGTACACGAAATCAGAGGACTGGATATTCCCGTCCCAAAGCTGAAGGGCAAGAAGCCGCTGAGCGCCAGCATCATGGCCGCAGACAAGATTCGCCCAGCTGCGATTCCATCAAGGTTGACATCCGGCTGGAGCCTGGTCAAAGATTCGGATTCCATAACTTTCGTCACAGCTTGCGACGTTTCTGGTCAGCAGGGCAAGGATGTAAAGACCATTCAGGGGTTACTGCGCCACGCGAAGGCGACCACCACTCTCGATCTGTATTCGCAAGCCATCGATGCCGCAAAACTTGAAGCGCAGGAAGACATCGCCTTGGCAATCAGGGGTAGCGCCGCAGGCGATTAAGTAGAGAGCGAAAGACGTGGCGCGTTATCCAAAAGCGGCCGCATTTCTCCTGGCCCTCAATTTCGCTTTGGGGAGCGCTTCGGCCATGCAGGATTTGAAGATTACGCTTAGGCGCAACTTCGGCCCTTACCGAACCGATACCACCACATATCTGAAGCCCGACCGCAAGCGCGTCGAGGAGCAACAGCGGTATCGCCAGCAATTATGGGTGGGTGGCCCTGCCACTCCCGTCCGCCCGCCACGTGTGGCTACTGTCACGCGCTGCGATCTCGGCCAGATTTTCCAACTGAATCTCGAGGATCGCGAATATACGTCGAGACCCATCCCGAAACCCCTCTCACCAGAGGAACAGAAGGAGCGTGCGGAAGAACTAAAGGCCCGTGCCGCGCAAGGGCCGCAGCCACAAAGGCCCGCTCAGCCGAATTTATTAATCGAAATCACCACCAACGACACCGGTGAGCGCAAGCAGATGTTCGGCTACACGGCCCGCCACGTGATTACCACGGAAAAGAGAACCCCGCTCGAAGGCGCGAGCCAAGTCCCGACGGAAAACGTCACCGACGGCTGGTACATCGATCTCGATACTTCCATCTCCTGCGATCTGCCGCGGCGGCCGGGTGCGTTCGGCCTGCTCCTCGCGGGCGGGAACGGAAAAATCGACTATCCCACTTTCAAATTCGTCGGCCAGCGAGAGACAGGATTTGCCCTCGCCACAACCCGCAGCGACACGCTCTTTCAACCCGATGGCTCCCGGCGGGAGGGCGTGCCCTCAGACACCGCGCAGGTAACCGATCTTTCGACTGCGCCTCTGCCGGGCCGTTTATTCGATATTCCTCTCGGATTTCGTGAGGTGCGCGAAAGTCGCCGGGCGGCTCAAATGCCTTGGTGGGGTCGCGCCCTCGTGAGTCTGCACACCACATGGTCGCGATTCGAGCGTGCGCTCACTCGCGGTTTCCGAAAAGTTCCTTCGCGCGAATAATAGGCGAGAGCCGAATGCGGTGTTCGCGGTCTGCACTCGGACGTAGCGCAAGAAGACGTCCGCCCTGGCGATAACAAGCGCCACAGCAGCAGATTAGCCCGATTAGAGGTGAGGAATTACAGGTGAAGTTCTGTCTGATTGCTGAGAAATCTCTCTAAAGTATTGAAAAGAATGGTAGGCCCGTGCGGACTCGAACCGCAGACCTCTACCGTGTCAAGGTGGCAAGGTTAGGTATTACAATGACTTACAAGACCGCGGGGACTGCCAAAGTACGCGGAAGTCGCACAAGACATCATACACTGTGGGTTGGACTGTGGGTTGGAAATAATCACGGAGGCCTCGCCTTTCCGTATCCTCTTATAGCACAAATAAACTGTTCACGCTCTGGATTTGTGCGACCAAGTCAAAGTTTTTAGACATCAGTGGGCTCGTCAGCCCAACTGCACACAGGCATAAGCTCTTCTCAAATGTTGACCTACCCCGCGCTTCTTAGAACCTGAGACGAGTCACTCGTGTCGTAACGCGGGTTGACGGGCGACGATTTCGCCGGCAGGCACACAACCAAATTCAACGGGACGGATGGAGAGTGAGAGGCACGCCTCGGCTTCCAGCATAGAACACGATGAGTACAACGGGTTCATTCCCGGCTACTCCCCTGTGTAGTGTGTCCACAGTCTCGGAAACCGCCTGCCCGGCTGCAAAATGTTGCTTCTTTCCATCTTTTTCCCTCTCAAGAATGAGCTCTCCTGCGACGATGTAGGCAGCACTCGGAATGGGATGACTGTGCCACTCGAGTTTAGTGTGCGGCGGAATAGTGATTTTGAGTATTGAAAGCTCTGGCCGCGCCACAGGGTAAGATTTGTAAGGCTCACCATCCCAAGATGCGCTGCTCCGTAGCAAGGACTCTGTCCGGACACTAGGATAATCATTCTTCGTAGCCTTGACTTGGTGAAATAGCATCGATAACAACATTACGATCACAGCCATTGGCTCGCCTTCATCGACATCATCAGCCAAAGAGAATTCCATAGTCATTAGCGAGTCTATGAATATTTTGGATGGTAATCGAAGGGTCCCCGGCTTGGAGTTGCCGTTCGGTCGGAGCAACTGCATCGTCCGGCGCAGGAAGGGCCGTCGCCATGATGAACTCCTCGAACCCAGAGGGTGAAAACGCGAGAAGATAGTGATTCGTGGTGCTGCCAGAATTACGCAGCTCGTGAGGGATGTCCCGTGCGGCTATGAGAGTATCGCCCGCCTTGAGAACAAACACCTCTTCTCCAACGATGACCTCCAGTTCTCCGGACATGACATAGTAAGTTTCGTCCTCGCGCGTGTGCGTATGACGAGGCACGCGTATCCCCGTCGCTAGACTCACTTCCAGAAGGCAATATGCCCCTCCGGTATCTGCACCCGTCAAGCACACGGAACCCAACCCGACGTCAAAGTAATAGCGTTGGGATCTCCGCTTATGTTTGATTAAAGGGGCTCTGTGGACGATGGCTTGAACGTTGGCCAGAAGTGACTCTTTATTTTGAGCTGTAGTACTCATTCGCGATCTCCTTTGCGGTTAAAGAATTCGTTACGACACAATCAGAAAATCACATCCAGGAGCCTGCGTTGTGCCGGAATGTGCTGGTTTGGGCCGATTCTTGATCATTTCTTTACGCTAACAGATGCGACGGACGGATGCGAAATGCATCAAAATGGAGTGACATGAGTGAGGCAGAGATGAAAGTAGCGGTGGATGTACTTGGGTCAGTCAGAGAGCCGTATGCGCAAGTGCTGGACGGGCATGTTCTCGCGATGATGCTGCGACCCGGCTCAATTCAGGTGGGCCCGCGGCGTTCTACCATACGACGGGTAACCTTCCAGACTGGCGAAATCGGATTCTTCCCTCGTCATACGGAACGATGGGTCGGAACGGGCGATCAGGAACGCTTACTCCTCCGCATTTCCGATTCCTCGCTAATGGCCGCCTGCGATGGAAAAAAAGGCGCGGTTGAACTCAGCCACCGGTGCAAAATGGTGGACGCGCGACTGGCTGCGCTGATGGTAGCGGTGAATGCCGAGAGAATTGCGGGGTTCCCAAGTGGACGTCTGTTTCTGGATTCGGTGGAACAGGCGCTTGCCGCCGCGCTGGTCGATGCGTATGGCGGTAGGAGTCTTTCCGTGCGGTCGTTTCGAGGCGGATTGGGTCCGGCGCGTTTACGCACGATTAAAGAATTGGTGCAAGCGAAAATGGAAGATGAGTTGACTCTCCTCGAAATGGCGCAATCGGTGGAGTTGAGCCCGGCTCATTTTTCGCGGATGTTCCGCAAGTCGGCGGGCGAGACGCCGCACCAGTTCGTATTGCGCAACAGAATAGAGCGTGCGAAGCAGATGCTGTGCGCGCCTGAGCCGCGTGTCCTGGATGTTGCCGTGGCCTGCGGCTTCAAAACCCAGCAGCACTTCGCGCGCGTCTTCCGTCGTGTGTGCGGAGCCAGCCCTAGAGAATATCGGCTGGAATCGTGGTCACGCGATCCGTCTGCACGACGCCCGGACACAGGTCCGCGAGCAAAGCTTCGGGCGCTTTTGCAATAGGTACGTCCCTGGTCTTGACGGCAAGCATTTAGCCGCAGGTGCCAGCATCTGTAGCCCTCTTACCCCGGCAGATAGCGAGATTATCACGCGGATTTCCGCGAACCGGAGGGTCTATCTACAACTCGTGTTATGTTCGTCTTCATGCCTGAATCCTGTCTGAGTCTCGTCCATGCTAGTCAATTGAATGGCTTTCTAATTCTGAAGAGTTGAGCAGGATTCGGCCCAGTACAGCGTATCCGGACACAACTCAATCTTTATTATCTGGTTTCCTGGCTTTGGAAGTGAAACGAGATGGTAAGGAGGAAGTCGTGCATATCAAAGATGCAAATCAACTGCTTGACAGCTTCTATCTTCCTTTTGAGTCAGGCTGGAAGCGCCTTGACACTGGGGTGATAAGCATCGCTGTACGCACCCATATGATTGGCTGTACGCCCGCTATGATCGACTGGTGGATTAGTTTTTTGCACCATAGCGAGGAGTATCGTTGGTGGCATCCACGCGATCATGTATTCAGCGACTGGGAGGCGGGCTGCGAACCGGGCGGGTATCTTGGCAGAACCCATCTGGCCCATGAGTATATCGGGCCTGTTCTCCACAAGCTGAAGATCCACTTCCGCGATCCAGGAGAAATTCTCGATAAGCGCCGATTCCCCGAAGAGAAGGTCGGGACCGCTATCTATGGTTATGTCGGGGCGATCGGAGAGGACGGCTGGTTTGGTCGCCTGCTTCATTTGATTCAGGAAACACCGGAAGGTTGTGTCATGCGCAGCCGTTTCTGGCTAGGTGAGATCGACCCGGTGCCTAACTCGAAACCTACACATGAAACGTTGGAAAAAATGGTGCCCGATGAACTCGGAGCCGGTCTGTTCGCTCACTGCTGCGAGGAAATGAGCATCTTGGCAGACTTCCTGCCCACGGTCTACCGGATACACAATGCGAATACTCAACGACCGAAAGGGACACGATGAGTGGACGGGAGGACCAAATGGTGCCCATTCTAATCCGTCGGAATTTCCCGCCTGGCCATGAAGAATATCGAAGGAGTGTGGCCAGAATTATGGATATCGAAAGAACTACATTTACCCCACGCCTCGCATGAAGAATGCGACACGATTCGGCCGAAACGCGCAAATATTGGCACAACCCCGTACTGGCTGCGCAGTTTACTGATTGAGTTGTGAGATCGACCCAGTCGGGCAAGGCGCAGCAGCGCTCAACAAACACCAGGCTGTAAATTGAGGAAGCGAGTCCGATGAAAATTGACAGCAGAATTACGCTTGCGTGGATGAATTCACCTGGAGAGGACCCGACCCTGGTATCTACATGGCGCGCGGCAGCCGGAAGCCCGATCACCGACGAATTCCTCGAATGGCCCGCCGATTTGTTCGCCCTCACGGAGCTGATGCTTGAGCGCTCGGAGGCGTATCGGTTCGTCTTGGCCCAACCCAGCGGTTTGGGGTGGCCGCCGAGTCGCATTGCTAACTGGGCCGAGGCAGTCGAGGAGGCGGGGCGGGAGTGGAGCGTGTGGGTCGGGGATCGGCATGGCTCTATTCCTCGCCTTCTGGCTGAGGAGTGGAGCGTCTTCCGCGATCAAGTTGAGCTACCGCTTGAGCATTTGGCGGAGGGGCGCGATTGGCAGATGTGCGAGGCGCTTCTGACGCTTCATGCAATCGCGGACGAAGCGTGCGCCGGGCTTGGCATCGCTCTTGACTCATCGGATGGAAAAGGAAGCGTATATCGCGCGCGTGGCCGCGAGCTGCTGGCCAGGACGGGTTCGCTGGCTCGAGTTCCGCCACACTTTCTTCGTGTGCTGCCCAAAGTCAGTACGCCTCTCAATGGAACCTCTATTCGCTCCTTCTCACGATACGCCTGCCTGCACGGTCCAGGTGCAGAGGCCCGGTGGCACAAGGTGCCTATCCGTCGCAGCGGTACGGACCCTGGCGACAGACACGCGAACCTGTTGCTGCTGCCCTGGCCGCTGCGAGTGCGAGAGTCTGACTTCCGCCCGTTGGAGGGTTCAGTGAAGAGGCTGGCCAAGGAGCCCTTCGGCTTTTTCGAGTTCGCACCTGCAGAAAGGCTCGATTTGGACCTTGTGGATCGCATGATTGTTGCTGCCCGTGATGAAGCAGACAGCGTTGACGGGGTACTGCTGCCGGAGAGCGCGGTCGACGAGAGTGAAGTCAACGACCTCGAGGCCCTCTTAGATCGCCATGGAGTGCTGTTGCTCGTCACCGGGGTGCGGCAACGATCACCGCAACCGGGGCAGCTTCCTGGCAACTGGGTGCACATCGGCGTGAGCCCGAGATTTGAAAAAGGAGCACCGCTCCCGAGCTCAATTGGTGAACAGTGGTTTCACGTTCGCCAGAACAAGCACCATCGATGGTCGCTCGACGAACGGCAGGTCTATCAGTACCATCTGGGAGGTGTCCTTCATCCCCACATCCGCTGGTGTGAAGCTACCGACGTTCCACGCCGGACGGTGCACTTTCTTGAACTTGGTGATGAGATCGTTCTGGTTTCTCTCGTGTGCGAGGACCTCGCACAAATCGATAGCGTAGCCGAGGTCATACGGACTGTCGGCCCGACAGCGGTTCTTACTCCCTTGCTCGACGGACCCCAGCTTAGTTCGCGCTGGTCAGCGCGATATGCCAGCGTGTTGGCTGATGACCCTGGCTCGTCCGTCCTAACGCTGACTTCCCTCGGCATGGTGCGGCGCTGCCGACCTCACGGGCGGGAGTCGTCACCCGTGGTTGCGCTGCGGAAGGATCCCGTCCGGGGACTCCGCGAGATTCCGCTAGAAGCCGGCGCCCAAGGCGTTCTCCTCACTCTGTGCGGGGATCGTGCGACCCGGCGTAGTGCCGATGGTCGCTGCCCAGTTGACAACGTGACCGAATATTTCGATGTGGCAGTCCACCAAGTCCGAGCCAGCAGCGTGGGCTCGAAGTCATTGAATGCCCGGGAGACGCCAGCACCTCGCCCGCTGGAACTCGATGAACTCACCATTCTCACAGGCTGGGCACAGGCGTTGGCGGAAGCGGTGGCCTACGCCCCCGAGCGGGTTGAGGCCTTGTTGGCTGATGCACACGCAGGAGCTCCATGGCGGGCAGCGCTCCGAATAGCAGAGCCATCGCAGCGGCTCAGCGAAGCGATCTGCTGCATGAGCCAAGGAGTTCGAGATGCCGATCCGTCTAGGGGCACGCCGACACTCGACGCATTGCACGTCTGGTGCCAGAAAGATCGGCCGGACGACGATGGAGTTAAGAGGTTGGTTCGGCGAGTGCTGCGATCAACGCTCGAACCACTCCGTGCCCGGAAAGCGGTACAAGCCCAATCACGACGAGGGCTTGGTTCACTCGCTGGGCGATGAGATGCAAGGATTCCCTGCGACACGAGTGACAGCTGGATTCATATTCGCCCGAGGATTCAACGTTCGCGGCAGGCTGTGTTTTCGATTGCAAAAGTGTGACGCGTATCGTGGAACATGTGATCTTGGTTGCTGGTCTTACTCGCCGATTGCTTCCGAGATATACCGATCGAATGGTCCAGTTGTCGGAACCAACGGTCCTGAATCACTTGCCCGCCGTCCTTTGGAATTCACTCCGCACGTTGCAAAGGCGGCTGCTTCCATTTGCCTTCGATCGCCTGGGGTTTGGGCCAGAAGAGGCGCATAAACATCAGGAATGGCCCGCTCGGCGCCGGCAGCCAATTGGATTCCCTATCCTCGCCCGGCGAATCGTGCTGGATGTACAGCGTCACGCCCCCGTCAGCATCACGTTTCAAATCCGGCAGCATCGGCGAATTGATTAGGTAGCGGTCGAGGGGATTTGCAACAAGCAGCCTCGACGGCAGTTCATACATTGTCAGCGACCAGAACGCATTGACCGGTGGCAATTGGCCTGGCGCGAAGCGGAGAGTATAGCGGTTCTGCGCGGCGTCTAGCTTCTGCCCGCTTGGATCCAGGGTATAGATCGGATACATAGCTTCCTGCTTCGAGTTACCGTAAATGATGAGCACGGCGGCGAGCATGCGATAGATGTAGTTGTTTTTCAAATACTCCCGTGTGCCGAGAATGTCGCCAGTCGTCAATTTCCCCATATCCACTTGGTTCTTTGCCTCCGAGAAGGCCTGCCACGCATCGGCCATGCCATCCTCGACGGCCTTCTTCATTTCGGGTGAGAGCTTGGCCACGTCGAAGCGCATTCCCGCGCCGATGTTGAGCCTGGCGAACCGCGCCGTGAGTTCCTGTTCCGAGGGATTGGTGGGACAGAATTGCAAGACGAAGTTCAGGATGTTGAAAAAGTCCGGTAACGTGCGCTCTTGGTCGGGGGTGAGCGGCTTGATGAAATCAATCGTCGGTGCGGCTGGAGGCGCGGGCTTCCCGAGGAATTGCGAAAGGGGCTGCGCTTTGTAGCCTGCTCGGACCTTCTTCACATTATCAAGGTCGCCGGGATTGAAAAGCTGTGTGCGGAAACCGGCGAGGGCGAATTCCGTCTCGCAGTGAAACACTCTCTTGATGCCCGGCGGTTGAGCGCCCTTCCAGCTGGGACCGGCGACGAGGAAGCTACCGCCGTCGTTGCCTGTTGTGCGGCTGCCGATGTAGCCAAAATTGAAGGTGTAAAGGTCAATCAGTTGAACGGAGAAATATCGGCTCTTCTCAATGGGCGGAACCGTGATTACGATCGGTTCGTCCCGCAGGTCCAGACCGAGCGTGGAATAAGGCGTGTCCGAGTTAGGTATCTGAACGACTTTGTCATCGGGCGTGAATACGCGCGGCATATTCCGGATTTGGTTCCACGGCGCTTTGAATTCGAGGTCATTGCGGTCCACAAAATAGGCATATTGGATGCGATAGCCGTCCACCATGGGGAAACCATAGATGTAGGCTTCCTTGGCGATGGCGCGAGCTTCGGCGGGGGACACCTCATCTGCGGCGCGGACGATCATTGGGGGCGCCAGCACGCAACCGAGCACGCAGGAACGGATGACCACTTCAAACCAAGAACGTTTGGATCTCGGCTGATTATTGATTGACTCAGCCCTTCGAGTCAGTGCCTCAGTGTTAGGCGAAAGTGAGTCTCTTGTTTGGGTCGTAGTACTCATTAGATGTCTCCTTATCGAACGAAAGCATTCACTAAGCAGACTTAATCAAATCGGTCTTTCAGGTCCCTGGAACAGGTTTAGGATACAAGGGCAGTTGCTCGGCGACTTCGTCCGGAGCCAGGATTTGGACACCGAACTGACGAAATCGTCGCGTTGTCTGCTCCAAATCGGACATCGAATAGGTGAGTGCCTCAGTGGGAGGTTCCAGATTCTGGGCAGGTGAACTCATTCTTCCGAAGGCTTCTTCCAACCCTCCTGGGGTGTACAGAATAAGCACTCGGAGGCGGGGGGAGCGAACAACGAACGCGTGTGGCTTGAATTTGGGAAGGGAGATGCATTCGGCCGTCTTTACCTTGAAGGCTTCCTCCCCCACATACACGTCGAACTCTCCTTCGAGCACGTAGAAGAGTTCGTCCTCGCGTGAGTGTACATGCGGGGGGCTCATTTCCGGGTACAAGCGTTGCCTCCAGTAGAGAGAAGGCTCCGTCGGTATCCTTTTGTTCTACCAGGTTTGTCAGCACAATTCCCATGTACCACTTGGATAACTGCAGCGTTTTAGTCCGTTTGAACGTTTTCAATTGCGACGATGTGTGATTCATGTTGGCCTCCTTGCCGACTTCAGGAAACCACATCCCCCAATCTAAGTTGTGTCCAAATATGTCCCGCTGGGCTGAATCTTTCGGAATTCTTATTGGTGACCAACGCATCGGATTGAGGAAGGAGTTAGAAGTATGAGAGTTGCGGTTGAGACACTCGAACCTAGGCGAGAGCCGCACGTGCGAGTGAAACATGACCAAATGCTCGCTCTGCTCCTGCGGCCTTGCTCTATCGAGATGGGCTGGCGGAGAACGGAACTCAGGAAATATACCTATGATTCTGGCGAAATGATCCTGGACCGCCGTCATGTGGGAACGTGGGCTCGAACGGATGGCTTGAATTATTTGTCTGTTGCCATTTCTGACGACGCGCTAAGGGCCGCCTGCGATGGCAGCTCTAACGAGGTTGAACTGCGCAGCACGCCAAAGCTGGTAGACGCGCGAGTGGGTGCGTTGATCGCAGCCGCGAATGCGGAGAGAATTGCCGGCTTTCCGAGTGGGCGGCTATTTCTGGATTCTGTGGAGCAGGCGCTTGCCGTCGCGCTAGTAAATGGTCATGCAGTGCGAGACCGTTCTGTACGGGTGCACCGAGGGGGACTAGGCCCCGCCCGCTTGCGAAGGGTCATAGAGTTGGTACATGCGGAGATCGAGGACGAGTTGAGTCTCGATAGGATGTCAGAAGCAGCGGGGCTGAGCCCAGCTCATTTCTCGCAGATGTTTCGCACGTCGACGGGCGAGAGCCCCCATCAGTTTGTTTTGCGCCGCAGGGTAGAGCGTGCCAAGGAGATGTTGCGCACCGTCGATGCGCGGGTACTGGATGTTGCCGTGGCGTGCGGGTTCAAATCCCAGCAGCACTTTGCGCGGGTGTTCCGCCGAGTATGCGGGGCCAGCCCCACAGAATATCGCCAGGAATTTGGCGATTACGGAAAGACCTTGGTGTTGGAGACCTTCTCTAATGGTGCGCCGGCCTCTACTGCTCCTGCTTCCGCTCGGAAATTGTGACGATCCGCCGATGCGTGCGTGAGTGATTGATCCCAACTTCATCGGGCCTTTGTGCCCGGGGCAGCCTAGTGTTCTGCACCTTTCTCACTCATACAAGACTGTAGGTACATCCTTCGCAGCAAGAATTCCGAAGGATTCGGCACAAAGCCGGAGATCTAGACACAACTTCATATCCGCGATGCAGTTTACTGCACCAGTTGTGAGTCGGAACGGCCGTAGCAGGGCCCACAGAACCTCAGCTGTCCGGCGAGATCCGTGAGGCGGAAGGATAATGTACAAAGGAGAATACTTTTATGAAGAGCCAAGATTCAGCAAGACAGAAAGTGGCGATATCTGCCGCTGACCCCAACGAATTTTTCGAATTAGGTGCGCTCTTCGATGGCCACATAGAGAGAGAGTTTGCCGATCACAACGTTCACGCCACGATGGAAACCATGATCCCCGAGCCGTATGTCCACTGCGTTCCTACCATGACTGGCGGGTACGGTGGCCAAGGAGTTCGCCGCTTTTACAGTGAGCACTTCATAAATCAAATCCCGAAGGATGCGAAGGTGACGCCCATCTCCCGAACCATCGGCAAAGACCAGGTGGTGGACGAATTTATTTTAAGCTTCACTCATGACACACAATGGGACTACCTGTTGCCGGGAATTCCTCCCACGGGCAAGCACGTGGAACTTCCACACGTATTAGTAATGAAATTCGAGAATGGGAAAGTCGCGCACGAGCACGTCTGGTGGGACCAAGCCTCGCTGCTCGTACAAGTGGGGCTGCTGGATTCGGCGAAACTGCCTGTGGTAGGCGCTGAGCAGGCCACAAACTTGCTCGGCGCCGCACAGGGACGTAGAGATCGGTGAACGCCAGAGCAATCTGTTTAGGGACGAACGTTAATGATGGCAGTGCCTCTACACGGACGATTGACACACCCTCAGTTTGCGCGCATCGCGCGAACTCTGGCCGAACCGCGACGGATTCGAATTCTCGAGGAGATCGGAGCCCGCAAGGGCCCGGTGTGTTGTGCCGCCCTGCGCAAATCCCATCGAATCAGCGACGCGACCTTTTCGTATCATACAAGGCAATTAGAGACGGCTGGCTTGGTGGAAATCGTACGTGAAGGCAAATTCGCCAGCCTCGTGGTCAAGACCGATGTACTTCGCGCCTACATTCATCGTCTTTCGCGCTCGATAGACCGTTCTGTCGAATTAAAGAAGGTCAGTCAAGTGAGTGGCATCAACCCATCGGAAGCGGCTAAAGCCATTGTCCGCCGAAACACCAAAGAGGTTCAAGGGAGCGGGAACATTAACATGTTTGAGGAGCTATTCGCCGACGATTTCGTCGATCATACACCGCAGCCTGGTACGACCTCCGACAAGGCCGGTGTGCGAAAACTCTACACCTATCTTCGCGCCGCATTCCCTGACTTTCATGCCGAGATCCACTGGCAACTTGCTGATGGCGATCGGGTGACGACGTACAAAACGTATTACGGAACTCATGAAGGACCGTTTCTAGGAGTTGCTCCGACTCACCGGAAGATTCACTTTGAGACCGTCGATGTAATGCGTGTCCAGAACGGCAAGATCACCGACCACTGGGGTGTAGGCAATCTTCTGTCGGTTATGCAGCAAATCGGCGGGTGGATTCCGCCTGCGGAAGAATAAACGTTGAATATGATCGAAACCATACCGTCCGGATGGTCAGGGCGAGCCATGCATCCAGGCGAAACGTATGACGAAGGATTTCGTTCCCGCGGGAGTCATCGCCAATGGTGGAATGTTCATTTATTTCCAGATTCCGCATCACTTGCAGGCGGCGGCCACAGCCCGATCGAGTGCTATGGCGCTCAGGGTACTGAACTTGCCCTTATGCTCCGATACGTATTTGCTCACGCTTTCGCGACGTCGTTGTGACACGATGCGCTGGCTCTGAGGTTCGCGGTTTCGGTCAATTCGGCGACCAATTCAATTCCCAGCTGACCTAGCTCCGGTCGAATGGACCCGGCGAGGTCGACCGGTGCGTGATCCGGCGCTTTACCGCTCCCACGCCACTCTGCTAACAATGAATACTGAACGAGCTTACTAGCCTCTATCTGAGCGCGGAAAAAATTCGACACCTTGGCCTGATTCAAGCCTTGCAGCTCTCCGGCCTTGACAACCGTCGCGATGAGTCGAGCCTCGCGAGCCGCATCCTCGACTGGCGTCCCGCTGTCCCATTTGGCCAGTGCGACCTCTTCTGCGATGACAACCCTCTGGGCAGACATCTCCACTAGGCGCTGAAGGTGATCTGTCGCGCTTTGGGGATACGCCGTGCCTTCTGCACTGATGATCCAGGCTACAAGAAACGTAAATTTTTCCTTATTGATTCGCATTCTTGCTCGTTCTCAAGTCTTTGTTTCATTTCCTGACAATCTCGCAGTCGTCTCTATCTGCTTAGAACCCTTGTATATCACTCAGGAGGTCACGCAAACATGACATCCATGATGCGTGTACTGACGCCGAATCCGTAAGAGGCAACCAGGGCGATTAGCTTCCAGCGTTATCTTTCACACCAGCGACCACCAGGGTCATGTCGTCCTTTTGGGAATTGTCCTCGGCAAAGGCCACGACCTCATGCACAACCCGGGCCACGATTTGCGCTGGTGTGCAGCCACGACAAGCTCGCACCAAATCTTCGAGACCCCCCTGTCCCCACAATTCGCCTGAATGGTTTTCGGTTTCAGTGATTCCATCCGTGTACATCACCAAGATATCGCCGGCTTCGAGTTGAAAAGCTCGGGAACTGAGGTCAGATGTCTCTAGGAGGCCTAAGGGTGTGCCGGTCGGTTCCAATCGGAAGACCTCACATTGATTGCGTTTCCAGCGGAGCACCATTGGTGGGTTGTGCCCTGCATTGACGTATCGTAGCACGCGTGTTGTTGCGTCATATTCTGCGTAGAAAAGCGATGCATATAGATGTTTCGGTGAAGCGGCGAAAAATAGCCGGTCAACGCCGGCAATGAGTATGGAAAGATCGGAATGGTCGTGCATGGTCTGCGCTCGAAGCGATGCCTGAAGGCTGGCCATGAGTAAGGCGGCACCGATTCCTTTGCCGCAAACATCGCCTACCGCAATTCCCCAACGGTCGGCCTGCAAGGGAAGAAAATCGTAGTAGTCGCCACCGATGCAATTGGCGGGCCGATAGAACGTTTCACACGTCAGGCCGGGAATTGAAGAGTTCTCTTGAGGAAACAACGCTTTGTGAACCTCCTTTGCGTGTTCCAGATCGCTGCGCAGTGCCCCGTGAAAGGGAGAATCCAACAACTCGTGCGTCGATCGAACCCGCGCCGATTTGCCGGGTTGCTCGTTACAGACCACGCTCGCCCGGGTTTTGCTTGCACTGCGATTCGACAAAGCCATTCGCACTCCTTAATTTGATTCCGGGACGGGCTGGGCTCGAAGAGTTCTGGTATTTGTGGTGAATCGTTTCGAGCGAAACGCGCGTCACAAGTAAATTCCGTGGATCAGCCGAACGTCTCGGCCGAGTCTTCATTCCGTTCTTGATGGAAGCCGTGCCCAGATTGTGAGGGACGGCCCCGGGGCTGTTGTGAGCCCCGGGGTCTCTGGACCGATTCGACGCCAGGCTTCACCGACAATCGTTGTGCAGTACGCTGGGAGGCGGTGGTCCTTCGATGCAAGGGATCGAGCCTAGATATTCATAGATAGCTCGTATGTCATCCTCAGTCATGTTCTTGTGGGTTGGCCAAGGCATGATTTGTAGCAGATTCCCGTCGAATGGCGGCGGAAGGCAGTTCGTAGTCACGGTCGGGGAACACGGGGGATGTAAGTGATCCAGATCCACGCCTGTCCTCAGGATCTGAAGAAATTGTGAGAAAGACCGTCCGCCCTCGGGGAGACCAGTTTTGTCTGGCGTTAAGTTACGGGAGGCAATATGCGGAGACCCTGGAGTTGGAAATAAAGGACCAAAGTCTTGGCCACCTCCTAGATACGTTTCCGGATTGATCTTGGTCGGCTGACCGAAGAAGGGGTTCCCACCAGGCGAAAATTGCGTTTGGGGGCCAGCCGAGTGGCAATCATTGCAGACCGCAACTGCGTTGACCAGATAACTGCCCAATCCCACCAGCTCTCGATCCTTCCCCTCCAAATTCAGCGGGACTGGCGCAATGTCAAAACCGCGCTCAATTCTTAATTTATCATCACTCCTACCACTCTGTGCATGAACGTCGCGCGGAGACTCGAGGGATATTCCGGCACTGACCATCGCCGCCAACGTGACCGTCACCACCAATAGAACTTTTCGGCTTACCGTCATTGTGATCCTCCTTTGGTTTTGGGCGATCGAAGCCCGCGATTGCAAGAACAGCGTTGGACAGGGCTTGCTCCGACCGCTGCTTGTTTTTCGTGGTCAGGAGACCACACGATGAAGTGTGCGTTGTGTCTGAACGTGCGCGAATGGGTCGAATCATTTGCATTCTTTTCGCTAACCTAAATCTTGGTTGTCAAGAGCGGGAACTGGATGCTTGACCCCGGCACTATCGTTGGATCACTTACCGTGGTTTTTCTCGACGCAGCCACTGGGCTAAGACGCAGCGAACTGCTTGCGCTGCAGTGGAGAGATATTGAGTTCGAAAATCTGCAAATTATTGTTCAGCGCTCGATTTATGGGAACGTCGTCGGGAATCGCAAGACAGAGGCATCCAAGACACCTGTGCCCATGGATCCAATTCTGGCGGCCAAACTCTGGGCCTGGAAACGGGACAGCACGTATAGTCAATCCGACGATTGGGTATTCGCGAGCCCTCGTGCTAAGGGTAAGCACCCCTATTGGCCAGGTAGCATTCTTTCCAGCGTCATCCGGCCTGCCTTGGCGCGCTCCGGAATTCAAAAGCGTGTCGGTTGGCACACGTTCCGGCACAGCTTTTCCACGATCTTGATCGCAAACGGCGAAAACGTGAAGGTGGTGCAAGAACTTATGCGGCACTCGAACTGCCGCTGCACACTGGAAATCTATTCTCAGGCTCGAATTCAGGCAAAGCGGGACGCTCAACATCGGGTTATTCAGATGATCGTCCCTTGAGGAGTGTTAGATTCCATCATAATGGGAGTATCCACGCTCGGCCCAGTAGTCTTTAGGCTCTTCCGCGGAATACGTAATCTTTGTGATGGCTTTCACATTCTTCAACCCCAGTTTAACGGGCACCAGCAGACGGAGTGGTGCTCCATGATCCACGGTAAGCGGTTGACCGTTGAAGTGTGTGGCGAGTAGCGTCTGCGGATGGCGGGCCGTCTCCAGGTCGAGCGACATAAAGTAAGGGTCAGGATTCCCCGAGGCATCGAGATTGACCGAAGACTCCACACACGCCCATTTGGCCTGCAACATCGGTGGATAGGCGCGAAGCAGGTCATCGAATCGCACACCAACCCACCACGCGACCGCACTCCAGCCTTCGACACAAACCAGCCGCGTAATCTGCTCATGCACCGAAAAGCGAGTCGTGAGATTCCGAATATCAAGAGAAATGCTTAGGCCAGAAGCGAGCCCATCCAGAGTCAGATTCCATCCAGAAATATAGCCAGGATCGGGAGTAGCTCCATTGTAGTTGTTCTTGAGCGGGGTAATCTGCGATTTGGTGTAGGTGGGCACTCTACGATTTCTCGAGTAAAGTGCTTCCGCCACGTCATCATCGATACGCAGTGCTTTGTTCAGGAACCACTCCTTCCCAGGGGAGTCCATATTTCGACGCACACCTAAGCGACTGAGCGTATCCTGTGGCAGGAGAAATCCACCGCCTGCTAGCGCTGCCACTGCGCCAGCGCCAAACAACAGAACGTCGCGCCGGGTCAGATGATGCAAACGGGCGAGAGCCATCTCAATTTTCTGGGGAGGCCGCTCTGCAAAGAAACTTCCCGACCTCTTCATCGCGACAGATTTCACAGCTACAGATGAATTCCTATTTTTCCTATCGATCATGTGCGATCACCTCAGGCGGCTCTACGCGTGTTGACCAGCCCACGATCATGCTGCGCAAAGTGTCCCATCCGTCAACGAAAACAAGAATCAGGTGTGGGATAAGGAAAAGGATGTAAATCCACAGCAGCCAAAAATGCCAGACACGCGCCGCGTTATACCCTCCAAAGATCGCAGCCAACCAATGAAGCTGCATGGGCTTGTGAATCGCCCAGCCAGTCGTTACCGAAAGGCAGCCTGCGACCAACGGAAAAATATGCTGCGCGCTGGAGCGCGTTGTACTTTGTGCTGAAGCGGGGATGCAGCCATTTTCTGCGTATCAATTTGGCGAACGGAAATCCGATGTAGTACCGAAACATTTTTAGCGCGTCAAATACATCGGTCCCGCGAGGCAGCAGCGACCGCCAGCCCCCTCCCAAGACTAAGCCTGCGATGTAGACCATGCCATTCAGCATCAAGAAGTACGTGCACAACCAATGCAGACGCAGAGCCGACGCTAACATTCCCGGTCCAAGACTTACGTGGTTGTAAATCCAGTTGGGTGGATCGCTGTAGTGGTGCGGTCCGGGCACCTGGGCGCAAATCCAGATTCCAATATCTGCTGCCACATCGAAATTCCCCGTATTTGGATCTGGCTTGTGCTGATAGATAGGCGAAGCCCAGTAAATTGCAATGCCACTCAGAATGAGGCCGAGCAGTATTGGCACATTCAGCCAATGGCTCCAGCGAACCAACAAATGGTGCCGCTTGACCACGAGCACTTGCTGGTGATGCGGCAACGTGCTCGTGGAGTTCTGTTCATTAGCAGGAGGTGTTGAATGGCTCATTGGCCGGAACGCTTACTGCTTGGGGTTGGGAGACACCGCTCGAGCGATTACAAGAATCTTGTTCGTGGTAAGCGTTCCGTCCGGCAGCTTCTCAGTTGCTACATAGACGGTATCGTCCTCGGCAAATGCCACCTTTTCTGGTGCGACTTCCACGACGGGGACATTTGGAGGCACGGAGATCGTCTTAGAACCGTCCTGATACTGGACCACCAGGGCGGTGCCGCTGCCTTTCTGTACCGTGCCGTTCGTCATGCGTGAGTGCGATACGGGAGGGCGAGAGACGGAGCCATTGGTCATTCTGCTGTGAGTAGTTGCACCCGGCGGGTCTGTCAGAACACTGCCTTCTGCAGCTCCACTCAGTTCCGCTGGAAATATGATGATCTGCTTCGCTACTTCTTTTCCATCGGACTGCTCCGTCGACGCAACGCCGACATAAGACGAGGACGTGACATGACTCAAATCCGACGGGATCTGAATATAGGTTGTCAGGGGCTGTTTGATATCAACGTGGACCACGCCTGAAGGTGTCTGAACGTCGAGTGAGCTGCCTGTAAATGACTGGACTTGCCCAATAACTCCGGAGATTGGAGGGGCAGTTTTCACCTGGGCCCAGACTGCATTCGGAGTTGCCTGCCCGGCCAGCAAAGAGATGAATACGATGCGCCATAGAGGATGCGTCATCAAGACGCTCTTCCAATCACACGTGATGCGGACTCTCATGGGGTACAACACTTTCTCGACGGTCATGGCGAGTTCTCCTTAATAAGATTGTGCGATGTGCATTCCCGATGGCTTCGGATGCGATACACAATTGCGATTAGGCCAGGAGCGTGAAAGCGAAACAATTGGACGATGGTATCGGCGACACTTTCGTATCAGTCGGTGCGACGAACGGCGTTTACGGTCCGCGTTCTAAGCAGAAAGCTACTGCTGGCAGCTCGTATTCCCCTTCGAAGTGCCTTCGCAGACAGCGTCTGGCTCGGAATCTTCGTGCCTTAACTGCGGACACGGTCAGACCGAGCCGTCGAGCGGTTTCAACGCTGGTAAGCCCTTGCAATTCGCTAAGAAGAACCACAGTTCGCAAGCTTTCCCGGAGATACGAAATCGCGTGGATTACAGCGGCGCGGAGTTCATTTTCGGCTAGGGCTTGTTCCGGCGTCGGTGCTTTATCCGTCAGATCCAGGACGGGTGACCTTTCCGCGTCATCGTTATTTTCTTGGAATGGTGTGTTTGCTCGCCTCTGGCGAAGCAGCATCAAGGCGTCATTGATAGCAATGCGCGTCACCCAGGTTGAAAAGGTCGAGTCTTCACGAAATCTGCAGAGATTTGTGAAGGCGCGTTGAAACGAACGTTGAACTGCATCTTCCGCATCTTGTCGATTGCGAAGTATCCGGAAGGCAGTGCGATAGATCCTCAGTCGATGACGCTTGTACAGTTCTCCGAAAGCGGTCGAGCTTCCAGATTTCGATTGCGTTACGAGCCATCGTTCGTCTGTCGATGGAGCCTCGCCAGTGCTGCAGTGCTCGCCTTCTCGTTGCTCGATAAGTGGTGCGGCCTCTTGAATATTCATCGCTTCTCGTCTCCTTTCTCGATTCCCTTCTGAAAATCTTTTAGTTACGCACCTCATTGAAACGCTTGCGACGAAGCGATCACACCAGAAGCGTGGAGGCGAAACAATTGGACGATGGTATCGGCGATACCTTCGTCCTGGTCGGCGTAACGAGCAGCCTACACACGCGCATGATCAACCCGCAGCACGCGCCCTGATCTCGCGACAGCGGGAGGCCAATCGGGAGGGACGAGGTTGCCTGCCCGCCAGCTTGTGCGCCCGAATACCGCGGAAAGCATTTGGACGAGTACCGTTGACAGGCATGGCGGACGCGCTCTTCCTAATCCAAGTTGGAGAGAGGACCGCACGATCCGCTGCCGGCGCGGGATACGCTAGTGCTGGCCCTCGGCCGGGAACCAATACCAAAGTATTATGGACATCGATGCGCAGGGTGGCGCACCCTCGTGTCATGGAGTGCCTCAAGGCAAGAGGTCGCCACCCTCATCCTGGCTGTGGCAAGGCCATCAATAGACCGGCCCCGGCCGTAGATCACGGTTGTGTAGTGACGCGCCTTGCAGGACACTCTTCGTGGGAGGAATACAGCATGAAGAAGAGTGCGGCCCCCATTCGCTTTGCCGGCTCCCAGCTCGGCGAAGCACGTCATGTCTGCGCGTTCTTCAACAGCGACGACGAAGAATATCGCGTGCTACTTCCCTTCATTAAGGATGGGCTCGAGTGCGGCGACAAGGCGATTCACGTCGTTAGTCCGGATCAACACCGTGACCACCTGCAACGATTAGCTGCCATAGGAATTGACTCGACCGCTGTCCAACGAAGCGGCCAATTCGAACTTCGGAGCAGCACTGAAACCTACCTTCAAGACGGTCGGTTCGATCAGGATCGCATGCTGCAGTCGCTTGAGCAGATG
>Ga0307477_10001446_pt1 | contig 20073 bp, 20 predicted proteins | sample atmos_gasesECM2C_FD_203316 | JGI IMG/M metagenome (GOLD analysis project Ga0307477, IMG submission 203316) | Hardwood forest soil microbial communities from Morgan-Monroe State Forest, Indiana, United States - atmos_gasesECM2C_515 | ecosystem: Environmental > Terrestrial > Soil > Temperate...
CCCAAGGGTTTCTCAAGTAAAGGAGCGCCTCTGGAGAGCGGGTGTCCATGACGCCGCCCCGGCGGGACCGGATCGACCCGCTCGGCACGCTGCTGGCGGCGGTCGGTGCCGCCGCGCTCCTGCTGTTACCGTTCGCGGTCTTCAAGGCGAACCGCATCGTCCCCGGGGAGCCGCGCGCACTGCTGGAGGTTCTACCGGCCTGGGCGGCGCTCGGCTGTCAGCTGTCGCTCGCGCTGGTGGCGGTGGTCGCGATCACGGTCTCGAATGCACCGGCACGCCTGCTGGCGGCGCTCGCCGGAATCGTCGTGATCGCGCTGGCGGCCGCCGGCGCCGCCGATGCGCTGACTCCGCCCGGCAACAGGGTGGTGCGCGTCGCCGCGGGCGCCGGATTCTGGGCGGTGCTGGTGTGCCTCGGGCTGCTCGCGACCGATGCCGTCACGCGGCTGCGCCCCGGGCCGGCCGTGCGCGTGCTGCTGCTTGCGGGATTCCTCGCCGTCATCGCCGTCGCGCTGGCCCACGGCACGTTCGACAATCTCTCGGTGATGCGCGAGTACGCCGTCAATGCGGGTCGTTTTGCCCACGAGGCCCGCCGCCACGTCGCACTGGCGCTCGGCTCGCTCGGTGCGGCCGTCGTGGCTGGGCTGCCGATTGGAATTCTCTGTCACCGCGTGCCGCGTCTGCGCGCCGCTATCCTCGGCACGCTCAACTTCATTAATACCATCCCCTCGATCGCGCTGTTCGGCATCCTCATGGCGCCGCTCGGCGCGCTGGCGGCCGCGCTGCCGTGGACGAGCGAGCTCGGGATCCGCGGCATCGGTGCTGCGCCCGCAGTGGTGGCGCTGTTTCTGTATTCGCTGCTGCCGATTGTCGCCAACACGGTGGCAGGACTTCAGCGCGTGTCGCCCGCCGCGGTGGATGCCGCCCGTGGCATGGGCATGACGGACTGGCAGGTACTGACCCGCATCGAGTTTCTGCTGGCGCTGCCGGTGGTGCTCACCGGCATCCGGGTGGTGCTGGTGCAGAACATCGGCATGGTCACCATCGCCGCGCTGATCGGCGGCGGGGGCCTCGGGACATTTGTCTTTCAGGGCATCGGCCAGACCGCAATCGATCTCGTGCTGCTCGGCGCGATCCCGATCGTGGTGCTCGCGTTCTGCGCGGCGGTGTTGCTCGATGCGCTGATCGATGCCATGGATCGGGCACGGCCATGATCACGCTCGAAGGCCTCTCCAAGCGGTATGGCGCGACGACGGTCGTCGACAACGTGTCGCTCCAGGTCGAGCGCAACTCCATCACTGCAATTGTCGGCACCTCGGGCTCCGGGAAATCCACCCTGCTGCGCATGATCAACCGCCTGGTGGAGCCGAGCGCCGGCCGCGTGCTGCTCGAAGGCACGGACACCACTTTGGAGCCCGCGTATCTGCTGCGGCGGCGGATCGGCTACGTGATCCAGGGGTACGGCTTGTTTCCGCACCGCACGGTGGCCGAGAACATCGCGACCGTCCCGCGCCTGCTCGGCTGGAGCGACTCCCGTATCCGTGCCCGGGTGGAGGAGCTGCTGCGCGTGTTCCAGCTCGACCCCGAGGCCTACGCGCGGGCCCTGCCGTATCAGCTCTCCGGCGGGCAGCAGCAGCGCGTCGGCGTGGCGCGCGCACTCGCCGCGGAGCCCGCCGTGCTGCTGATGGATGAGCCATTCGGCGCGCTCGATCCGATCATCCGCGCCAAAGCGCAGGAGGATCTGCTCGACATCCAGCGGCGCTTCGGGACGACCATCGTGCTGGTGACGCACGACATGGACGAAGCGTTTCGCCTCGGCCATCAGGTAGCGGTCATGAGCCAGGGGCGGCTGCTGCAGTACGACCGCCCCGCGGTGCTGCTGACGCGGCCGGCGGATCCGCTGGTGTCGCGCATGACCGGGATCGCCGACCGTGCGCTGAAGCTTCTGTCGCTGACCACGGCTGGCGAGGTCGCGCTCGCGGGTCGTTGCGAGGGACCTGCCGTGGCCGCAACCGCCTCGCTCCGCGAGGTGCTCTCGGAGCTCGTGTGGCACGGCGCCAGTGCGGCGAGCGTCATCGGTGAGGACGGTGAGCCGCGCGGACATCTGACGGTGGCCGCGATACTCGCTCACGGGCGGCCGTAGGCGTGTCGCTCGCCACCCTGGTGCGACTGGCGGCGCTCGGCCTGCTGCTCGCTTTCCTGCTGTCACCGCAGAGCTTCGCGCCGTGGTTCGCACCGCTCGCCCCAAGCGGCGCGCCGCCGATCTACGACCAGGGGAATCTGCTGCACCTGGCCGCTGCGCAGCTCGCGACGGTGTGTTGCGCGGCCGCCGCCAGCACCCTGGTGGCGGTTGCGCTCGGAATTCTCGTGACCCGCCCGAGCGGCGCCCAGTTCCTGCCGCTGTCGCGCACGCTGGTCAACATCGGCCAGACCTTTCCACCGGTCGCGGTGCTGGCGGTTACTGTGCCGCTGGTCGGGTTCGGCGAGCGGCCGACGCTGATCGCGCTGTTCGCCTACGGGCTGTTGCCGATTTTCGAGAACACGCTCACGGGACTGAAGACCTGCCCGCCGGCAGTGCTCGAGGCGGCGAGCGGCATGGGCATGAGCGCCCGCCAGCGCCTGCTCGCAGTGGAGCTGCCGCTCGCCATGCCGCTCATTCTCGCAGGGATCCGGCTGTCGCTCGTCATCAACGTCGGCACGGCGACCATCGGCTCGACGGTCGCGGCGAAAGGACTCGGCGAAGTGATCATCGCCGGGCTCCTTTCCAATAACACGGCCTTCATCCTGCAGGGAGGGCTCCTGACCGGGCTGATGGCGATCCTGCTGTACGACTCGCTCGCGGCCCTCGAACGGCGGGTGTGCCGGACAGTCCGCCTCGACTGAGACGGCTCTTCCGGTTTCAAGGCGCATGTCGGCGGGACGGGCCGACTTTCGCTAAACTCAGAGGTCCGATGTCTACGGTCGTGACGCCCGAGCGGGACTCCGCCGCGACCCGCGGCGCGGCGGTCGCCGCGGTGGAGATCCCGACGCTGCTTCTCCTGCTCGCCACCTACGGCGGCTGGCTCGGGATCACTTTCGCTTACTCGCGCTGGCCGCTGCTGGTCGTGGCGCCGCTCGGGGCGCTGCTCGTCACATTGCAGGGCTCGCTGCAACACGAGGCCGTGCACGGGCACCCGACGCGTTGGGACGCCGTCAACCGGCTGCTCGTGATCGTACCGCTGTCGCTGTGGCTGCCGTACGAGCGCTATCGCAGAAGTCATCTGGCGCATCACCGCGACGAGCGCCTTACCGATCCGCTCGATGACCCCGAGTCTTATTACTGGACGGCGGAGGACTGGCAGCGACTCGGAACGCTGAGCCGGGCGATCGTACGCCTGCAGCAGACGCTCGCGGGACGCGTCACCGTGGGCGCGTTCTGGTCGATCGGCCGCTTCCTGCACGCCGAGTGGCGCGCGCTGCGTGCCGGCGAGCCGGCTGTGCGAGGCGTATGGCTCGAGCATCTGCTCTGGTGCATCCCGGTGGTTGCATGGCTCGAGCTCGTGTGCGCGATGCCGTTCATGGTGTACGTCTTCGCGATGGCGGTGCCGGGAACCAGTATCACGCTGATCCGCTCCTTCGCTGAGCATCGCGCGCGCCCCGAAGTGCGCCAGCGCATTGCCACTGTCGAGGGATCGTGGCTGCTCGGTCCGCTCTACCTGTTCAACAATCTGCATTCCCTGCATCACGAGGCGCCGTGGATCCCGTGGTACCGATACCCGGCGCGTTACCGACTGATCCGCGAGCGCCTGCTGGCCGAGAATGGCGGACTGGTCTACCGCACCTACTTTGACGTGGCGCGACGCTTTCTCTTTCGCCCGCACGACACCCCGCTGCATCCGACGAACCGCGTGCCGCTGCGTGCCGCCCGACCCGCCGCTGCCGCAGCGACACCGGCCGGCTAACGCGCGCAGACGCGCGCGACGCGTTGCAGGCGGAGGCGCCTCGCACGCCGAGGGACTCAGACGCTGAGGCGCGCCGTGTCAGGCCGGACGCTCGAATCCCGCCGCGATCGCCTCCCGCTCCCACGCCAGGAGGCGTGCATAGGTCTCCCCCGTCACTGCCGTGAATCCCTCGAGCAGCAACTCCTCGCCCAGGGGTGCGAACCACTCCCTGCAGGCGGCACCCACGAACGCTGCGCGCAGCCGTGCGATCGACTCCGCCGGGGCACCGGCTGCAGCGACGAAGGCGGGCATCGGCGCAGCCTCGGTCGAGGTCAGCACGCGTACGCCTGCGGTGAGCTCCGGAGCGTGCCGCGCGATCAGCAGATGCCAGTAGGAATCCAGGGGGCCGACGTCGATGCGGCCCTCGCGCACGCTGTCGAGCACGTTGCGCGCCGTCACGAGGTTTCCCACCATCTCGCCGTACAGCGCCGGGCGCTCGGGCGTGCGGTACGCGAGCAGGTGGTGGCGGAAGGCGTTGAATCCCGAGTGCGAATGCTCGACTGTCCATCCCGCGCGCCCCCCGAAGGTGTCCTCGAGAGAGCGATACGGGGCATCCCGCCGCACGATGAGATCGGTGCGGTAGACCGCCCGACCGTGCGCCCAGGGCGCTCGGGGTATCGGGGCTGCGATCGGGACGACGGCAGCGAGCTGCTGCGCGATCGGATACCCGCACATGAGCACGGCCCCAAGGTCGGGGCGGGCCCACAGCGCTTCGAGCGGCTGCGGGGCAGGGTACGGCAGATACGCGACCTCGACCCCCGCTTCGCGAGTCACTTCGTCGAGCAGTCCTCGCCAGAGTGCCTCCACCGCAGGGGTGACGGCGTACATACGGGCGTTCGTGACCCAGGCGCTCACGCGTCCTCGCGACTGTCGCCAGCCGCTCCTCGCCGCGAGCAGCTATCCGGCATTGCCGATCTCACGCGTGCGACGGGCGACATAGGCTTCGATGGCCTCCTTCACCGCCGGGTCGAGCGGTGGCGGCACGTACTCCGCGAGCAGCTTCTTCCAGATGCCCGTGGCACGCACGGTCGCATCGCGCGCCCCGGCCTCCGTCCAGGCCTCGAAGTTCGACCAGTCCGAAAGCAGCGGGCGATAGAACGCGGTCTCGTACCGGGCGAGGGTGTGCGCGGCGCCGAAGAAGTGTCCCCCGGCGGCGATGCCCTTGATGGCCTCGACCGCCAGGTCCTCGTCGTCGAAGCTCACGGGCTTGAGGATCTCGGCCCAGTCGCGCAGCAGCTCGGCGTCCACCACGATCTTCTCGAGCGAGGCGGATAAGCCTCCTTCGAGCCACCCGGCAGCGTGGTTGATGAGGTGGCTATGGCTGAGAATCGCGGCCTGCAGCGAGAAGGCCGTCTCGTAGGTCGACTGAGCATCGACGGTCGGCGAGGCATTCACCGCGCTGCTGCGCACCGGGAGCTTGAGCCGCCGTCCGAGCTGCGCGCCGGCGAGAACGGCGTGCACGTACTCCGGAGTGCCGAATGCCGGCGAGCCGGTGCGCATATCGACGTTCGAGGTGAATCCGCCCATGACGCACGGCGCGCCGGGGCGCGCCAGCTGGCAGAGTGCGATCACGCCGAGCGCTTCCGCGGTCTGCTGCACCAGAGCACCGGCGAGCGTCACCGGGGCCATCGCACCCATCAGCGTGAACGGCGTGATGACCACGCACTGTCCGTGTCGCGCCATGGTGATGACGTTGTCGAGAATCTCGGCGTCTACCCGTCGGGGCGAGTTGACGTTGGTCACGGTCATGAGTGTCGGACGTGCGGCGAGCTCCTCGATGCTGCAGCCGTGCTCGATCGCGGACATCGCAATCGCATCCTCCGCCTGCACGCCGCCGATTCCGCGGGCTGCCCACACCGTGTCGGCGCACTCGATGTGCGCCTGGTAGGCGAGCAGGTGACGGATCGGCACCGGCACGTCGACCGGCTCGACGACGATGCCACCCTGCCAGTGCAGTACGCCGAGCGCGTGCGTCAGCTTGAGGAGATTGCGGAAGGCCTCGAGGTCGCCATAACGCCGCCCGCCCTCGCGATCGCGGATGTTCGGCGCTCCGGTCACCGGGCCGAAATTGACCACGTTGTCACCGACGTGCAGGTGGCGCGTGGAGTTGCGCGCATGCAGCACGAAGCGCTCCGGGGCGTGCGCCAGCTGCGCCTCGATCAGGTCGCGCCCGAGGCGCACGACCTGCGACGCCTCATCTACCGGCGCGCCGGCGCGCCGGTACACCTCGCGCGCCGCGTCACTGCGAATCTCGAGTCCGGCCTCCTCGAGCACGCGAAAAGCCGCCAGCAGGATGCGCTCGACCTGCTCGGCGGTGAGGATTTCGAGTGGCGCCCAGGGAACCGCGAGCCGCGGGAGCGGCGCAAGCTCAGGTCCGGTCGAGCGCTGCGCCCGGGGGCGAGCGCGGCGACGGGGGCCGGCAGGAACAGGCGCGTCGGTCATGGCTCTGTGAGCGCGTGGATGAGCGCGGTGTGCCCGCGGCGATTGTACCGGGTCGCAGCAGCAGTCGCGGACGCGTGAGCCGCGTGAATCGGCGGGAGGAGAAACAGCCCTCGCGGGCGGTAATTACACGAACCCGTGGGTGATGGCGTACGCCGCCACTGCTGCGGCTGAGCGCAGTCCGAGCTTGCGCATCAGGTTGGTGCGGTGCTTCTCCACCGTCTTATGGCTGAGTGACAGCAGCTGTGCCATCTCGCGCGTGCGATATCCGCCGGCGACCAGCGCGATCACTTCCTGCTCGCGCACCGTGAGCGCACCGCGGCGACGTGCCCGCCCGTCGGTGCGGTTGGCGGTCGCCTTGTATGCGTCCACCATCTCGCCGAGCGCCGCGGGGCTCACGTAGCCCTTGCCGCGCGCGAGACATTCGAGCGCATTGAAGAGCTCGGTATGCGTATCGCTCCGCAGGACATAGCCGTCGGCGCCCGCCCGCAAGGCCGCCTCGATGAACTGCTCGTCACGACGCGTCGTCAGCACCAGGACGCACAGGCGTGGCCAGCGCCCTTTGAGCGCGCGGACCGTCTCCGGGCTGGTCTGCAGGCTGGCGGAAAAATCCATGATGACGACGTGCGGCTGGACCCGCATCAGCGCCTGGAACGCCTCGTGGCTCGTGGCGGCCTGGGCCACGACTTCCATGCGCCCCTCGGTCTGCAGCAGCGCGCACAGGCCATCGCGGCTGATGCCGGGCTCGTCGATCAGCAGGACCTGCCGACCGGCGCCTACGAGAGATGCGCCGGCGACCGACCCGAGCGGTGCAGGCTCGAGAACCGGATAGTCTGCTGTGGGGAGGCTGTGCGGGTCAGACACAGCTGCAGCGTAGGTTAACGGGCGGGCAAATTCTCTACGCAATATCCCTACCTTCGAGGTTCATAGTGTTGCCTAGAGTTATTCCTTTCCCCGGGGATTTACCCGAGCGCGCACCGGCGCTATGTTAGCTGCCGGGAAGTGCTTGACCGGCGCTTTGCATCCCGCGGCTGCGGGAGTCACGTGTTGGTTCATCAGCGGCGGTCGACGAGACCGCCATGTGCACCGTCAGCTCAAATGAGTGTTACTGCGCCCGCAAGTCATCGGAGGATGACAGCGGCCGGCAGTCGTGCTGCAATGCGGCGCCAGTCGTGCAGGATTGCCGACCGGTGAGCCTGAAGCGGGTGGCCACAATATGAGCGGTGATCGTCCTCGGGAACGTGGCCTCGATGTTCCACCCAACGCGTCGGATACGACGATCACGCGTGCCGCCATCGCGCGCGCCAAGGTCGAGTGGGAGTACACGGTTGATACACTCCCGCACCTGATCTGCCTGCTGGACTCCGCCGGCTTCGTGGTGCGCGTCAACCGCGTCGTCGAGCGCTGGGATCTCGGCGCCATCGGCGACCTGCTCGGGCGGGACCTGCATGGCGTGCTGCACGCCCAGTGTCCTGGGCGCGGCTGCGCGCTGCTCGGCGCGGTCACCGAGGCCTGGGCGGCACTCGGCCGCGGCGAACCGGCGGAATTCGAGCTGCGCGATGCGCTGCTCGAGCGTGCGCTGCAGGTCAGCCTGCGCCGCTCGAGCGCCGAGGGTGACAACACCGCCGACGCCATGTCGGTGGCGATCGTGAGCGACGTCACCGCACTGCACCTGGCGCGCGAGGCTCTCAATACCATGAACAGTGAGCTCGAGATACGCGTGCGCCAGCGCACCGCCGAGCTCACCGACGCGATTCGCGACCTGCGCAACGAGATCGTACGTCGAGAGACCGCCGAGCAGGCGCTGCGGCGCTCGCGCAACGATCTGGCGACACTCTCGCGGCAACTCATGACGGCGCAGGAGAAGGAGCGCAAGCGCATCGCACGCGAGCTGCACGATTCGGTCGGGCAGCAGCTGAGCGCCGTCAAATACAGCCTCGAGCGAGCCGAGCTCGCCCAGCAGCAGGCCCGCCCGCACGAGACGCAGGCGATCCTGCAGCGCGCAATCGCATCTCTGCAGGACACACTGGCGGAGCTGCGCAGCATCGCGATGAACCTGCGGCCGCAAGTGCTCGATGATCTCGGCGCGGCCTCGGCGGTGTCGTGGTTCTGCCGCGAATTTGCACAGAGCTACCCGATGCTCGGTGTGCGCGAAAGCCTCGCGGTAGTGGACGCCGATATCCCCGATCGCCTCGGTACCGCCGTGTTCCGCAGCGTGCAGGAGCTGCTCAACAACGTCGCCAAGCACGCGCGCGCTCACCAGGTCACGATTTCCCTCGCGCGCGCGCTCGATCGGCTGGTGCTCGAAGTCGCCGACGACGGCGTCGGGCTCGGCGCGACCGCCTGGTCGACTACGGTGGGAGGCGGGCGGGGGATTCACAACCTGCGCGAGCAGGCGGCCATGACCGGCGGCGAGTTCAGCCTGCGGTCCGGGGACGCGGGCAGCGGCACCCGGGCGCGCGTCGAGTGGCGCCTGGTGGGCGGGGAAGTCCGGGAGACGGACGCCGCTTGAGCCACCGAGGCGGGAGCTGCCAGCGCTGACCGCCCGGCACGCCGGAAGTCAGGGCAGGGCAGTCAGGAGAGCGCCGCTAGGGCAGGGCAGTACGCTCAGCGAGACCCGGCTCGAGCGCCCCGGGAGTCGTCTCCAGCAGGCCGTTGCGCACGGCAAACAAAGTGACTGCAGCCGTGTTATGCAGCTCGAGCTTGCGCATCAGGTTGGCGCGGTGCTTTTCCACCGTCTTGATGCTGAGGCGCAGCCCGATCGCGACGCGCTTGTTGGACTCACCGAGAGCGATACGCGTCAGCACCTCACGCTCACGGTCCGTAATCCGCGGCGTCGGGTAGAGCGACTTGCTGTCACGGCCGAGATAACCCGAGACCAGGCGAGCCGACACCGGCTCGGAGAAATACTTCTGACCGGTGACCACCGAGCGGATCGCCTGCAACAGCTCGGCGCGGCTCGCATCCTTGAGCAGATAGCCATCGGCGCCGGCGCCGAGGGCGGCACGGATGTATTCGTCCGTGCAGTAGGCAGTGAGCACCAGCACGCGCAAGCTCGGACAGACCGCGCGCAGCTCGCCGAGTGCCGCGAGGCCCGAGCCGCCCGGCAGGGCGAGGTCGGTAATGAGCAGTGTGGGCTGCGCCGCCTGCACGACGCGCACACCCTCTTCGGTGTTGCTCGCTTCGCCGACGATCTGCAGGTCGGCTTCGAGGTCGATGAGGGTGCGCAGCCCCTCGCGCAGGATGCAGTGATCTTCGATGAGGACGATCCGCGTACGCTTCGACATTTAGAACCAATCCCCCAATCCCTGCGTGGTTGCCTGGACGGCGCGCGTCGCGGAGCCTCGAGTCGTTCCAAAGCCGCTCAGCGGCGCTGTAAGTTAGTTGTTGGACGTATAATGCCGGGAAACCCTACACCCGTCCACCTCCGGCCCTGAGGCCCTGTATTCATGGGCAGGGGGCTATACTGTCTTACCCTACCTGTTGCCGTCGCTGGACAGGGTGTAAAAGGGGCAGCGATGCGCGCACGAACGACTTTGCCGACGACGGTTATGTTAACCGTCGCTGCGCTGGGCAGCGTCGCTCATGCTGACATCTATCGCTTCGTCGACGAGGCGGGCGTGGTGCACTTCAGCAACGTCCCCTCGGACACGCGTTACGCGCTGTACATGGTGACGCCTGTGCGCCGCGACGCCGAGCGCGCCGCGACCTCGCTGCAACGGGCCGCCGAATACGACCCGGCGATCCGGCGCGCCGCGCACGCTGCGGCGGTGCGTCCGGAGCTCGTGCGCGCGGTCATCGCGGTCGAGTCCGACTTCAATCCCGGCGCCGTCTCCAAACGCGGCGCGCTCGGCCTGATGCAGCTCAAACCCGAGACCGCGCGTCGCTACGGCGTGGCGAACGCGTTCGACCCAGAGCAGAACATCCTCGGCGGCGCACGTTACCTGCGCGATCTGCTCGTCCGTTATGGTAATAATCTGGAACTCACCCTCGCGGCCTACAACGCAGGCGAAGAGGCGGTCGAGCGCTACGGCCGTACCGTGCCGCCGTTCTCCGAAACGCGCCGTTACGTGCCTACCGTCATGCGCCTCTACCGCACCCTGCTGGCGCAGCCTGCGGCCGGCTGATCTACGGGAAATCCCTACCCGTCGTTACGTGCTTTCACTCCGTGGGCTAGAGCGCCCGCCCACTGTCGAGCGCGGACGTCTTTAACCACCATGGGAGGGGAAACCACGGCAGCCGGCTCACGCGCCCGCGGCGCGGAGGGGGTGTGCAATGTTCAACTGGCGACGGCGTCCGCAGGACGCCAAAAACCGCGGCTTTACGCTGCTCGAGCTGCTCGTCGTCATGGTCATCATCGGGCTGCTCGCGGGATTTGTCGCGCCGCGCTACTTCGCTCAGGTCGGTAAGTCGCGCGTCAAGGCGGCCCGTGCGCAGATCGATGCTCTCGACAAGGCGCTCGAGCAGTACCGGCTCGACGTCGGTCACCTGCCGACCACCGAGGAAGGACTGACGGCGCTCAGCGCGGCGCCGCCGGGCGTGACCAACTGGGACGGTCCGTATCTCAAGAAGGACGTGCCGCTCGACCCGTGGGGTCATCCCTACGTGTACGCCCAGCCCGGAACTCATCAGAACGACTTCGATCTGCTCTCGTACGGCCGTGACGGCAAGCCAGGGGGTACGGGCGAGGACGCGGACCTCACGAACTGGTGACACACGGTGGAGTTTCGCGTCAAAGCACTCGACAGCTCAGCGGGCGTCGTTTCCTCAGTCGTCGATGCGGTAGACGAGGCGGACGCGCGCCGGCAGATCGCGCTGAAGAATCTGCGGGTGATCTCCCTCGAGCCGATGCGACGGCTGCGACGCTGGTTTCAGACTCCGCAACTGCAGCTCACCGTGTTCAGCCAGCAGCTGGTGTCGCTGCTCGATGCCGGGCTGTCGCTGGTCGAGTCGCTCGAGGCGCTGGCGCAGAAAGAACCGAGCGCTGCGGCCAAGCGCACCCTCGATCGGGTTCTCGGACGCCTCTACGAGGGCCAGACGCTCGCCGCCGCAATCGCAGAGCACTCGGGGACCTTCCCCGACCTGTACATCGCCCTGGTGCGTGCGAGCGAGCGGACCGGGGCCCTGCGCGAGGCGTTGCGCCGCTACATCGCTTACCAACAACAGGCCGACAGCCTGCGCAAGACGCTCGTCAACGCTTCGATCTATCCGGCGGTGCTGCTCGCGGCGGGACTGCTGGTGACGCTGTTCCTCATGGGCTACGTCGTACCGCGCTTCGCTTCGATCTATGAGGACGTCGGCACCGATCTGCCGCTTGCCTCGCGCCTGCTGCTCGAGTGGGGCCAGCTGATCGATGCGCATGCAGGAATCGTCACGGTCGGTGCGCTCGCGACGCTGGCGGGCATCGTATACGGTCTCGGGCGGCCGGCGGTGCGGACTGCGGTGGGCCGATGGCTGGCGCGCGTGCCGACGATTGGCCGGCAGCTGCACGTCTACCAGCTGGCGCGCCTCTACCGCACCACCGGCATGCTGGTGCGCGGCGGGATCCCGGTGGTAGCGGCGCTGCGCATGTCGGCCGGAGTCGTCATGAACAACTCGCGCGCGGCATTTGCGACCGCCACGCGCGCCGTCACTGAGGGTCAGTCGCTCGCCGAAGCGCTGGAGCGCAACGGCCTGACCACCGCGGTCGCGGCGCGCATGCTGCGCGTCGGCGAACGCAGCGGCAACATGGGCGAAATGATGGAACGCATCGCCGACTTCTGCGACGAGGAGCTCGCGCGCTGGGTCGCGGTCGCCACCCGGCTGATCGAGCCGGTGATGATGATCGTCATCGGGCTGATCATTGGCGTGATCGTGGTCCTCATGTACTTCCCGATCTTTCAGCTCGCGGGGAGCATCCGGTGAACGCCGCGGTCGACCTGCTGACCGGTGCACCGACTGCGGCGCCGACCGCAGCTCCGACTGCCGCTGCAAGCGCGCCGGTGACCGCCCTTGAGGGTGCGACCATCGACGAGTCGCTGATCGCGCGCGCCATGCGTGAGGCCGAGCAGGCCAGCCGCCCGGCGTACGGCGTGCTGGCGGAGCTCAGCGGACTGAGCGGCGATCGCTTCGCGCGCGCGCTCGCCGAGGCGTTCGAGTACCGCTTCATCTCGGGCGAGGAGCTCGCGCAGCTCGATCCCGATTTCTCCCTCGTGCCGCCCGCCGAAGCCACCCGCCGCCACTGTGTCGTGGTGCACGAAGGCGAGCGCCTGGTGGCGGTGTTCACCGATCCGCTCGATGCGAGTCTGCGCGGCTGGCTCGAGCTCATCGTCAGAGCGCCGCTCGAGTGGGCGCTGGCGGCGCGCGAAGAGCTCGCCAATCTGGTCGCGCGGCGCGCCGAGGCGCTGCGCGCGATCGACACCGTGCTGCCGGAGACCGAGCAGGGCAGCCACGGCGAGGAGGGGGTCGACAATCTCTCCTACGTGCGCATCAGCGAGGACGCGAGTCCGGTGGTGCGGCTGGTGCATTCGACGGTCTACGACGCGCTGCGGGCGGGGGCGAGCGACATACACCTCGAGTCGATCGCCGCGGGGCTGGTGGTGCGCTATCGCCTCGACGGCGTGCTGGCCTCGATCGCCACCGTGCGTGGCGTCGAGCTCGCCGAGCAGATCATCTCGCGCATCAAGGTGATGTCGGAGCTCGACATCTCCGAGCGGCGCGTGCCGCAGGACGGACGATTCAAGATCGCCATCAACGGACGGCCGATCGACTTCCGCGTCTCGATCATTCCGAGCATTTACGGTGAGGACGCGGTGCTGCGTATTCTCGACAAGCAGGCGCTCACCAAGATGAGCGGCCTGCGCCTCGACGTGCTCGGCTTCGACGGCCAGATCATCGAGCAACTGCGCCGGCTGAGCTCGTTGCCGTACGGCATGCTGCTGGTCACCGGGCCGACCGGCAGCGGCAAGACCACGACGCTGTACGCGGCGATCTCCGAGAGTCAGACCGGGCGCGACAAGATCATCACCATCGAGGACCCGGTCGAGTATCAGCTCTCGGGCGTGCTGCAGATTCCGGTGAACGAGAAGAAGGGGCTGACCTTCGCGCGCGGCCTGCGTTCGATTCTGCGGCACGATCCCGACAAGATCATGGTGGGCGAGATCCGCGACCCGGAGACCGCCCAGATCGCCATCCAGTCGGCGCTCACCGGCCACCTGGTGTTCACCACGGTGCACGCCAACAACGTGTTCGATGTCGTCAGCCGCTTCGTTCACATGGGCGTCGACTCGCACGGCTTCGTGTCGGCACTCTCGGCAGTGCTGGCACAGCGCCTGGTGCGCATCGTGTGCGAGCAGTGTTGCGAGGCCTACATGCCCTCGCGCGAGCTGCTGGAAGAGTCACACGTGCCGCTGGTCGGTGCCGCCGCCTTCAAGTTCCGCCGCGGCGCCGGCTGCGGTCACTGCCGCGGGACCGGTTATCACGGCCGCCGTGCGGTCGGCGAGCTGATGGTGATGAACGATGAGATCCGCGAAGCGATCGTCAACCGCGTCCCGGTCCGCCAGCTGAAGGAGCTGGCGCACAAGGCCGGCGTCCGGCTGATTCGCACCGCAGCGCTCGATCTGGTGCGCCGCGGACTGACCACGGTCGAAGAGGTGAATCGTGTCACCATTATGGCGTGATGAGATCGGCGCCTACCTCTCGCCGCACCGCCTGTGCCTGGTGCGCATGCGCCGCGGCGTCCGCCCGAGCCCGGCCGCCGAGCACGAGGAGCGGCTTGCGGCGAGCGCCGGAGATTCCTGGGAGGCGGCACTCGCGGCGCTCGCGGCGCGGTTCGCAGAGCCGTCCTGGAGCAGTGCGCGTACGCGCGTCGTGTTTGCGGACCACTGGGCACGCTATGCGATCGTGCCATGGGTCGCGACTCTCACCACGACCGAGGAGCGCCTGGCCCACGGGCGTCAGCTGCTCAATGGCCTCTACGGCGAGGCAATCGCGAGCTGGGACGTACGGCTTTCGGAGGCGCCGCCAGGCGCGACGCGCGTCGCCTGCGCGGTACCGGGCGAGCTGATCGCCGGCGTGCGCGCCGCCTGTCTCGCGCACGGCAACGCGCTCCTCGCACTGCAGCCACAACTGATCGCGTTTTATTCCGCCTGGCGTCACCACCTACCGACGGCCAACGCCTGGTTCGTGAGCATCGAGGAGGGGGCACTCGCGGCTGCGCGCCTCGGCAGCAACGGTTGGGACCGCGTTTACGGCGTGCGCATCGGCTCCGACGGCATGCGCGAGCTGCGACGACTGCAGACCTTCGGACGGCTGGCGAGTCGCAGTCCACAGGAGGGCGAGGTGTATGTCGATGCGCCGCTCGCCTGGCGCGAAGCGGCGGCTGCATCGGACAAGGCCGCGGCCGGCGGCGGTTTGCAGTGGCTCGAGGAGCCGGCCGGGCCGATGACCACGCTGCAGCGCCTCGGCAAGTCGCGGCGGTTGGCGGCATGAGCGCACCGCTCGTCAACATCGACTTTGTGGGACGGCGGCCGGCCGTCACGCTCGCCGGCGGGTTGTTGCTGCTCGCCGGCGTGGGCGCCGCGATCGCGGCGGGATTCGAGTACCAGCTGCTCGAAGCGCGCCGCGCCGGACTTGAGCTCAAACTCGAGGCGGCCAGCCGTCACGGCGATCGCCAGACGGCCCAGGAGGTCGAGAGCGCCGCGCTCAATGAAGAGGCCGCCCGCCTGGCGCAGCAGCTCGGCACACCGTGGACCAAGCTTCTGGCCGAGCTCGAGGCCGCCAGTCACGATTCCGACGGGCAGATCGCGCTGCTGTCGGTGAAGCCGGATCAGGCGAAGCACAACGTGCGCATCACCGGCGAGTCGCGTGATCTGCCGGTCGCGCTCGCCTACGTGCAACGGCTGCAGAGCAGCAGCCTGCTGCGCTATCCGATGCTCGACAGTCACGACGTGCGCAGCGATGACCCGCAGCGGCCGGTGCGCTTTGCCATGACGGCAGAGTGGCGGGAGCTCGCACCGTGAGCGTCGAGGAAGCACAAGTGAGCGCTTCCGCCGCGGTCGCGGTCGACGGTGCGGTGGAGTCACCGGCCCCAGTGGCCGTAGCGCGCGCCCCGTTGTTGACGATTGAGACATCAGCGCCTGGCACACCACCAGCCCTTCCGCAGCGCACCGAAGAGCGGGCACGGCTGCAGGCGGCGGCGCTCCAGATCGTGCCGCAGCTGCAGTATCAGCTCACGCGTCTCGGCGCGGCCGGACAGGCGGGACTCGCCGCGCTCACCGCCAGCGCGGTAATCGCCGTGAGCGCGCTGCTCCCCGCGCATCAGGCGCTGCAGAATCTGACCGCTGATCTCGCGCGCGCGCGTCACGAGGCAACGGGCGCAAACCTCGCCCAGGCGGCGCCGCGGCTGATCCATTCGCTCCCGACTCGTACGCAGATGCCGACGGTGCTCGCGCAGGTGTATGCGGAAGCCAAGGGCGCCGGTGTGTCACTCGATAGCGGACGCTACACGTTCACGCCGGCCAAGTCGGGAGCGTTTGCCCGCTATGAGCTCGAGTTTCCAGTGAAGGGCCGTTATTCCGATATCCGCGCCTTCGTCGATCGCACGCTCACCGCCGTGCCCGCGGCGGTACTCGACAAACTGGACGTCGAGCGTAAGACGATCGGCGATGCGACCGTGAATGCCGATATCGGTCTCGTGGTCTACGTACGCAGTGAGCAGGTGCCGTGAGGGTCTCGACGCGCAGCAAAGTGTTGATCGGAGTCGCGACGGCAGTGGTCGCGTACGTGGTTTTCGGCCCTCGCGACGCCGAGACCGTGGCGCCGGCGCGCGCGGGTGCCACGCCGCACAGCGCGCACGGCTCAACGACGCCGTCCGCCGGCGCGCCGTTGGCGCGCTCGCTCCTGCTGCTCGCGCATCGGGTGGTGGACCAGACAGCGGCCGATTCGCTGTTCGCGGTGCACTCCTGGTATGTCGCGCCGCCGCCGCCGCCCCCACCGGTCGTTACCGCCCCGGTGGCGCCGGCGCAGCCGGTCGCGCCGCCGTTGCCCTATCAGTTCATCGGTACTTACCAGCCCAACGGACAACCACAGGTGCTGTTCCTGAGCAACGGGGATCGCGTCTACGACGTCCACGTCGGCGATACGCTCGACAACACCTACAGCATCGACAGCTTCAGCAACGGGGTTCTCGTGTTTACCTACAAACCACTCAATCAAAAGCAAGAACTGGTCGCCGGAGCCACGCAGTGAGCAACCTGACACGCTGGTGCGCCTGCAGCGCAGCCTTCATTTTGACGTTGCTCGCCGGCTGCGCTGCACAGCGGCTCCACAGCGACGGCATCGCGGCCATCGAGCGCGGCGACTACGAAAAGGGCGTCGCCGACCTGACTCAGGCGGTGGCCCGCGATCCGAGCAATATGGTGTACCTCATGGATTTGCAGGTGCGACGCGATTCGGCGGTACAGAGTCTGATTGCCGAGGGGGATGCAGCGCTCAGCGCAGGGCAGCTCGATGCCGCCGCGGCGCTCTACCAGCGGGTGCTGACCATCAATCCGGCCAATAACCGCGCCAGCCACGCACTGCTCGGCATCGAGGCCGACCGCCGCCATGGTGAGGAGCTCGAGATCGCACGCAAGGACTTCGAGCGCAAGGACTACGATGCAGCCGAGGCTAAGCTGCATGCCATCCTCGCCGAATCCCCGGGTTACGTCCCGGCGCAGCAGCTCGCGGCGAAAATCAACTTCGCGCGCGGCCCGGTTACTGTAGCGCCGCGCCTGAAGACCCGCGATAACCGCAAGGTGACCCTGCAGTTGCGCGATGCGCCGACCAAGATGGTGTTTGAGGTTCTGCAGCGCGAGACCGGTATCAACTTCGTCCTCGACAAAGACGTCAAGAGCGACAGCAAGACCAGCATCTTTGTGCAGGACGTGCCAGTCGAGGAGGCCATCGACCTGGTGCTCGAGCAGAACCAACTCGCGCGGCAGATTCTCGCGGACAACATGGTGCTGATCTATCCGAACGTCGCCGCCAAGCAGAAAGAATACGAGCAGCAGATGGTGCGCAGCTTCTACCTCACCAACGCGCCACCGAAGGACGTCGAGAGCATGTTGAAGTCGGTGCTCGGAGCCAAAGTCATGTACGTCGATGAGCGTGCGAGCGTGCTAGTGATGCGTGACACGCCGGACGCGGTGCGCATGGCCGAGAAGCTGGTGGCCGCGATCGACGTGGCGGAACCCGAGGTGATGCTCGAAGTCGAGGTGTTGGAGATCTCCCGCAGCAAGGTGCAGGATCTCGGCGTGCTGTATCCCGGGAGCGTGACCTTCACGCCGACGCCCTCGGGCACGAGTGGCCTGGTGCTCGGGGATCTCGGGAAGCAGACCAAGGACACCATTCAGATCAGCAACATCAGTGCCACGCTGAACGCGATGAAGCAGACGGGCCAGGTGAACACCCTGGCGAGTCCGCGTATCCGCGCGCGCAACAAGGAAAAGGCCAAGGTGCTGATCGGTACCCGTGAGCCGGTGATCACCAACACCACTACCCCCACCTCGGGCGGACCGGCGGTGGTCACCGGGAGCGTGCAGTATCTGGATGTCGGTCTCACACTCGAGGTGCAGCCCACTGTCTATCCGGACAGCGACGTCGCGATCAAGATCAACCTCGAGGTGAGTAACTTGCTCAAGCAGATCACAACCTCTTCGGGCACGATCGCATACGAGATCGGCACGCGCAACGCCAACACTCTGCTGCGGCTGAGAGACGGCGAGACGCAAATTCTCGCCGGCCTGATTCAGGACTCTGACACCCGCAGCGCCACCAGCATTCCGGGGCTCGGCGATATTCCGATACTCTCCCACCTGTTCGGCACACATCACACCGACCGCGAGAAGGACGAGATCGTCCTGTCGATCACGCCGCGCATCATTCGCATGCAGGCGCACGCGCCGGGCGAGATGACCGAATTCTGGTACGGCAGCGAGACACACACGCGTGGTGCCCCCTACAGCGCTGAACCCGGCGGATCCGCGCAGCCACAGGCGCCCGCGGATCCGACCCGCATGAACATGCAGCCGGCCATCCCGAACCCGGGTCAGCCCTCTGCGGTGCCGCAGACCTCGGTGCCGGCGAGCGGCGCGGCCCCACCGCAAACAAGCGTCACGCCCGCGTCGGCCGCGGCCGCCACGTTGCTGGCCGAGGCGGCGCTCGCAGCAAGCCAGCACAGTTTGGCGGCCACGGCCCCGCCGGCGACGATCCCGAGCAATGCGTCAGGCCCACAAGGCGGCGGCGACGCCGGGGCACTCGCTCCCTCGGCGCTCACCCTCGAGGGGCCGAACGAAGCAAAGGTCGGGGAAGAATTCGAAGTGGTTGTACGCCTCGCGACGGATGAGTCAATCACCCATCTGCGTTCGCAGCTGCGCTTCGAGGCCGCGGCACTGCAGCTCCTGAGCGCGGAGACCGGCAATATGGTGCCGGCGGCAGCCGGCAGTCCCAAGGTCAACACTCGCCCCGGCGGCGCTCAGCTCGACGTCACGACGACCTCAGACTCACCAGTTCAAGGGCAGGGGAGTCTCATGACGTTGCAATTCAAAGCGGTCGCGCCGCGATCGGCCACCAACATTCAGGCGAATTTGAATGTCCTCGGGGGAAGCGGCGCTGCGACTGCCAACAGTACGGCGCCGCCGCTTACGATCGCGATCCGTCCAGCCGGCTAGTTACGCATGCGCGCCCGCGGCTTTACCCTGGTTGAGCTTGTCGTCACGCTCGCGATCCTCGGTCTGCTGGCAAGCGCCGCGATGCCGCTCGCGAGGCTCGTGGCGCAGCGCGAGAAGGAAGCGGACCTGCGCGCCGCGCTACGCGACATCCGAGCCGGGCTTGACGCCTACAAACTGGCCGCTGACACCGGGCACATCCAGCGCGAGCTCGGCAGCTCCGGCTATCCTCCGGATCTCAAGTCCCTCTACATGGGCGTGGAGGACAAGGCGAGCCCGGACAACAAACCAATGTACTTCATGCGGCGCATTCCGCGCGACCCGTTCTTCCCGGACGGCTCGGTGCCTCCGGAGGAGACCTGGGGGCTGCGCAGCTATGCGAGCCCGCCCGATGATCCACAACCGGGTGATGACGTCTACGACGTGCACTCGCTCGGCTCCGGCAAGGGCCTGAACGGCGTGCTTTATCGTGAGTGGTGAGCCTGTGCGCATTGTATCCGTCAATGGCGCGCACCGACCGCTGGCGCCGCGCGCCCGGGGCTTCACGCTGGTCGAGTTGTTGATCGTCATGGCGATCATCGGCATGCTGTTGACGATCGTCGTGCCGCGGTACTTCCACACCGTTGCCAAGGCGCGCGAGACCGTGCTCAAGAACGACCTCGCAGTGCTGCGCGAGGCGATCGACAAGTACTATGCGGATCTCAATCAATACCCAGACACGCTGACCGCGCTGGCGGACAAAAAGTACGTAAGGTCAATCCCCGTCGATCCCTACACCAAGCTCGCGGACAGCTGGGTGGTGGTCAACTCGGAAGATCAGGACCACCCCGGCATCCGTGATGTGCACAGCGGCACCGACCAGATTGCTGCAGACGGCTCGCCGCTCGCTTCTTGGTGAGACGATGCGCGACTCGTCGAAATGCCAACATGGCTTCACTTACCTCGGCCTGCTCGTAACAATTGTGGTGATG
>Ga0307477_10001447_pt1 | contig 20063 bp, 18 predicted proteins | sample atmos_gasesECM2C_FD_203316 | JGI IMG/M metagenome (GOLD analysis project Ga0307477, IMG submission 203316) | Hardwood forest soil microbial communities from Morgan-Monroe State Forest, Indiana, United States - atmos_gasesECM2C_515 | ecosystem: Environmental > Terrestrial > Soil > Temperate...
CGGAGATGTTGCGCGCGTTCATCCGCCGCCACTCGATCCCCAGGCGGTCGCACGCGTCGCAGAAGAGGCCGCGGATGTCTTCCGAGGCGTTGGTGAAGGTGTAGCGGGGGTAGCGGTAGATGCGATCGCGAGCACCACGCACCGGGTTCATGAACCGGCACCCGTCGGAGTGGATGAGCCCGCGGAGGAATTCCTCTGTATGCGCATCAACGATCCCTTGTTGCCACCCGACAAGTTCGATCCTCCGGCGATGCTTGAGGCCCGGGCCGTGCTGAGGGAAGAGGCAGGGCCACTGCTTGGAAAATGAGCTGACCTCGAGGCAGCCTTCGCCGCGCCTCTTCTGAACGAGCACTCGGTTCCTCGGCAGAACCTCGCCCATGGTCTGCGCGCAAGACGCAATGATCTTGGCGTAACGGACATCAAGGGTGATCCGCAGGCGGTAGACGCCACGCGGGTGTTTGGCGATGAAGCCATCGCCGAGGTAGAGGCCAAGCAGATACGCATATGACGGGGCCGGAAGGTCGCTGAAGTTATGTGGCTCGTGGCCGCACGTTGGACAGTGCGGGTCCTTTCGAGCGCGGGGGTCCCGCGACTTCGACGTAAATCCCGCCGCTCGCCAGTCTCGAATCGTGCGCCGCGGAATACCTAGGCGGCGCGCGATCTGACAGTCGTTGAGGCCACCATGGAATAGCGCGCGTGCCTGGGCAACTTCAGCGACGGGTCGCAACGGCTACATGCGGCGGGTGGGATTCGAACCCACAAGCCCTTTCGGGCAATGGTTCTTGAGACCATCGCGTAGACCGTTCCGCCACCGCCGCGGGCATCTGAAATATAAGACCCATCGCGTCCCATCCGACGATCGACACTGCTGCGTGACAGGCAGCTGGGTCAGGGCATGGCGAGACGAACTGCCCTGACCTAAGGGTTACATGGCTCAGCCGACCAGCTCGAGCAGCGGCCCGACCAGGCCCCGGGGCGCCGCGAGCACACCAGCCGGCAGCCCCGGCTGCTCCTCGAGCGGCTGCACCTCGAGACCGGCCCCCTCGCAGATCAGCACGCCCGCCGCGATGTCCCAGGCCTTGACCGTGCGCTCGAAGAAGGCGTCGTACCGCCCAACGGCGGTCCAGGCCAGGTCCAGGGCCGCGCTCCCCATGCGGCGGATGTCGCGCACCCGCGGGATCATGTTCTCAATCACCTTCGCCTGGGCCGCGCGGACCTCCGCGTCGTAGGCGAATCCGGTGGACACCAGGGACTGGGACAGATCGGACTGGTTTGAGGCTCTAAGAGGCGCCCCGTTGAGCGTTGACGGCCCGTCATGTAAGCCCGCGAACATCTCATCGTGGGTCGGGTCGTAGATCACGCCCGCCAGCGTGCCGGAGTCATCCTCCACCGCAATGCTCACGCACCACTGGGGGATGGCAAATAGGAAGTTGACTGTCCCGTCCAACGGGTCGACCACCCAGCGAAGGCCACTGGTGCCAGCACGGCTCGAGCCGCCGTCGTCCGCCGCGCTCTCCTCCCCCAGGAATCCGTCCTCGGGCCGCCGCACCGCGAGCAGCTCGCGGATCGTGCGCTCCGATTCCAGGTCCGCCTCACTGACCAGGTCGGTCGGGGTCGACTTGGTCCGCACCCCCCGCTCCCGGCCTCGCTCGAAGCGCTCGCGCAGCCGATCTCCGGCCACACGCACGACCTCGTCCGCAAGCGCAAGCAGGTACTCGGCGTCCGGACGAGCCCGCGGCTCCGACCTGCCCACTACGAGATCGGCGGTCGGCGCTCGGTCCACCGGCGCTCGCCCTCGAGCTGGGCCGCGAGGGAGAGCAGGGTCGCCTCGTCGTTGGGTCGTCCCACGAGCTGAACCGAAAGCGGCATCCCATCCGCGGTGAATCCTGCGGGCACGGCCGCGGCCGGTTGGCCGGTGTGGTTAAAGGCGGCATTGAACGGCACGAAGGCGGCCACGGCATTGAACGTCCAGAAGGCTCCCCGCCCCTTCCACCGGCCCACGCGAGGGGGTGGGGTCGCGAAGCTCGGAGTCATCACGACGTCCCGGCGCTCGAAGATCGAGTTGATGCGGTCGGTGTGGCGCCGCTCGCCGCGCAGGATCCGCTCCAGCATCCGGTCGCCCACCAGCCGGCCCATGCGCGCCATCCCCCGCGTCCGGGGCTCAAGCCGTTCCGGGTGGGCAACGGACTCCGCGTCGTCGCGGATCCCGCGCAGGTACCGGCCGATGAAGGCCACGCCGGACATGCCGTAGTCGGGATCCTCCTGTACGACCTCGTGCCCGAGGCCGCGGAGCAGCTCCGCCGTCTCGTCGAGCGATCGGCGCACCTCGCGATCGACGCGCGCGATCAGGCCCGGCGGGACCTTGGCCGACACGGCGACCCGCAGCCGCCCCGGGGGGGTGGACACCGAGTCGAGGAAGGGACGCTCGGGCGCGGGGGCGCGGTCGGAGTCGCCCTCGATCGCCCCGGCGATCACGTCGAGCAGCAGCCCGCTGTCGCGCACCGAGCGGGTCAGACCCCCATTAACGGACAGGCCATGCCACGCCCGGTGGCGCGGCATGAGCGACACCCGACCGCGCTGAGGCTTCAACCCGAACAGACCGCAGCAGGCCGCGGGGATGCGAATCGATCCGCCGCCATCGGATCCCAGCGCTGCTCCCACCAGCCCGGCCGCCACCGCGGCGGCGGACCCCCCGCTCGAGCCGCCAGGCGTGCGGTCCGTGTTCCACGGATTGCGGGTGGCCCCGAAGCGGGCGCTCTCGGTGAACGGCCAGATGGTCAGCTCGGGCACGTTGGTCTTGCCCAGCACGATCGCGCCGGCGGATCGCAGGCGCTTGACCACCTCGGCGTCCTCGGCCGCGGGAGGTCCGTGCGCCGCTCCGCCCCAGGCGGTGACCTCTCCCGCCACGTCGATGTCGTCCTTGATGGCCACCGGAACGCCCAGCAGCGGCCGGTCGCCGCCGGCGCGCTGACGGGCCTGCGCCTGGTCGGCCTCCGCCAGCGCGCGCTCGGCGAACACCACCCGAAACGCGTTGAGCTGGGGGTCGAGCCGGTCGATCCGCTCCAGGTAGGTCTCCACCAGCTCCCGGGGAGAGACCTCGCCTTGGTCGATGAGCTCCGCCTGCCGCGCGATGCCGGCGAAGGCCAGGTCCGAGGGCTCCATGAGACCGGCAATCTATCCGCCGCGCCGCGCCCCCGGCCCGCGGCCCACCCATCCGCCGCGCCGCGCCCCCGGCCCGCGGCCCACCCATCCGCCGCGTCCCGCCCCCGGCCCGCGGCCCACCCGCCCCGCTCGCCCGCCCAGCCCGCCGGGCCCACCGCCGCCCGGCGCCGCCCACCGGACCGGTGCATAGGATCAGTGGGCGCCCATGGACTCGCTCGAGACCGCCATGCGCCTGGCCTCGGTGCGGCGCCGGGGCGCCGGAACCGACGCCGAACGGCGGGTGGCCACGTGGTTGCGGGACGAGCTGCGGGCGCGCGGGCGGGAGGCGGCGCTGGAGACGGTATGGGTGCGGCCCGACTGGCCGCTGGTTCACCTCCTGCACTCCGCGCTGGCAACCGGGGCCGGCATCCTGAGCGTGTGGGAGCCGGCCATCGGCCTCGGCGTCCTGGGCGCGGTGGCCGTATCGATGGCGGCCGACCTCACCGGCCGGCTGCACCTCCTCCGACTCGTCACTCCGCGCCGCGCCACCCAGAACGTGATCTCGCCGCCGCGGCGCCGGGTGCCCGGGGGAGTCCGGCTGACCGTGGTGGCCTGCACCGACGCCGGACGCACCGGCTCGATCTACGGTCGCTGGGCCGTGCTCGAGGCGCGGCTCCGCCAGCTGCTGCGCGGTCACCTCCCCTCCCCCCTGGGCCTCCTCGTGCTCGCCACCCTGGCCCTGTGCGGGATCGCCTACGCCCGGCTGCAGGGAGACGGCGGGCAGCTGGTGGGCGTGCTCCAGTTCGTGCCCACCGTGGCGCTCATGGTCGGATTTGCCGCGCTGGTGGACATCGCCCTGTCCGACGTCTCTCCCGGGGCCAACGTCTACGCCAGCACCGTGGGCGTGGCCCTGGCCCTGGTGGACGAGCTCGACCGCTCCCGGCTGCGCCGGCTCGAAGTGGAGCTGGTCCTGGCCGGAGCCGGAGAGGGCCCGGCCGCGGGCATGCGGGCCTTCGTGCGCTCGCGCCGCCGCCGGCGCGCGGAGGAGGTGGCGGTGCTGGCGATCGAGCCGTGCGGCGGCGGCACGCCTCGCTGGCTCACGCGCGACGGGCAGCTGCTCCCGCTGCGCTACCACCCGCGGCTGAGGGAGCTGTGCGCCGAGGCCGCTGCCTCCGAGCCCGATCTGAGGGCGCGGCCCTACGCCTCCCATGGAGCCGCGGCCGCCTTCCCCGCCCGTCTGGTCCACTGGCCCGCCATCGCCATCGGGTGCCGCGACGACCAAGACCGGGTGCCCAACGCGCACGAGCCCACCGACGTGGGCGAGCGGCTCGATGCGGCCGCTATGCAGGCCGCGCTCGACCTGTGCCTGGCCGTGGTGGGCCGCCTGGACGAGGACCTCGAGCGCCGGCTCGGGGGCGCGCCGGGTCAACGCGGATCCGGGGCCCGGGAAGCGCGCAAGACCGGGGAAGCGCTCAGCGAGGCCGAGGAAGCAGTCAAGTAGCGTTATCCCGATGGCGGGCACCGCATCGGAGACCGTCCTGTGGGAGCCGTCGGCGCACCGGCGCGAGCGGGCCACCCTGACCCGCTTCATGCGCTGGGCCGGCGAGCGCACCGGTCACGAGTTCCCGGACTACGACAGCCTGTGGCGATGGTCCGTCACCGACCTCGAGGGGTTCTGGGCGGCGGTGTGGGACTTCTTCGCGGTCGAGGCGTCCAAGCCGTATGAGCGCGTGCTCGAGAGCGAGGGGATGCCCGGCACCCGCTGGTTCACCGGGGCCGAGCTGAACTACGCGCAGCACATGTTCCGCAACCGCAGCTCCGCAGACGTCGCGATCGTGCACGCCTCGGAGCTCCGGCCGCTATCTGAGCTGACCTGGGGCGAGCTCGAGCGCGAGGTGGCCCGGGTGGCGGCGGGGCTACGCGCGCTGGGGGTGGAGCGCGGGGACCGCGTGGTCGCCTACCTCCCCAACATCCCCGAGGCGGTCATCGGCTTTCTGGCCACGGCCAGCCTGGGCGCGATCTGGTCGAGCTGCTCGCCCGACTTCGGCGCCCGGAGCGTGATCGACCGCTTCGCGCAGATCGAGCCCAAGGTCCTGCTGGCCGTGGACGGCTATCGCTATGGGGGGCGTGGGTTCGACCGGCGGGGTGTGGTTGGGGAGTTGGAGGGGGCGATCCCGAGCCTGGCCGCGACCGTGATGGTCCCCTACCTCGACCCCGACGCCGACCCCTCCGCCCGCCCCGACCCCGACGCCGACCCCTCCGCCCGCCCGAACCCCGGGGCTGACCCCTCCGCCCGCCCCGACCCCGACCCCGGCGCCCCGCCCCGGACGGTCGCATGGGCGTCGCTCGGCGCGGACTCTGACAGCGGGGAGCTCGGGTTCGAGCAGGTCGGCTTCCAGCACCCCTTGTGGGTGCTCTATTCCTCAGGAACCACGGGCCTGCCCAAGGCGATCGTCCAGGGGCACGGGGGCATCCTGCTCGAGCAGCTCAAGAAGGGGCACCTGCACCTCGACCTGCACCCCGGCGACCGTATGTTCTGGTTCACCACCACGGGGTGGATGATGTGGAACTTCCTGGTCGGGTGCCTGCTCACGGACGCCGCCATCGTGCTCTACGACGGAAGCCCCGGGCACCCCGACCTCGACGTGCTGTGGGAGCTCGCCGCGCGCGCGCGGATGACCTGCTTCGGCACGAGCGCCGGGTTCATCACCAGCTGTATGAAGGCCGAGGTCGAACCGGGCCGGGACTTCGATCTCGGAGCGCTGCAGGCCATCGGATCGACCGGGTCGCCCCTGCCGCCCGAGGGATTCCGGTGGATCTACGAGCACGTCAAGGACGACGTGTGGCTGTTCTCCACCAGCGGCGGCACCGATGTGTGCACCGCCTTCGTGGGCGGCTCTCCGCTGCTGCCCGTGTACATGGGCGAGCTCCAGTGCCGGGCCCTGGGAGCGGCCGTGGAGGCGTGGGACGAGGATGGCCACCCCATGGTGGACGAGGTGGGCGAGCTGGTCATCACCCGCCCCATGCCCTCCATGCCGCTGTTCTTCTGGGGCGACGCGGACCCCGAGTCGGGGGACCCGGTGGGCGAGCGCTACCGCGAGAGCTACTTCTCGATGTATCCGGGCGTGTGGCGCCACGGCGACTGGATTCGCATCACCCCGCGGGGGGGCGCCGTCATCTACGGGCGCTCGGACTCGACCATCAACCGCCAGGGCGTGCGCATGGGCACGAGCGAGATCTACCGGGCCGCGGCCGCGGTGCCCGAGGTGGTGGACAGCCTGGTGGTCGACGTGCCCAGCGGCGATGGGAGCGAGCTGCGCATGCACCTGTTCGTGGTCCTGCGCGACGGGGTCACGCTCGACGACGACCTGGGCGCCCGAATCAAGCAGCGCATCCGCGAGGACTGCTCGCCCCGCCACGTCCCCGACGCGATCCACCAGATCGCCGAGGTGCCGCGCACTCTGAGCGGCAAGGCGCTCGAGGTCCCGATCAAGAAGATCCTCATGGGCGTCGCGCCCGAAAAGGCGGCCAGCGTGGACTCGCTGGCCAACCCGGCGGCGCTCGAGTACTTCGTGGAGCTGGCGGGACGGTTGTAGGGCGCGCACGAGCGGTGGCGCCGGTGGCGCTGGTCGGGATGGTCGCGCTGGCGACCCTGACCGGGTGCGGCGGCGGCGGGGTGCCGCGCGGACCGCTGACCGTGCGCGTGGCCGCCGTGTGTAAGCAGGCCAAGAGGGAGACCAACGCGATCAACAACCCTCGCTTCCGCAGTCCGGCCCGGGTGGCCGCCTACCTGGCCAGGGTGCTGAGCATCGCCGCCTGGCGCCTGCAGCAGTTCCAGCGGCTGCGGCCCTCGGGGGACATCTCCTCCTTCTACCCCGACTCGTCGGACTGGGGCAGCTTCATGGGGCGGGTGACGGCGGCGACCAACATGATGGGCTTGGTTGCGAAGCGGGCAAGCAAGGAGGCGGCCACGAAGCAGGCTGGACGAGCGAGCTATGACTTGTTCTACTCGGCGGATGACCAGATCGGCGTGGCGGCCGACAACATCACCAGTGCGGCCCAGGGCATACCCGACTGCTACTCGTAGCGGGCGCGCACGCTGAACGGCATGGCAGGCGATCCGCACGACTCAGTCCCCCGGGCGAGGAGGATCTCCAGGGCACGCCGCCAAGGGCGGCAGTACTGGCGCGCGCGGATCCGGCCGGTGGCGCGGGAAGTCTCGCCCTTCGTCCTGGTCGCGCTCGCCGGGGCCGTCCTGGGCGTGGGATGGTCCGGGTACCGCGAGCTCGGCTACACCTGGTCCGAATCGCTGTATGGGGCCCTCTCCCACTTCGTCCCGGGCGCCTACCTGCTCTCCCTGGATGGGAACAACTGGCAGCTCGAAGTGACCCGGGGAGTGGCCCCGATCCTGACCGGGTACGCCGTGCTGCGCGGGCTCCTGGCCCTGACCCGAGAGCACGTTCAAGCGCTGTGGCTGCGCATGGCCGGCCGCAATCACATCGCGATGGCAGGTCTGGGCAACGTGGGCTCCGTCCTGGCCGATTCCCTGCACGAGGCCGGTTACAAGCTCGTCGGCATCGAGTCCGACGAGGACAGCGAGCAGGTCGGCAACGCACGCGACAACGGGATCCCGGTTGTCGTCGGGAGCGCGCTCGATCGGTCGGTGATGCGCCGGGCCCGTGTCGGGCAGGCTCGCATGGTTGTCATTGCCACCGGTGACGACAACCGCAACCTCGACGCGCTGGCGGTCGCGGCCGGGCTGCTTTCGCGCCGGCGACGGGAGCCGATCACCGCGATCGTGCAGGTATCCGATCGCGCCCTGTGGCGCATCCTGCGGGCCCACGGCTTCTGGATCGAGAGCGACCGGCGGCTGCGGATCGAGCTGTTCAACCTGCTCGACCTGGCCGCGCGCCGCCTGATCGAGCGCTTCCCGGCGTTCTCCGCCTCACCAGACAGACCCAAGAAGACCAACGTGCCGGTGGTCCGATACGAGGGGGTGGCGCCTACCTTGATTGCCGAGGTGGCGCGGGCGTGGCGGTATCGCGAGGACCCGGCCGACGACGAGCGGCTGCGGATCACCCTCATCGACCCCGAGGCGGAGGCGCGCTGCGCCGAGCTCAACGAGCAGTACCCGGACCTCGAAGAGGTGTGCGAGCTGGTGCCGCTGGCGGTCGATCCCCAGGGCCCGCGGTTCCAGCGCGGAGAGCAGACGCTCGACCTGCCCGACGACTACGCGCTGGGCACCACCTACATCTGCCCGACGGCCGACGCCGCGGCGGTGTCGGCCGCCTTTGCTGTCAGCCAGCAGCCGGCGGTCAGCGACAGCCCGATCGTGGTCACGCTCATGGACCCGCGGAGCGGCGTGGGCAGCCTGATCGACAACACGCAGCGCACCCTGACCAACCTCAACACGTTCAGCCTGTTGTCGGGGTCGCTGGACCCCGACCTGCTGCGCGGCGGCGTGTACGAGCAGATCGCGCGGGCCAACCACGCCCAGTACGTCCGCGCCCAGCGCGCCCGGGGGGAGACGCCCCGCGACAACCCGTCGCTGGTCGACTGGGACGATCTGCACGAGTCCCTCAAGCAGTCCAACCGCCTGTTCGCCGACGGGGTGGGGGCGACCCTGGCCCGGTCTGGGTGTCGCCTCGTGCCCGCCTCGGTGGCGGGCCATCCGACCTTCCGGTTCGGCGAGGACGAGCTGGAGGAGCTCGCCCGGCTCGAGCACGACCGCTGGGTCGCGGACCTGCGGCGCAACGGCTGGCGGCGGACGGACGGACCCAAGAACCCCGAGCGCAAGCTTCATCCGCTGCTACGGGGGTGGGAGGAGTTGCCCGAGGCCGAGCGCGACAAGGATCGCGAGGCCATCCGCCAACTGCCCGAGATGCTGCTCCGGGCGGGGTTCGAGATCTATCGGCCGCGAGAGGGCGCGTCGGGGGCGCTGGGCGCGCCGGGCCCAGGGGGTGCGGGGGGCCCGAGCACGCCGACCGACCCGCCCGGCCCAGCCGGCGGGACGCGGGTCAGGGCCGGCGCGTAGCCGCTACTGCACGTCGCAGGAGTGGAAGCCGAACTGCTTGCCGTGGCTGGGCACCGCCTGGAGCCGGGCGAACGCCGACAGGAAACCCGCTCGGTCGCCCTTCGCCGCCGCCGCGGCGGCGGCCTGGAAGTCGGTGGCCGAGGTCCGGCCTTCGGCCAGGATCTGCTTGAACAGGGTGGCGTCGCTCGACGGCGTGCCCAGGGCGCCGACCTGCGAGACCTCGCTGCTGATGATCTGGCTGGTCTTGGTAAGAGCGGGCGCGAGCGATTTCAGCTGCGCGGGGGTGGCCGTGGTGGGATTGAGCGACTTCGGGAGCGTGGGGGCGGTGGCGTTGAGCCGGCTGCAGATCGCGTCGCCCTTGCTGATGATCTGGGCCTTGGACACCGTCTTGGACCCGCTCGAGCCGCAGGCGGCGAGCGTCGCTGCCGAAAGGCCTGCCAGCACCATTGCCGTCGCCCGCGTCATCTCAGGGATCTCCTCTCGTGATGGGAGGCGCGATCGTAGCGGTCACCCCGGCCTGACCGGGAGTCGGCACATCCGCCGACCGGGAGTCCTCATACCGGAGTGACCGCGTTGTGCCGGGCCGGCCACGAGCGCACCTTGGACGCGGCCAGGGCCAGGCGGCGGACCAGCTCGTCGCGCAGGTCCTCGGGCTGGATGACCGCGTCGATGACCAGCTCGGACGCGAGGTGCAGGATGTCGATGTCGTCGGCGTACGCGGTCCGCAGCTCCTCGGTCCGGCGGGCGCGCTCCGCAGGATCGTCGATGGCCTGGAGCTGGTTGTAGTAGACGGCGTTGATCGCGGCCTGCGGGCCCATCACCGCGATCGAGGCGGTGGGCAGGGCCAGGCAGCAGTCGGGGTCGAAGGCGGGCCCGGCCATGGCGTACAGCCCGGCCCCATAGGCCTTGCGCACGATCACGGACAGCTTGGGCACGGTTGCCTCCGAGACGGCGCTGATCATCTTGGCCCCGTGGCGGATGATCCCCTGGCGCTCGACCTGGGTTCCGATCATGAACCCGGGCACGTCGGCCAGGAACACGAGCGGGATGTTGAACGCGTTGGCGGTCCAGATGAAGCGCGCGGCCTTGTCGGCCGAATCGACGAACAGCACGCCGCCCTTGTGCTTGGGCTGATTGGCCACGATGCCGACCGCGCGCCCGTCCAGCCGGCCGTAGCCGACCACCAGCTCGCGGGCCCAGCGAGGCTGGATCTCCATGAACGAGCCGGCGTCCACCACGGCGTCGATCAGCTCCTGCACGTCGAACGCCTTGTTCTCGTCGGCCGGGATCAGCTCGCGTAGCCCGGCCGGATCGGCGGTCGGGCCGGCCGGCGGGGCCGGAGGCGGCGGCTCGCGCCAGTTGGACGGGAAGTACTGCAGGTAGCGGCGGGCCTGCTCGATGCCCTCCTCGTCGCTTTGCACCAGCTGGTGTGCGCACCCGGACACGCCGGTGTGCATGCGCGCTCCCCCCATCTCCTCCAGGGTCACCTTCTCGCCGATCACCATCTCGGCCATGCGCGGCGACCCCAGGTACATCGAGGCGTTGCCGTCGCGCATGATCACCAGGTCGCAGAAGGCGGGGATGTAGGCCCCGCCCGCGGCGCTGGGGCCGAACAGCACACACACCTGGGGGACCACGCCCGAGAGCCTGACCTCGTTGTGGAAGATGCGCCCGGCCCCCCGCCGGCCCGGGAACATCTGCACCTGCTCGGTGATCCGCGCCCCGGCGGAGTCGACCAGGTACACCAGCGGGATCGCCCGGTCCATGGCCCGCTCCTGGATGCGCAGGATCTTCTCCACCGTCTTGGGCCCCCACGAGCCCGCCTTGACCGTGGGGTCGTTGGCCATCACCGCCACCGGGCGACCGGCGATGGTCCCGATCCCCGTCACCACCCCGTCCGCCCCCAGCCCCTCCTCCTGCCAGTTCGCCAGCAGCGCCTCCTCGGCGAAGGAGCCCTGGTCGAGCAGCAGCCCGACCCGCTCGCGCACCTCGAGCTTGCCCTGCTCGCGCGACTTGGCGTGGTGGCGTTCGGGGCCGCCCGCGCGGGCGCGCTCGTCCGCCTGGCGGAGGTCGCTCATCCGGGTCGGCCCTCGGCCTCGCTCATCCGTGTCCGGGTCGGTGGTGGACGCGCGCGCCGGACTCCTACAGGCCCGGGTTGGGCTGGGGCTCCTCGCCCGCGTACTCGTAGAACCCGGTGCCCGACTTGCGCCCGTACCACCCCGCCAGCAGCATCTTGCGCAGGGTGGGCGGGCGAGCGAAGCGGCGCTCGCGAAACTCATCGAACATCACGTCGCAGATCGCCCCCAGCGTGTCCAGCCCCACGAAGTCGGCCAGGGTGAGGGGACCCATGGGGTGTCCGGCGCCCGCCTTCATGGCCTCGTCGATCTCGGCGATGGAGCCCACCCCCTCCTCGTACGCCCGGATGGCGTCGAGCATGTAGGGGACCAGCAGGCGGTTGACGATGAAGCCCGCCCGGTCCCGGGTCTCGACCGTGAGCTTGCCGATCCGCTGGCCGTAGTCGAGCCCGGTCTGAAAGGCCGCGTCGGACGTGGTCACGCAGCGGATGACCTCGAGCAGCTTCATGACCTGGGCCGGATTGAAGAAGTGCAGGCCCAGGAACTGCTCGGGCCGGCCGGTGACCGCGGCCTGGGCGATGACCGGGAGGGACGAGGTGTTGGTGGCGAACACCGCCTCCGGCTTGACCACTCCGTCCACCTCTCGCCACATCTCGAGCTTGCGCTCGAGGTCCTCGGTGATGGCCTCGATCACCAGATCGGAGCGGGCCAGCTCGCCGTAGTCGGTCGTCCCCTTGATCCGGCCCAGCACGGCATCGGCATCGGACTGCTCCATGCGACCCTTCTCGACGCTCCGGGCCAGCTGCTTCTCGATCTTGGCCTGGCCCTTGGCCAGCGTGGCCTCGTCCACCTCGCGCAGCACGACGTCGTATCCGGCCTGCGCCGTGACCTGGGCGATCCCGTGCCCCATCAGGCCGGCGCCCAGGATGCCGACCGTGCTGATCTCCGCCATGTGGCCTCCGAGTGTCGAAACGGCTTGCTGAGGGGCCGGAGCCTAGTACGTGAGGTCGGGTGGGGGTTTGGGCTGGCCGGCCCCCTGGGCACAGGAGCAGGGTCCTGCCACAGTGTGCATGGCCCCCGCGGCCCGGCGTGCAGCCCGGCCCCGGGGCCGCCCCGATGGCCAAACTCCTGACCCGATATCGCCACCGCGACGAGGCGCGGCGCGCCAAGCTGGACCACGGTGACGTGACCACCCCGCGATGGCGCAACAGCATCATCGCCACCGTCGTCTTCGCGGTCCTGGTCGTGGCCCTGCTGTGGTCGATTCCCGGACTGCACAGCGTCACCAAGGAGCTCAAGCGGGCCAACCAATGGTGGGTGGGGATCGCATTCGGACTGGAGCTGCTGTCGTGCATCAGCTTCGTGCTGCTGTTCGAGCGCGTGTTCTCGAGGGGGCCGCGCCGCCTCACCTCGCGGCTGGCCTGGTCGGAGATGGCGGCAAACTCGCTGATCTCGGCCGGCGGGACGAGCGGACTGGCGCTCGGGGCCTGGGTCCTGCGCTCGCGCGGGGTCCCGGGCCACCGGATCGCGGAGCGCTCCGTGTTCCTGTTCCTCATCACCAGTGCCGCCAACGTGGGCGCCCTGGTCCTGTTCGGAGTGGCCATGGGAGCGGGCCTGCTGGGCGGCACGCGCAATCCCCTGCTCACGTGGCTGCCGGCCGGGGTGGGCGCGCTGGTCATCGTGGGAGCGCTGGAGGTGGGGTGGCTGGCCTCCCGGGGTGCGGTGCAGAGGGAGCGCCACCCCCGGATCGCCTCCTGGCTGGCGCCCGTGGCCGGAGGGGTCCAGGAGACCCAGCGCGCCCTGCTCCATCCCGATGGGCAGCTGGCCGGCGCCATCGGCTACTGGCTGTTCGACAACGCCGCCCTGTGGGCGGCCCTGGCCGCATTCGGGCACACCCCCGCGTTCGGAGTGGTGGTCATGGCCTACCTGGTGGGGATGCTGGGCAACGAGCTCCCCCTCCCGGGTGGCGTGGGGGGCGTCGAGGCGGGCCTCATCGGCATGCTCGTGCTGTACGGGATGCCGGCCACCATGGCCGCGGCCGGCGTGCTCGTGTACCGCGCCCTGTCGCTCCTGCTCCCCGGGCTGATCGGATCGATCGCCTTCCTCGACCTCCGCCGGTTGCTGCGCAGCGCGGAGACCCCGACTCAGCCGGCCGAGGGCACGGGCTGAGCGCGGCCGCCGACCCCCCGCGAGGGTTTAGCCTCCTGGGGACTCCAAACCGAGCGAGGTGCCCCGTGAGCATCGTCTTCACCGAGGACCACGACGCCGTCCGCCACGTGGTCATGAACCGCCCCGAGAAGCGCAACGCGCTTAATCAGGAGCTCATCGAGGGCCTGGCCGACGCCCTCCAGGGCGCGGCCCACGACCCCGACGTCCTGTGCGTGGTCCTGCGTGGAGCGGGGCCGATGTTCTCCGCCGGCATGGACTTCGGGGCCCTGGGGCGCCTGGCCGAGCAGCCGGACCGGCTGCGCGAGTTCCGGTCCGGGGTGCTCGCGGCCTGGAACCTGTGCGAGGAGATGCTCAAGCCCACCATCGCCCAGATCCACGGGGGGTGCATCGGGGGCGCGCTCGAGCTGGCCCTGGCCTGCGACCTGCGGGTGGTGGCGGCCGACGCGCTGGTGGGCATTCCCGAGACCCGGGTGGGCCTGATCCCCGACGTCGGCGGCTGCTCGCGCCTGCCCAGCGTGGTGGGGCTGGGCCGGGCCAAGGAACTGATCATGACCGGCCGCATGATCGACGGGACCGAGGCCGAGCGCATCGGGCTGGCCAACCGGGTGGCGCCCGCCGACGGGCTCGATGAGGCCACGGACGCGCTCGTGTCCGAGCTTCTGGCCTGCGCCCCCCTCGCGGTCGGCCATGCCAAGCGGGTGATCGATTCGGCGGCCAAGCCGGCCCTGGCGGCCACCCTCGAGCAGGAGGTCACCGTCCAGGAGCTGTGCGCCGCCTCGGACGACTTCGCCGAGGGCACCCGCGCGTTTGCCGAACGGCGATCCCCGGCGTTCTCGGGCCGCTAACCCCCCCGGCCGAAGCCGGGCGCGGACCCCCTCTCCCGACGCCTCCCTAACCCGCTAGCGCCACTGGACCGGGCCCGCCACCAGCGTGTGGCTGCCCAACGGCCGGCCCAGGACCTCCTGCACCGCGCGCGAGCAGGCAAGCAGGGCGTCGAGGTCCACCCCGGTGGCCACCCCCATCTCGTGGAGCATCGACACCAGGTCCTCGGTGGCGATGTTGCCGGTCGAGCCCGGCGGCACCGGGCACCCGCCCAGCTCGCCGAAGCTCGACTCGAAGCTGTCGAGCCCGACCTCGAGGGCCGCCAGCACGTTGGCCAGCCCCTGGCCGCGAGTGTTGTGGAAGTGCGCGGTCAGCTCGACCTCCGTCCCCAGGGCGTCGCGGGCGCCGGTGAAGAACTCGCGCACCTGGCGTGGATTGGCCATCCCGGTGGTGTCGCCGAACCCCACCTCCGAGGCCCCGGCGCCCGCCAACCTCTCCGCAATCCCGTACACCCGCTCGGGCTCCACCTGCCCCTCGTAGGGACACCCGAAGGCCACCGAGATGACCCCCTCGCACCGCAGCCCCTCCCCCCCGGCCCGGGCGATCACCCGCTCGAGCTCGGACAGGGACTCCTCCACCCCCCGGTTGACGTTGCGCCGGTTGTGGGTCTCGGTGGCCGACAGGAAGACGTTGATCTCCTGGAAGCGCTCGCGCTGGGCGAGCGCCCGCTCGAGCCCCCGCTCGTTGGGGATGAGAACCCCGATCGATACCTCGGGGGGCGGATCGATGACCGCCAGCACCTCGGGCGCGTCCGACAGCTGCGGGATCACGTCCGCCCGCACGAAGCTGGTGGCCTCGAGCCGGCGCACCCCGGTCCGGGCCAGGCAGTCGATCAGCCGCACCTTCTCGGCCGTGGGAATGACCTCCGGCTCGTTCTGGAAGCCGTCGCGCGGGCCCACCTCCCGGAGGCGCACCGACTGGGGCACATCGACCATCGAAAGGATGTTAGGCGCGGGATCTGGAATACCCCGGGGATGAGCTCAACCACACGCCTCGAGGCCTTCAGCGACGGCGTGTTCGCGATCGCCGCCACCCTGCTCGTGCTCGACCTCAAGGTCCCCGACGTCAAGCACGGGCTCGTCCACGCGCTCGACGCGCAATGGCCCTCTTACGCCAGCTTCGTGGTCAGCTTCCTGATCATCGGGACCATCTGGACGAACCACCACGCCGCGTTCGAGCACATCGTGCGCATCGATCGCCGCCTGCTGTTCCTCAACCTGGGCCTCCTGCTCACGGTGGCCCTGATCCCATTCCCCACCGCGATCCTGGCCAAGTACCTGCACGCGGGCCACGACGAGGCGGCCGCGGCCGCCGTGTACAGCGGGTTCATGGCCGCCATGGGTATGGCCTTCGGGGCGCTTTGGAGCTATGCCGTGCGCGAGCACAGGCTGCTGGGCACGAGCCTCTCCCCCGCGGAGGCGGCCGCTCTGCGACGGCGCTTCGTGATCGGGGCACCGGCCTACCTGGTGGCCATCGGGGTGGCGTTCGTTAGTGCCCCCGCGTGCCTGATCCTCAACGCGCTGCTCGCCGTCTACTACGCCATGCCGACCCGCGGCGGGGCCATCCCCCATGCGGCCGAGCGCCGAGAGGCCGCGGCCTGAGGGAATCCGATCCGGTGGGCGATGGCGGTCGACGCTCTCACCGAGATCGAGATCGCCCGCGCTCGCCCCTGGAGCGGCGCGACTAGGGCGCTGCAGCGGCGCGACTGGCGTGCTCGGCCACGTCGATGACCCGCCGCTCGTGGGTCCCGAGCCCGATCACCCGGTCCTCGCCCCCATCGTCCTCCGCGCGCTCGCTCACCCGCACCGAGAAACGCAGCTTGCGGCCCTCGACGATCTCCTCCAGCCGCGCGTGGACGGCGCAGTGGGCGCCCTCCACCGCCGCGGCCACATGGCGTACGCAGACCTCGAAGCCCACGGTGGCCTTGCCCGGCGGCAGGTGCTCGAGTGACAGCCGGGCGGCGTTGCGCTCCATCATGGCGATCATGCTCGGGGTGGATAGGACGGACACCGCGATCGATCCCCCCACGTCGGTCAGGAGCCGGTCGGCCACGGTGAACTCGTCCGTGCGCTCCAGGCCGACCCGCAGCCGCCCCGGGCCCGCCTCCGAGCTCACCACATCGACAGGCCGCCGCTGACGTTGATCGTCTGCCCGGTGACGTAGGAGGCGTCGTCGGAGGCGAGGAACGCGATCACCGCCGCCACCTCTTCCGGCTCTCCGATTCGCCCCATGGCGGTGGCGTTGATCATGCCCTGCTTGAGCCGGGCCCCCAGCTCGCCGAGCTGGACCGGAGCGGAGTTGAGCAGCGGCGTCTCGATCGGGCCCGGGGCCACCGCGTTACAGCGCACCCGATAGCGGGCGGACTCGCGCGCGATGGCCTTGGTGAAGCCGATCACCCCCGCCTTGGCCGCGCTGTAGGTGACCGACCCCTGCGACCCTACCCGGCCCGCCTCGCTGGCCACGTTGACGATCGTGCCCCCTCCCCCCTCGTGCATGGCCGGCAGCACCGCATGGGTGACGGCCAGCACTCCGCGCAGGTTGACCCCCAGGACCAGGTCCCACAGGTTCTCGTCGGTGTGCGAGAAGAACGCGAATCGGTCGGTGCCCGCGTTGTTGACCAGGATCTCGACTGGGCCCAGGGCATCGCGCGCGCTGGACACCCCCGCCCGTACGGAGGAGGTGCTGGCCACGTCCATCTCCACCGGCACCCCGTCGATCTCGCCGGCCACATCGGTGGCGCCGGGCTGATTGACGTCGGCCACGGCCACCCGCGCCCCCTCCGCCGCCAGGCGCCGGGCCGTGGCTGCGCCGATGCCCGAGGCGCCTCCCGTAACCAGCGCCACACGTCCCTCGAGCCGCACCGGCCGAACCCTATACTCGCCGCCGTGCCACCGCCCCCGGGAGCCCCCGTGTCCATCATCGGGGCCTCGGGAGCGCTGGGCTTCGGGCTGGCCCTGCGGCTGGGGAGCGCGGGGGTGCCGGTGACGGTCGGCTCGCGCGACCCCGAGCGGGCCCAGCAGACGGCCGGGCGGGCCCGCCAGCTGGTGCCCGACGGCTCGTTCAGCGGGGCGATCAACGCCGAGGCGGCGAAGGGGGCCGGGATCGTGATCCTCAGCGTCCCCTTCCGCAATCAATCCGAGAACCTCACCAACCTCCGCGACCATCTCACCGCGGGCCAGATCCTGGTCGACGCCACCTCCCCCCTGGCCGCGGCGGTCAGCGGGCGCGCGACCCGCATGCTCGGGGTGTGGCAGGGGTCCGCGGCCCAGCAGGCTCAGGAGATGGTTCCCGACGGCGTCCACGTGGTGTCGGCCCTGCACACCGTGAGCGCCACCAAGCTGGGCGACCTCGAGCACCCCCTCGACGAGGACGTCCTGATCTGCGGCACCCACCCCGAGCACAAGCGCGCGGTGGCCGCCCTGCTCGAGCTGATCCCCGGTCTGCGCTGCGTCGACTGCGGGCGGCTGGATATGGCACGCATCACCGAGTCGCTGACCGCGCTGCTGATCTCGGTCAACGCCCGGCACAAGAGCCACGCCGGGATCCACCTGACCGGGCTCCCCCCCGAGCGCTGGCCGGCGGGCTGACGTGACCGTGCCCTGCGAGCGGGCCGTCGTGACCGTGCGTGCTAGCGGACCCAACTGACCGTCGTCGTCTTCGCCGGGGGAAGCGGCGGGGCCAAGCTGGCCAGGGGGATGCTCGACGTGGTGGGGGACGAGCTCTCGGTGGTGGCCAACACCGGCGATGACATCGAGATCTACGGGGCCTATGTGTCACCCGACCCGGACCTGGTCACGTACTGGCTCGCGGACCGCATCCATCCGCGGGGGTGGGGCCTGGACGGGGACACGTTCGCGGTCATGGAGGGCCTGCGCGAGCTGGGGGTGGACGTGTGGTTCTCCCTCGGCGACCGCGACCTGGCCGTGGGCCTCGATCGCCGCCGGCGCCTCGAGGAGGGGGAGCGCCTGACCGAGGCGCTGACCGCGCTGGGACGCGCGCTGGGCGTCCGGGCCCGGGTGCTGCCCATGACCGATCACCCGGTTCGCACCTGGGTCACGGCCCCAGCGGGCCCGGCCAGCATCCAGGAGTTCCTGATCCGCGGCCACTGGGACGCCGAGGTGGCCGGGGTGGAGTTCCGAGGCGTGGACCGGGCCCACCCCACGGCGGAGGTGCTCGACGCCATCGCGGGCGCGCGGGCAATCGTGATCGGCCCCTCCAACCCCGTGATCTCCATCGGCCCGATCCTGGCCCTTCCGGGCATGCGCGACGCCCTGGAGGCCGCGCCGGCTCCGGTGGTGGCCGTGAGCCCGGTGGTGGGCGGCAGCGTGCTCAAGGGCCCCACCGCCGCCTTCATGTCCTGGACGGGACAGCCGGTGAGCGCCCAGGGGGTGGCCGCCCTCTACCGCGACCTGATCGACGGGATCCTCACGGACGAGCCGGTGGACGCCGTGCCCAGCCTGCACACCGACCTGCTCATGAGCGACCCGGCCTCGCGCCGGCGCGTGGCCCAGGAGGCGCTCGCCTTCGCCGAGGGTCTCGGGGCCAAGGCTCGGTAGCCCTCGCCGCGGGCGGCGGGGCCCGCCAGGGCGCGGCGGTAGTTTCTGGGTCGATGGGAACGGTCGCGATCCTGCCGGTCAAGCGCTTCGACACGGCCAAGCAGCGGCTGCGCGCGCGCCTGGGCGAGCCCGAGCGGCGCGAGCTGGCCGAGGCGATGGTGGCCGACGTGCTGGCCGCTCTGGCCCGCACGTCCGCGCTGGCCGAGGTGATCGTGGTCACCGCCGAGCCCCGGGCGGTCGCCCTGGCGGCGGCGGCCGGGGCCCAGGTGGTCCCCGACCAGTCCGAGCGGGGTCAGAGCGAGGCCGCCCAGCAGGGATTGAGGCGGGCCCGGGACGACGGTCACGACGAGGCCCTGCTCGTGCCCGGCGACTGCCCGGCCGTTTCGCCCGGCGAGCTCGACGACCTGCTCGAGCGGGCCCGATCGCGCGACCATCCCCTGGTGGTGATCGTGCCCGACCGGCACGGGACCGGGACCAACGCCCTGTTCCTGCGTCCGCCCGAGGCCATAGAGCCGGCGTTCGGCCCCGGAAGCTACGAACGCCACCTCGAGCGAGCGACGCGAGCGGGCGTGGCCTGGGAGGTGGCGCGACCGCCGGCGCTCCTGCTCGACGTCGACACGGCCGACGACCTCGAGACCCTGAGGGCGGCCCTCCGCGAGCGGGACGACCTCGCCCCCCGCACGCGCGACGTGCTGCGAGGGCTCGCGTACGCCACCGGCCGGCCCTGAGCGCGCGCGTGAGCGATCGAGCGAGCACGCTCACCGTCCGGGCGCTCCCCGGCCTGCCGGAGATCACTCCCGACGCCGACCTGGCGTCGTTGATCGCCGGGGCCGGGACGCCCCTGGAGGACGGCGACGTGGTGGTGGTGGCCCAGAAGGCGGTGTCCAAGGCCGAGGGCCGGATCGTGAGACTGGACCAGGTCCAGCCCAGTGCTCGCGCCCTCGAGCTGGCCCGCGATCGCCTCGACGATCCCCGGGCGGTCCAGATCGTGCTCGACGAGACCATCGAGCTCCTGCGGGCGGAGCGGGGGGTGCTCATCTGCCGCACCCGTCACGGCCTGGTGTGCGCCAACGCGGGGGTGGATGCCTCCAACGCCGCCGACGAAGGAACGGTCATCCTGCTCCCGCTCGACCCCGATGCCTCCGCCCGGCGACTGCGGGCTCGTCTGGCCGCGCTCACCGGCCGCCGGCCCGCGGTGGTCATCGG
>Ga0307477_10001449_pt1 | contig 20037 bp, 13 predicted proteins | sample atmos_gasesECM2C_FD_203316 | JGI IMG/M metagenome (GOLD analysis project Ga0307477, IMG submission 203316) | Hardwood forest soil microbial communities from Morgan-Monroe State Forest, Indiana, United States - atmos_gasesECM2C_515 | ecosystem: Environmental > Terrestrial > Soil > Temperate...
ATCAGCTCATTTATGTGAAGGAGGGCGAAGGAATTGTTCGGTCAGTCCAATTCGAGCGCGGCAAACCGAAGATGGCGAGATAAACTCGCCGCTACAACACTGTTGACGGCTGCGGTCTTCGCAGGACTTGCCGCAGCCACTACTTTCCCCTTCGGCGAGTGGCGGCGCGTCTCGGATGCACCGATTCTTTCGCCGCAGGGTACGGGCTGGGAAACCTCGGGCGCCTTCAATCCTGCCGTTATACAGCACAAGGATAAATTCGTAATGCTGTATCGCGCGCAAGATGCGGCGGGCACGTCGCGGCTAGGTTATGCGGAGAGCAGCGACGGAATTCACTTCAGCCGCCGCGCGGAACCTGTGCTCTCGCCGGGGGCAGATTACGAAAAAGATGGCGGGGTGGAAGACCCGCGACTGCAAAGATTCGGCGACACGTACTATCTGACGTACACGGGATACAACAAGAAAGACGCGCAGCTTTGCCTGGCGACGTCTGAGGACCTGATTCATTGGCAGCGCAAGGGCGTGATCCTTCCTGCCTACAAAGGCAACTGGAATCGAGGTTGGACGAAGTCCGGCGCCATCGTCCCGGGGAAAATTGATGGCAAGTACTGGATGTATTGGCTGGGAACCAGTGCGGATAAGACAGATCAAATGGGAATTTCGTATTCAAGCGATCTGCTGCACTGGACGGAAGCGACCGAAACTCCGGTGCTGCCGCGGCGCCCTGGGAAATTTGATTCGCGGGTGGTCGAGCCGGGGCCGCCGCCGATTCTGACGCCAAGCGGAATTGTGCTGATTTACAACGGGGCCGACGACAAACTCGTTTACCGCACGGGCGTTGCGGTCTTCGACCGCACGGATCCGCGCAAGCTGCTCTCGCGCACTGACGAGCCCATTTTCGCTCCTGAAAAGGAATGGGAAAAGGCCGGGCAAGTGCCCAACGTTGTTTTCGTGGAAGGGATGGCGCGTCAGGGGAACCGTTGGCTTTTTTACTACGGCGGAGCGGACAAGTACGTAGGAGTCGCCGAGGCGCCCGCGCGGTGAACGCGGTGGAAGTTAATCTAGAAAAAATAAATCGAGGAGCAGACTCCGTTTTCTAAACGGTTAGGCCCCGGCCGACTTCGCTGTTGCCTTGCGGTGCGGCTTGCCATTTTCGCCGAGCAACTGGCGTTCAGCTTGCATCCAATCCTCAAACTCGTTCCCCGGCGCGCCATCACGCTTCAAGTAAATCTGATAGGCGCGAAGGGCAATCTCTTCTCGAGTCGGTTGGTTACTTGCCGTGCGCGGCTTCTGCGTTATCGGCGAGGAGGCTTGCATCGTCTTGGCCATTGTTGTCTCCTTTCGGCTGGGCCTCCATTGTACTCTCGCCCAAAAACACGGCGTAAACTAAGATTTAAATGGAATGTATCTTGTATATAAATGCATCGGACCCTCGTCGGTCTCCGAACGCAGGGGGAGCAACTAGTCGAGCGCTTCACGCGCCTTTTCGAGTTTTCGTTCTGTAAAGGCGGAGGCCTCTTGAAGCGTTTTCTCGATGCGGCGCGCTCGCGCCTCCGGAGTGCGGTAATAGAAGATCCCGAATAAATGTCTGCGGCGGTGCGACGGAGACATACGCTTCCAGCCCTCGAGGGCGCGGGGATCGCACGCGAAAGCTACTTGCAAAACAGGAGGAAGCTCGTGTTCTGCCTCCATGACCGCGAGCAAGCGCTCGGCCATCTGCTCGGCGCGCCGGACGCGAGCCTCTTGGCTCTTGACCTGCAGAATCCACTTGCCGATTTCGCTGCGTGTGGAGTGGTTCAGCCCGTCGAACCATCGCCGCAGGTAAGCGTCTTCCTTGAGGAAGCGCTTGAGCTCCGCGGGAACGACGGCGATGCGTTTTTCAAGATCGGGCTCGAGGCGAAATTGCGCGGCCATGCCTTGGCGCACGTCACCGCCCCTCTGCATGCGCTTGTTGACCAACAGAATGTGCCCGCCACCGCGAGCTGGAAAGAGCGAAGTGCGAAACGCGAAGCCGTTGATTCCGCCCTTGACGCGCAACTGCCCGCGAGTCCCCCAGACTTTGCCAACATCGAACGGAATGCGAATAATGGTCCACCCGAGGCGGGATTGGATGCGCTCGAGCGTGGCTCTGAAAGTTTTTGCAAGCACTTTACTCTTGCGTTTCAACATTTCGCACCAATCGGGGATTCTACTACGATGTTCAAAGAGGGAGTGGGGATGACAAAACGCAAGCGAAAGATTACCCGGCGATTGCCGGCGAAGCCTGACTCCGCGGCGCCGCAGCCTGACTTCCTAGCTCGCCTGAAAAAGATCTACAAGAAACCTCTGAAGGTTACGGGAGCCGACCTCGTTTCGTCAGAGCGAGACCGCTTTTGATCTAGGCCGTGGAGGATTAGCTTGGCACCCTTTATCCAGCGGAACCTTGTACGGCTAATTTTTCCTGGCGGTGGAGTCTGTTGGCGTGCCCGTTCCTTCCTTGATTGTGCGAATGCCGTCAACGCCTACGTTTTCAAATTTCTCTAGGCGTCCGCTCGGCCAGCGGACTTCCACCCAGTCAATTTTGGCGGCCGTGCCCAAGCCGAAGTGCACGCGCATATCGTTGTTGGAATCGAAGCTGGAGCCGCTGCGTACCTCATCGATGAGCGTGCGCCCGCCGGCCCGCACCCGAAGGCGCGCGCCGATTCCGTCGCGATTCGACTTAGTGCCGATCGTTCGCAACGCCAACCAATGATTCGCCGTGCGTACCTGGTTGACCAGCAGGCTAGGCGGCGCGTTCATGTTACTCACCACCGCGGACATGCGGCCGTCGTCCCAAAGATCGCCCACCGCCAGGCCTCGCGATGATATTGCTTTTGTGATTCCTGGGCCGGCGCTCGCGGAGATATCCGTGAATTTGCCGTCCCCATTGTTGTGATAGAGGATGCGCGGCTCCTGAAAGTTGCTGCCGAGGTGTTGGCTGTCGACTTCGGGATAGACATGTCCGTTCACCAGAAGCAGATCGGGCCACCCATCATTATCGAAGTCGAGAAACATCGTGCCCCAGCCCAGATATTGCGTGTTCAGGCCTAGCCCGGCCCGGTAGGTAACATCGTCGAAGGTGCCGTCGCCGTTGTTTCGGTATAGGGTTGCGGTATCGTCGGAGAAGTTGGTCTTGAAAATGTCGAGCTTCCCGTCGCCATCGTAGTCCGCCACCGTCGAGCCCATGCCTGCTTGCGAGCGACCGTCTTCGTTGAAAGCGGCCCCGGCGGTTATGGCCACGTCGGTAAAGGTCCCGTCGCGATTGTTGTGGTACAGAATGCTGGGAGTGCTGTCGCAGGCCACGAAAATGTCCGGCCAGCCATCGTCGTCAAAATCCAGTGTGGTGACACTGAAAGCGTAACGCCCGGTGGTTTGATCGATGTGCGCCTTTGTCGTGACATCTTCAAACGTGCCGTCCCCGCGGTTGTGGTAGAGAATATTCTTCGCCCCTGGCAATCCCTGCGGCCCGCACATCACGGGCACGCCCTTCCAGATGCAGCTTGGCCGCTCGCCAGGAGCGGGGGCCGCGGACAAATCAAAATCGACGTAGTTCGCGACCATTAGATCGAGCCGGCCGTCGCGATCGTAATCGACAAACGCGCAGCCCGTTCCCCAGGCTTTGCCGGAGCCGCCCACGCCGGCCTTATCGCTCACGTCGGTAAACGTTCCGTTGCCGTTGTTGCGATACAGAACGTTTTTGCCGTAGTAGGTGACGTACAGGTCTTCCCAGCCATCATTGTCGTAGTCGCCGACGCAAACGCCCTGGCCCCATCCGGTGCGTGCCAAACCCGCCTTTTCGGTGACATCGGTGAAAGTTCCGTCATGATTATTGCGATAAAGATGATTGGTCGGGGCTTTGCCTGCCGGAAATCCCTCCAGCTTCGTTCCGTTTACTATGAAGATGTCCGGCCAGCCGTCGTTGTCGTAATCGAAAATCGCCACCCCCGTGCCGGTGGTCTCGATGATGTATTTCTTCGTGTCCACACCGCCGAAGACATTCATCATGGTGAGGCCGGCTTCCTTCGCGACGTCCGTGAAGTACGCCAGAGGTTTCGATGATTTGGAGTTTTGGCGGCTGGACCCGTCTGTCGCCGCAAAAAGCGAAGACAGCAGCAGCACCGACAGGCAAAATTGCAACGGAGGGGAAAAGCCGCGCGAACAAGAAGGATTTCTGAAAATCATGTCCCTTCGGCATAGTAGGTGGCGGCCGCATGCCGGTCAAGGCGCATAGGGCAGCGGGCAAAGGCTCGTCGAGTGCGTGCTACTATTTCGATGGAAAGCGATTATGGATTTTGTTACGAGGCTTCTTTTTCTGGCTGGTTGCACGCTTCGTTCTTCCGCGCTGGCGGCGGCCCTAGTCTTTACGGTTTGGCTGGGATTCGACGCGCACGCACTAAGCGCCGCGCAGAAAACGAAGGTTCCTGCGCAGGCAGACGCGCTTTACGCGCAGGGAATGCAAGCGCTGCAGCGGGGCGACCTCTCAGCGGCGGAAACAGCTTTTGAAAAAGTTCTGCGCCTTGCACCCGGCAGCCCCGAAGCGCACAACTCCCTGGGCTGGGTGCTTTTGGCGCAAGAGAAGATCGATCCCGCGATTCGCGAATTTCAAGCTGCGGTCAAGCTCAAGCCTGAGTTTCCCCAAGCGCGCATCAACTTGGCTAATGCTCTGCTGCGTAGCGGCAACCAGGACGGTGGGCTTCGCGAAGCAAAAGAGGCCGTCCGGCTGGCCGCATCCGATTCCGAGGCTCACCTCACCCTGGCGAGGGCGCTCGACGCTTCCGGCGAGCTGGCTTCCGCGACAGAGGAAATGCGCCGCGCGATTGCGCTTGAGCCGAACCGCGCGGAGCTGCACGACGATTTGGGATCGCTCCTGGCGCAGCAAAGCCTGACCAACGAGGCCATCGCCGAATTTGCTCAGGCTCTTGAGATACAGCCCAGCCTGGGAACTGCGCACTTGCACATGGGCGTGCTGCGCTTCCAGGAAAAATCCTTTGACCTAGCGATAGAGGAGCTGAGGATTGCGGTGAACTCAAATGCGGCCGGCGCGCAGGCGCACTACTACCTCGGGCAAGCACTTCGGGACACAGGCGACGTTGACGCCGCGGTTCGCGAACTCCAGGCCGCAGTTCGGTTGCAACCCGATTTCCCCGCAGCACAAAATGTCCTCGGGATACTGTTGCAGCGTTTGGGCAACGTGGGCGACGCGATTGTCTCTTTTCAGCGCGTCGTGCAACAGCAGCCGGAGAACGCCGAAGCCCACAACAATCTCGGTCTCGCGCGTTTGCAGCTCGGAGACGCAGACACTGCTATTCGTGAATTTCAGACCGCTCTTCGCTTGCGTCCGGAAGAGGGCGGGTTTCAAACGAATCTAGGTGTCGCGTACCTCCAGAAAACGGACTTCGACTCGGCGGCCGCGCAATTTCGATCGGCACTCGAGAATTCACCACGGAACCCGACACTCCACTACGATCTCGGACTCGCGCTGAAGCTTAAGGACAAACTGACCGAAGCCGTGGCGGAGTTCCGCGCGGCCGAACAACTCGATCCACAGCAGGCTGACGTTCACTACACGCTGGGTGTGACGCTGTGGCAGCAGGGCGCCTTTGCGGCGGCGGCCGGCGAGCTGCAGGCCGCTATTGACGCAAAGCCGGATTACGCCGAGGCCTTTTACACGCTCGGAACGGTTTTGAAGCAGCAGGGCAAATTGCCTCAAGCGGCGGACGCTTTGCGGCAGGCGGTCCGCTTGCAGCCTGATTTTGCCGGAGCGCACACCACTTTGGCGGCGGTGCTTCGCCAGCTCGGAGACAGCGAGGGAGCGGCCGCCGAATCCAAAGCAGGCGCTGAAATCGGTAAGGAGAAGACGAATCAGCAAGCGGCGCTATTCGCGACTAATTCGGGAAAGCGGCTGCTCAACGCCGGAGATTTGGAAGGCGCAATCTCGCAGTTCCAGGCCGCAATTCGAGCGCTTCCTGGCTACGCGCCCGCGCATTTCCAGTTAGGCTTGGCGTTGCAGCGAAAAGGTGACAAGGCAGAGTCCGCGCGCGAATTTCAGAAGGCCCGCGAGCTCGATCCGCGGCTCAACCCGCCAACTTAGGGGTCCTCACTTGGCGCGATTACGACGTCCCGCTGCGCAGTGCCACCAATTCCGTCTCGACGGGTACACCACGCGTCACTTTTACGCGGATCACTGCCTCGAAGGGTTTCAGTTGGCCCGTTTGCGAGACGGGCAAGCGCAGCAAGAGTTCCTCGACGGAACTCTGGCGGCAAACATATTCCACGGCCGCCTGTGTTCCGATAGTCGTGGTGCCTGCCAGGATCAGCACTCCCTGGCCGGGGTTCAGTCCCCTGACTAGGCCGACCACGGAGTAATCTTCCGTCAGAGGTGCGTTGCGAGGGCTGGGAAAGTATTCCTTAGACTCTCCCGGCTGAGGGTGGACGTTTATGATGGCCTCCTCGCCTTTGCGCGATCCGGAAGCCATGCGGCGGAAAACAAACTCCTGAGTTCCCGGAATCTCCAGCAGCGTAAGGTTCTCGAAAGGCGAGCCAATGAAAATCAGATTATTGTTTTTCGCGTCGTCAAGGGAAAACAGGCTGCCGCGCTTTATGCGAATCTGCCGGTGAAGCAGTCCGAAAACGCGATCCAGTTCGTGGACAGCCAGCACCTCGCCCACACCAGTGTAGTGGTCCAAAATGAAGCTGCCCTTGTCTTTCGCGGTGTCGTAATACCGCATGCCCGTTTCGGGACGGCCCACAAATGCTGCATTGCTGAAGATCACCCACGGCTCTTCTTGCCCAGAGGCGAAACCGTTCCAGAACACTCGAAACGCCGCTGGTGCGAGCTCGCCTTCTCGAGAGAGGCCGGCTTGCGCTGAGCTTCGACTCCAAAGCAGCCCTAGAATGGTGGCCGCGGCTAACGCCAACAGCACGCCCATCGAAATCGTTGCCGCAACCCATTTCTGATGGCCGCGACCCTCTTGCCATTCAGTTTCGGTCGGTGGGCTGAGATGCGGCCTGGCCTGGTGGGCACGGTGATGGAACGCGAGGACATACGTGCCCTTCGGGAGTTCCACTACGATACTGTCGTCGGTGCCGTTTGCGCTGTAATACTCGGCAAGTTTTGCGCGCAACCGACCCGCCTGCACCCGCACCATGGAATCCAGCTGAGGATCGAAATCATCGGACCGGCTGAAAACCTCCGTCGCAATTTGATATTCCTTGATCGGAGTTCCAGGGTGATCCAACACGTGCTTTGCTAGATAGCGGAGGAGTTTGCACAGGGACTCAGAGCCGTGCAAAATCTGGCTACCGACTAATTTCTCGATCTCCGCGAGATATTGTTCGCGTTCAGGCAACGAGTAACCCTCAGTTACATCGGTTTAACAGGAGTGTAACAACGTACCCATCTCCGTGCAAGCGCTGGCTTTACTTGGCGTAACGGTATCAGACGGCCTGAGACTTCTATTGGAGCTTCCAAGAAACTAATAGTAAGCATCATTTTTTTGGTGCGGCGTCGGGGTGTAGTGCTGGCGTTGTCTCTGCGGATTTGCGGAGCGCCAGAGATCAGCGTGATCTCTTTGGCTTTAGGGGTGCATTGCGCGTCGAGGGTGGGTTGGGTGCTTTGGGGTGCCTGAAGAATAAGATTCTGTCGGCACTCTTCTTTTGAAAAACACTCAAACCTCTTATCTTCCAAATAGGGTTTCTACGAGTGTTGGCCGGAAAACCGGCTCATTCGCTAACAACCAATCGCTGGTAATCCTAGGTGTTCCCGTTTCTCGAAGGAGGGTGTAATGGTGAGGCGATCGATTTGGGTGGGACTGGCAGTTCTTTGTCTGGTGTGCGGCCTTAAGACGTCAAGCGCGCTGGCGCAAGCCGTCTACGGGAGTATTCTCGGGACAGTGACGGACTCGCAGGGTGCTGCGGTGTCTGGCGCCAAAGTCACCGTGACCTCGATAACCAAGGGCACCACCGTAGAAACTACTACCAATGAAAGCGGAAACTACTCGGTCACGCACTTGATTCCGGACGCATACAAGATCCGGATTGAAGCGCCCGGCTTCAAGGCTACGGACATTCCTAGCGTGCAGGTGTCCGCCGACAGCGGCTCAAACGTGGACGCAACGATGCAAGTCGGCGCGGTGACTCAGTCCGTGGAAGTTACCGGGGATATTCCCCAACTGCAGACGGACCGCGCCGACGTGGACGTGGAGTTCAGCCAGAAGTACGTCGAGGATCTGCCGGTCCTCAACCGCAACTTCACCAGTTTCGAATTGCTCTCGCCGGGCACTCAGAAATTACCTGGTTTCAACCACGCGGCCACGGAAAACCCGCAGGGTGGCGGCCAGATCCAAGTCAATGGACAGCACTTCTCCGGCACCAACTTTGAGCTCGACGGCACCGATAACCAGGATCCCATCCTGGGCATTATCGTGGTGAACCCTAACCTCGACGCCATCGCCGAAACCAAGATTGCTCTCCAGGATTACGACGCCGAATCCGGCAAGGCGACCTCTGGCGTGATCAGCGTACAGACCAAATCCGGATCGAACGAATTCCACGGCAGCGGCTTCTATTTCTATCGCAGCAGCGACCAGCAAGCCCGCGACCCCTTTACGAACAAGCCGGGAGTCCCGCTCGCCGCGGCAAATTGGAAACAGTTTGGCGGCTCCGTCGGTGGTCCCATCATCAAGAACAAACTCTTCTTCTTTGGCGACTACCAAGGCACCAAGACCCAGCAAGGCATCACCAACCAATACACCATTCCCACTGCAGAAGTCGTCAGCACTTGCAATCCCGCCACGAACGCCGCCAGCGCCACTCCCGGCTTCTGTGACTTGAGCCAATACGTAAACATAACGGGTGGCGGCCAGATTTTTGACCCCAAAACAGGAAACCCCCTCGACGGCACGGGTCGCACGCAATTCTGTGGACCTGCCGGATGCGCAACTCAGCCGAATCGGATTCCTATTGGCCGGATAAGTCAGAATGTGGGCAACGTCCTGGCCTTGTTTCCGGCTCCCACTGTCACCGATCCGACTTCTGCAAATTTCATTCAGAATAATTTCGTCTCCCAGGGTGCAGGTCCCTTCGACCAGAAGTCGTTTGACGTCCGCATCGATTACAGCGCTCCTCATAACTACCAGGTTTTCGGACGCTTCAGCCTTGACTACTTCTCTTTGTCCGGCACGGGCGGCCTCGGCAAGCTCGGCGGGAACGGCTTTGGTCCGGGCGGTTTGAACGGCAGTTCCATCGTTCATAACTACAGCTTGGCTAGCGGCTTTACAAAACCGATCGGTGTCAAGTGGCTCACCGACTTCCGTTTCGGATATTTCAAATACAATCCGAAGACTGCCTATTCCGACCAAACTACGGCACCCATGGATGCTCTCGGGTTTCCGTGCCTGAACACGACCAGCACTCTTCCGAACACAAATTGCGCTGCGGGAATCAATGGCCTACCGACGACCGGCGGATTATCGGGCTTTCTGTTCAGCTCGGGGGGTGACACTGGCAAAGGCATATTCTCGAGTTTTGGCAATGGCCTCAATGTTGCCCGCTGCAATTGCCCGCTGACGGAAAGCGAACAGCAATTCCAGTTCGTCAACAACTGGACGCGTACCCAGGGCAACCACACGATCAAGTTCGGTGCCGACATTCGCTACGCCGAAAATCTGCGTGTGCCCAGCGACCAAAGCCGTAGCGGCCTATTGTATTTCGATGCCGGCGGCACTTCCAATGCGGGGGTCCAAGGCCTCTCGTTCGCCACTTTCCTTCTCGGCGACGTCAACCAATTCCAGCGCTACGTCAGCACCAGCGTGAATGCCGCCGAGCGCCAGAAGCGCTGGTTCTTCTACGGTCAGGACTCTTGGCGCATCAACCCCAAATTCACCATGACCTACGGTGTCCGCTGGGAAATCTACTTCCCCGAAACCGTCAATGCCAAGGGCAACGGTGGTTTCGCTAACTTGGACCAGGGTGTGACCAGAGTCGCCGGCTTCGGTGGTATCGGTTCGAATGGCAACGTCGACAATACTTATAAAGCATTTGCCCCTCGGATCAGCGTTGCCTATCAGTTCGATCCCAAGACCGTCGTTCGCCTCGGGTACGGCCGTGGCTTCGATATCGGCGTGTTCGGCTCTAACTTCGGCCACGTGGTCACCCAGAACCTTCCGGTGCTCGCGAAGCAGGACCTTGCGGATTCCAACTTGAATTCAGCCGCAACCAACAATCGCAGTGCCATTTTCACTCTTAACCCTGGCAACGCGGGCCAGCCTTTGGCTATTAACCCGGCCCAGACTACGACCCTTGGTCCCCCAGCTTTTAACTTTGCGCCAATCTTAGGCTCCATTTCGGCTAATGGCACGTTGCCGATTGACGGCATCGACGGCACCACACAGGGCAACGCTCGCCCGCGGGTGCAGCGGCTTCCCACCATTGACCAGTGGAATGCCACCATTCAGCGGCAGATCACTCCTACGCTGAACATTACTGCCAGCTACATCGGTAACAAGGGAACTCACGTTTTCGCCGGCGGTGGACCATCCTACAACTCGAACCAAGCGGCGGTAGGCGCAGGCACTTTCGCTTATCAGTGCAACCCCAACAAGGTTAATGGAGTACTTACCGGAACATTTGATTGCAAGCAAACCTTCCAACCATTTCAATCCCAGGCCGCCCGCCGCCCACTTTTCCTGAATGGCGTACCTGCCTTCACCTATCCGGGGGTTACTTACGTTAACGCGGCTGGCGTAGTTACTCCCACACCCGCTTGCTGCGCGGTGGATACCAACTATTACGGCAACGACGCCGACAACAAATACAACGCATTGCAGGTGAAAGCCGAAAAGCGCGTGAGCAACGGACTCACTTTCCTCGCGCACTACACCTTCTCTCATGCCTATGCCTATGACAGTACCTATTTCAACATAAACAAGAGGATTGCTTGGGGTCCAAACCAGAACAATCGCAATCAAGTGTTTGTGGCCAACGTGATCTACGAGTTGCCGGTCGGCAGAGGCAAGAAGTTCATGGGCGACGCCGGCCGGATCAAGGATCTAGTTGTCGGCGGCTGGCAGCTAACTGACACTCTTACATATGGCACCGGTCTTCCTTGGACGCCAAGTCTCCAGAACTGCGGTCAAATTTCTGATGCCGGACCGTGCCGTCCTGACAAGGTAGGAACCCAAACGCTGAACACCGGTCTTACTCATGCTAACGGTGCGACCTTCTGGTTCACCCCGATACCAACGCTGAGTCAGCAGACCGCTCCGGAGGTTCCCAACGCACCTAATACCAGCCTTGCGGGCACGATGGACGCCTGCCCGACGGCGCGGCCGAGCTCCGGGCCGTTCGCTCTTCCCGCTTGCGGCCAGATTGGCAATGTAGGAATTTATTCCTACCGAGGTCCGCATGCCTTCTACGACGATATGGCGTTGTCGAAGAACTTCACCATCACCGAGCGCATCAAGGCGCAGTTCCGCTTCGATGCCTACAACCTCTTCAACCATCCCGTACTCGCCCTGCCCAACAGCTGCGTGGATTGCGGTGGCCAGTCTGGCCAAATCACGGACATCGAGGCCGATTCCGCCCCGGGTGCCCCCATTGGCATGCGGCAACTGCAGTTCGGCGTGCGGGTCACTTTCTAACACCTAACACCCCAAAACAAAACGGGGAGTCCCTCGCGGGCTCCCCGTTTTTTATGCTCTAATCCCTTTTTGGAGTGCGGTAGCCCGGCTACCGCTCTTACGGTCTATGCGCCTTCAACAATTCAGAATTCACCCACTCCCTTCGCCTCTCGTTCTCGCTCTCTTATTCCTTTTCCAACTTTCAGTGAATGCGCAATCCGTGCCCGACGCGCCGCCCTCTTACGAACAAGTTCACCGCTTAACCGAACAGGCCAAATTCGACGAAGCGCTCTCCTCGCTCAACGAAATCTCCAAATTCCATCCCGCCGCGAAAAATCTCTCTCACGAATTCGGTGTCACGTACTACCGAAAGGGCGATTACCTCAACGCCGTAACATCTCTTCAGCGCGCCATTGCCGAAAATCCGAACGACACCGAAGCCACTCAGCTCACCGGCCTCTCGTTGTATCTTTCCGGAAAACCAGCCGAAGCCATCCCTTACCTCGAGAAAGTCCAATCCTGGTATCCGAGCGCCAGCGTCGACGCCTCCTACATTCTTGGCGTCGCCTACATTCAGACAAAAAAGTACGCTAACGCTCGCGCCGCCTTTGCAAAAATGTTCCAGGTTCCGCCGGATTCCGCTCCGGCCTATCTTTTCACCGCGCGCCTGCTGCTGCGGCTCGATTTCGGTCCCATCGCCGAGGAATACGGCAAGAAAGCCGTCGAGCTCGATCCCAAACTGCCGCTGGCTCATCAACTTCTCGGCGAACTCTATCTCTATCAATCAAAAATCCCCGAAGCCTCTGCGCAACTCGAACAGGAACTGGCCATAAATCCCGGCAATCCGGCCGCTTACTACAAACTTGCCGACGCGTATTCCCGCATCCAAAAATTCGACGAAGCTGAAAAGCTGCTGCAGCGCTCCATCTGGCTGGATTCCACTTCCACCGGCCCGTACATCTTGATGGGAAAGGTTCTCGCTAAAAAAGGCGAAACGGAGCTCGCCGTGCGCACTCTGCAGCGTGCCTTGGCTATGGACCCCAACAATCCCATCCCGCATCATTTGCTCGGCCAAGCCTATCGCGATCTCGGAAGAGCGGAAGACGCGGAACGCGAGCTAAAAGTTGCTGCGCAACTCGAAGAACGCCAGAGCGCGAAGCCGTGACCGTCGTCGCCGCGCGCCAAAAGCCGCTCTGCCGACTCGCCCTCCTCTTTCTGTTGGCTTTATTCTCGCAGTTTTTTATGTCTGCTCAGGGCCTCTACGACGAGCCATGGCGCCCGCAATATCACTTCGCTCCCGCTACCAATTTCATGAACGACCCCAATGGCCTCGTCTACTTCAAAGGCGAATACCACTTGTTCTACCAGCACAATCCGCTGGGCGCTGAGTGGGGACACATGAGCTGGGGGCACGCGATCAGCGACGACATGCTGCACTGGCGCCATTTGCCGCTGGCCATTCCTGAAGAGCCTGGCCGCTACATGATTTACTCCGGCAGTGCCGTGGTCGATTGGAACAACTCCAGTGGGTTGTGCTCCAGGACGGATCCCCGCTATCCCTCCTGCCTGGTCGCCATCTACACCGCTGCCGGTTCCGACTTCCAGAGGCAAAATCTCGCCTTCAGCAACGATCGCGGCCGCACCTGGTCGAATTATTCCGGCAATCCCGTCGCGGACCTGCATCAGCCCGATTTTCGCGATCCAAAAGTGTTTTGGTACGAACGCCAGAAAAAATGGGTAATGGTGGCGGTTTTCGCCGATGAAAAGCAAGTCAAGATCCTCGATTCGACCGGCGTGAAAGACTGGACGCTGCGTAGCACCTTCGGCCCCCTTGGCGCGGGTAAAGGTCAGTGGGAGTGCCCCGACCTGTTTGAGCTGTCGCTCGACAACAACTCCCGCGCGAAGAAATGGGTCATGGTCGTCAACCGCAATCCAGGCGCTCCCGCCGGAGGCACCGGCGTCGAATATTTCGTCGGCGAGTTCGACGGCGCCAAATTCACGAACGAAACTCCTGCTGGCCAGGAGCTGTGGGCGGACTACGGCAAGGATTTCTACGCCACCAACAGTTTTTCGGATATTCCCGCAACCGACGGGCGAAGAATCTGGATCGGCTGGATCAGCAACTGGCAATACGCAAACACCGAACCTACAAAGCTCTGGCGCGGCGCGCAATCCCTGCCACGCGTATTGCGCCTTAAGACTTATCCGGACGGCATTCGCCTGGTTCAGGCTCCGGTCAAAGAGGTCGAGCGCCTTCGCACGAAGCAGCTACTTCACGGCGGCCGTTTCTCCATCCAGCAGGCCAACAACGAAATTCACGCGGCCAATGTTCAGGGTGACACCCTAGAAATCGAAGCAGAGATCGCTCCCCACGTTACCGACGAGATCGGCTTCCGCCTCCGCAAGGGTCCGAACGAGGAAACTCTAGTTGGAATTTCCGCAAGAACGCACGAACTCTTTATTGATCGCACGCGCTCCGGCCTTGTTTCCTTCTCCCCCGATTTTCCTGGACGACATCGCGCCAGTCTGCGCTGGACTTCCTCCGTGAAACTTCATATCTTCCTGGACCGTTCCAGCGTCGAAGTCTTCGCAAATGACGGCGAAACCGTGCTGACCGATCGCATCTATCCGTCGCCGGGCAGCGATGGGTTGGAACTATTTTCGAACGCAGGTGATTCCCAAATTCAGTCGCTAACCATCTGGAAGTTGGGCTCGATCTGGAAATAGAGAAGAGACCAGCGCGTGACTCCCGCAAAACATTTTACTGTCGTCGGCCTGGGCGAACTCCTCTGGGACATGTTGCCGGAGGGCAAGCAACTCGGCGGCGCTCCCGCAAATTTCGCCTACATGACGAATCTTTTGGGCGACGCGGGCGTCGTCGCAAGCCGCGTCGGCGATGACGATCTTGGCCGCGCCGCGACACAGCGCCTCAAGCACTTGCGTCTGCCCACATCGGCGGTCCAACTCGATCCGGTTCATCCGACGGGCGTAGTCAAAGTGGACGTCGACCCCTCAGGCCAGCCCACTTTTCAGATCGCGCAAAACGTAGCCTGGGATTTCTTCGAATGGACTCCGGCCTGGCGTTCCCTCGCCGAAAGCGCCAACGCCGTCTGCTTCGGTTCCCTCGCGCAGCGTTCCCCGCAATCCCACGAAACTATCCGCGCTTTCCTGAATGCCGTCCGCCGAGGCACCACGCGCGTTTTCGACGTAAATCTGCGCCAATCGTTTTACTCCGCGCAAGTGCTCGAGGAATCGTCGCAGCTCGCCGACATCATCAAGGTAAATCACGATGAGCTTCCCGTCGTCGCCAAAGTTTTAGGCCTTCCCTTCATCTACGACGAAATACGCGCCGCGCAGTGGCTCCGCGCCAAATACAATTCAAAGCTGGTCTGCATCACCCGGGGAGCCAAGGGCAGCCTTGTCGTCAGCGAAACCGAAAGCAGCGAGCACCCCGGCTATCGCGTTCACGTGGCCGACACCGTCGGCGCCGGCGACGCCTTCACCGCCGCGCTCGTGTACCACTTTCTTCGTCACGCTTCCGTTTCCACCCTCAACGAAGCCGCCAATCGTATGGGCGCATGGGTGGCCAGCCAAACCGGTGCCACTCCTGCCGCGGATGAGTTTCGTCTGGAAAAGGTTCGCTCTGCGGTTGGTGCTGAAGAGTTCTAGCGCCCTGAACCAGGCTGAGTAGTCTGTTCGTTGGCCAGGCGCGTCACGGAGGTTTCCGGAAGCTGGTGCAGCAGCGCCAGAAACACCCCATTCGTCCATCCGAATCCCACGATGTTCATGTGATAGCCGGCGGTGACCTGTGTTTCCGAGGAACGCGTTACGGCATTGTATTTCTCGCGAATCGTGCCATCGCGGCGGAAATTCTCCGCCACCGTGGAAAGAAATTCGTAGGAAACGCGATCGGCTTCCGCGGTGAAGCCATAGCGCCGGATTCCTTCATCGGCAACCAACTGGTCCGGGGCCCAGGCGTATGGGAAATCCCATTGCGCGCCGGTCTCATGCGGGCTCATCACCAGGCCGCCCGGCTTTTCAAACGTGGGCAGATGTTGCGTCACTGCGCGCGCCTGCTCTTGCGTGGCAATTCCTGCCCACAGCGGGAAAAACGCCGTCACATATTCGTAGTCCGAGCGCTTCCCGTTTTCAAAGTCGTAGTCGAAGTACAATCCTCGCTCGCTGTCCCACAGGTATTTCTGAATTCTCTGTTTGCGATCCTCCGCCCGCTTTCGCCATTCCCCTGCCTCCGCCGGGCGCCCTAGCATCCCGCTCATTTGCTCCAAATCTTTCTCCGTCTTGTAGAGCAGGCTGTTCAAGCACACTGGCGCGTAATGGTGCGTCCTTGCGCCGTGCGGTCCGAAGCGAAACGAGACGTCGTAGCCCGATTCCCGCATCGCGCGGTCGCCCTTGTAATAGTCCGCACTCAGCGTGGCCGCGCCCGCCGAATCGCACGCCGCCTGTGCCATCGTGTTAGCGGAATCGCACACCTGCAGCGCAAACAGCGGCCCTACATGCTCCTCATCCGGCTTTTGCGGAACAACGTAGTCGCGCCACGCGTCCTGCTTCTGCCCCAGAAAAAACGCTGCGACCTGGCGGTAATGTCCCGTTTCGTCCTTTACGCTCTCCGGTGCCGGCCCATTTCCAAAATCGTAGTAGCGTGACAGTTCGGTCGTCCCGGCCAAGTGCGGCGCGCGAGTCCACAGGCCGTAGTCTCGGGTCGCATAGCCATACGCGCGCTCCAGCCACCCGCGGTCTTCCCGACCCGCAGCCTTCTGCGCATCATAAACGGACAAAATCATGGACGTAAGAAACGGCGGCTGCGAGCGCGTCAGATAATATGTGCGATTCGCGTTCAGCACCGCGCCGTAATGCTCGATCTCAAAGAAAAAATTCTCCACCATTCCCCGCGCCAGTTCGATCCTCTTGTCTTCCACCAGTCCGCGAACGATAAAATAGCTGTCCCATCCATACATCTCGTTGAATCTTCCGCCCGGCACCACGTACTTGTTGTTCAGATACAACAAACCCGGCGGCTCTAGATTGCTGGTGTCCACCTCGCCGAGCTTGTGAATCACTTGCGGAAGGTGCTTCACCTGCACGTTGCACCGCTTCTGCATCTCCTGCACGTCCGCTGGCGCATCGAAATCCGCGGGAAGGTACAGCACCGAAGCCGCCGCCAATTTCGGATCGACAATCACCTTGCAATCGTTCAGCGAGCGCGTCAGCGTATCCCACCCAGCAGCTATGTAGCTTTGAATTTGCCGCAACCCCGCTTCTTTCGCTGCCGCCTCTTGAGCGAAGCTTGCGGGAGCCAAAATGGTGCAGAAAGCGAGCGCGGCAAGAGTGACTTGTCGACACCGAAAGAAGGCGCAATTGGTCCTCGACGCTGCCCTCGAACTTGGGTTTTCCATGGTGCCCAAGAGCATATTCTTTTGCCTCACTTAGGGCAATATCTCTTTTAACAAGAACACGATACGGGGCTTTTGCCTTGAACTTCGGGGGCGATTTTCTGTGACTCGGAAGGCTCTTGCTCAAGCGTCAGGGCCGTCAATCGGGATAGCCGTTCCTGTGATATGTGCGGCGCGCTCATCCGCGAGCCACAGAACCAAATCGGCGACATCCGCGGGCTTCAGCCATTTCGAAAAATTCGCTCCAGGCATGGCCTTGCGGTTTGCCGGCGTGTCCATCGTGCCGGGAAGGACCACGTTCGCGGTGAGTCCCTTGTCCTTGTTCTCCAGCGCCACGGTGCGCACCAGACTCACCAGCGCGGACTTGAATGTGACGTAAGCCCCGAGGCCCGCGTGAGGCTCAACCGCAGCGAGGCTGCCGATGGCCACGATGCGGCCCGCGCCGGATTTCCGCAGGTGCGGAATCGCCGCGCGCAGCAAGTAAAACGCGGAAGTAAGATTGAGGTCGCGCATCTGATCCCAAGTGGCGTCATCGATTTCCGCCACGGACATGCCGCCCGCAAAGCCGCCTAACACGTGCACCAGCACGTCGAGCCTGCCATAGCGGTCAACGATGGATCCAATCGCGCCATGAACTGCGGCTGCCTTCGTGAAGTCCGCCGGCAGCGCTACGAAATTTGCAACCGGGAAATCTCTTGCCGCGATGCCGCGCGACGTCCCGACAACCGTCGCCCCGGTCGCCAGGAAACGCTGTGTCACAAACGAGCCAAGGCCCCCTTTTGCTCCCGTGATGAGTACTACTCTTCTGTCGCTCATAGCCTGCCAATCCGTACGCCACTTGTAGTTGCGTTATCCGAGAATCAAATATCCGCTCTCGAGAACTGATTTCAACAGCATTTATTCCCACGGCTTCCGCCACCCGGCGGCGCCGCTGCGTTTTGCGCGAATCCGGGATCCAGCGCCAGTATTGCACTAACTCTTTCGATTCGCTAAGTTTGTACTGTCAGCGCCCGGGTGGCGGAATGGCAGACGCTGAGGACTTAAAATCCTCCGGGGATTTTTCCTCATGTGGGTTCGACTCCCACCCCGGGCACAACTCTGTTTAACTCATAAGGCACCCACCCATTTTTCCCCAGTCCTCGTACCGCGACATGCGGCACAATTGGCGTGTGTGATCCTGTAAGGCGGAGCCTCGGATCCCTCTCGATTCACCGCTTTGGTATTTGTTCTGACGCTGTGATCTTCTCGGAGTAGCTCCCCCTTCCCCGAAAAGAAACGACTGCAAGTGGCTGTTCTCATGACCGCGGTGGGGCTTGCTTTTTCGTTCGTCCACCTGTGGAAACCACACTTGGGGGAGGTCCAGGAATGATCGTTCGTTTGGAATCCATCCATAATGCGCACCGCTCGGCGTTAGCAAGGCCCAAGCGGGAAATCATCGAGGCTCGCAATCGTGGCCATCTTGGTTTGGCAGTCGCTCTACTAACGGCGATTCCTGCTTGTTCCCAGGACAAACCAAGGGACCTCGCGGAAAAAAGCATCGAAGACCTGATGAACATGGAAGTGACTTCGGTCTCGAAGAAGGAACAGAAGCTCTCCAGCGTGGCCGCCGCGATTTTCGTCATTACCGAGGAAGACATTCGCCGTTCCGGTGCCACAAACATTCCCGATCTCTTGCGTATGGTTCCCGGATTGGATGTAGCGCAAATCAACGCAAATACGTGGGCCATATCGGCACGCGGTTTTAATTTGCAGTTCGCCAACAAATTGCTCGTGCTAATCGATGGTCGGACTGTTTATTCACCGCTTTTCGGGGGAGTGTATTGGGACACACAGGACGTGCCGCCAGAGGACATTGAGCGGATCGAAGTGGTGCGCGGGTCGGGCGGAACTGTATGGGGCGCCAACGCGGTGAATGGTGTCATTAACATCATTACAAAAAAAGCAGCAGACACGCAGGGCGGCTTGCTAACCGGCGGCGGGGGCACGCAGGCACAAGGATTTGGCACGTTACAGTACGGCGGGAAAATCAAGGAGGACACCAACTATCAAATCTTCACAAAGTACCTCAACGAAGGCCATTCTCCCGATTTGAACGGGCAGAATGCGGATGACGGTTGGCATTTGTTGCATGGCGGTTTTCGAGTGGATACGAGTCTGTCCAAAAAAATTCCCTGATAACTCAAGGAGACATCTACACCGGGGAGGAAGGCGCGACGATTGTGCATTCGTCCTTCAACCCTCCGAGCAACGTAGACGTACAGAGGCTCGCTGCATTGTCGGGAGGAAACGTACTGACCCGATGGGAATATATTTTTTCTGTCCGCAACGACACAACCGTGCAGTTCTATTTCGATAGGTACGCGCGAAACGGTCCGTTTGCAGAAGAACACCGCGACACTTTCGATTTTGATTTCCAGAACCACATCGTTCTGGGCGTCCGCCAGGACCTTATTTGGGGCGCGGGGTGTCGCCATACGGCGGATCGCACAGTTGGTACGATCGACGGGGCGTTTGTTCCCGCCAGCTTTGCCGGCCAACTATTCAACGTGTTCGTCCAAGATCAAGTCACTCTGAAGCCTGATCGCGTGGCCTTGTATCTTGAGTCCAAATTCGAGAACAACTATTTTGGCGGCCTCGATCTTGAACCGAGCGCCCGGTTAGCTTGGACTCCAAGCAATCGCCGAACGTTGTGGGTCGCCATTTCGCGCGCCAGCCGCACCCCTACGCGACGAGATATAGGCCTCGATGCGACGCTCGCCGCACTGCCGGGACCTGCGGAGGCAGAACTATTTGGCAATCCGAGCATGAAGTCGGAGCACGTCATCGCGTACGAACTGGGTTATCGGGCGCAGCCAACGGACAGGCTTTCCCTCGACCTCACGATATTTTTCAACAATTACCACGGCCTGGAAAGCGCAGAGCATCTTCCGCCGTTCTTCGAGCCGACTTCCATCCCGCCCCGCCTGATTATCCCAATAACGCTGGGCAAC
>Ga0307477_10001451_pt1 | contig 19966 bp, 19 predicted proteins | sample atmos_gasesECM2C_FD_203316 | JGI IMG/M metagenome (GOLD analysis project Ga0307477, IMG submission 203316) | Hardwood forest soil microbial communities from Morgan-Monroe State Forest, Indiana, United States - atmos_gasesECM2C_515 | ecosystem: Environmental > Terrestrial > Soil > Temperate...
CAGATCAGTGACCCCGGCGGCAATCCAAATTTGCGTGTTGCCTGGCGGCGCGATCATCGCTGCAGACACTCCAACAACACACGCAACAACACTGGATTGGCGTCGCTTTCGACCCGCACTTGCGCATGCTGCAGTTGGATGTGAATCGTGCCCGCCGAGGAGGCGAGCAAGCCACCAGGTTCAGTCCATGAAGCTGGCGGCACAGTGCAACTCTCTTCAGCGACTCGCACCGGCAAAAGTTTGGCCTCGCTCCGCCGTCTCAGTCGCCCCGCCCGATACAGCCTGCACCAGTTGAAGACCAGATTGGCGTTGACTCCGTGCGCCCGTGCGACCCGTGCCACCGATGCCCCCTCGGCCAATGCCTCTCCCACAATCCGCTGCTTCTCTTCCAGCGTTCGATACTGTCGCTTAGTTGTAACGGGTTGCGTGTAAGTGTCCATCATCGCTCCACGTGGACACTATCCTTGATGTCCACATCGCGAGCTTGACTTGCAATTACACGCTTGTCCAGACGGCCAAAGGCGTACGCTTACCCAAGAATAATCGGTCGTTCGATTGGTTCGTAATCGGCGAGGAGGAAAACCGTGAGAAAAGCCCGGCGGAGGGCGCGCCTCCGCAGAATGCTATTGTACGAAATTAAAATGTGTCTGCAAACTATTGATAATACACGAGATATTGGTGGAGGCGGCGGGAGTCGAACTAATCACTATATTGATAACACGTAACTTATTGATTCTAGGAACTGCCACAACGGCTAAAAAGGCCCCATTGCCCGATCCATTGTACGTTTATTGTACGAAATACGTTTCGCTCTTGAGACCCGCTGACCCAGATCGCGACACAGTATCCCATGGATTCGCAACGATGGAACGAGAAAAAACACTCAGCTTCCTAAATTGTCAATCATGAATCTCTTAGAACAGCGCACCCTGGGTTTGGGCAGGTTTCACAGGTGTCGTGCATTCTGCGTCGTCATTGGCGACATGGTTGACCCTCGTGCTGACGGGATAGCATCGCATGGTCCGAGCGTCGCACGGCTTCAACATTTCTGACACCGCTTCGACATTCGTCATGCCCGGATCGAGCCACAGATCGTAACCGTCCGCGCCAAGAATGACGGGCATCCGGTCGTGAACGGATGAGGTCACGGCATTCGGGGTCGTGGTCAGAATCGAACAGGACTTGATCCACTGCCCCCTTGCGTCTTTCCAGCGATCCCACAGTCCTGCGAACGCGAACAACTCACCATCATTGACTTCAAAGCAGTATGGCTGTTTCGCTTTGCCCGCGCGCAACCACTCGTAAAACCCGTCCGCTGGAATCAGGCATCTCCGCAAATTGAATGCTTCGCGGAACGCAGGCTTGGTCGCCGCCGTTTCTGACCGGGCGTTGATCATCATGGCCGCTCCAGACATGTCCTTCGACCATGACGGTATCAGTCCCCAACGCATCAAGGACAATTCCCGGCGAGGTTCCTTCGGATTCTGGCGGATGACGGGTACGGGCTGGGTGGGAGCAATGTTATAGCGAGGCGTCCAGTCCGGCTCGTCGGAGATGGTGTCGAAGTGTTCCTCGACGATCTGCTTTCTACGCGACAATCGATAGCGCCCGCACACTAGGAAATTATAGATCGACCCCGTGCCCGATGCGATTCAATTGGCTGGGAATAGGGCGACGACCATCACTCGGATTTTCCGACCCTATTCCTGCCAGGAATAGCTGTCCGCCGAACATTCATTGGACAGGCTCGTTGAGTGAGGTTAGCTTTGCGCCAAAAGCAGGCCACTTTGAGCGGCTGCTGGAGGTGCGTATGCCACGTTGGTTCCAAGTCCATCTGATCCCCCGAATCGAGACCATTCTTCGGTCCCAACGGGAGCGTCTAGCCGCGGCTCTTCTCGCTTTTCTTCTTCTGATGCCAATGGCCGCGCTGGCGCAGGGCTCACCGTTCGACACCGGCTTTAACGCCATCCAAGGTCTTTTCACCGGCACGATCGCCAAGGTTGCAAGTCTGGTTGCTATCGTGATCGGAGGCTACGGCTTTGCACACGGCGAACCCGGCGCGAAAAAGGCGCTTGCCGGCGTTGCCGCAGGAACGGGCATTGCCGTTATGGCAGTGAATGTCTTGAGTTGGCTCTGGGGCGTATAGCGCCCTTCCAGCGACCTTCAATCCGCAATGCTTGAGAGTGGTGTATGACCGACAAACTGCAGCAGAGTCGCCGCACAAATCGAGTTTTCAAAAGCCTGCATAAGCCCCTCACCTATCTGGGCGTTGAGCGGACGCTCTTCTACTTCGTCTGTGTGAGCGCCGTGGGGGCCTTCAATTTGTTCAACTCCATTCTCGCGGGTATCGCCGTCTTCATTGGCGGCTTTGCCTTCGGCCATTGGGTAACGAACAGCGATCCGGCATTCCTCCGCATCCTGGCAAAGTCCGAACGCTACAAGCTGCGCTATGACGCCTCCAAGCAGCAAGTTCCCCGCGTGGAGGTAGTGTGATGCTGCGTCTCGACAAGGTCATCAAGCCGTGGAAAGAGAGCGCGGCCCTCAACGACCACATCAACCTCTACGGCTTCTGGAACGAGACGGCCTTCCTTACCAAAAGTGGCGATCTAGGCATGGTTCTGAGCGTTCCCGGCGTGGACTACGAAAGTCTGGACCGCTCCCAACAGGAGTACGCGGTGAAGCGGTTGGAGGCGGCGCTGAAAGCCTTTGGCCCAGGCTTCCATGTTTACCAATACCTCTTCAAATCCAACCGCCCCGACATACCGTTCGCAACATATGATGACCCCATTGTCGAAGCGGCTATTGACCAGCGACGGAAGTTCTTTGAAGCGAAGCGAGACCATCTTTATCAAGTTGAAATCTTCTACTGCATCCTTCTCGAAGGCGCCCGGTCAAAGACTGGCGTCGGCACGGCGCTAGCTCGCCTGTTACGCGATCCAGAGGGCGCGATTGCCGAACTCAAATCGCAGTTCACTAACGACAGCATGAAGAAGTTGTTGCGGACGCATATCGAGCGTGATCTTCAACGGCTCGACCAGAACGTGCAGGCATTTGTTCGGCAGTTCGCAGATTTCATGCAAATCGAGGTGTTGAATCGGCAGGGGCAATTCACGTTTTTCCGCCGCTTGCTGAACTATGACGACTGGCGTGTTGCCGGGAAGCCGCAGTCCACGCAGTTTCTCGACTATCAAGTGGTTAACTCCGACATCGAAGCCGAACGCGATCATCTGCGGGTCGGCGATCACATCGTCCGTGTGCTGACGATGAAAGAGGCCATCACAGAGACGCGACCCCTGGTGCTGGACGCGCTGCTGAAGATTCCCGCCAACTTTTATGTCGTCACGGAGTGGACGCCGCTCCCCGCGGACAAGGCCCGCAAAGAAGTGAACAAGCGCCGCCGCCACTTCAATATGTCAAAGACGGGATTCGTCTCGCAGATGGGCAACGACACCACCAAGACGAACCCGCGCGACGTGCTGGTGGACGAGTCCAAGCAGGCTGACATCGAAAATCTTGGCGATTGCTTGCGCGCTCTCGGTGACGGTCAATCGCTGGGAGATTTCTCGCTCACGGTTGTGGTGTATGGCCGGTCACGAACGGAACTCGATCAGCTTGTGGCCGAGTTTACTGGCGTCTTCACCAACGCGGACGGCAATCTGTTTGCGGAAACCTACAACCAGCTGAACGCTTACTTCGCCACCGTGCCAGGCAATTATGCGCTCAACCTCCGCCAGTTGTATCTGCTGAACACAAACTACGCCGATCTGTCTTTTCTGTTTACGATCCTTCCCGGCGAGAAGACGAACGCGCATCTCGGCACGGAGTGCCTGGCAGTCGTCGAAACCGACAACAGCACGCCCTACTTTCTCAACCTACACACCCGCGACGTTGCCCATACCCTGATTCTCGGTATGACGGGGAGTGGGAAGTCCTATCTTTGCGTTTTTCTGCTGCAGAACGCGCAGAAGTACAAGCCGCTGACTTTCATCTTTGATATCGGCGGCAGCTTCCAGTCGCTTACGACGATATTCAAGGGCTCGTATCTCAATGTGGGTCAGGAAGCGCGGGATTTCACCATCAACCCCTTCTCGCTGCCTCAGACCAAAGAGAACCTGCAGTTTCTCTTCAGCTTCTTCCGAGTACTCATTGAGGGCAACGAACAGCGTTACCGTCTGGACTTCAAAGAAGAACGCCGACTGTGGGACGCGATCGAGCGGATTTACGTACTGGAGCCGAACCAGCGCACGATTTCGAATTTTGGGAACATCATTGGCGAGTTGAAAGAACGCCTCCACCGCTGGACCCGCGGTGGACAGTACGGCTTCCTCTTCGACAACGCCGAGGACACGCTTTCGTTCAAATGCTTTCAGACGTTCAATTTCCACGGTTGGAACGACGCGCCCGAGGTTTTGGAACCACTGCTATTTTATGTTTTGCATCGAGCATCGAATGAGATCACTGACCCGAAGAACCTCGGCACCTCCAAGTTCTTCCTGCTCGATGAGGCGTGGCTCTTCATCAAGAACGAGACTATTCGCAATTATGTGGTGCAGGCGCAGAAGACCTGGCGCAAGCACCTGGCTGCGATGATCCTCGCCACGCAGTCCATCAAAGAACTTGAGGAATCGGGGATGCTGGCGATAGTGGCGGAGAGTTGCCCGACAAAGATCTTCCTCGCCAACCCGGACATGAACCGAGAAGTTTATCGCGAGGCGTTTCATCTGAACGACACGGAACTGGACCTTATCGACGGCCTTGTTCCACCGGGCCAAATGCTGATTCGCAAGGCGCAGACCTCGAAAAAAGTGCATTTGAACGTCGATTCGGTCACGCACTGGATGGCGACCAACAACGCCCGCGACAACCTCAAGAAGCAGGAATATTTCGACCGCTTCGATATTGCGGATGGGCTCCGCCATTTGGCGGAAGATCATCCTTTCCAGTCGCGCGCGCTGGCCGTATCAACTTCGAACAACAACCGCTAAGGAGAGCTCTATGCGGCATCTGAAATTCGTCGTCAATTGCGCTTTGGTTTTTTCTTCCATCGGTGCTTTCGCCCAAGACTCCGCGCGCACGGTGCAGTATCACTCGCAGGACATCGTTCCCATCCGCGCCAAGGTGAAATATACAACCCTGATCGAACTACCCACCACCGAGAAGATCATGGAAGCCGCCACGGGTGACAAGGAATTCTGGATCGTGGACGTGGTTGGCAACTTTTGCTTCGTGCATCCGGCGAAGCAAGGCATCAGCTCCAACTTGAATCTCATTACGGACAAGGGGAACATCTACAGTTTCACCCTCCAGGACATTTCTGCCACATCGACCACCCCTGATTTGAAAGTGATCGTCGAACCCGCCGATCGCTCTGCCATTATTGCCGCCAGCGGCCCTCCGCAGTTCGTACCTGCCGCCCAACTCGAACAATCGAGGCAGCAGCTTGCCGCTCTGCAATCGCATGTCGAGCAGGCGGTGGATGAGTACAAAAGCGCCTATCCGACGCGGCTCAAGTTCGACTATGCCTACAAGGCAAACGAAGCTCCTTTCAACATTCAGTCGATCTACCACGACGACAGGTTCACCTACATCAAGACGAATGCGCCTGAGAAGTTCAGTGTCTATGAGATGAAAGACGGCAAACCCAACCTCGTCACCTACGACCTCCGGGAAGGGACGTACATCATCCCGAAGATCATGGACAGCGGATACGTGGAGCTGGGCAAGAAGCGGATGGAATTCACGCGCAAGGGATCATCGTCATGACCGAGAACGTCTTCACTCCCCGCACAGAGCCGCAAGCCGAGCCAACATTGCGCCGCAACCTGGAACTGCCAAAGGGTGTCTTACAGAAGAACCTGAAGACCTTCGTTTATCTGGGGGCGGCATCGCTGGTGATTGTGGCAGCGCTCTTCAGCTCGTCCGGAAAGAAGACGCCTGCACAGCAGGCCGCCGCCAAAGGACAGCCACCGCAACCCACCTTGCAGGACAACACTGATAATAACGTGCAAGAGTTAAAGAACCAACTTCAGGCCGAACGTCAGAAAGAGCAACAGGCAGCAGTAGCCGCCGCTGCACTGGGAGACCCGGCGCTTGCGTCTGCGACGCCCGCGCAGCAGGCCGCCGCTGCGGCCTACGGCCCGACCGGCATTTCCGTGCCCTGTATTCCCGGCCGGCCCTGCCCGCAAGCGCAGCAGGGCAACATGCAGATGCAACTGACGCCCCTACAACAGCAGGCGCAGCTAATCGCCGCAAAAGAACGAGAACGGCTTGACAACTCCCGTTTCGCTTCCAACCTTGTCTACTCCCGGTCCGCCGAACAGCCACAACAACAGCAGCAACAGCCGCAAGGCCAGATGATGCCCGCTCAGTATGGCCCTGCCGAACGGCAGTCAAACAGTAGTCTCGTCGCCCCGGAATCCGAAGGAAAACGAGAGGACACCGCCGGAGGCTATAAACGCCCACTGGAGGCCAATGTCGATTCAGCCGTCGGGCAACCCTATCTCGTCTACGAGGGATCGGTTCTCGACACTGTTCTCATGAATCGCCTGGACGGGGACGCCGTGGGACCCGTCAAAGTCCTCGTCTCAAATCCGTTGTATTCCCACGATCATCAACACGTCATCATTCCCGAGGGAACGGTTGTTTTGGGTGAGGCAAAGAAGATTGGAGCAGCGGGCTTCGGCCAACAGCGGCGAATGGCCGTGGTTTTTCACCGCCTGATTATGCCGGACGGTTACTCCGTCGATCTCGACCAGTTCCAGGGCCTCGATCAGATCGGAGAGGAAGGGCTGAAAGACAAGGTCAACAACCACTACCTCCAGATCTTCGGCACCTCGATCGCTTTGGGTGTGATTGCTGGAGCAAGCCAGATCACGCAGGGTGGCGGCACCATCACCACGAGCGGTTCCCAGGCATTCACCAACGGCGCGGCGGGCAGTGTTTCCCAGTCTGCAACCACGATCCTTGATCGCTTCATACAGATACCGCCAACCATCACGATCCGGGAGGGTCACCGCGTGAAAGTGTATTTCACGCAGGACTTGCTTCTTCCTGCGTATTCGAATCACACTATTCCGCAAACGTTCTAAGGAGGCTTTCCATGCGAATCGTTGCCCTCTCCCTCTTACTCCTGTTGACTCTCACCCTTGCCGGCTGCCAGAGCAAAGCGGCAAAGGTAAAGAAGCTGGTGGACCAATACAACACCGAATACCCGCCCTATGCGAAGGCCTGCCTGGACGAAGACATGACCTCCGGAGCTTCAAGAATGCTAACAGGAGAGAAACTGACCCCTGAGCAGATAGCGGCTCTCGAAGCCAAGAAGAAAGAACGAGACGCACGGTGCAAGCCAGAGGCCGACCGTCTTGCACAGCTCCAGAAAGAGATCCTCGCTGCACAGCAGTAAAGCCGTACCGCTGTAAAGCATCACGAAACCAACGGCGACGAAGGGATGAGACAAATGAAGAAACTAACCCTTACCGTGCTCGCCGTTGGGTTTGCAGCGGCGTTGCAACCGTTCGCGAATGCTCAATTCGGTTCTGGCGTCGTCTTCGATCCTACGCAGGCGGGTCACGCCGTCACGCAGATCAAGAACGAAGAGGCATCCATCGCCAACGAAGTTCACCAGATTGAGCAGGGTCAACAAATCTTCACTAACACCGTGAAGATCGCAACGACGGCGCTGCAAGCGTACAACGTCGCAAAGCAGCAATACCAACTCACGCATCAGATGATCCTTGCGCCAAGGATGCTCTATGCGCGGTTTCTGTCTCCGACTTCTGACTTGCTACTGCTGCAGCAAATCTCGAACACCTATGGCAATTCAATGGGTTGGCTCAATTCGGCGAACACGGGAAAGGGAGCCGCGGCCGCGTACCAGCAGGTGAGCGTCCCGAACACCGCCCACGTTGTTCCCGGCTACGGCACCGCGAGTATGGCCGGGCAGCTGCAGATTGCCGCGCAGGGCGCCACTGTTGACATCAGCGACTCAGTGATGACCAACAACCTGCAAGCACTTGGGACCATCCGCGCCAACCAGACCGCAAGGCAAACGGACATTGCAAGTCTGGAGGCTGCAACCCAAACCCAGGACCCGTCGCAGCAAACCATCATGGCTGAACTGCAGCGCATTAACCAAGCCCTGCTGTTGCAACTGCGCACCTTGCAGGACGCAAACCAAATCAACGCCAATCTTGCCCTGCAGGAAATCGTTGCCCAAAAGCAGCAACAGGACGCGATGAAAGCGGCATTTCGTGACTCGGCAGGATACGAAAACTATTACAACGCCAACATAACAACAACCAGCGGCGGCGCGGCTAATCTCCTCACGCAAGCGTACTGACCAGACGCAAGCAGAAAGAAGACAGGAGGCAGAGAACATGGGTATAGGTTTCTTCAACTTTATCGCTCAGGCGTGCCAGTCGCTTGCAGCCACGGCGGCACCCTCCATTACCGCGATGGGCGTTCATATCGTGATAGCGTTAGCCACCATCGTGTTGGTTTGGTTTGGCGTGCAGGAAGCACTCGCATCGGCGCACGGCGGCGCCGGGTTCAGCATGGGGAGGTTCCTCAACCTCTTCATGCTGCTCACCTTCGCCTACTCGATGGTGAACTATTACGACACCTCCATCCCCGGACTTGGCTTCTCCATCAAGGGCTTTATCGACGGCGGCACAACAAGCCTCGTGAACCTGATTGGTGCCGATGGCTCCACCTCGATGCTGAACGAGATCCACACGGCATCCGCCAAGACAGGACCGTCCATCCTGAGCAGCATGATGAATCCCTACTACGCCATCGTGTACTTTGCGGTCCAATTTCTCTTAGCCCTGCTGGCCGCTATCGTCTCCGCAATTCTGGCCTACGGCGCAATAGCGGCAACGATCATCGGATTACTCGGCCCGATTTTCATTCCATTTCTCGTCGTCGACAAACTCGATTGGCTGTTCTGGGGTTGGCTCAAGGCGTATCTCGGATTCAGCTTTTACAAAGTCGTCGCCGCAGCCACGATGAATGTTCTGTCCCATGTACTAACGAACTATTACATCCAACTTGGCCAGAGCGTGTCGGACCCTTCCTTGATGGTTCAGACCTTGCCGCTTCTCGTCATTCTCGTGCTGGTCAACATCTACATCCTCTTCAAGATTCCGACCATGACTCACAGCCTATTCACTGGCAGTACTGGCGGGCACGGTGGGGGCCTGGGGATGGCGATGATGGCGATACGGGCCGCGATGTAATCGGGCAACAGAAACGAGGTCACAGATGAGCACAGAAACGACGAATATGGAAACCAAAGAAACCCCAGAGATCACCCGAGCCGCAGAGCGTTACCTGGAGCAATACGGCGACCCGTTGGTGATGAATACCTACTTGAAAGTGACGATTCTCGTGCTCGCCGGTGTATGTGTCAGCCTGGCTGCTCTCACCTATAAGAGCCAGACTGCCCTTGCCAACATGCACCCATTGATTGTGCGCATCAACGACGTAGGCCACGCGGAAGCAATCGACTATCGGAACTTTCAGTATCGCCCGCAGGAAGCGGAGAACAAGTATTACCTCAGCCGCTGGGCCGAACTATATTTCAGCCGCAATCGTTTCACTATCGAACGTGATCAAACGCAGTCACTCTACTTCCTCAATAGCGACGTGCAACGTGCCGTAATCGACCAGGAACGCAAGGACAATAGCATTCAGAATTACGTCAAAGACAGCAGCTTGCCGTATGTCGATGTGGAGATCAAGAACGTCATCCTCGACGACCTGCGACAGTCGCCGTATTCGGCGCGCATCGAGTTCGAGAAGGTATACACGAACCCCGCGGATCATACGGAACTCAAGCGGGAGCGATGGACAGCCAGCGTCACCTATGTCTTTCGGGAGAATGTGAAGAACAATGAGCTTGCCGTGAACCCCCTCGGTCTGACCATCGTGCGCTTCCGGGCCGACCAGGCATTCGGCTAGGGATTCAGCGACCTGCCCAGAGGCTTATTCATGTCCTTTCATGCTGCTAATCCGGCTGGCTTTTCCAACCTGTCTCTGTACCTCGCGGAGCACGCGAACCAGAGCTTTTCGACACGCAACGACGGTGGCGATTTGCACCCTTCTTACGGCGGACATGCCGGCTCGAATCGAGCTGCGATTGCGGTGAACTTCCGCAGCCAGTGTGCAGATGACAACTTTGCTCTGGAGCGTGTCTGCTGTTATGTATCCCGTCTTTTGCTCGGTCACAGCTTCGGGGCCTTTCCGGCGCCCGGCGGCACTCGGTCTTCTGCTTCGCATTCTGCGCCCCTTCGGGGTCTCGGTTCCTCCCTAAACAAGTTTGCAGACCACGGCAAAGAACGCCGCGCAAACTTCTTTCGGGCCCCTCCCAGAAAGCAGACCTTCGGCACTTGGGAGCCGGGCCCACTCGCTAAGCTCCGCCCAGTGTGACCCGAGCAACAACGGGCGAATTCAACAAACGGAGACACTCTCATGTACCAGAACAAAGTAACCCTCATCGGCTTTCTCGGCAGCAACCCAGAAGTTCGCACCGCCAACAACCGCAGCTTCGCGACACTCTCGCTGGCAACCAAGTCCTCCTACAAGAAGGACGACAAGTACATCTCGCACACCGAATGGCACCGTTGCGTTGTCTTCGGCAAGCTCTCAGAGTTCGCCAAGACGCTCACCAAGGGCGCACATATTCAGGTGGAAGGCGAACTGCGCAGCCGGGAGTACGCCAGCAAGAAGACGGACTCGAAGCAGCGCGTCTGGGAAATTCGGGTCGCTTCGATCCTAAAGCTGGACCGCGCTGAAAAGGCCGCCCCGGAAGATCAGGAGCGCGATGAAACGCCCCAGGAGGAAACGGCCGCATAGGCCCTTGCTCTTCACTCTCGGAAGCCCGGCTACCCGCTGGGCTTCCATCGCTGTGAGGTTCTCGCTATGAGCTTCGAATTGATCCTTCCATTCCTTCGGCCGATTGAGCCACTGCTGCTCGACGAAGACGTTAGCGAAATCATGGGCAATCCGGATTCGTCTTGGTCTTGCGAGCGCGATGGAAGATTGTGCCAGGAACCGACCATTTCCTTCGATGCCGGCAGACTGCGCACCGGCCTCGAAGTCATCGCCAATCATCTCGGCAAAAGGCTGGACGAAGACAATCCTAGACTACAGGCACAGCTTCCGGACGGAAGCCGCATTGCGGCGTGGATTCCCCCGCTTGTGAGTCCGGCCCCGGCGATTGCGATACGGAAATTCAACAGCCGCAATTACACGGTCGATGATCTGATTGCTCGCGGCACCCTGACGCAGGCGATTGCGGACCTCTTGGCAGAGCAAATTCGTAGCGGCAAAACGCTGCTCATCAGCGGTGGAACCGGGACCGGAAAGACGACGCTCTTGCGAATACTCGCCAACTCAATTCCGGAGAATGAACGCATCCTCGTTATCGAAGATACTCCCGAGCTTCAGATCCGGAAGCCGAACATAGTTGCAGTCGGATCCCAGACCAGTACTTACAAGACCAACGTGTCTTTCGACGAGTTATTGAAGGACACGCTTCGCTTCAGACCAGACCGGATCATTCTCGGCGAAGTGCGCGGAATCGAGGCGCGAACGTTGCTCGATTCCTTCAACACTGGCCATTCGGGATCGCTCGCGACAATTCATGCCAACTCGGCAGCCAAAGCCCTCACACGCTTCGCCAATCTGGTCATGCGTAGCCACGCGCAGACCACCTTCTCTGATACCGAAGCGGAGATCGGAGAAGCCGTCGATTTCGTCGTCCATGTCGAGCGGCAAGAGGGCCGCCGCATTGTCCGCCAAGTCCTGGCCCTTCGTGGATACGACCGCGACGCGAAGCGCTTCCTAATCGAGCCGGTATTCGAGGCGCAACATGCTTCAGCCTAGAACACAAACCGCAACGAGTATTACCGCCGACTTCCTCAAAAGTTGCGGGCAGAAAGACTACTACATGATTTCACTACCTATAAAGGAGAACCAATATGCCACTACTTGAGATCAACCAGAGCCGTCACATCTGTGCTTCCATTCGGCTGGATGAGACGACCGCCACCCAGGTCGATCAGTACGCCGCCTTCATCCACGCATCCGCCGACGATGTTGTTGACAAAGCGCTCAATTATGTCTTCTCGAAAGACCGTGACTTCCAGGACTTCCTGAAGACGGCACACGCCAAGCAGGTTGCCCCCGCTTTGCGTGTGCGAAAAGTCCCGAGCAATGGCGCGACGGAGCAGCCGACAAAGAAGCTTGCAGCCGGGGTCGAGTCCACGGCTTCTGTGCGCGCAGTGAAGGCATGATCGTCCATTCAATTTCGTGGTGGTGCGTAAACGGTGCTTCGCACCGGAAGAATTTTGACACTCCACCCCTGATAGGGTCGTGCAGGTATACAACGGTAAACGTGCACGTAACGGAACACTTATGAAATGCGGGTATACGTCGGTATACCGCACTGCAGGCTCTCCAGATGCCCTTACTTGCCCAACATAACGACTCGCAAAGAACACAGAGGAAGACTGTTTTCCGGAATGCAACGGTATGCCTCAAATTGACCCAGCAGGAGGTTCAGCTCCTCGATCAGGTCGCGACTGCAAAAGGCGTGGCACGCAGCGAATGGATGCGGGATGTAATCCTCCGGGAACTGCGCGGAGACTCGGCCAACGATCCATTTCTCGCGGAAATTCTTGGGGTTCGCTTGCTCCTGGTAAACGTGCTGCGGCCACTGGCCGCAGGCCAGAGACTCCCGCCGGAGGCGTTCGACAAACTGCTCGACGAAATCAGCGAGGCCAAGCACGCCCTCGCCGGAAAGCTGGCCGCTTCCGCCGGAAGGAAATAGCGATGGCAACGACAAAGTGGGGACGCAAGGAATCCATCATCTGGCCGCCGCACAGCCCGATTTATACCTACGGGGCGGTATTCATGGCGCTCGTTCTTACCGGACTTTTTCTTTACTGTCGGTTCACCTTCGGCAACAGCCCCCTGCAGCGGTTCTATACGCCCACCTATATCCGATCGAGCGCTGCAGGAGCAATCGGAACGAGCCGCCGAGACCACTACCGGATACTTATGGTGCGCGCTCACGGAATTCAACCGCGCCTGGCGACGCACACCGACGTGACGGACGGCACGACGCCGCAACCGGGCGGCAAGCCCATCCCGCTCGCGCTCTCGCAGTCCGCCTTGCAGCGCGGCTACACGGTCCTTTACCTCGGACCGGAGCAGAACTATATCGACGCGTCCTTGAGTGCCTATCTCAGGAGTGCGGTTTACGGTGGAGATGGCCTTTTCGATCTCTATAAGCTCCCGCTGCTTCTCGGTCTGCTATCACTGGTCATCCAGGTCCCGTTTTCCATCGCCAAGGACGTTCGACGACGCAAGGCGCTGAGATACGGACGACGACTGAAAGGCCCCGAGATGATGACTCCGAGGGAGTTCAACGAAAGGGTCGCAGGGGATGGCATAGGCATTAAGACGAACGAAATGAAGACCATGATCCGCATACCGCAGCGGGCGGAGGCCCAGCACATGCAGATCATCGGAGATACCGGTGCGGGCAAGACTATGATCATGCTCCAAATTCTTCGGCAGATAAAACATCGTGGCGATTCCGCCATCGTCTACGACCCCGCACGGGAGTTCGTCAAACGCTTTTACGACCCGAAAAACGGCGACGTTATCCTGAATCCGCTCGATAAGCGCTGTCCCTACTGGGGACCGTCTGAAGAACTCCGCCGGCGCTCCGAGGCGAAGGCTCTGGCGGTGTCCCTCTTCCAGCCGCCGCAGGACAAGAAAGGCGAGTTTTTCATCGAGTCGCCGCAGAAGATCTTCGCATTCCTGATGGCCTATGGCCCCACGCCAGAGGAGTTGGTGAAGTGGATGTCGGACCCGCAGGAGATCGACCGAAGGCTGAAAGGAACAGAGCATGCTCACCTAATCGACCCGAGGGCGCACCAACAGCGTGCTGGAGTTCTTGGCTCGCTCGGACTCGTCGCCGACAGCCTCCGCCTCTTGCCGAACAAGGGCCATGGGAATGGCGAGTGGTCGGCAACAGAGTGGGCCGAAACGCGGCAGGGCTGGATCTTCATTACTTCACTCCCAGCGGAACGTGAGGCACTTCGACCGCTTCAAAGTCTATGGATCGACTTGCTCGTCTTGCGTCTGCTAAACGAACCGAAGGAGGGCCAGAAGCGGGCATGGTTCGTGATCGACGAGTTGGCAAGTTTGCAGAAGCTCCCCCAGTTGCATACAGCCATTACAGAAAATCGAAAAAGCAACAATCCTGTGATTCTGGGTTTCCAAGGAAAGGCCCAGCTGGAATACCTATACGGCCACCTGGCTGAGGTTATGCTGTCCCAACCGGCAACCAGCATTTGGCTGAAAACAAAGGAACCGACCGCTGGCGAGTGGGTCAGCAAGTTCATTGGAAAAGTTGAGATCGAACGGCTACGCGAGACCCACTTCGACGGCTCCCGCGCTGGGAGAAACTTCGCACTGGACCGGCAGATTGAACCTCTAGTAATGGAGTCCGAAATCTCCGGACTGCCGGACCTCCATGCCTATATGAAGTACGAGAACTATGTGACGCGGTTCTCATTCCCGTACTTCGATATGCCGGTTGTAACGAGTAACTTCGATCTCCGCGATACGCCCGAAGACAAGCTCCCCTACGATCCAAGAAACATAGGAGCGGCTAAGCCCCAATTGCGTCCGCATGAACTGAAGCCGGACGCAACCGTGCCCACGCCGCCGCGAAAATCGCCACGGACCGCAACGGAGATCGTGCCACAGGAGAGCGACGCTGAGCGGAACGTCAACGCCCAACAAAGCCTCAATCTTCGGGGGTAGTAACTGCCATGCTGACGATTTCAAAACCGCTCTCCGCAGGCCAGGCGCAGACCTACCACCAGGCGGAGTTCACCGCGAAGGAACAGAACTATTGGTCGCAACGCGGCGTCATCGCGGGCGAATGGCACGGGCGGCTGGTCGAGCAGTTCGGCCTTGCCGGGGCCGTCTCCTGCGAGGACTTCGCGAAACTCAGCCAGGGCCAGCATCCACAGACCGGAGAGCAGCTGGTGCGACAACGAGCGTCCTATGAGTATCAGGATGCCGACGGAAAAACCATCAAGACGATGGAACGCCGTGCCGGTTGGGATGCAACATTTTCCGCGCCCAAATCCGTCTCGCTAACCGCGCTCGTCGGCGGCGATGAGCGTGTCCGTGAAGCCCACCGGGAGAGTGTCCGCGTTGCCCTCGACCAGCTCGAACACTACACGCAAGCCCGCATCGGCGGCAATCATCCGCCCGAGACCACTGGCAAATTTATCGCCGCCAAGTTTGAGCACGATACGGCCCGCCCCGTCGATGGGTATGTCGCGCCACAACTGCATACTCACGCGGTCGTTTTCAATGTCACGGAGCGCGACAATGGCCAGCCGCGCGCAATCCAGCCGCAGAGCCTCTTCGCCTCTCAACAATTTGCCACGGCGATCTATCAATCCGAGTTGACTTACCGCCTCCGACAATTTGGTTACGAAATTACGACAGGGCGGAGCGGTGCTCCGGAGATCAAGGGGTACACACAGGAATATCTCGACGCATCCAGCCCCCGAAGCCAGCAAATTCGTGAATACCTCGAACGCACGGGCCGCTCGGGGAAGGAAGCTGCCGAGATCGCTGCGCACTCGACCCGCGACCGAAAGGAAATTCATTCACCGGGCGAGGTGATGGCCGCACACCGAAAGCTGGCTGCAGACTTTGGGCACCAAGCGGACGCTGTTGTGCGCGCGGCGCGAGAACGGTCTCAACATCAGGGGAGGCCGGTCGACGTTCTTGACCGCGTTCGAGAATCTCTGACCTTTGCTCGCGACAAGAACTTTGAGCGTGAGGCGGTTGTGGATGAACGTGCGTTGATCCGCGACGGGCTCCGCCGTGGCATGGGTGAGATCACCCATGGACAGGTTCGCTCCAATCTTGAGGCTCGTTTGGCTTCCGGGGAATTTCAAATAGTCGAGCGGTCTCAGGGCATTCCGGGACGCCAGTTCACCACCGCGAAAACCATCGAAGCAGAACATGAGATTCTCTGCCGGATGCGTGAGGGCCAAAACCAGGTCGAGCCGGTTCTTTCGCGTTCGCAGGCCATCGCCGTTGCCGATCATCACCAGCATCTCAACCGGGCACAAAGAAGCGTGGTCGAGGATGTGCTCAGTTCCTCGGACCACATCCAAGGAATCCAAGGGTTCGCGGGCTCGGGCAAAACAACGACGCTCGCGGCCATCCGCGGCGCTGCTGAAGGGCAGGGTTATCAGGTCGAGGGATTTGCGCCGACCTCCCGCGCCGCGCGCCAACTTAATGAGGCAGGCATCGAGGCCGGAACCCTACAAGGCTTCCTCGTCCGCACCGCGAATCCCGACCTACGAGAGCAAAAGCACTTCTATCTTGTCGATGAATCGAGCCTCGCTAGCACCACTCAGATGCGCGAGTTTCTCTCGCGGCTTGGTCCCAATGACCGTGTCCTTCTGATCGGCGATACCCGCCAGCATCAAAGCGTCGAAGCGGGCCGCCCCTTCGAGCAACTGCAGGAAGCCGGAATGCGTACCGCCAGACTCGATGAGATCGTGCGCCAAAGTGACCCCACTTTGAAATCTGCCGTCGAACTGCTGGCGACGGGCCAAGTCTCCGCTGCGCTCGACGCACTCCAGCAGAAGGGCCGTGTGAAGGAAATTCCCAATGCAGAAGAGCGCGTCCGCACCATCGCAAAGAGTTACGTCGAGTCGCCCCAGAACACTCTCATCGTCTCACCAGACAATGCTACCCGCCGCGAACTGAACGTCGCTGTTCGCCAGGAGTTGAAGACCAATGGAAGTCTTGCGCCGGAAGACCATTCTTTTCGCGTCCTCGTTCAGCGTCAGGACATGACCGGAGCCGAACGATCATGGGCAAGCCAGTACGAGATCAACAACGTGGTTCGCTACGCTCGGGGCAGCAAAACCATCGGAATCGAGGCTGCCGCCTATGCATCGGTCGTCGCGATCAACCCTGCCGCAAACCTGCTCACGGTCGAGAAAGCGAACCACGAACTTGCGACCTACGATCCCCGCCGCCTCACCGGCGTCAGCGTCTACCAAGAGACCGAACGCGAGCTTTCCGTAGGCGACCGCATCCAGTTTACTGCCCCCGACAAATCACTCGGTGTTGCAAATCGCGACATGGCTGCGATCGAGGCGATCCACCCCGATGGTCGCCTGTCCGTCCGCCTCGACAACAACCGCCAGATCGAATTCAACCCCAACGAGCATCGTCATCTCGACCACGGGTATGCCGTTACCAGTCACAGCTCCCAGGGCCTTACCGCCGAACGCGTCCTCGTTCACGCCGATACCCGCGTCCACCCGGACCTGCTCAACTCCCGCTTCGGCTACGTCTCCATCTCTCGTGCGAGCCACGAGGCCACGCTCTTCACCGACGACATGGCAAAACTCGGGCCCCAGCTCGGAGCCGATGTCTCGAAGACTTCTGCATTGGACGTCAGCCACTCCTCGTTCATCGGGCTAGGTTGTGGGATCGGTCGCTGAAAGAGAGAGGACACGACGGAGTATTGATATGCCAACAGACCATAATTCCAAATGGCTTCTTTTTTCGCGAGACTTCTGGCCCACACTCGGCTCGCTGACCACCAGTAAAAGCCCATGAGTACGTGCGGCCCGACTGCCCGACAGTCAGCAGCCTCTCCGCGAAACCCATCCGTCCATCTAAGGCCACTCGACGTGATCGCTCCACGCTACACTGTGTCAACTGGGAAAAACGGGTGAAGGTTGACTTGGCGCAGCATATTCGCCTTTTGTTCGCTTCATTTGTTACACTGTAATGCTGAAGCGATTTGGGTAAATCTCAAGACTTCAGCCACCTGTAAACCGCAGGTCATTAAGGCTTTGCGGCGGTCACACGTTAAGAATATCATCGGTGGTTCCATCGAAAAGAGAATAAGAATTGGGAAAACCATATTCTGCGGAACTCGGACTCTTGCCTGAAACGTTCTCTTGGGCGATGCGTGAGGATATTGCGGAGCTTGTGCGCGCGATCAAAGCGAGCTGTACCACTGGTCTGATCTGCATCGGGTCTGGCGGCTCGTACAGTGCGGCGGTACTCGCCTCTTGGATACATCAGGAATACACAGGTCAGCTCGGACTACCAGCAACGCCGTTGCAAGCGGCACGAACGGCTGCCGTTAGAAACTGCGCGACACTGATCCTGAGCGCTGGCGGAAGGAATCCCGATGTCCTCGGTGTATTAAAGCACATCTTGAAACAGGAACCGCGAGCCCTAGGGGTTATTTGCCTGGCTAAAGGATCTCCGCTTGCCGATCTTTGCGCCCACTATCGTTTCGTCCACTGTGCGGAATTCGCACCCCCTGCTGGCAAAGACGGATTCGTTGCCACAAACTCTCTCCTTGCTATCATCGTTCTTCTTTGGCGCGCTTATGCTGAGGTGCTAGGTCTGCCTGTCCAGCGTGATTTGACGTTACAACAATTGCTCGCAGCGAAGTCTGGAATCGAAAAATGGTCGGCAGAATTGGCGAAGTCATGTGGTCATTTGTGGGCGCGGCCTTATCTCGTGGTGCTTCACGGGGCGGCGGCTACTCAGGCCGGAGCTCTTGATCTCGAATCCAAATTTAGCGAGGCTGCTGTTGGACCGATACAAATCACGGACTACCGCAATTTTGCTCACGGACGACATCATTGGCTCGACAAGAAAGGCGATGAGACAGGCTTGCTCGCCTTCATAAGCGAAGAAGATGTGGATTTGGCAAAAAAAACGCTGGCTCTAGTCCCACGCAACGTTCCTGTCGCGCGCGTTCAAATCCAGAATTCTGGTCCGCTTGGGGGTATCGAGGCGACGATCAAGTCGCTGTTCATCGCTGGGTTTGCGGCTGCGGCGAGGGGAATCGATGCGGGCCGACCGAAGGTCGCGAATTTCGGCCGGCGAATCTATCATCTCAACGCTTGGTCATCAAAACGCGAAGCGATCACGACAGATGAGCGACTAGCAATTGAACGGAAGGTCTCACGGCCACTCAGAAATTTAAACCAACCAGAGCTAGAGTATTGGCGGTCCGAATATCGGAAATTTGTGGGTGCTATCACAACTCCACAATTCCACGCTTTGGTGCTCGACTATGACGGTACGCTGTGCGATGAGCGCTACAGGTTCGGAAATTTACCGAAAGGTGTTGCTAGCCCGCTGAACGAGCTTTTGAACAAGGGGGTATTGATTGGCATAGCGACGGGAAGAGGTAAGTCTGTCCGAAAGGCTCTCCAAGAAAGTATCGAGCAGCCACTCTGGTCGCGGGTTGTCATTGCCTACTATAACGGCTCCGAAATCGCATCCCTTGACGACGAACAAGTACCACAACAGAACTGTACAATCAGTCCCGCTCTACAGCCATTAGATGAAGAAATCAGAGCGTCCCGCGTCCTCAATGCTCTCGCGGACCATGAGTGCAAGAAAAACCAGATCAGTGTTGTCGCGAAGAATCCGTCGAACGCGGAAAAGATTTACAAAGTCGTTTGCGATTTAGTCTCTTCCAAACTTGCGAGCGGAGTTTCGTGCGTTCGATCATCACATTCAGTCGATATACTCGCGCCAGGAATCACAAAGTTGGCACTCTTGGACAACCTGAAGGCCAGACTTGAGATAGAGTTTCCCCATTTCCTGTGCATCGGTGATCTCGGATCATGGCCAGGGAATGACTATCTATTGTTGTCCACGCCATATTCATTGAGCTCGCACGAGCCTTCCTCGGCTCCAGACCGGTGCTGGAATCTTGCACCGGCTGGAATCCGCAATGCTCAGGCTACGGAATTCTTCCTTCACCTAGCTAAAGCTTCAAAAGGGATGTTCCGCTTTCAATACGGACACGTGTTCGCCGCTAAGCGGAGAAAGGGCGCATGAATCAAGATCTTGCCCTATCTCT
>Ga0307477_10001452_pt1 | contig 19958 bp, 11 predicted proteins | sample atmos_gasesECM2C_FD_203316 | JGI IMG/M metagenome (GOLD analysis project Ga0307477, IMG submission 203316) | Hardwood forest soil microbial communities from Morgan-Monroe State Forest, Indiana, United States - atmos_gasesECM2C_515 | ecosystem: Environmental > Terrestrial > Soil > Temperate...
ACTATGTCCGAGACCCTGCCGCTGTCGTCGGTCAAGGCCCGCTTCTCCGAGCTTGTCGGCCGGGTCGCGCGCGAGCAGGATCGTGTCACCGTCACGCGCAACGGCATCCCCGTGGCCGTGCTGATCAGTCCCCAGGATCTGGAGAGCCTCGAAGAAACGCTGGAGGTCATGTCTGACCCCGAGCTGGTGGCCCAGATGCGCGAGGGTGAGGCCGCAATCGAGTCGGGCGACTATGTCACGCTCGAGGCACTCCAGGCCGAGTTCCAAGCACGCCGGCGCCACGACGCGGCGGCGTGAGCAGTCGGGCGTGGCGGCTTATCGTCGCCGGCTCCGCCCGCCGCGACCTCGCGCGGCTGCCTGAGAAGCATGCCGCCGCGATCTTCGACCTCCTGCCTGCGATAGCTGCAAACCCAAGGCGTCTCGGTAAGCCGCTGCGCTTCGAGTGGGAGGGCCGTTTGGCGGCCCGTCGTGGCCCCTATCGCGTGATCTACGTGCTGGACCACAAGACTCTGACGATCAGTGTGGTTACGGTCGCTCACCGTGCTCACGTCTATCGCCGGCGCTGACGAACAAGTAGACCCTGTTACCAGATTGTTACCAACCTGCAATCAAGTCGTGACTTCTCGTCACAACTTGATGCCGCCGCGTTACCGGCTTGTATATCTTCTGTGAACGGGCTTGCGCTTGGGCAAAAAGGCGTGTGAGACTCGCTTCGTTTCCCGACCTCTGCTCGTGAAAGGACCTACCCTGCTCATGCGTGCAAGCTTTTCCCTGACCACTGAACACGGTCGTATCCGCGCCGCCTTGGCGGCGCTGTGCGCGGCGGCCGCTGTGGCTGTTGCGGTCTGCATACCATCGGCGGCACACGCCGAATTCTCAGAAGCGCTCAGCAAACCGTGTACCGGCAGCGCGATTGGAGGCGAGGGCTCGTCGGCCCAAAAGGTCGCCCAGGAAAACGTATGGATTCCCAGTACATTCAAATCGTTTTGCGAAGAACACGGACATTCCGCGCCTGCGGTCACGTACAAGCCAGACGGTAGCGGCTGCGGACTAACCGCGATGGGGGCGGGAGGGACTACCTCAGGATGCACCTATGCACCTGCAGAACAGGAAGCGCCCGGTTCACGCAAAGCGGTCACTCGTTTCGGGGGCAGCGATGCTCCACCTACGCCCACGCAGAAAGCCAACATGGAAAGCTCTGCGAGCGAACATCCAGGCAAACTGCACGTTCTGCCGGTCACCTCTTTCGCTGTGGCCGCAGTTGTGCACTTCCCCCAGGGATGCAAACTCGAAGATCCGGAACAGGCCGGCGGTAACAAGAACACGACGACCGGTAAACCTAACGATCCGGCTGGGGCGGAAACCGGCGACAAATTCACCAAAGGCACTCTGCGTGTGCACATCGAAGCGAAAACCCTTGAGGAAATCTGGAGCGGTACTGTTACCACTTGGGGCAAGGTCCTCGAACGAGAAGGCGTCGTTCGTCTGCACAACGAAGGCAAAGACAAACCGACCGCCAAACTTGAGGAAGAAGAAGGAATCACCGAATGCAAGAACGTGCCGGTCCGCCGTGTTGTGCGCAAGGATGGTTCTGGTACTACATACAACTTCAAGGCTTACCTCAGCCTCCTTCCGGGTGCTGTAGTCGCAGGTAAAAACCTGTGGAAGGAATCACCGGTAGTCGGTGACAACACCAACTGGCCGCTTAGTGTTGGTGGTGAAAAGACCGCTCCGCCGGAAGTCGGCGTAACTAACGTCTGCAACGCGGCAACGTCTGCGCATCTGATCTGTCGTGGGCCCGAAAATGGCGGTGGCGGTGTGGCAAAGGTGGTTGAAGCGACCGACGGCTCGATCGGCTATCTCGATCTGGCTACTGCTCACCAGAAGAACTTCACGATCACTCCTGAAGTTGAAGACGTCGACTACTGGATCCCGCTGCAGACCGTCAACCCGAAAGAAGTCGAAGAAGGCAAATCGGGTATCGGCGCCAACTATGTGGAGCCCTCGCAGAATCCGCTGCTCAACCTGAGCACCGAAGGCGAAGGCGCTGGCGCCAACTGCACGAACGCCGACTACCGTGGTTATCCTTCAGCGGAAGCCGATCCAACGCTCGGTGACTGGTCGCAGGCGATAGGCACGGGCAGCCTGGACGCGAAAACCTATCCGGCGTGTGGTCTGACATACGACTTCGCGTGGGATGACGATTCGACTGTCTACGGCAACACCGAAGCCGAGGAAAAGCAGGCCCGTACGATCAAGGATTACTTGACTGCGCTGACCTCGGTGGAAGGACAGACCGAAGTTCTGGCTGTCAACTACGGCAAGTTGCCGACGACTATCCAGACGATTGCCCGTAAAGGCGTCGAAGCGATCGGTTGGCACAAGGTGCCCGGCGGGGGTGGTGGCGGCGGCCAGCCGCCCTCGGAAGAAAACCACCAGCAAGGTGGCAGTAGTACCTCCACCACTGGTAGCAGTATCGTTGCAACTCCTCCGTCTAACGTCTTCTCGGTTGCAGGCGCAAAGATCAAGGGCAAGAGCGTTGTGCTCTCCCTCGTCCTGCCCGGTCCCGGGAAAGTCCAGATCAAGGCGGTCGGTGGCGGCATCACGGTTTCGAACGTGACGGCGAGCGTGGGCGGCGGCCAGGGAACGGTGACGTTGCCGATCTCGAGCGCCGCGGTGAAAAAGCTCGCGAAGGCCAAGGGCCACAAGCTGTCGGTCAAGATCACGGTGACGTTCACGCCCACGGGCGGAACGGCGGCGAGCAAGACCAAGACGATCACGATCACGCAGGCCGCGATCGCGCCGAAGAAGAAAAAAGGCAAGAAAAAAGGCTAGGTAGCAGCTGGCCGACTCAAGGCAAGCCCAAGCACACGGCCCCGGCGCCCGGCACCGCAGTTAGGCGCCGGGCGCCGTCCGTGCTCCGGCAGGTCTTCATCGAGTCTGCAGCAACGACAATCACGACGACAAGAGCTTTCAAACACTCATGACCGACGACGACATCCAGCCCGAGAGCACAGAGCCCGGCGACAGCAGCACTCCCCCTCCGAACGGCCGTGCTCCGGGAGGAGCTGCCGGCGCTCCCAGGCCTCGCCCCTCGGCTGCGCGTCCGCCGGTGCGCTCGGGCCTCGCGCACAAACGCAATCCCGTGCTCGCAACGGCTGGGGACTTCGCGGTCGGTGTGCGCCGGCTCGTGTTCCGCGACAAGCTCGCGCTGTTCCTGACGGTCGCCTCGATCGCGCTGGCGGTCACGTTCTTCGTGCTGCTGGGGTCGATCGGCCCGTCCAGTCACGGCACCGAACTGCCGATCAGCCGCGTGGTCTCGCTGGCCGAACACAAACAGGTCGCGACGGCGACGCTGCTCGACCACGACGATCGCGTCGAGATCGCGCTGAAGGCGCCGACGGCGGGGAGCCTGCCGGCCGGGACGGCTGCGGGCGGCACCACGGCCACGGGGACGACGACCACGGGTTCCGAACAGCTCAACACGACTTCCAAAAACGCGCCGCTGGCGACGCCCGCAAAGCTCGAATACTGGGCCGCGTACCCCGTCTCGGGCGCGCAGACGCAGGGGCTGCTGCAGACCCTGACGCGCTCGGGCGTGGTCGTCAACGTCGATCAGCAGTCGGGCAAGGCGCCGCGCGCGATCCTCGTGCAGTTCCTGCTGCCGATCCTGCTGCTGGTGTGCCTGTTCGCGCTGTTCATGCGTATCGGCGCGGACGGCGGCGCGGGCGGGATCGCGGCGTTCTCGGAGTTCACCGGCAAAGGCCGCAAGAAGGGCAAGGGCAAAACCGAAGCGATCACGTTCGCGGACGTCGCCGGCGCCGGCGAGGCCGTGGCCGAGCTGCGGGAGATCCGCGACTACCTGAACGACCCCTCGCGCTATCTGAACGTGGGCGCCGCGGCGCCGAAGGGGGTATTGCTGGTCGGTCCTCCCGGCACCGGCAAGACACTGCTCGCCAAGGCCGTCGCGGGCGAGGCCGACGCCTCCTTCTTCTCGCTGTCGGGGTCGGACTTCGTGGAGTCCCTCGTCGGCGTCGGTGCGGCGCGCGTGCGCGACCTGTTCGCCAAGGCGCGCAAGGCCGCGCCGGCGATCATCTTCATCGACGAGTTCGACGCCGCCGGGCGCAAGCGCGGCGCCGGCATCGGGCAGGGCAACGACGAGCGCGAGCAGACGCTGAACGCTTTGCTCGTGGAGATGGATGGTTTCTCCGGCGACGGCGGTCTGGTCGTGATGGGCGCGACGAATCGTCCCGACATCCTCGATCCCGCGCTGCTGCGACCCGGGCGCTTCGATCGCCAGGTCACGATCGACGTCCCCGACGTGCACGGGCGCCTTGAGATCCTGCGCCTGCACGGTGGCAAGCGCCCGCTCGGCCCGGACGTATCGCTGGAGGAGATCGCCCATCAGACGCCGGGGTTCAGCGGCGCGGAGCTCGCGAACGTGATCAACGAGGCGGCGCTGCTGAGCGTGCGCGACGCCAACCACGAGATCGACCAGGCGACGCTCGAGGAGTCGATCGATCGTGTCGTCGCCGGCCCGGCCAAAAAGCATATCCTCACGCGCGAGGAGCGCTGGCTGATCTCCGTGCACGAGGCCTCCCACGCGGTCGTCACCGACGCGCTGGGGCACACCAGCTCCACGCGCAAGCTCTCGATCGTCGCGCGCGGGCGCACGCTCGGCACGGCCGCGCACATGCTCACCGACCGCGACCAGGTGATCCAGACGGAGTTCGACCTGCAGCGCCAGCTGATCGTGATCGTCGCGGGCACGGCCGGCGAGCGGATCGCGTTCGGCAGCCTCTCCACCGGCGTGAGCGACGATCTGCACGCCGCGACCTCGCTGGCTCGCAGCATGGTCACGTCGTTCGGCATGTCAACCGCGCTTGGTCCTGTCACGATCGGCGAGAAGGGCGGCGAGGTCTTCCTCGGCGCCTCGCTGCAGGACCTCGGCTCGGTCGGGCCGTCCACGCTCGACCTGATCGACCGCGAGGTCGAGCGATTGGTAGGCGACGCCGAGGCGCGCGCGGGGTTCATCCTCGACCGCTACTGGAACGCCGTCGAGGAGACCGCCAACGCCCTGCTCGAGCAGGAGACGCTGTCGGGTGTGGCGCTCGACGCCGTGCTCTCGACGGTGCAGGAGATGACGCTCGAGGAGCTACGCGACGTGCGCCGTCCCGCGCCCGAGCGCGATCCGGGGCGCAGACCTTGAGGCGGCTCGCCGCCGGGATGCTGATCGCCGCGGCGATCGCCTCGGCCGGCGCCGCGTCTGCCTGGGGCGAAGCAAGCTGGCGCCTTGAACAGCCGCCGCCGCCCGAAGGCGCACCGTTCAAGGTCCCTCTGGGACACGTCGACGACATGGAGTTTTACGCTCCCAACGAGGGGTTGCTGAGCGTCGAGGGCAATACCACCGTCCCTCCCGGGCTGTTCTTCTATAACGGCCGCGGCTGGCATCAACTCTCCACTGTGTGCGGTGGCTCGGGTGAAATCTCACGTATCGCTTGGGCCGGCCCTGACGAGTTCTGGGTGATAACGGAACCGAGCGAGCCGCGGGTGGGTGCAGGTTTGGGACTGTGTCATTTCAAGGATGGCGCAGTCGTCGGCTCCTACTCCACCCCGCTGCAATCGCCTGACCCGTTTCACACACTTGATGCCGCCGCCTGCAACGGCCCCAATGACTGCTGGTTCGCGGGAATCGGCAGCGAGGACCCTTCGGGCCAGAGAATCGGTGCTTTTCACCTGCATTGGGATGGCGCCAGCCTGCTCACCTCCTACCAGCCTCAAGGCCGAGGAGTCAGTGGACTGGCGTTCTTCGGCGGAACTTTCTATGAGACCACGTTTATAGGGACCGAAGCGGGCAATTCGACCAGTCAGATCATGCTGGCCAACCCCGAGCCGGAGTCGATTCTGATCCACCGCTTGGAAGCCGGTTCGTTTAAGGATGTGGAATTCCTCCCCGAACCGTACAAAGGCCCGCTCAATGAAGCAGGTGTGCCGAATGACGGAACCGAGTTGCTCTCTGTGCACGCCGACGGGAACGAACTGTGGTTGTCAGGAGGGGGAGCCGCCTCTGGTCCGGACGCTCCATCACAGGGCTCGGTTCCAGGCCCGCCAGTGGCCGTGCGCTACGACACCGAGTCGTCCAAGTTCGAACAGGTGCCGCTCGAAACGTCGCTGTTCGGTTCCGAAGACCGCTTTGTCGACATCTCTCCGATCCCAGGTGGAGCAGGGGCATGGGCCGCCGACCAAGCGATCTCTCAGCGGGGAAGCGCGACCGCCAAGGCCAAGGTGGCGCTGATCGGCGCGCATGGCGAAACCCATCTGCAGTCGCTGCCAATCAGCGGCGCCGGGCGTGGCAGCGCGCAGCTGGTCGCCGCCACCGGCCCCGAAGAAGCCTGGATGGCCACGTCAGCCGGCTGGCTATTCCATTACACCAACGGGTCGGTGCTCTCCGAAGATACCGACTCCAACTGGGAGAGCACGATTACCCAACGTCCGAACGAGTCGATCGAACAGTTTGTTCCCGACACCCCGCCAGCCGACAACTCGCAGCTGTTCGCTCCGCCGCCGGTCGCGGTCGAACAGGCGCAGAGCCTGGAAACGCCCGTGCCGGAGGTCATCCCCGCGCTGCTGAAAGACATCAGGGTTACGCGCCACGGCCTGACGGTGATCGTGAACTTCAAGCTGGCGGGCCTCGCCGACGTCCAGCTCATCGCCAAGCGCCATGGAAAGACGATCGCCAAGACCCCCAAGCAACGCCTAAAGGCCGGCAGACACTCGTTGAAGTTGAGCTTCAGCGCCAAGCGCTGGCCGACCGGTCTGGGCTTCAAGACCAAGGCGCTCGTCAGGCTCAAGCCCGTGCCCGCGACCGGCTGTGAAGGCAAGGCGGGCTCCTCCGGAGGCGGGGGTGCCGGCCCGAATGCGGTCGCCACGTCGTGCGAATCGGGCTCTTCGTCCGGCTCCACGGGCGCGGGACCCAACGCGGTCGCCACGAGCCTGCGCCGATGAGCTCCGGGCGTTTCTTCCATCGTCGCGTCCTCGCCATCACAGCGGTGCTGGTCGCGCTGCTCGGCGCCGGATATCTCGTTCGCCTGATCGCCGTGGGTGCGCGCGCCGACACGGGCGGAGGCGACTCACAGGCTCAGCCGGTTCTCGGGACGGCCGATGCGAACACGGTGCTCATGGGCGCGGCGACCGCCGGGCAGCCGGGTGAAGCGTGGGCTTATCGGGTGCTGCCGCTCGACGTACCACCTCCGTCGGATTCTTCCGGACACGCTCAGTTTGCGTCTACGAGCGGAGGCTCTCCTCCGGGGCAACTCGTGTTCGAGCGTGCGACCGACGCGAATCCGAACTGGACGATTCAGGAAACGCCGCTCGGAGAAGGCAATCAGCCGTATCGCGGCATGCAGCCCGACCGTCTGTCCGCGCGCATCGCTCCTAACGGTGGCGGTCTGCTCGCCGGTCAAGATCCCGCTCGATCCGCCGGACAGCGGATCGTGGTGCTCGCACGCGATCCGGGTGGGCGCTTTCATGTGTTGCCGGAACCGCCCACGGGGGTGCTGCCAGAAGCAGGGGAAGGTGCGGATCCAGCTGCGGGAACGCTGGTCGAAGATGAAGGCGCAGCGACTGTCGCCGATGCGGCCGTCGAAAGCTCCGGTCACACCGAAGCGTATTTCGCCGCGCTTGGCCGCAAACAAGATACGTCTATCGCGCGCTGGACAGGTACACAGTGGTTGCGCGAGCCGGTGGAACTGCCCGGCGGCTACACGGGCTCGTTCACGGTCGTTGCACTTGCAGGTACTTCGGCTCAGAATCTCTGGCTGCTTGCCCAAGCCAGCGCGGAAAGCGGATTGGGAGTGATGCTGTTTAAGCGCGTAGTCAACGGTTCGGGCGAAGGTCACTGGCAGGAGGTCGAACTGGGCTCGACGCTGTTCGCGCAAGCGGCCACGCCGGCACAGGACATCTCGGATGTGTCGACACTTAGAGCTCCCGCCCAGTCACTGACCGTGAGCGATCAGGGCGTTTGGATCGACGGCAACATGCAGGCGCCGGGCGGTGGCAGTGACGGGTACGATTTCACCCTCTATTACGATATCGCCCAGGGCAAGGCCACTGCCAGCTGGTGCGACGCCCATAACGGCGGTGGGGAAGCGCTATGCCCCCATCCGCTGGATGCTCGCTTCGGGCGGCTCGCCGGCTATCGCAGCTTCGCCTTCGACGGTGCGGGCTTCGGCTCGCGAATAGTCACCAACCCATTGCAGCCCGGGGGAGGAGACGCGACCAACTTGGGCACATATCTAAGCCTCGAAGGCGCCACGTTTGAGCGGCTGCCCGGCGCAGGTCCAAACAGTGCCTCGGGTGGCGCCTTCTACACCCCCACAGATGGCTGGCTCGAAGGGCCGGTCCAGATCACCGGGCGGTCGGTACCGCAACGGCTGACGAGCTGGCCTGTGTCGGCGCGAGCGCCGTTTACGGCCGTTGCGCCTGCGCCCGGAACGACGCCTGGCGATCCGAATGCGCAGGCGCTGGCCGTCGGAACCGACGGGGCGGTGGCTCGCTACATCCCCGGACAGGGATGGCAGCGCGAGTTCCTGCTCAGTTCCAGCGGGGCGGTGAGCTCGCCCACGTTGCGCGCGGTCGCGTGGCCCGATGCCAACCGGGCGTTCGCCGTCGGCGATCTCGGCGCGCTGTGGGTGTGGCGCGCGGAAACGGGACTGTGGGAGAAAGACCCGGCCGCTCCGCCGCAGGGCACGCACGCAGATTTGATGGGCATCGCGTTTGACCCGAGCGACCCGGCGCTCGGTTACGCCGTCGGCCTCAGCGGGACGTTGTGGCGCTACGATAAGACCTGGACGCAGGAGCCCCTACCCGAACCATTCCAGAGGGACAGCGAGGGAGCCCCGGCGGAAGCGCTGAACGCCAACTTCACCTCGGTCGCCTTCGCCGGTTCCGAGGCGATGGTCGTGGCCGAACACGATCTTCTCGTCAACTCGGGCTCCGGGTGGCGGATCGACCCCGAAGTGCATGCGCTGCTAGCGGGCCTGCCGAGTGGCGCTTCGCCAAAGTTGAACGTGGTCGCCGGGCTGCCTAACGGCGGCGCGGTCTTGGCTGGGCGCGACATCGTGCTCGAGCGCGACAGCGCGAGCAGCCCCTGGCATTTTTCCGAACAGCCGATCGTCAACGAGACCGCAGTCGCGGCGAGCGCTTATCTGGAAGGATCGAAGGTCAGGGCGGTGCTGTCCGTGGTGCCGGAATTCACCTATCCGCCGCCGCTGATCTTGCCGCTTGAAGATCCAAACGTGCCCCCGCCGTTGATTCCGCCCAACCCCCTGCCGGGCGACGGCTACGTGCTGCGCGAAACAAGCGGCGGCTGGGAGGACGACGAGCGCGCGGCCTACGCCGGCGACAGTGAGGACAGGCCGGTCAAGGCCGACCCGATCGCGGCGCTCGACCTCGGTCCCGAAGGAACGGGCTGGGCCGTTGGTGGCTGGAGTGGTCACGCCGACGACGCCGGACGTGGCACCGACGCGAGCGGAACCGGCCAAGCGGTGCGTGAAAACGTGCAGACGGCAGGGATCTATCGCTACGCGCCCGGCGGCGGTGCACAGGGCCCGCCGAGCGCGGCCACCGCTCCCATCTCGCTGCAACCGAACCTGGCGACCTTCGCGGTCGCGGGGCACGCCGAGTGCGCCGAACCATGCGCCGACCTCGCCGACGAGGGGATCGCCCCCGACCGCAACTTGACGAGTGCGCTGAGCGCCATCGATGGCCTCGCTGCCCAGCCGAACGGCCCGCGCGCGCTCCTCTACACCGGCGGACGCGAGATGTCGGGCGAGGGCCCGGAGTCGAGCGCCGAGGCCGGCCGCTACGCCCAGCTGCTCGCCCAGGGCGGCGGTCTGGGAGTGTTTCCGGCCGTATCCGCGGGGGACTCCGAAGGTGGCAGCGCAGGCGCGTTCGGTGCGGCGTTTGCCGGCTTTCCCGCGCCGTTTGGCGAAGGTGGTCTGCCGGCGGGTATCAGCACGTCGAACATCCCCGGCCCAAGTGGGCCTGTGCGCTCGGGAGCGCGCACCCACTACGCCTTTGACAGCACCGGCTCGGCGGGCACCGTGCGCGTGATCGTGATCGACAACTCGCGCGGCTCGCTAGCCGCGAGCGACCCCTACCAGAATCCGGCCGAAGCGCAGGCGCCGTGGCTGGCGCAGATGCTCGCCGACGCGCGCGCCCGCGCGATTCCGGCCATTGTCGTCGGCAGCCGCGAGCTCAACCCCGGCCTGCCGCCTGTGCTGAACGTGGCCTCCGACGCGAGCGAAGAGGCTCAGATCATGGTTTCCGGTGGCGCTTCGGCGTACCTGTACGAGCGCCCCGAGGAAAGCCGTGCCAGCCGTATCCCCGCAGGCGGAGCCGTGACGATCCCCGAGTTCGGCACCGGCGCGCTCGGCTACCGCTCGGCGATCAGCGGATCGTTCACACCGGGCCAGCCGGATGCGCTGTTCGGCGCGACCGGCTATCTGCTCGTGAGCGTGAACGTCGCCCAGCGCAACCCCGCCACGAACGTTGCGCCGGTCACGGCGCGGCTGATCCCGCTCGTACAGAGCCTGTCGCTGAACCCGCTTGATGGGACGCTGCTGCGGCGCAGCGCTCCGGCGCTGTTCGAGGGCTTGGCGCGGCGCCCTGTCAGCGGCGATCGCTGGGGGCCGGCGTCGGCCGACGGCAGCCCCAACCCGCCGGGCGCGAGCCCCTACAGCGAATTCCCCCAGCCCCTGTGCCTGCAATCCGACTGCGCAAGCGCGATCGAACCGGAATACACGTTCACCTCCTCCGAACCGGAAATCGCGAACTTCGTCGAGCACGACCCCAACTCCACGAACCTGCGCAAGCCCCTGCAGGACTCGGCCGGGCACGTGATCCCGGACGCGAAGTCGGGCATCCTGTGCGCGTTCAACGCCGGTAACACCGTGGTCACGATCTCGGCGGGGGGCCTCTCCTACTCTGTGCCGGTGACGGTTTTGGGCGGCAGCGTCGAGCAGCCCTGCGGCACCGTGCCGCTGGCCGCGAGCCGCTTCGCGAAAGCGGCGTCGACCCCTTCTGCCGGGCCCCCTTCGCCGCCTCCGCCGGCGCCCGCCCCGGCGCCCGCGCCGATCGCTCCGCCACCACCGCCGCCCGCAGTACCGGCGCCCCCCGCCGCCAAGCCGGCGGTGAAGCCACCGCCTGCGGCGGCCGCGCTGCTGTTCACGCCGCTGCTGCTGGTGCCCCAGAACGGCGTGCCGGCGATCCCACCGCCGCCCGCCGGCGCGTTCGCCCGGCCGATCCCTCCGGGCGGGGCGACCGTGCGGGTGTTCGAAGAAAAGAAAGAAGAGGAGGAGGCCACCGAGCAGTCCCAAGCGTTCGCCGCCTATCGCGCCGCCGACTACCGCGGCCTGCCGGTCGGCGCCCGCGCCTACTCGACTCCCGGCGCCGGTGCCAACAGGGCGCCCTCGCCGGCCGTGTACCTGCTGCTGCTCGTGACGCTGGCGGCGGCCGGCGGGGCGACACTGCGTCTGGGCCCCAAGCGCCGAGGACGCCCGATCGAGACCGCCTACGCAACTACCGGTGAGCGCTCCGCCCACATCCGTGCGGCCGGCGCTCGCCACCAACCCAGACACCGACGCCCCAGGAGGCAACGACCATGAGCGAGCGCTCCTTCATCTCCCGTCACGCCGGCACGGCCGCGCTGGCGATCTCGATCCTCGCGCTGCTCGCCTCAACCACGGGTCTCGCCGACGCGGCGCGGCGTGCGGTCGTCGCGGCGATCGACGGCCACCGGGTCAGCTCCAAGCCCTATCCGAACGGGCTCCTCGTGCTCGGCAAGAACAAGAAGTTCGCGGCCTCGGCGATCCCCACCGTCAAGAACGCCCAGGAGGTGGGCGGCAAGAAGCTCGCCGCGCTGGAACCGAGCTGCCCGGGCACGACGGTCAACATCGGCACGTGGTGTTTGATGACCTCTCCCTACCCGTTGACAAACGCGCAAGCCGGCCAGAACAACTACTTTTGGGCCAGCCAGGCGTGCGTGAAGCTGGGCGGCTACCTGCCGACCGCGGCGCAGCTGATCGGGGCGGCCGCGCGCGTCAAGCTGGAGTCGACGATCCATGACTCGCAGCTGACGGCGACGATCCAGCTCGACCCGAGCGTCGGCTTGCACGACCAGCGCGAGATGAGCGCGACGCTCGTGACGACCGCGGCCGGCTCAGACGCGGCGGGCTCTGAGGGCGTCAGCGTCGGCTCGACCGGCGACCCGCGCACTGGCGAACCGAACCCGGTGCCGCTGCCGGCCGTGCCCGCCCCCTCGACGCTGCAGTACGTCACGGTCTACTCCAACGGCACCAAAGGCGGCTTCGCGGGCTCCGAGCCGGTCTCCCAGCCGGAGAACTTCCGCTGCGCCTTCAATGAGAAACCGGGCGCGAACTCGGCCGAAAACGGGTGATGGCGCTCGTGTTCACAGAATCGTTACGTGGGGGAGGCCGATCGCGTTGACGATAAGGCTGCGGGCGAACGGCCGCGAGCGATGGAATCGTGTCCACTGATCCGACTGCGATAACAACGGAGATTCCCGTGACAGAGCCGGGGGCGGCCGGGCCCGTGGGCGCGGAGGGGCAGGCGGCGCCCACCGTGCCGATCCCCGCGATCCAGTCTCACGACCCGCTTGCGGCGCTCGGAGCGGCGGCGGGTGGCGTATCCCCTCAGCCGGAGACCGCCGCCGTTCCGGCCGCTGTCGCGCAATCGGCGGCGTCGGGTGTCGAGCCGTGCCCGCATTGCGGCACTCCACTGGCGCTGGATCAGCGCTATTGCCTGGAGTGTGGCGCCCCGCGCACGTACCTGAGTGGGATGCTGCTCGATCGCCTGCGAGCGCCCGCCTCCGCGCAGGCGACTTCCGGTCAATCGCTGCAGCCGCCGATTGGCGGTGCCGGCGTCGGCCCTCCGGCGACGCTGACCTCGCCGGGCGCTTCGACGTGGCAGCGCGGCAACGTGCTGACGCTGATCACGAGCATCGGCGTGCTGCTGCTGGCGATGGGCGTTGGCGTGCTGATCGGACGCTCGGGCGGCTCGTCCTCGGGTGGTTCCGCGCCGCAGATAGTCACCGTTCCCGCCGCCGCGACCGGCGCGGCGAACACGACCACGACACCGACTACGCCCGAAGAAAATCCGGCGGCCAAAACCGCGGCCGGGGCGGCCGCCGCAGCTGCCGCGGCCAAACACAAAGCCAAAGAAGCGGGCGTGGGTGCCACACCCAGCAAACCGGCGCCGCCGACCGTCCTGAAAAACCTGCGCACGGGCAGCGGCGGGAGCTATGAGCAGAAGTCCAAGAACCTGCCCAACGTCGTCTCCACGGGCTAGATGAGCACACCACCTTCGGGCGGGCCGGGGCCGGACACGCCGTCACAGCAGACACCGCCGACGACCTCCTCCGCTGCGCCGTCGTCCCCGCCCCGCTACGACACCGCTCAGCTCGAACGCCGCCGCGAGGAGCTGGCCGCACAGGTCGCCGAGCTGCACTGGGATCTCGGCGGGCTCGCCTACGAGATGGCCGTCCGTGATCACTTCCGCAATGACGTTCTGATGAGCCGCGCCGCGCTGCTGCAGGAGCGCGACGCCGAGCTTGCCGAGGTCGAACGCAAGCTCGGCTACGAGCGCGCGCTCGGTGCGGGGCCGGGCAGCGAGGAAGCCCGCAAAGCGTGGTCGCGGGTGCTGCCGCCGGCGCAGATATCGGCGCTGCTGCTGGTCGCGTTCCTGGGATTCGGCGTGGCGATGGGCGCGGTCGCAAAGGGCTCGGGTGCGCGCCGGGCACGCCCGCGCGAGGTGCTCGTCGCGCAGGCGCCGGCCGCCGCGCCGGCCGCCACGACGACGGCGAAATCCTCACCCCCGGCCTCCGAACCGGAAGCGACGCCGAGCGCCTCCTCAGAACCGGAATCCTCGACGCCCGCCGGCACGAGCAGCTCCTCGTCGAGCAAGAGCGCCACCAAGCCCTCCTCGGGCTCCTCTGGCCCCTCCGGAGGCGGGGAAAGCTCGTCCGGGGGCGGAGAAGGGTCCGACCCGACGAAGCTGCCGTCGGTCAAGCACGTGTTCGTCGTGATGCTCGACGATGAGCCTTACGCGACCGCGTTTGGGCCGGCCTCGACCGCGCACTACCTCACGGGCACGCTCGAGCGCCAGGGCGCGCTGCTCGTGCGCTACTACGCGGTCGCGCACGAACAGCTCGCGAATGCGATCGCGCTGGTAAGCGGCCAGGGTCCGACGCCGCAGAGTGCGCAGAACTGCCCGACCTATGAAGATCTGATGCCCGGGACGGCCGGCGCCGAAGGTCAGACGCTGGGACACGGCTGCGTGTATCCGAGCGCGACGCAGACGCTCGCCGGGCAGCTCACCGCCAAGCACCTGACGTGGCGTGCCTACCTGGAAGGCATGGACGAACCCGGCGCGGGCTCGGGCAGCGCGTACGGCGCCTGCGGCCACCCCGTGCTCGGCGCTCCCGACCCGACCTCGGCGCCGACCCCGCCCGCGGGGCAGACCTATGCGACCTGGCGCAACCCGTTCGTGTACTTCCACGCGGTGATCGACTCGCCGGCGTGCGCGAGCGACGATGTCGGCTTGGACAAGCTCAAGTCCGACCTGCGCAGCGCAAAGGGCACGCCGAGCTTCGCCTATGTCGTGCCCGACCGCTGCCACGACGGCAACCCGACGCCGTGCGCGCCGGGCGCGCCCGCGGGCATGGAAGCGGCCGACGGGTGGCTGAAGCGGGTCGTCCCGGAGATCCTCGGCTCGAAGGCCTACAGGGAAAACGGCCTGCTGGCGATCACCGTCGACGAGGCGCCCGCCAGCGGCGAATACAAGGACTCGAGCTCCTGCTGCGGCCAACCGGTCTTCCCCGACCTGCCGGCGCCCACGGGCGGGATCGGGCCGCCGGGCGGGGGGCAGGTCGGCGCGCTCTTGCTCTCGCCATTCGTCAAGGGCGGCAATCTGGTGCAGGACACCTACAACCACTTCTCGCTGTTGCGGACGGTCGAGGATCTGTTCAAGCTCGGTCACCTCGGGTATGCGGGCGGCAAGGAAGTGAGCGCGTTCGCTCCGTCGCTTTTTGCGAAGGCGAAATAGCGGCGACTTCGTCGCAGGCAGGGATAGGCTTCAGGCCGCGCGAGCGATCGCGCCGGCCTCCGGCAAGAGCACCCGCGCATAGCCCTCGCCCAGCCGCGCAAGCGCCCGCTCCCAGGTGCGGGTGTGCACCGAGGCCAATCCCGCGACCGTCAGTCGCTCGCGCAACAGGGGCGAGCTCGCAACCTCCAGCACGGCCTCGGCCAGCTCCTCGGCGTCGGCGGCGCACAGTAGCCCGCTGACGCGGTGCTCGATCAGCGACAGCGGGCCGCCCTCGGCGACGGCGATCACGGGCAGGCCGGATGCCTGGGCCTCGAGGATGACCTGGCCGAAGGTGTCGGTGGCGCTGCAGAACAGGAACACGTCCGCCGAGGCGTAGGCGCGCGCCAGCTTGTCGCCCGAGAGCCAGCCGAGGAAGGTCGTGTGCTCATCGCCGACGCGCTCGCGCAGGTGCTCCTGCTCGGGGCCGCCGCCGGCGAGCACGAGGTGCAGGCGGGGCTCGCGCGCGCGTGCGCGCAGGAACGCGTCGGCGAGCAGCTCGGCGCCCTTCTCGCGAGTGATGCGCCCGGAGTACAGGACGTTGATCGCGTCTGTGTCGATGCCCGTCCGGTCGCCCGCCCGCCCGCGTGACTCGGTCGTGGCGTCCTCGTCGATCTGCGGCGTCGTCCCCGCGTGCGCCTGCGCGAACCTGGCTCGCGCGAACAGCTCGGGATCGTGCAGCGAGGGATCGAAGCGCGAGGTGTCCACGCCTCGGTCCCAGCGCATGATGCGCTCACCCGGCATCCCGATCTGGGCCAGCGCCGCGTCGGAGGCGGCGCTGGGGGAGAGCACGATGTCGCACGCCCGGTAGAAGGCGCTGACGGCCATCGCCATCGCGCCCGCCAGCTCGGGGCGGCCGGAGCGCTCCTCGGCGTAAGCGGTGAGCTCGGTGTGGTAGCTGCCGATCAGCGGCAGCCCGAGAGCCCGCGCGAGCAGCACGCCGGCGGCGCCGGCGGGTCCGGGCGAGGTGACGTGGATTGCGTCGAAGGCGCCGTCGGCGAGCGTCTGCACGGCCGCGGGGAGGCTGGGCACGCCGATGCGCAGCCCGGGATAGTAGGGCACGTCGATCTCCGCGACGGCCGACAGCCGCCGGTCGACCTCGGGATCGGTGGCGACGACCTCGATCTCATAGCCGCGCACGCCGCGCGAGCGGATCTCTTCGATCGTGCGGGTGACGCCGTGCGTGGAGCCGATGCCGTCGGCGATGATCGCCACGCGCGGGGTCTCGGGTTCGCCGCCGAAGGGCAGGCGCGCGAGCTTTGACTGCTCGCTGGCGAGGAAGGCGGTGGCCGGGGCGTAGGGGATCGCGGCGATGCAGCCCTCGAACACGCTCTCGGCGGCCGCCGTCACGGACGCCTCGGCAGGGTCGCTCGCGGCGCGCACGGCCAGCTCGACGGCGGAGCGCAGCTTGCGCTCGTGCAGGCGGCACGCGCGCCGGTAGAGGTCTGCGTGGCTGAAGGACTCATCCTGCATGTATGCGATCAACCCGGGCGTGTCGAGGTGGTCGAGCTCGACCGCGGCCAGCCAGGCGCGCAGCAGGCAGCGGGCGTCCTCGGGGGAGACCGCGCCCCCGGCGCCGGTGGCGCCCTGGCGCGCGTCGCCCTCGCGCAGCAGGCGACGGACCATCGTCATCACGCGCTGGGGGTCGGGGCGAGTGGCTGGCGCCCGGCCGCGGGTCGGACTCAGGTCGGGGTTGGGCCCGGGAGGGTATGGGGGCGGCGGCGCGGTGTCGTCGGACTCGAGCTCTCCGTTCGCGCCGGAGACGACTCCGACCAGCGTGTCGCCGTCCTCGCCCCCTGCGCGCGTGTGGGCGTCCTCGGGCTCCAGCGAGCGCGCGGCGAGGACGATCGCGGCGTGGGCCCACTTGGCGGCGCTGCCCTGGGCGCGCCGGGCGCGCACGCGCCCGGCGCGCATGTGCGCGAGGAACTCTTGCGGCGTGGCGGCGGCGGGCGTTTGCGTGTAGGTGCGCCCGATGTCTACGCCGGCGTGGTCGTCGGAACCGCCGATGCCGATCGAGTCGCGGGTGGCTACGTAGGTGGCGGCGGGGCGGTTGAGCTCGGGGGCGCGGGCGCCGTTGCGTACCTCCCACACGCCGAACAGCTCGGACAGGCGGCGGCGGTGGCGCGCGGTGAGGGGTGTGGCGCCGACGGTGTAGTAGGGGTGGGCGAGCGCGCAGGCGATGTCGCGCTCGTACATGTAGGCGGCGCACAGCTCGACGTCGTGGGCGCTGGCCTGCAGCCAGTCGTGATCCTCGGGGGTGATGTCGTAGCAGAGCACGTGCACTTGCATCGCGGGCTCGCCGCGGAAGCCGGCGGTGAGCTCCTCGGAGACGAACACGTCGGGACGGTCGGCGATCCGCATGACGCCGTCGATCGTGTCGTGGTCGGTGATCGTGACGAAGTCCATGCCGCGGCGCTTGGCCAGCGCGTAGACCTCCTCGGGCGGGGTGGCGCACTCGGGCAGCCCGGCGGCGCGCTGGACGCCGAGCTTGGAGACCTGCGAGGCGGTGGAGTGGCAGTGCATGTCCACTCTGCTGACGCGCTCCCGCGTGTCGCCAACGTTATCGGTGAGGGTCATCGTTGCTCCTCTGTTTGTCTATCCGTACGCCGATATGTTTGCCCTGCATAGCGCGGCTTTTGTGACCAGCCGGGAACTTTTATGTGAAAGGTCTGTGAACGGCCGTAGGGCGCGTTGGATGGGTGGGTGAGCCATGAGCCAGCTCCCCGAATGCACCTGCTGGCGCCGCTCTCGATTGCCGGCTACGCGCCGGGAGCGCTCGCGTATGAGCGATGAGAATGCGCTCATCGAGGCGCGCTCCCGGGGCCCGCGTCCTGACTGGTCCGTAAGCTGTCGCGGCGATGCTGACGATTGCCACCTCGGCGATCACCTACTTTCAGGCGATCGTGCTCGGGATCTTGCAGGGCGCGACCGAGCTGTTCCCGATCTCGAGCCTGGGACATACGGTGCTGTTCCCGACGCTGTTCGGGTGGAATGGGCTCGTCGACGCACAGTCGCAGTCGGAGTCGTTTTGGCTGGCGTTCGTGGTGATGCTGCACGTCGGCAGCGCGCTGGGGCTGTTGTTCTACTACCGCCGCGACTGGGTGCAGATCGTGCGCGCGTTCTTCCGCACGCTGTCCACGCGCCGCGCGCGGACGAGCACCGAGCGGTTGGCGTGGCTGATCGTCATGGCGAGCATCCCCGCCGGGGTGCTCGGGCTCGTGTTCGAGCACGAGTTGCGTACGCTGACCGCCAAGCCGGAGGTCGCGGCGATATTCCTGATGGTCAACGGCTGCGTGCTGTTCGCGGCCGAGTGGTTTCGTCGCCGCGCGCAGGTGCGCGAACTGGCCGTACAGGAGGGCGCGAAGCCCGATGGTGGTCGCGAGCTGGACACGCTGGAGTACCGCGAGGCGTTCGTCATCGGCGCGGCGCAGTCGACGGCGCTGATCGCCGGGATCAGCCGTGAGGGCGCGACGATGGGGGCGGGGCTCGCGCGCGGGCTGGATCACAGCGACTCGGCGCGCTTCGCGTTCCTGCTGGCCACGCCGATCATCCTCGCCGCGGGCCTGTTCAAGCTCCCCGATCTGCTCGGGCATCTTGGCAACGGTGTGCGCGGTCAGTCGCTGGTGGCGTGCGCGTCGGCGGCGGTGACGGCCGTGTTCACGGTGAGCTTCCTGGTCAAATACTTCAAGACCCGCACGCTGATCCCGTTCGCCGTGTACTGCCTGGTGTTCGGTGGTGTGATGGTCATTTATACGACGACCTAGACGTTGCGGCGGAACGCGATGCCGTCGGTTCCCAAGACCCCCCAACAGATCATCGAGACCGGTCGCTCAAGCTCGGCGTGGCGCGGGCCGGTGGGGTTCCTGTTCCGCCTGGCGCTGGCAGCGCTGGTGCTGTTCGTGGTGCTGTATGTCGCCGGGATCGAAGCACGAGCGCTGCTGCTGGGAGGCGCGTTCACCGCTGTGATCCTCGGCCTCGCGGCGCAGCAGACGCTCGGCAACGTGATCGCGGGCACGGTGCTGCTGAGCGCGCGGCCGTTCAAAGTCGGCGACCGGGTGCGCCTGCAGGGCGGGCCGCTCGCGGGTCAGATCGAGGGTGAGGTCAGCGCGCACGGTCTGCTGTATACGACGTTCGTCACCACCGACGGCCCGGTGTTGGTGCCCAACAGCGTGGTGCTGAACGTCTCGATCCTGTCTCACGACTCGCCCGAGGGCGACGAGGACACTGCATAGCGCAGAAACAGGTGCGAGTCGTGCTCCAGGACCGAGAGCAGCTCCAGGGCGAGCGGAGGGTCGAAGCTGCTCCCGGCGAGAATCCGCAACGGCGGGCGCTCCTGCGCGGGGTCCTCGCCGGCGAGCAGCGGGGAGACGGACAGAAACAGCTCGTCCACGAGACCGGCGGACAGCAGTTCGCCGTTCAGATGCGGTCCGCCCTCACACAGCAGGGTGCGCACGTGCAAGCGATCGTGCAGCTCGCCAAGCGCGGCGGGGAGGTCGAGCGAACCGTCCTCGCGGTGTGCACGCACGTACTCCACGCGGGCGGCGGTCGCGGGCAGGCTCGCCTCGGACGGGGTCAGGAACGCGACCTCCGAGTCGGGGTCGCCCAGCAGCGGCAGGTCGGGGGGGAAACCGAGGCCGGCGGAGACGACGCAGGCCAGCGGCCGCTCGCGCAGGCCGCGTTCTTTGCGCAGGCGGCGGGTGTCGGGATCGCGCACGGTCGGGCCGTAATGCTCGGCGCGCACGGTGCCGGCGCCGGCCATGACCGCGTCCACGACCGCGCGCAGCCCGTGGAAGAGGGCG
>Ga0307477_10001453_pt1 | contig 19950 bp, 23 predicted proteins | sample atmos_gasesECM2C_FD_203316 | JGI IMG/M metagenome (GOLD analysis project Ga0307477, IMG submission 203316) | Hardwood forest soil microbial communities from Morgan-Monroe State Forest, Indiana, United States - atmos_gasesECM2C_515 | ecosystem: Environmental > Terrestrial > Soil > Temperate...
GAAGTAGGGCAACGAGGCCAACGCCCCCCTGTGCCCTGCTTTATAATGGTTCGACTTCGGAGCCCACTCGTGGATAGAGAAAAGGTCCTGGTAGTAGATGACGAAGAAGCGATTCGAGAGGTTGTAACCACTCTTCTTGAGGCGCAGGGTTATTACTGCCTCGCCTGTGCGAACGGGCGCATTGCGCTCGACGCTTTCCGCAACGATACGTTCGATTTGGTGTTGAGCGACATCGTCATGCCGGAAATGGACGGGCTCAAGCTTCTCTCCGAGCTGCGCGTGGACGATCCTGACGTTCCTGTGATCATGGTCACAGCAATGCACGACATCGCAATCGCTCTCGAAGCCATCCGCGCGGGAGCCTACGACTACATTCTCAAGCCATTTGAAAAAGATCAGCTTTATTTGAGCGTGCGCCGTGCGCTGGAACATCGGCGCCTGGTGATTGAAAACCGAACTTACCAAAGCGATCTGGAACATCTGGTAGCCGAACGCACGCAGCAGCTTTCGATCGCCCTGCAGGATCTCGAGCAATCATACGACTACACGCTTGAAGCGTTGGGTGGCGCGCTGGATGCAAAAGATGCTGAGACCGAAGGACACTGCCAGCGCGTGACGGCGTTTACGATCACGATTGCAAAAGCCATGGGCGTGGACAAAGCGCTGCTGAGACATATTGCGCGCGGCGCTTTTCTTCATGACATTGGCAAGATGGGAGTGCCGGACAGTATTTTGCGCAAGCCGGGTCCTCTAACCGCGGAAGAACGCGAAATCATGCGCCGCCACTGCGATATCGGCTATGCGGTGCTGGAAAGAATTCCGTTTCTCAAGGAAGCTGCCGAAATCGTGTTGTCGCACCAGGAGTGCTATGACGGGTCTGGCTATCCCCGCGGGCTGAGAGGCGAGCAGATTCCGCTTGGTGCACGGATATTCGCAGTGGCCGATACGCTGGACGCAATGATATCCGATCGCCCGTATCGCAAAGCGCTGCCCATTTCCGCTGCGCGAGAAGAAATCAAGAGATATGCGGGCAGACAATTCGATCCGCGCGTGGTGGAGGTATTTCTCTCTCATCCCGATAGTGTCTGGATCGCGCTGCACGAAAAGATTGGCGATCCGTTCCGCCTCGCGCAACTCGAACCCGCATCGGCAGATTGACGCCGCGCATCTTCGCTTCGATCAGCCCTGGACTATCGCCAACTTGCGAAACGATTGCCGCGCGGGTAGTATCTCCAGTTCGGGGGAACGCTGAATGGCTTTGGTGCCCATCAAGACTGCGTCCATCACGGGCTACTGCGATTGCGTCTGCGGCTGCTATGAACTCGCGAGCCAGCGTGATGACGAGAACGGCAAAGGATATTGCCCGCGATGCGCCAAGGAGCATCTCGAGCTGAATCGCGGCGTCGGCATTCCTCAGCTTGCTCCCTCGAAACTGCCCGAAGGAGATTCAGCCGCTCCGCCTCTTGCCATGCCGGAAGCTGCCGACCCGCCGGGACGACTCAAGTAACCCACGCCGCCCTTCCCTGCGATGGGTTGAATTCTCTTCCCTCAGAAAATCGAAACCAGGCGCTTGATTCCTTCTGCGAACTCGTTCTCGGGCGCGATCAGACTGACGATCAGATAGCCGTCGACAGGGAAATCGTAGAAATGGCCCGGGTGAACGTAAACGCCTTTCTTTTCCATCAAATCGAGTGCGACCTCTTCGTCAGTACGCGTCGCCGGCACGCGAAGCACAGCGTACCAGCCAACTTTGATTTCAAGACGGCTGCAGGGTTTCTGCGTTGCGAGTTGCCGGTCGAGTTCGGCGAGATTACCCGCCACCCGCGACATCAGCTGCCGCTGAAATTCGTGGCGCTGCTCTAGAAATTGCGGGATGGCGTGCTGGACGGGTGCATTCATGGAGAGATAGGTGTCGGCGATTACTTCAAGCCGGTCGAGAGCCTGTGCTTTCAGATCCTTCGGTCCGCTCACCGCGAGCCATGCGACTTTCATCTGCGGCAGGCCGCAGATTTTCGAAAGCCCACTCATCGTGAACGTGAGCGTCTCTGCATTTGCTGCCCAGCTAATCGGAGGTTTGGCGTAAAGCGAAAAATCGAGAAATACTTCATCCGCTATGACAGCGATTTGCCGGTCGGCACAGATTTGATTTAGCCTTAACCGTTCATCGTGTTTCGTGAAATGGCCGGTGGGATTATTGGGATGAACCACGACGACGGCTCGCGTGCGAGTGTTCAGCAGAGCTTCGAGCGCGAAAAAATCGATCTGCCAGCCATGGTCGTAGATGAGCGGGTAACGCACGAGTCTTACGTCTTGAATATCTGCCAGGAGATCGAAAAGCGGATAGCTCGGAGTGGGAATCAGAACTTCGTCGCCGGGATTGCACAAAACGCGGAAGACGAATGAGTAGGCTTCGCTCGTGCTTGTAGTGAGCAGCATGTCGCTTGCCGCTACATGGGCGCCGCGGTCCGCATAATAGCCGACAACCGCCTCACGGGCGGCAAGCAGGCCCTTTGGCTCCGGCTCGTATGACAGGCTCCGCGGGTTTGCTAGCGCGCTTAGAATCTTCTCGCGATCGTACGTGAAGCCGCATTCGGTAGGATTCGAAGCCGTCAAATCAATCAGCGGCTTTCCGGCGGAACGATGGACCGCGAGCGCTTCGCTCAGGCGATTTGGCTGAAGGTTCCAGTTCGTGCGGTCTGCAAACAAGTCGCCTCATCTCCTTCACAAATGCGCTTCAGCGTACAACAAAGCTATCCGAAATCGCGGCCCGTTCGTCAAATCTCTGCTGGCGAACACCGAGCAAGTCTATAATGTTCACGTGCTATTGCATTCCAATTGATAAGGAGAAGCGCATGAAAGGGATTGTCACGGCACTGGCCGGCATTTTCTTGCTGCTGGGCATCGGAGGGCAAGTGGTCGCCCCGGTTACAGCCGCGCCGCAAGAAGAAGCCGTCGCCAAGACGAATCTGAAGGTGGGGGACGCGGCGCCCGATTTCTCTCTACTCAGCGACAAATGGGAGCAGGTGAAGCTGAGCGATTATCGCGGCAAGAAAAACGTCATTCTCGCCTTCTACGTCCTGGCATTTACCGGCGGTTGAACGAAAGAACTTCAGGCCTATCAGGCTGATTTGGCCAAACTCGAAGCAAGCGGCACCGTCGTCCTCGGAATCAGCATCGACAGTCCCGCCGCCAACGCCGCATTCGCCAAGCAAATCGGAGTAACGTTTCCGCTTCTCAGCGATATGAACAAGGAAGTGCTGACGTCGTACCAGATACTGAAGCCCTACGACGTGAAGGGCGGCAAATATCAGTGGGCGCAGCGCACAACGATCGTGGTGGACAAGCAGGGAAAAATCCAGCACGTCGAGCAGGGTGACAGTGCCGTGGATCCCAATAGCGCCGTCTCTGTTTGCACCGGGCTGCACAAGCCGAAAGCGTAAGAAGACTTAGCCCCACAAAATGAAAAGGGCGGGTTCGAGACCCGCCCATCTTTTTTTAGAACATAGTAGTGCCACGCAAAACCGCATTGCCAGATTAGTGGGGGCGCATGTCCATCAGGCGGATGCTGTCTGGATAAAACATGATGAGCATCATGCAGATACAGAAGACCATGGCGGGGACGAGAATCAGGAATAGGCCGAGGCGCTCGAAGCGCAGGTGCATGAAATACGACATGATCAGCGCGGATTTGATGAGCGAGAGGCCGAGCAGGATTGTGATCATCAGGTGCACTTCGACGCGCTCGTAGGCGAGGAACACTTCGATCGCCGTTAGCAGCAACAGCCACACCCAAATCCAGGCGAACAGCTTGGTGCTGCCTACCGCGTGGTCGTCTTCAGCTTCCGTCCTCATGTATGCGGGTTCGGTCATCGAGTCGTTCGCTCCCGTGTTTCAGTTTCTCTTTCTCGGCGGCTAAAGCCGCACCGCTTGTCGTACTTTCAGCACCAATAAAGCCGTGCCCCGACGAAGTGCCGGCTACTTCGGGTTGACGCTCAGCAAATAAACCAGCGGGAAAATAAACATCCAGACAAGATCAACGAAGTGCCAGTAAAGGCCGCTCACTTCGACGTGGTCGGCGGTCCACTTCCCCTTGCTGTAGCCCGCGCAAATAATTGCGAGATAGGCGACGCCGATCGTGACGTGCAGCATGTGCAGCCCAGTGAGCCCGAAGAATGTCCCGCCGAAGAGCGGCACACCCCACGGATTTGACCACGGCGTGACGCCTTCGTGAAACAGCGTGACCCATTCCGTGGCGTGAATCAGCACGAAAGCAGCGCCGCAGATCATCGTTAAAATCAGATAGCGGACGGCTTTCTTCACGTCATGCCGATGCGCCGCGGCGACAGCTAGCACCATCGTCAAGCTGCTCGAAAGCAGCACGAACGTCATAAATGACGATTTCGCGATGGCGGGCCAGATCTCGAATGGACGCGGCCAGTCCGGCGTGGCGAGCCGAACGTAGGCGTAGCTGACGAGGAGCGCCGAAAACGTCAGCGTGTCGGAGACGATGAACAGCCACATCCCCAGCTTTTTCGAATTGATGCCGAAGGGCGATGCACCGCCCGACCACGGCGTTGCAACTATGCCTTCGAATTCGGTATCACTCACGATTCACCGTCCCAGAAGGAAAAGTAGAAACAGAAAGACCCACAAACCATCCATGAAATGCCAGTACATCGCAGCCACTTCGGTTGCGGTGCCTTGTGTCAGCCGGTGCGTGGGACGAAACAGAATCCACGTCAACGCCAGCACTCCGCCCAGCAGATGCAAGCCGTGCGCCGCGGTAAAGACGTAGAAAAAGCTGCTGCTCGGATTTGTCGCGAGAAACAAGCCCGCGGCTCTGAGTTGCTGCCAAGCGATGACTTGCCCGACGAGAAAGAACACGCCCAGAATCGTAGTGACGCTCCACCAATGGCGAAAGCCCTGCTGGTCGTTCGATTTGAAAAGTTTGCGCGCGTGAGAGAGCGTGAAACTGCTGCCAATCAGCACAGCGGTGTTGAGCCACAGGATTCGCGGAACTGCGAGCGGATGCCAGCCGCTATTGGGAATGTCCTTGCGAACGATGTAGGCGCTGACGAGCGCCATGAAAAACATCAGAATGCCGCCGAGGCCGACGGTCATTCCCGTGATGTAAGTCCGTTGAGGAACGGAGCCGCTGCCTCCCGATCCGTCGCCGCCAGGGCCACCCGCACCATCATCAGAGCCGCCGGAAGACGAGCCGCCACGCCCGCCGCTTGGCGTTCGAACTTTTATCTCGATATCGTCGGTGACGATGCCTGGCATCTCAGTGTCCGAGTGCTGACTATTCCTTCTCGCGCTTAACGTCTTGCGGCGGTAAGTTCTGCGGCACGAAGTCTTCCTTCACACCTGGAACGCTGAAGTCGTACGGCCCGCGATAGACGCTGGGGAAATGCCCCCCGAAATTGTCGTGAGGCGGCGGCGAATCGGTGATCCATTCCAGCGTCGTGGCGTTCCACGGATTCTTTGAAGCTTTTGGGCCGCTCTTGAGGCTCCAGAAAAAATTTATCAGGAACAGGATCTGTGCGGTTGCGGTGACGAAAGCGGCGATGCTCATGAACTGATGGACCGGCTGCAGAGGTTGCAAGTACTGAACAGCGCTGGCGTCTGCATAGCGGCGAATGCCGCCTGCGATTCCAACCCAGTGCATGGGCATGAAGATGCAGTACGCGCCGACAAACGTAAACCAGAAATGAACTTTGCCCAGCGGCTCGTTCATCATGCGGCCAAACATTTTTGGGAACCAGAAATAGGTTGCGGCGAAAATGCCGAAGATGGCGGCGACGCCCATCACCAGGTGGAAGTGCGCCACCACGTAGTATGTTGCATGCAGCAGGTTGTCCACCGCTGGTTGGGCGAGGAACAATCCCGAAAGGCCGCCGGAAACGAAGAGCGACACGAAGCCGATAGCGAAAAGCATCGGCGTGGTGAATTGAATCTTCCCGCCCCACAGTGTGCCAAGCCAGTTGAACGTCTTGATCGCCGAAGGCACGCCGATGGACATCGTCAGCACCGAAAACGCGAATCCCGAATAGGGGCTCATGCCGCTGACGAACATGTGGTGTCCCCAAACCATGAAGCCGAGGAAGCCGATCGCGCACATCGCCATCGCCATCGCGCGATAGCCGAACACCGGCTTGCGTGCAAACGTGGAGAGCACGTGCGACGCGACTCCCATGCCCGGCAGAATCGCGATGTATACCTCAGGGTGCCCGAAGAACCAGAACAGGTGCTGCCAGAGCAGCGGTGAGCCGCCTGAATGAGGTTGGATTTGATCGTTCACTACGAGACCCGCGGGAATGAAAAAGCTCGTGCCCGCCGAACGATCGAGCAGCAGCAAGATTCCGCCGGCCAGCAGCACACCGAAGGCGAGCAAGCCAAGAATAGCGGTGACGAACCAACCCCAGCACGTGAGCGGCATGCGGAACAGGCTCATGCCGGGAGCGCGCATGTCGATGAGCGTCGCAATAAAATTCAGCGCGCCCAGCAGCGAAGCCAGGCAGAAGAGCGAGATGCTGATGATCCACATCGTCTGGCCCCAGCCTTCGCCCGGGCCCGTCACTTCGCCGAGTCCGCTGAGGGGCGTGTAGCCGGTCCAGCCGCTGATTGGTGCGCCGCCGGGAACGACGAACGCGGCGAGAATCGCGATGAACGCCAGAAACGTGACCCAGAACGACAGCATGTTGAGCCGCGGAAACGCCATATCCGGCGCGCCGATTTGAATGGGCAGGAAGTAATTGCCGAAGCCGCCTTGCGGGGCGGTGGTGAGCACGAAGAAAACCATGATCGTACCGTGCATCGTGACGAGCGATAGATACTGCTCCTGCGTCATCAACCCGCCCGGCACGAACGGCAAGTGCATGTTGGGCCACACCAGGTGCAGGCGCATCAACACGGAGAGCACGATGCCCACCAGCACGGCCGTCAGCGCCAGCAAGAAATACTGGATGCCGATCACTTTGTGGTCAACGCTGAAAATATATTTCCGGATGAAGCCCGTCGGCGCTTCCATCGCATGCGCGGCGTGAGCGCCATGGGCGTGCGAACTCATTCGTGGCCTCCTGGATTCTTGCTGCAGGTGCTTCGCTTGGTCATCGGTTCGGTATTCACAAACTCACTGCCCGCCGGATTTCAAGAACGCCTGATAATCAGCGTCAGACACCACATTCAAATAGCTGTGCATGCGCGAATGGCCCAGGCCGCACAGCTGCGTGCAGACAATTTCATACTGCCCGATTTTTTCCGCCGTGAAGTGAATGGGAACGACCAGCCCGGGCACCGCATCTTGCTGCAAGCGCAGTTCGCGCACGAAGATATTGTGAATCACGTCCTGCGATGTAACATGCAGCTCCACCTGCCGATTCACGGGAACTGTGAGCGTGGGAACCACGATATCGTCCTTCCCTGCTGGATCCTTTGAATCGATGCCGAGCGGATTGCCCGTGGACGCGCTGATCTGCTTGGGATCGAGCCTGCCGAATTTTCCGTCGGGGCCGGGGTAGCGGAAGTTGAAGACGAACTGATTCTCCGTCACCTCCACTTGTACTGCATCAGCCGCAGGCGGCGTGAAGCGTACTTCCGCCCAGGCGCGACGTCCCAGAATGCCGAGGCCGAGGAAGAGAATGATCGTCGCGGTCGTCCAGATGAATTCCATCGTGTTGTTGCCACGCGAAAAGTGAGCGCGCTGGCCATGGTCGCGGAAGCGCCACACGGCGTAGGCGATGCCCAGCTGCGAGAGGACGAACACCACCGCCGTAACCCACAGCGTCAGGCTGTACTGCTCGTCAACCGCGCGTCCGATATCGGTGATCGGCGCCGGAGGGCTGTAAAGCTTCGCGGCGAAGATATACACCGTCACCACCACCATAGTCACTTGCAGCAACGCCAGCAGCGCCGCTGATGCCGCCGAGCCGCTTTCGGACTTCTTTATTCGCATTCGCTTTCGCTCCCGAGGCACGTTGAGGATAAGTGTTCAGCCACACTGCACAAACACGCCATCATATATAAGCCCAACCGAATTTCAAGGCCGATTGTGGGTAAGTAGCACAGGCAATCCTGCCTGTGCCTACGTGAAAATACGCTCTGCTCGCGCCACACCTGCAAGATCAAAGAACCAGGTTGTTTTGTTTTCTCGTTTCCGACGCCACGCACGTAGCAGCTTGGGGCACAGGCAGGAATGCCTGTGCTACTTAAGTTCCATTGCGGGGCGCGTGAAACGGCGTATGCTGAGGGTCACTACACAATCTTTCCGCCCTTCCCCTCCCGCGGGGCGACGGCAACCTTGTGCACATGCTGGCCACGCGAGGAGCCTACGTGTCATCTGCACCCCTCGAACGCGCCGAAAAAGCGATCGCGCGCGGAGAAGCGGCGACGATCCGCTCTGTGATACTGAAGCTCGAAGTGGGCGTGGTGTATTGCCGCCTGGCAGCCAGTTCGCCGGACGAACCCGCCGCGCAACGCATCCGCCTCCGCGCGCAAGCCGCGCTCGATTCGGCTGTGAGTGCCGCCGAACATCTCCTGCTCATCGGCAATGACCGCGCGGAGTTCGACGCCAAGGCCGAAAATCTGCGTGAGGCGCTGCGCGAAACTTTCTGAAGCAGCCAAATAAGAAGGCCGCGCATTGCGTGGACACATTGCGTCGGCGCATTACGTGAACGCACTTCGTGAACGCACTTCGTGAACCCATTTCGTGAACGCATTACGTGAATGCACTACGTGAACGCACTACCCGAAAACGAAGCGCGGGATATTGACGCCGCCGCGAAACCCGCCGATAATCGTGGTCTCGCACAAAAGCCTCACCTCTGAAAAGGTGACCTACATTGGCACGAGCGGTCGTGGCGGAACTGGCAGACGCACCAGCTTGAGGGGCTGGCGGTAGCAATACCGTGGTGGTTCGAATCCACTCGACCGCACCAAAATTCGATTCGCAACGCAAATCGCGACGCAAACGAAGCCCCGATGCTCAGGCATCGGGGCTTTTGCTTTTCAGGTAGCACAGGCATTCCTGCCTGTGCCCCAAGTTGAGTGGGGCTTCGCGTGCGCGAGACGAGGAAGCGAAAGAATGCGTTGGGTTATGTACCGCCGGCCTCTGGCCGGCGTTTTTGAATTTGGGTTTAAGTGGGACAGGCCTCAGCCTGTCCTCTTGCGTTCGCTGAGTACGATAGCGTGCGCAAGCAAGATCGGAAGGATTGCCGCGTAGCAAAACCGCACAGGCAAGAGTGCCTGTGCCACTGAAGGCGTCGACAAATAAAGGCCCGCTGCCTAGCGTTGGAGCTTTTGCCCTCGTGGTGGGAGCCTCCGCATCCATGCGGGGGAGGAGCGCTTCAGCGCTCCGGAACGATCACGGCAACTTCGTCTCGCGCTTCAGCGCTGGGCCTTCGAAAGCCCCTGGCTAAAGCCACGATTTTTCTCGCTGCTTCTCCGCTGGACTGAAGTCCAGCTCCCTCTGCTGAAGCAGGGGGCTCCCACCAGAGAAGCTCTTCAGTAGCGTAGGCTTCAGCCTGCGCCACAAGTTGCCAGTGGCTTCGTGTGTGCGAAACGAGGGAGCAAAAGAACGCGTTCTTTGATCTTGCTCGTATGGCACGAGCAGGGCGTATTTCTACGTTGGCACAGGCAGGATTGCCTGTGCTACAAAGGCAACAGCGCACCAAAGGAGCCGCATCGGTTGATGGTTCAGGACTGCTCTGTAGCAGCTTCGGGCACGGCATGTCGTGCCCCTACTGTCTTATGCCCGAATTGCGCCTGATTATTTCTTGGGCGCTGGCTGCGGATTCTGTGCGGGCGCGGGCGCTTGGCCGGGTGCCTGACCTGGAGCCTGTCCAGGAGCTGGCGCCGGCTGTATCGGCACTTGCACCGGAGCGTTCGCCGGCGGCGTCGCGGGCTTGCCGGCAGGCGCAGGCTTCTGCGTCTGCTCGAGCACGGAGCCAGTTGTGGAGATCGCGTCAGCGGGCGCGCGCTTCACGGAAAGCGTGAGCGACGTCATCATGAACACGATGGCGCACCAGGTGGTGGCGCGCGAAAGGAACGACGCAGCGCCGCGCGGCCCAAAAGCCGTCTGGCTGCCAGCTCCGCCGAACGCGCCCGCAAGATCAGCCGCGTTGCCGCTCTGCAGCATGATCACGATCACCAGCACGAAGCACACCATCACGTGCAGCGTCACCAGGACGAATGAATATCGCCATCCGATAGTAATCAGCGCCACTGCAATCAGCAGCGCCAGTCCCCACTTAGCCCACCAAGGCATTGCTATCTCCTAATTTCGTTTCGCCACTAAAAATTCACGATCGACGCGAACGACTGCCAATCGAGGCTCGCTCCGCCCACCAGCGCACCATCTATCTCCACCTGCGCCATCAATCCCCGTATGTTGTCGGGTTTGACGCTGCCACCGTAGAGGATCCGAAGCGCGGAAGCCCGTTCCGGCGTGAAGCGGGCATCGGCCAGTTCGCGGATGAAGCGATGTGCGTCGGCCGCGATTTCAGGCGTCGCCGTGCGCCCCGTGCCGATCGCCCAACATGGCTCGTAAGCAATGAGAATACGCGAGAAGTCAGCGCCGGTCAACGCGGCCACTGCGCCCTCGAATTGGCGCTTCAGCACGCCGTGAGTGAGATTCGCTTCGCGCTCAGCCAGATGCTCGCCCACGCAGACGATGGGCGTGAGTCCCGCTTCGAGCGCGGCTTTCACTTTGCGATTCACCGATTCGTCCGTCTCGCCGAAATGCTGGCGGCGTTCGGAGTGGCCGATGATCACGCCGCGCGAGCCGGTGTCGAGAATCATGCGCGTGGAAATTTCGCCGGTGAATGCGCCTTCGGAGTGCCAATCGCAATTCTGCGCCGCGATGGAAATGGCGCTGCCTCGCGCGGATTCCACGGCCGCGGTGAGCGAAGTGTAAGGCGGCGCGATGATGATGTCGCAGTGCGTTGCATTCGCGACGAGCGGCTTGAACGCCTCGAAGAAGGCACGCGTCTCCGCCTGCGTCTTATACATTTTCCAATTCCCGGCGATGACAGGCCGCCGCATTAGCCTCTCCAATCCTTCGTCAATTGAGTGTTATCCCCTGTCCACATAGAATGGCTGGATGCCCGGGATCCGATTCGTTCAACAAAACGACGATGCCGCAGAGTTCTTGGAACAGGTCAGGCTTTGCGTCGATTGGGCTATCCAAGTGCATCGGCCCGCCGAACTATTTCTAATCAAGATCGACAACTGGTTTGGCCCCAACTGGCTTCGATTCTCCGGAAAATCTCTGGGCGCCGTTGCCATCTGGAAAAACAAGTTAACGATTCCGCCCTTCGTCCCGCACCGCGTTCTCTGGGAAAGAAGATTCGTAGGCCCCGACTATCACCAGAAAGGCATCGAGAATATAGTCCACCTCAAGACTGAAAGCCAACATGCTCTACAGCGATATGTTGGCGACGTCGCTCCAAATGCCTCGCTAATTTGGTTTAGTGGAGCATCGCAACGGAATCAGCGTGGTGCGCTTATGGCATATCTTCTCAACGCAGATTCTTACTGGTCCTGGTATACGGGATGGCAAGAGCGGTCCGGGTGGAAAATCATCGAGGCACAGGGTATCACGCGAGAAGGATTTGACGATTTTCGGTCTGTCCGCCGCTGAAATGCCACCTTTTGCTACTTTGAACTTAGCGCTTCGACACCCGGCAGCTTGTCGCCCGCGAGAAATTCGAGCGACGCGCCACCGCCCGTTGAGATGTGAGAAATCTGCGACGCGACACCCGCCTGCTCCACCGCCGCAACCGAATCGCCGCCACCGATGATCGAAGTAGCACCGTTGCGAGTAGCCGCCGCCACAGCGCGAGCGATGCCCAGCGTCCCCTGCGCGAATTGCGGCTTTTCAAACATGCCGAGCGGCCCGTTCCACACGATGGTGCGCGCTTTGCTGATCTCATCGCTGAATAGCTTCACCGTCAGCGGGCCGATGTCGAGACCCATCATATTGGCGGGCGTATGCGAAATGTCGCTAATCTGCGTCGCGGTGGAGTTCGGCGACTCCGCGAGCACATGGTCCACCGGCAGAAGCAGCGCGAACTTCCGCTCCGCCGCTTCCAGCATCAATTCACGTGCCAGATCGAGCTTATCGTTCTCGACGAGCGACTTCCCAATCGGCAGCCCCTGCGCCTTGAGAAATGTGTACGCCATCGCCCCGCCTACCAGCATTCCGTTGGCCACCTTCATCAGGTTGCGCACCACTTCGATCTTGTCCGATACTTTCGCGCCGCCCAGCACGGAGATAAACGGCCGATCGGGATTCGAGATGGCTTTGCCGAGATACGTTAGTTCCTTTTCCATCAGCAAACCTGCCGCAGCCTGGCGCACGAACTTCGTGATGCCCACCACCGACGCATGCGCACGATGTGCCGAGCCAAACGCGTCGCACACAAACATTCCATCGCACAGGTCGGCGAGCTGCTTCGCAAATCCGGGATCGTTAGCCTCTTCCTCAGGGTGGAAGCGCACATTTTCGAGGAGCAGCACTTCGCCATCGCGTAGCGACTTCGATTTCGCTTCAGCTTCCGCACCCACGCAATCGGTAACGAACGCTACAGGCTTGCCAAGCAGTTCCTGCAGGCGTGCCGCCACAGACGCAAGGCTGTACTTCGCGTCCACCTTGCCCTTCGGCCGGCCGAGATGCGACGCAAGAATCAGGCGAGCCCCGCGATTCATCGCCAGTTGCAGCGTCGGCAGAGTCTCGCGGATGCGCGTGTCGTCGCCCACTTTGCCGCCGTCAAGCGGCACATTGAAATCCACGCGGATGAAAACGCGCTTACCCTTCAGGTCCAGGTCGCGAATCGAGAGTTTGTTCATAACGATGATTTAGCGCAGCGAAGCGGAACGGTACGGCATGCAAGCGCTCGCCGCCAGGATGCGCCTATAGTTTCGCAGCGAAGAATTTAATCAAATCGCGGCAGCGGCTGGAGTACCCCCACTCGTTGTCGTACCACGCGAGCACCTTCACGCAATTGTTTCCCACCACGCGCGTGTAGCCCGCGTCCACGATCGAGGAGTTTGGATTGCCCTTGAAATCGATCGACACCAATTCCTCTTCGCTGTAAGCCAGGATGCCCTTCATCGGCCCTTCGGCAGCCTTCCTCAACGCGGCGTTCACCGCTTCCACGGTCACAGGTTTTTCCGTAATCACGGTAAGGTCCACCACACTCACGTTCGGCGTCGGCACGCGCATCGCATAGCCATCGAGCTTTCCTTTCAGCTCGGGAATCACGAGGTGCAACGCCTTCGCAGCGCCTGTCGAAGTGGGGATCATCGAAATCGCTGCAGCACGCGCACGACGCAAATCCTTGTGCGGCAGATCAAGCAGCTTCTGGTCGTTCGTGTAAGAGTGAATCGTGGTCATCGTGCCCACCACGATACCGAAATTGTCCTGAATCACCTTCGCCACGGGCGCCAGGCAATTCGTGGTGCACGAGGCATTCGATACCACGTGATGCTTCGACGGGTCATACCCCTTGTCGTTCACGCCCAGCACAATCGTGAAGTCAGGATCGGTAGCTGGAGCGGAGATAATCACCTTCTTCACCGGCCCGCGGATGTGTTTGCGCGCTTCCTCGCCCGTGGTGAACAAGCCCGTGGATTCGACCACGATATTCGCGCCGACCGAAGCCCAATCAAGAGCAGCAGGATCCTTTACGCGAAATACTTTGAAACTTTTGCCATCCACGGAGATCGTGTCGTCCGTATGCGTCACTTTATTCGGAAGATTGCCAAGAATGGAATCGTACTTCAGCAGGTACGCGAGCGTTTTCGAGTCGGTGATGTCGTTCACCGCCACGATTTCGATTGCCGGATCGCCCAGCGCCGCACGAAAGATATTGCGGCCGATGCGTCCGAAACCGTTGATTCCCACTTTCACTGGCATAGTTCCTCCGGGAGCTTGTGTGATGCGAACCGTCGGTACAACCGGCAGGCGTTTCTTCGACGGGGAATGCTAGGGCGCGAGGGAGAAAATGTCAACGCGGCTTCAATCGTATTGCTTTACTTTTACGACGTGATCGCCGGAGAAGGTCACGAACAACGTTTTTGCGGGAGGCGTCCCGTAAATCCAATCCTCGGTCTGCTCGCCGCCAGGTTTCGTCTCCCGCACTTTGTGATCCGGCCGCCCCAGTGACGCGAGCACCATCTCATGGTCCATCCCTTCTACCGCGGTGTGATCCTTGATCGCTTGCTTGAATTGCGGCGGCAGCGACTCCACCCAGTCCACGGCCGCCGAATGCTCCTTCGAGAAATCGAGAAAGTAATTCAGGTCGTGCATCAGGTCTTCGGCGCTCATGTCCGGCACCGAGCGCCCATACTCGAGAATTAATTCTGCGCCCATTCCAGGCTGCAGACCTCCGCCAGGCGGAGGTGTCGCTGGAGTCTGAGTAGTGGTGCCCGTGGGTATTCCAACGCCTCCAGCTCCGATCTGCAGGTGCTCGCCAAGATTGAATTTCTTGTGACCTCCGCCATTCACTTGAATGACGATTTCCTTGGGATGAAACTCGATGCTCGTAATCTGCACCGTGTCACCGGGACGCGCGGCGATACCCTGAAACCGTAGAGCCGTCTGCAGAGTTTTGTCGTCAATCGGCTTCCCTACCGGCACCTTGTAGCCTTTCTTCCCCGCGGGCAGCGGCTTCACCACCTTCGCAAATTCCCCCGATACATAGCGGATGATTTCGATTCGCGACTGGGGCTGCAAGTCGGCGGGTTGGGATGGCCGTTGACCAACAGACATGTAAATCTCGGTGGCCGGTTCCGAAGCAGGAAGATCAGGCGCGGGACCGAGATCGGAGACGATGGGCAGCGCGCCTCGAGCGCGAGTCCCATCCGGCGCATTGGCACAGATGGCTAGCAGCGCCGCGATAGCGATAGTGGTCCGGAAGTACATGGCTAGGCCTACCCGGGCTTATTTTAAGGCTTTTCGGCTTCCAGGTGAATAAGGATTCGTAAGGCGGGCGGTTGGTTGCAAGGCGGTTCGGTTTGCGGCTGCGGCTGGTCGGTACAGTACGCCGGGTACGCTCACGCCGCTTTCCTCGTGCCCGTGAGCGGGTTACCAATCCTGGGATGCGCTAACCCTAATGTGTAGCTGCCCGCGCTCGGGATGCGTCGGTGGAATTCTGCTTATGCTCGTGTTTCGTCTCGGCCTCCTGCTGAATCCTTTCGTGCGCCATCTGCGGTTCAAAACATCGGCGGCAGCGAGCCTCGTACATTCCGCCCGCGCCCACCACGATCAGTTCCTCGGACGCAACTAGACGCTGCGTATGCACCGCCGGATTGCCGCAGCGCATGCAAATCGCAAGCAGCTTGGTAATTTCTTCCGCGACAGCCAGCAGCCTAGGAATCGGTTCAAACGGCCGTCCCATGAAATCCGTATCGAGTCCCGCGACGATCACGCGCTTGCCAAGATCGGCGAGCTTCACGCACGATTCCACCACCGACTCGCCCAGGAATTGCGCCTCGTCAACGCCAACCACTTCCGTGCGCGCCCGAACCTTGTCGAGAATGTCGCTGCCGGTCTGCACCAGCTCAGAGGCGATTTCCAGGCCGGAGTGAGACACGATTCCATTCTTGGCGTAGCGCTGGTCAATGAGCGGCTTGAAGATCTGCACGCGCTGCTTGCCGATTTCAGCCCGACGCAAGCGGCGAATCAGCTCTTCGCTCTTGCCGGAAAACATCGGCCCCACTACCACCTCGATCCAGCCCATGTTGCCCTTGACGATGTCCACTCGCTACCTCCTGTGGCTAGGCTAACACACCGCGAATTGAAAATTCAGGCTCGCGCTTTGCGTTCCGCATCCGAAAAAATCTCGCGATTGAAAAACGGTGCGAATGCACTGATCACTGCAACACGAAACGCATCCTGGCGCGTAATCAGATTGCGCGACAGCACGCCCCACGCACCCTGCGCGTCGCGAATCCCGCGCCCACCTGCGAACGCGTCAATCGCTTCGGAAAGCTCCACGCCATCATCCACCACCACCGTGGCGAGCGCTTCGGGAACCAGTACGGCGCCAGAGCGCCCGAAAGAGCCTCGGCCCACGTCGTCCGCCACATACGCCCAGCTCTCCAGAAACACCCAGCGCTTTGCGCCTTCGTGAATCACGTCAAGGCCGCCCTCGAGCCCCACGAAATATTTCCAGGGCGCATTCGACTCGCGAGCAATGCGAACGAGGGCTTCAGCGCGCTGTCGTGCTCCAGCCATCAAATCTTCGCGCGATAGCGGAGTATGGCGGACGCCGCTCGGCACTTCGACCGGCACAATTTCAAATTCCGCGCCGCCATCCAGGAATGGGCGAATTACGCCAAGCGCATCGCGCACCGCTTCCACTTTCGGTTTACGCGCACTGCCAACAGCGATGAGAGTTTTTTCCATCAGCGGGCGAATAATTTGAGCAGCGGGACTCTAGCATGCTGCGTAAAACGCTGCAATCGCGCTTGCGAACATGCCGCTTTAACTCTGCGGCCGTAAGTAAATATCGTGAAGCACGATTTCCATCTGCGATTGCGGCTTCTTCAGTTCGGCGAATCCGAATTTCTCGTACAAGCCGTGAGCGTCGCGAGTGGCAAGGCTGAATCGGCGCAATCCTTGCAAGTCCGGGTGGCTCATCACGCATTCCATCAGCCACACTCCAAGCCCCTTCCCGCGAAACTCTTCGAGCACGTACACGTCGCAAAGATACGCATACGTGGCGCGATCGGTAACCACTCGCGCCAGCCCGATCTGGTCGTCGCCGTGAAATAGCCCGAAACATATGGAGTTCGCAATCGCCTTCTCTACGATGTGACGCGGAATTCCTTCCGACCAATACGCTCGCGAAAGATAGCCATGAATGGCAGCCACATCGAGCTTCGACGGATCGGTGACGACCGTGAAATCATCTTTCTGGTAGGACAAAAATGGCAAGTCACCCTCCGATTCAATCAGGATTCAGGCGGACGATACAAAAGCGGAAAATCGTGACGACGATGAGAAAAGTGGAGCGGGATGAGGGAATCGAACCCTCGCCTCGACCTTGGCAAGGTCGCGTACTACCACTATACGAATCCCGCGAAAACGAATTTACATTTATAGCATGCTGACCAAAGCCGAACAAGCTCTCGTCAGCAGCTTCCTTGTCTCAAATTTTAAAGGGAATTAGGAATCCGAGGTGGCCAAAATCATCGCGAGCGAATTGCCACGCCACGATGCCGTGCGCAATCCGACGAACAATCGCCCACGCTCAGTCAACTTCCATGATGCGCGTGGACTTGACCACCGGTGAGCGCCTCTGCCGCTCCGCAAAACGGGTCGCCCTCTCGCGGTCGATGTAGACGCGCGCAAACTTCTCGCCGTCTTTGTAGTAAATCGTTACTTGCCAGTGGCGGTGCTTTCTGCGCCGGTCTCGCCGCATGCGGCTGGACTTGCCGGGACTTTTCGTTTTCGCCATAGCTCCTCTGATGGGACTGCCGGACTTCTGTGACAGGACTATCGCAATTCCGCGGCGGTAGCGCAAGTAACAACTTGGGGGTTAACTTTCGCACTATGAACTACAAAATGGGTGCGACTTTGTGCCGGCACCTGCGTCCAATCCCTTGGATGAAACTTATGGAATAAAGTTGCAGCGCTGCAACATTTCTGGGCTGCCGGGCGTAACAGTAAGAGAGCAGAGGGAGCCGAGGCTGGAGGGAGCCATGGTGACGTGCCAAGAGCGGGAAGTGCAAATCGAAGACTTACGGAATCACGGGTTAGAAGCGGTAATGACCTTGAAGCGGGTACTATCGTGCGGCGCTAAGGTCACTCCAGACCCCAAGCGAGCCGGATTTTACGAGGTGGAAAGCCGCTCGACCGTCTATTACATCTATGCGCCTCGGTTGAACGGGAAAGTGACGCTGCTTGCGACGTGGCCGCGCGAGAACGAGTTGGCGCATTCTAGTGCTGCAGCGTAAAATCTCAACGCGAAAGCGAATTCTCGATCGCAAACTCGGAAATCTTCGAATTCAAGTCGGCCAGAACATTCTTGTTGAGCTTGTACACGGTTGGCGAGTCGCTGGTCTTCGCATACACAAAATCTTCGATCACAGGCGTGAAGCTCACGGTGATTTTCTTTCCGTCCTTCGCCGTCAGCGTTAATTGAACTAGCGGCTTCGCGAGCTTGCCCTGGATCTCCGCGCTCGGATGATCAACGATTGCTATGGCGCGAGCGTTGGCGACCGGAGGAAAAATCTTCCACGTCGCGATCGCCTTGCCCTTTATTTCCCGTGGCGCTTCCGCAACCCAATCCTGTTCCGATTTCGGAGTAACCACGATCGTGCCATTTTCGTTGTGCAGCTCGGCGCGGGTGACATCACTTTGCGTCAAGTGGGTCAATTTCTTGTCGCGCAGATCGCTGTAAGTTTCTGAGAGCTTTTTGTAGAGCGCCTCGTTCACCTTGAAAATCATGGGCCGGGAAGCGTCTTTCGCATAGTAATCGCTTCCCTCTTTCTTACCGACGAGCAGCGTTGCCGGTTTCCCGTTCTCTTCGTTAGCGGTAAAGATGATTGCCGGAGCGGAAAGGCCGTACTTGCCAAGGTTGTCCGCCGACTCAGCCACCACCGTAGTCATTTTCGCTCCCGTTATGGAATTCAGCAGGGACGTGACATCTGAATCGTCGGCAAGCTGGCCCGCATCCGGCTTCGCGAATGTCCATCCGGCCTTCTCCTTTTTCGCCTCAATCTGGCCTGCCGGATTCTTCAGCGAAAACGAGTTCACATTGCTCTCCGCGAAATGCAGCACGTTGTGGTCGCGCAAAAAATCCACCGAAAGATCGGTTTGCGTGCGCAGGGCGCTGGGCACAAGGGCCGCGTCCTTACCATCAATCAGCCCATACACGTACGTGTTAGTGAAATCTTTATTGCCGATCTTGAGCGTGTGCTGCGTTCCATTCTGAAGCTTGAATTCAACGGAAATCGCGGGCGTGTCGAGCCCATACGCTTTGAGCCGGTCCGGGGTTCCAGGCTGGTTGGATTCGATGCGCGAGTTGCCGAGTGTTTCGATGATGCCGCTCACGAGACGCTGATCCGCCTCGGTCTGCAGCGGCTGCAGAATTTGCCAGGCGCCATTTTGCTTTTCAAGGTGAATCGGCGCCTCACCTGCCACATGCGGGCGAGTGATCACGAGCGACACAATCTCAGAGCCCGCCGGAAGCGCGAACACGGGCTTCGTAGTGTCCGCGGCCGATTTCTCCGCTTCTTTCTGACCGCGTTTCCAATCAAAGTAATAAACAACCGCACCCAGAACGATTGCGCCGAGCAGAATCAACAAAGTGGATTTCTTGATCATCGCTAATTTTCGATTTTACCGTTGGCCTGCCGAGCAGTAGTGCCTACCGTCGTTTCCACCAGATGTAAACTCCCGCGAGAATCACAGCACCGGGAAAGAAGACAACGTCGAGCCAATGCAGCGCCGCTTCCTGTCCCGTCGTCATATTCACGCGCCGGTTCGCCGGCGATTTCGGCCGAATTGAGATCAGATTCTCGTCCTGCGCCAGCCAGTTGATCGTGTTATAGAAAAGATCACCGTTGCGATAGTCGTTGATGGCGCGATTGGAAGCGAAATCCGAGTCGCCAATCACCACAAGCCGCTCGGTTTTGTCGCCCGACTTGCGATTAGCGGCAACGCCGAGCGAGAGCGGCCCAAGCGTATCGGTTTTCGGATTGTAGGCGATCTTCTTCTCTTTCAGGTTCGGCGTCGTAAAGCTGCGCGCCGAGGTCTTCAGCAGCTCGACGGCTTCGGGATCGGTTTTCGAAGTGTCGGCGATCGAGACGGTACGAGCCAGCGGAAAATACGTCATGCCACCGGCGAATCCCTTCGTGATAGGGCTCGACCCAAATGTTGTGACGAGGGGAATTCCTGGCCCTGCGCCGATCAATTGACCCATTCCGCTCGCGTCGATTACC
>Ga0307477_10001454_pt1 | contig 19908 bp, 8 predicted proteins | sample atmos_gasesECM2C_FD_203316 | JGI IMG/M metagenome (GOLD analysis project Ga0307477, IMG submission 203316) | Hardwood forest soil microbial communities from Morgan-Monroe State Forest, Indiana, United States - atmos_gasesECM2C_515 | ecosystem: Environmental > Terrestrial > Soil > Temperate...
AGTCAGCAATCCGGTAGAATTCGGTGGAGTGCTCGAAATGCTGACCGGGACTGATGTTCCTCGTGAGTACGAACCCGTCGACCGGCGAAACGATGTCGATGTTCTCAGGAAGAAGTCGGGTTTCGGCCATCTCCTGAATCTGCACATCACTCATCCCAAGATTGCGCAGGCGGTCGGAGTAACCTTGCACGCTGCTCTGACCCTGCTTCGATACTGCTCCAGGAAACGGCATAGTGCGCGAGCCATCTTTTCCGTTTGCGCCGGGCACGCCCGCGGTCGCCGCCAGGAATCCGGAAGCGACGGCGAGTATGTCTCCGCCATAATACGTCGCCAGTTTTTGATTCTTCTTAACGAGTTCTCCGGGAGAATCGTTGAACGTCTGGCGGATAAAGCCTTCCATGCCGGCGTTGAGCCTGTAGACCCGCGTGTCTTCCGGAAGCACTCGCCCGAGCACACGCACGTTCTCAGTCCCGGCTGACCTTTCGACAGCGGAAACGCGAATCCCGAAGAGCTGCTGTTTTTCGGCGTCGATACCGACCATCCCGGCTGGTATCGGCGCAGCCGCATTACCGGAGGCAGCGATCGATTGCGCGTAGACGGGCTCCAGTTGCATGCCGCAATCCGGAGCTACTCCAGGATGATCCGATTTGTAATCGGGATGCATCGGATCGACCCAATAAAGCACATGGCGGGCGGTCGCACTAGTATTCGCTGGTTTGGAATTGTGGTGCCGCCCGATGAGGTACGACAGCACCATCAGAAATCCGATTACCGTTCCGGCCAGAACTTTTTTCATATTTCTACCCCCACCACAGATCACTGTCGAACTCAGCTGCAACTTTCTGTTTAGTTGGGAGACTGCGAAGTAGAAGCTGGAGTTGGTGTTGCCGCCGGAGCAGGCTGGGTCGACGCCGGTTCCGGTGCAGCTGGCGTCGCCCCTTGTCCCTTCGCGAGCGCAGCTTGGGCTGCGGCCTTGGCTTCTGCCTGCTTGTACATGGCTGCACGGCGGGCTTCGAGATCCTGACGAGCATGGGAAGCCGCACGCAGCTGGTCATACTGTTTGTCCAGATCGGAGAGCATGAGGCCCCACATCGCAAGATTGGCCTTGGCCACGGGATCCTTCGTTGCGTTCTTGGCTGCGCTGGCCTGCATCTGAATAAGCAGCTCATGCATTTTCTTCAGCGTGTTTCCCATATCCTCCACACGCTGACGCATTACGGATTGCGCCTGCGCGTTTTGCGCGATGCCTATGGCATTGCTCTTGGCCTCGACCTCCCGGGAATGCGACGAAGCGGCGGTCTGGCTCCATGAGGTAGTTGCTGCGAACACCGCAATGGCTGCGATCGTACTTCTAAGTTTCATTCTGAGTCTCCTTTGTCAATGGGGGATGGCAACGAACCTGTAGCTGCAGCTCCCGTCAGCATGGGAGGCTGCTCTTCACGGACCCGAAACCTACCAAAAATGATTTCCACCTTCGGCGCGCCGACCTGCGGCGCAACGGGAAAGCGAAATTACCGACTGCGCTGCCCGTGGGGGAGCAACCGTTTCGAAGAAACTACACTCGAGGCTTCGCAAACTGCGAGTCGTCCAGTTTCGGGTTCACTTCCACCTTTTCCAAGTCCATCTTGTGCCTGTCGTGATATCCATCAACGACCGTCTCAAGGACAAAGGGTAACGTCACGCCCTGCACCTCCCGGAAGTCGCGCTGGTAAACCCAAACATCGTGCATCTTGCCATCCATGCGCCGGGGATTGCCCTCGATCTTCACATCGAGAAAGTTCTGGGCATCGATCCACACGTGGCGGACGCTCCCATCTTTCAAAGTCAGCTTGAGCTTGTACGCGTCGCGGCCTTCAACTTTTTCTACGCCGTCGAGTTCGGCCTGCGTCCCCTTTACAGCGAAGTCGACGAGTGGGCCGTCCACATCTGCCGTCCGCCCTTCGGCCTCGAGCTCTCCAGGAGTAAACGACTCGACTTCGATGCGGTTGAGAAATGGGCGCACCTTCCACCCATTGGTTCCGTCGTAAACCTGAATTGCGGTCTTGCCAGCGAACTGGATCTCGACTCTGGACTTGCGGGGTCGCTTCATTTCCAGCACGAACGGAAGCTGCGTTTGCTTATTCGCCTCTTCTTTACTGCCCGCTGTCGGCGTGATGGAAGTACGATTGCCGCCGCCTCGGAGCTGCGCGATTCTTCGACTCCGTTCAACGGAATCACCACCAGCATCCATCTTGCCGGACCACGACATGGTCTGAACTCCGCGCCAGGCCTTCAAACCGCCGCGTGCAGCGATATTCTTGGCGATAATTTGAGCGGCGGTCAGTTTCTCGGGTCCCGTCGTGTCGGCAGCCAGCGCCGACATCAGGCACAGACAGAGTGACGCGCTCAAACGCAGGAATTTTTTCCCAAACATATCGGGATACTCCTTTGATCTGAAGTTAGGAATTTAAACTGGGGAGGGAGAGCGAAAATAAGTCTATCACGGATCTATCCATTTAAGAACCGAAAAAACTTTTCAGATGCGAAGTAGACCCGTGGTCCGGCAGCATTCTACTACGTTGGTAACTGTCGAAAATGGTTACTCGCACAACTCAATCCACTACCAAACCGTCTGCATAAAACTTGCCAATTACAACGCTGACACGATCTCCACGCTTCACTTGACCTCGCTCGTTCGAGAAGGCCATCCAATACGACCGTCTAGCTTCCGGGGTTGAACTCTGACGCAACTGACCCGACTTTCTCGAGCGTTTTCGCGGACTGCATGGGTTGAGTCCGGAACCGCGCCGTGCGCTACCAAAACTCGCAAACCAGGAAACTACTGAAAAATGTTTACGGGAAGCATGTAGGTATTCATTGGCAAACGTGGAGGGCCTCAGTCTAGCAAAAAGAAACCGCTAATCTATCACCAGGCCGTCGGCTCGAAATTGACCAATTACTACGCTAACGTGGTCTCCGCGCTTCACCAGACGCCCTTTGTTCGAGAACGCCATCCAATACGTCTTGCCTGCCTCTGGGGTCGAGCTCTGACGCAGTTGCCCAACCTTCTCCAGCGACGGGACCACCAGTTTGACACCGGCCCGCGGGTCGATCAACGAAGGCTGATTCTTCTTGTCATTGAGCATCTTCGCCTTATCGGCGTCTACAACCTGGTAAGTGAATTTAATGACTTCGCCAGACTCCGTCCACTTTACGGCGAGAGAATCGACTCCCCAGATGAGCCGGTAATACTCGCCTGCTCGTCCCGCAAATCGGTTGGGCTGATAGCGCGACTTAGCCGCAGTGCTCGGAGGCGTCGCGACTTGACTAGGAGATTGAACCACCGATGGATTGGCTTTGTGTTCGGTTGACGCTGGTGCGGCGCTTTGTGCGAACAGAGCGCCGCAAAGCAGAAGATTGGCGAAGATGCTTGATCGAATCATCGAGGCCTCCCATTTTGGCACATCGCCGGTCAGCCAGTTGGTGTCTGGCTGACCAATTTGACGGTCTCGCTGTGCTTTCAGGTCCGCTGGACAGCCCGCATCTTGCGACGAAGCGCGCCGGCCAGACCCACCAGACCAGTCCCCAGAAGAGTCAGACTACAAGGTTCCGGAACCGGCGACGTGGTAATGGTGGTTGAGCCCTTCAACCCCGACAGGCAAGCGCGACCGTCGTCAAAACTCAACTGAAACAGTTGGTGGGTAACGCCGCTAAACCGCACGCCGTCAATTCCCGAGAAATGGCCCACCAGGTCGTATTCACCGTTGCCAATCTTATCCCAGGCGCCCGAAAACGAAGTCACAAAGAGCACCGCACCGTTGCTGTCGAGTTCAAAGTTGCCACCTGTGAAACTGCCCCCGTTCACGAGACTGCCAGTAAACGAACCCAGATTAAAGCTGAGCGTGGCGAACGGTCCGCGTTCGAGCTCGGTGCCGTCAAACGCGAGATCCTTTGCCGTGGACACGAGCCCTGAGGTCAAGCTACCGGACGAGATGCCGTCGTTTGTAAAGTTGAGCTTTATTGAATCTGCAAATGCCGGCGCTGCCGACAACACCAGCAATACCATACATGTTAAAAGACGCGATTTCATCACTGCTCCCCCTGCAACGTCGATTATGTCCCAAAGAATCTGCTTCTCGGTTCCCCTTGTCTCATCACGTCGGTACTCATCACCGAACTTTCCTGCCGACCAGGCAAGTAAGCGTTCTAGTCAGTGATGGCAACCGGGGACCAAAATTGAATTACTCAGATACCCTTGCATCAAAACAGGTTAGCTAGGATCTCCGTGTTCAGGGGGAGGCATAACCGCAGAAGATTGCATCTCGACTTGCTACTGCGTAGAACTAATCTTCCGCCGACAGCTTCAGGAGGAGTGGTTGACCGCGGCAACTGCCTGCAATCATCTACTTGTTGCCTTTCAGGGCCTTGCATGTCTTAAAAGGTTCAGCTTTGTGCCACTTTCGTTTCAATGTCTATTCCTCAAGTTACAGCATTTCCAGCACCGCTTTTCGAGTAACAGGCTCCGGAGAATTGGCAGGTTCTCCCGTTCCCGAAACCTGGTCCTCGAAGTAGAACTGAACTCTCTGCCAGTGCGGCCGCTCTGCGCCGGCAGACTCCCCATAGCTAATGCCTTACGTCGAGCTCACTTGAGTTGTGCTTGGCTGATCTCTTAAGAACCTATACGGCTCGCGGTAGACCCGCGAGTCGTATAGTGTTTTCTTCTGTTTTGGCCTTCCGACATCTACGGATTCGCCGTTCCGGTTAATGTCGAGGTTTGCGTACCGGCCAGATCGCTGACCGAGATGGTTGCGGTCTTCGCGCCGGTGGTTTGTGTGGTGGACGGCCTGAATTGCACGGTTACCACGCAGGCTGCTCCGGGAGCCAGGGTTGTCTGACCCAGGAGTTGTCCGCCGCCTGCTGGTCCGCAGGTCGACACAAGCCGATTGACGAACCACTCAGTTGCATTGGTGCCGCCGAGTACTCCCTGAGCTATGCCAGTCAAGGGCACGTTGCCGGTGTTGGTGAGCGTGAATACCTGAATGGGACCCGCAGTGGTCGTGCCGCGGGCTACCGTTCCGTAGTCATGCGTTGTTGGTGTCAGGGTTGCAGAGACTACTGGGGCAGTGCCTGTTCCGGTCAGAGTCACCGGAGCACCGGTAACCGCCACGCTGGCAGTAATGGTTGCCGTTCCAGTGGCTGCCCCGACTGCCGTCGGCGCGAACGTTACAGTTATGGTGCAGCTAGTGGCCGCCGCCAGAGTTGTGCCGCAGGTTCCGCCCGTTCTGGAGAACGGTGCGGCACCGACCGCGATCGCAATACCGGTAGCGCCAGTGCCGCCGGTGTTGCTCAACGTGAGGTTCAGCGACCTGGTTGTTCCCTGCAGTACGTTGCCGAACGCCAGAGGAGTGGGCGTGACGCTGAGCAGCGCGAAGGCAGGCGTCTGGAACTCAACCGCACCAGCATCCACTGCGTTGTTTGCCTTCCTCGGGTTACCGAAGAAGTCCAGCGACGGTGCCGCGTTAAAGTTCGCCGTGGCACTTGACGGAATGTAGTTGTTGACCGGCGAACCTCCAGACTGCGCATAGTTGCCGAGGGTTACGTTGGTTACCGGGTTGGTTAGCGCCAGCGGACCCCAACTGAGGTTGATCCAGTTGTTGCCTTCGTCCACTGTCGCGGCCGGTGTCAGGCTGAAGACCGGGTTGGGCACGGTGGCATCCGAGATGCCCGGAGGCACCTGGAATCCCGTCCCGCCAAACTCCGGCGGTATGCGCGAGCCGTTGCAGTATTCGCTCGTCAGGGCGGGGTTGGCCGCGCTGTTATGCTGCGCTGCGGTCGCGTAGCCGGTGGTGCTGGTGAGGAACGAGTACGTCGGGTTCAGTGTAATCGTCGATTCGTGAGTGGTTGGACTCGAATCGCCGCGTACGCCGATGTCCCAGTACGATGATCCGGCGGGGCACGATCCCGTCGCTGTCTGCGACACTGCCGCAGTGGACGTGGACCCGTTAAACAGCCCCACAGTGTTTTGCTGGTTCAGAGTACCCGTACCGGTTCCGATCACTCCAATGTGGAACACGCGGTTCTGGTAGAGCACGTCGTTATCCAGCAGCGGGTACGAGAATTTTCTGCACGTCCCGTTGGTGCTGGCCGCACCGGTTCCGGCAAAATGTCCTGCCGGGCATTGAATGGTTGCGGGCATATTCGCTACCAGGACCGCACTGTTCTGGATGCTGACCAAGCCAGCGGGTTGCGGAGTCGAAGTGGTTACGCAGGGAGTTGTGCCCTGGTTTCCGTTTGCTGGGTTGGTTCCGCATGGACCAGGGGAGCTGGCCAGAGGAGCACCGAGGGTGTTGAACAGTACGCCCGAGGAAGCGGTCGTATCGTTCGACGCGATGGTGTTATTGACGATGTCAGTGTTCAACGCATCCAGAAGGGAAATTCCAGCTCCATCCCATCCGGCAACGTTGTTGGTGATGATGTTGTTGGTCACCGTCACGTGATTCCACCTGTTCGGCGTGGTCGGGAAAGCCACCACATCGGAGCCGTTCACGTTCTGGAAGGCAATGCCGCCGCCGCTGCCACTATCGGCCGAGTTGCCCATGATCAGGTTAGCGTTAATTAGCAGGTTGGGTCCGATGCCGTCACTCGGGGTAACAACGCCCGGAGCGACCACACAATCCGAGTCGGCAGCGCCAGGGCAGACAGGATCCGCATCGGGCGCACCCATGACGATCAATCCGCCGCCGTTGGTTGGGATGGTCGGATTGGTGCTCTGGTTAAACAGGAAGCTATTGTGCTCGATGTCACCATTGTAACTGAAGCCAATGTGCGCGAATCCGCCGCCATCACCGGTGCTTAGATTTCCGCAAACCCAGTTGAAGTGGAACTTGTAGAAATCGGCGCCGGTGCAGAAGGTGATACCGCCCGCTCCTGCAGGGGTGGCGGAGAACAATTCGTCGCCCGTGGAGGAGTTGGAAGTAATCGCGTTGTGGTGCACGTTGACGTTCAGGTTGTGGCAGTACGGCAACTGCAGGTTGGCAACACCGCTATTCTGGCAGGAACCCGGATCGGCGTTCACTGCCCCGCCGCCAAGATACGCCGGCGGGAATTCACCCTGGCCCACGTTGATGCCGCCAGAGAGCGTTCCGGAGTTATTTCCGACGCGGTTGTTGGCGATTTGAAGGTTATGGCCCCAGGCGTGGACGAAGATGCCGCCGCCGCCCTGTGAACTGTTGCGGATACCCAGGCCGTCAATGCTCGACGGGTTGCACTGGAAGTTGCTGGGGAACGGGTTCGTCAGGTTCGACCCGTTCGGCCCGCAACCCCTGGTGGAGTTGCCCGAACCGTTAAGGAGCACGGTGCCGGTCGGGAACGTGTCCGCCAGGAACGGGTTCGAGGGGAAGTTGACGCCCTTGGAGAGCACCGTGATCGCCGCGCCTTCCAGCGCGCCCATCAGGGTTGGCTCTTGCAGCAATTGAGCCAGGTTGCCGTTGAGGGTTGCATCCCATCCGACGATCGCTTCCAGCGGCAGGCGGTCGACTTGGGGATTGTTGGCGCTGGCTTTGAAGCCCGTCAAGCCGGCTCCGCAGGCTGGCGACCATTGGTTGTGCGTCCCGGCGAGTCCCAGGCCGAACAGGCAGTTGACCCTGGCGCGCCAGGTATCCAGCTTGCCGGCGGGATGCGTGTTTCCGTCGATGATGCTGGAAGCGGCGCCGACGCCTTGCAGGCGGACCGGCTTCCACATCAGCAGCAGTTCGGAGTGTACGGAGTTTGACTTCGTCGCACCCGCGGTTGTGCAGGCCACCGACCCGGTGGTCGCGGTGCAAGTCGGGTCGATCATGATCAGGTCGCCCGGGTTGGCTGCGTCGATCGCGGCCTGGACGCTAGCCGACGCGGCTACGTGGGTTGGCGCCTTGCCACCGATGGTGACGGTGACCGTATCGACGGATTGCTTGCCACTAGAGGCGGTGATGACCAATTCGGCGCAAACCGCATTGGTGGTTCCCGCAGGCCTGTATTGATTCTGCTGCTGGATCGAGCAGGTCGAGGCTGATGACGGAACCGTAGGCACGCCCCCGGTGATCACGCCATCGCTCCAGCTCACGCCGGTGAGAGGACGAAATACACCATCGGTGCCGACAAGGGCCACAGTACCGGCAGTACTGCCGAATCCGTAGTTCCGCGACACAGTCTTTGCGTTGAACGGAGGCGCCGTTGCCGCCGGTCCGGAGTATGCATTGTTAGGCACCGACTGGATACCCAGCGAAGTGATCGTCAGTGTGTGAGCGCTTGCGCTAACCCACGGTCCGACTCCATCGCCATCGACTTCTTTGACCGCCGGTGTTCCATCGGGGTAAGCGCAGTCGGGGTTATTGTATCCGGCGCCGGCAAACGCAGACGTCGGGGTCACGGGCGTGTCCATGTACTGGGTCTGCCCAGGCATGAACGGAATCTCGTAACAGAAGTTGCTGTACTGCGGGTTGTACAACGGATCGGGAGTCGCCCCGTTGCCCGGGTCGTTCATGCACGTGATCATCATGGTTGGTGCATAACCGGTCGGATTCGGCGGATTGACCTCCCACGTGGAATAAGTCAAGCCGTTGTAGGCACCCCAATGGTCGGCGTAGGTGCGAGCGATTTCGGCGCCAGTCCAATCCTTGATGGAAATTGGTAGATCGGGCGGCGAGAACTTCTCGCCGAACTGCGGCGAGAACGGATCGAATTCCGATGTGAAGTCATCGGTGATTACGCCGGTGAAATGGGCGGCCGCGTGCGCGGAGGTGAAGACCCAAAACTTCGCCAGCGCGGCTGTCTGATCAACAAGCGTCACTTCCTTGCGATCGCAAAGCGGGCGCGTTGCTCCGGCAAACGGCGCCACTTCCCCGGACTGCGGGAAGAGGCTGATGTAGTCAGGAACCATACGCATTTCACCGACGCAGGGCCAGAGTTGTTCCACCGAACCAGTGTCGGCTTCGGTGCTGGGCAGAGTCGTCCTGCCCTGGTTCGTGGTCGGCATCTGGGGATTGTTGGCATTGTAGGAGGCTGCGACCTCGGCCTGGTCGGGGAGAATGAAGATGTTGCCGAGGCCGGCAAACTCCTGGCTCACCGGCGCGATGTAGTTATCGCCGATCAGGATGTTCTTGTCCTCTTCTTTGACCAGTTCATAGCCCGGAGGAACAATCATTTCTACAACGTACTTGCCTGCAGGAAGCATGTCTTCCTTGCCGAACCGGAATGGATCGGTCGGGTCAGTATTCTTCACGCAGACGGTGCAGTTCGTGCCGGTGGTGTTGCCGGTCACCGGGTTGCGGCCCGTGACGCTGGGGAAGGTGTACTGGCCGTCATAGGGCGCCGGCTGTACCTGGTTCCAGTTGTGCATGCCGTCGTAGCACTTGAACTGGGAGTTGTTGGGAAGGGTATGAACCGGCGTCCCTCCGTTGTTGTAGGCGTCCAGCCAGTCAGGCTGGTTGTACAGCGAGAAGAAGAACAGATCGGCATTAGTGCCGGTGTTCGTGCCCTGTCCAGGGCAGTTCATGTTGGGAACGCCGTCGGTCCGGAAGCCCTGAGCCCAGTCGTCAAAGCTGCTGGTCTTGGTGGTGTCAACCAACTTGAGGGAGGTGCTGCCATCCGGGGCAGTTCCTTCCTGGTAGAGGTTGATGGTGACGTTGGGAACGTCCGGCGTCCAGCTGGTGTGGATGAGGAGCGCGGGATCGTCGAATGGGCGGGTTGAGGCGTAGATCACTTCGCCGTGGATGCCGCCGTTTTCCCCAACCGCGAAAGGCTTCTTACCGAATTCGATGATTTGGTTCTGGCCGGAGAATCCCTGCCAGCCTTCGCTCAAAACCCACGGAGGATCGACGCGGCCCGTAGATCCGCCCGAGCCGGAGCCAGATGCGACCGAAAGGGGAACTGGGGCATCGGTGCAGTCTGCAGTCACGCAATAGAACGCGCCTGGTACACGCAATGCCGTGGGAACCGGGATCGCTTCGAGCGTATTAGCCAGGTTGGCCGCGATGCCGGAGGTGCCGCCGCCAGTCGTGCCGTCGGCCGGGCCGCCCGCGTCGTAGACCACGTGGGTACCGGTGTTCTTGTACCGTGTGGAATCCGTTTCGATGACGTACCAGCTGAACAGCGGGAATATTTCGTTGAAGCCGGCGTAGCCGTTCAGATCGGTGTTGTTGAAGTTGGAATAGCTGCCGTCGCGGAAGCGATTGTTGGTCGCCGCCAGCGCCAGCCCTGATTCGCCAGGATCCCGCACACCGTTGCCGTTGGCGTCAAAGAAGGTGGTGGTGTAGATGTTTGCCTGCCACTGGTTGGTGGCCAGGTCACCCAGATTCATTGTGGTGCCGCCGGCTAGCCGCACTGGCGTCGAAAGGCCGTCCACCAGCATGTCGTTCCACTGGTCAAATACGGTGATTCTCCAGTCGCCGTCGGGCAGACCTGAGAGGCTAAAGCTGCCATTGGCATTGCACTTGGTGAAGGCGAAGTCTTCGCCGTCCGGATCGCCAAAGCTCACGTAGCACTGGGTGAACGAGAAGCTGGTGTTGTCGCCGCTGCTGTAGAGCCTTTCATCCGGTGTCCGGCTCATGCGCTCGGTTGTGACCGTACCAATGATCGTATTGGTGCAGTTGGTGCCCGACAGGCCCGTGTTTGGGTCGCCGGCGCCGCAGATCGCCGCTTTGCGTGAGTTGATGATCGCCGGATTGGCGAAGCCGATGACTACGTGGTAGGAAGCCGGCCCGTACTCCTGGAAGAAGCTCGGCTCACCGATCCGCAGGAACGAATCGTGGGCCTTCTGACCGTCGAGCGTATTGGTCTGAAGCCACTCTTCACCCCTGCCAATCCTGTCAGCCGCAGGCGTGGCAACTACGCCGTACCGTCCGGGCATCAGGTTGGCAACCACTGCCTGGCCAGCAAGAGGAGACTGGGTTACGCCGTCATCCTCGAACCTCGGGCAGGTCACGATCGTGCCTGTAATGCCATCCTTCGCTTTCGTAATCGGGCACGCATTATGACCGGTGGCAGGATCGATGGTTCCGTCCAGGCTGTTCGCCAACGGCATGTTGAACATGTCGTAGGTCATCTGTCCTGTCGCGTCACCTGAGCCGCCGGCGTCGTCGAACAGGGTGATGTTGAAACTGCCCAGACCGGGTTCCTGGCTTCCAAGCTGGGCGTCGGTAAGCTGGCCGCCCGCGTCGTTCTCACCGTTGAGCGGGAAGTCGTCTTCGAAGACGAATACCGAGAGCTTGGACGGCGGGAACGGGTTCGACTGCGTCAAAATGGTAACGGCCGATTGCTGAACATGCGTGACCGGATCGATGCCGATCGGAGCGCCGCCCATGCCGTGACCGCAAAGTGGAGCCGGGTTATTCAAACAGTTGCTCACGTTCTCGAACGAGTTGGCCGCGTCGCCCGGAAGAACCGAGATGTAGTAACGCTTCGTGGGGTCCAGGTGGACCTGGGACGGAAGGACAGCAGTCTGTTGACTGCCGGCCCTGCAAACTCCGTTGCCCAAATCGCACACAGCAGGCACGCCCAGCACGGTTTGGCCGGATTCGCAGGACAGCGGTCCTGTGCAACCGGTCGCCACCAGCGGCATGTAGCTGGTGTGGAAGTTGGTCCCGAAAGTCGGAACGATCGCGGTTCCGGTGTTGGTTGTCTTGGTGGGATCGACGTAGAAGGTTCGATCCTCCTCGATAATCCACCGATAATCCTGTCCGGAAAGAGGAACGAGCGTCTTGCCGTCCACTACCGTGACGCTAAGACCGCTGGCGGCTAGGAAGTTGAGATTCACAGTCACGGCCGCGCTCAACGTGCCCTGAGAGTTCTTGGCCTTGAATGTGAAAGTCGGGGTCGCCGACGTGGGAGCACTGGCAATAAAGCCGCCATCTGCTGCTCCAATCACCGATACACCAGTCGCGCTAATGCTCGTGGTGTCAACTGTAAGAGGATAGCCCGCCGTGTCCCTGCAGCCCGCCAACACGCCCGGCGTCTGGACCGAGATATAGGTGGCCACGTTGGATGTGAATGAAGAACCGGTGCAAACGATGCCGACGGATGCTTCGATCGGCGCTGCGCCAAGGGTTACCAGTGCGGTGATTCCCGACGAGCAACCTGCGGCAGTGACAGAACCGTTGGCGCAATAGGTAAAGGTAGTAGGAGCACCCGTATAGGTGAATGTGCCGTCGGGGTTCAGGGTCAGTCCTGCTACTGTGCCCACCAACTGAACACCGTAGACATTGGTGTCGTTGGCGATGACGCCCTTGGACGGATCAGAGACGGTGAGCGCTTGGCCCGGAACCACGGAGTTGTAGGTATCCGCGCGGGCTACGGCCCCTCCCATGGGTGCAGCCGCCAGAACCGCGCCGTTGATGTTGAGGTACGCCAGCATACCAGCGTCGTGGCCGATTGCGTTGGCCGACAAGCTCAGCTCGCGGTCAAAGATCGGCAGCGCCGGCGCCGCAGCGGCCGGGGCATTGATCATCACGTCATAGGTTTTGCCGGCGGCCATGAAGACTTCGCTCTGCACGCGGGGAAGGCCGGGCAGCGGATTGCCGTCTTCAGCGATCAGCGAGAATCCGCCAACCGTCGTGGGGGCTGTGGCTCCTCCAGTCGCTGACTGCTGTTGCAGGGTTTGCGATCCAACGATAGAAGGAACGTGCATGCGCGAACCGGCATTCACCAGGCGCACAAGTACTTGTCCAGTAGCTGCAGTTGCCGTGACTCCCGTCGGGGCTGGGAACAGCGAGCCGGTGGCGTTGGTCTTGTTGAACGCCACGCCGTTGATCGTGTAGTAGAGGGGCGTATAGTTCACGGTGGGGGGGTAACACTGGTGGTAGGTCGCCGAAGCCGGATTGCCGCACCCGCCTGGCAGTCCCGACCAAACCATGGTCTCGCTGAAACCCGCAGTCGTGACCGCAGCATTCACAGCGTTGTTTTGCAGCGGGTCGATCTCACCCATGACCATCGGAATTTCGGCGTTGTAATTCACGGCCGGCGCTGTTCCTGCCGCCGGATACGCGATGCCCGCCGTGGTTCCCACCGGCGCGGTGGTCACCACCAGGATTCCATACAGTCCCATGGGGCCCTGGATCGAGGGGTGCGTGCCCGATTCAATCAGGTAGGTGCCGGGTCGCAGCGCGGACCAGGTCAGCGCCGTGCCAGTCGGGCACGTTGTGCTCGCAGTGGGTGTGCAGGCCGCCGTTGCAGCCACCTCGGTCGAGAACGACTGCACGCGATTTCCCTGGGCCGGAGGTGTGCCCGTGGTAGTAGGGTCCGCAATCGGCCACGTGATTGATTGCGCACCGGAGTGGTCTGGGCTCGGCGTACTCGTCGCCGTTGTACCCAGTCCGCCCCCCAACTGGCCCACGATTACGAGCGAGGTGGGCACACTGTTGGAGCCCGTTCCAGCCGTAAACGTGAGATTGTTGGTGAGATTGATCGTGAGGCTCGTCCCGCCGCTAGTGGCTACGGGAACGGTAATCACGACTGGGGACCAGGTGCCCGCTGCGCTGGCATTCAGCGCCGCGCAAGTTGCAGTGGCGGTGGAAACAACGGCGCCGCAACTGTAGCCCCACATGGGCACAGTGTTGCCGTCAGGCAGCGTCACCGTGGTCGGTCCGGCAGAGAGATTGACTGTCTGCTGGGCCGCGGACATACCAACTCCGAGGAGGAGAAGGGTTACCGCAAGTACAGCTTTCTTCGTAGTTGTCTTGAGATAGTTCGATCGCATTGCTCTTCTCCTCAATTAATTGGACTCGTCAATTGGAAATTCCCGCGAATCGACCAGCATCATCATCATCATTCCGCCGGGAAACGCGTTATTGGTTGTGATCTCACGCTCATTGTGGGAGTGCCACATAAACGCGAAGCCCGCCTCGCCTGATGGCGAATTGGCGATCGTGCCCGAGGGAGGAGTGGAACCCGTGGCACCGCAGTTTGGTGAATTGGTCTGAAGCGCATTGCCGGGCATGCAGCCCGTGGCGCGCAGGGTGGCGTTCGGTCCCAGGTAGGGGCTCCCACCGTACCAAGCGCCATTGGTGAGGATGTTCGGATCGGGAAGGGTCACCGGACCGCCGGCCCCCACGTCCCCGCTCGGCGCGACCTGCAGCGGCTTGGTGTGATCGGCGCACCATTCCCAGAAGTTGATCGCGGTCGGAGCCCCGGTGTTATAGCCATTCGCATCCGGCGTACAAGGCAACTGAGCCAGAGGATCGTTCGACGTGCTTGTGTGTCCGTACATATCCCAGTTCAGGCCCCTGCCGGTGTAGTAGAAGATCCCGTCCATGGCCTGGCCCGGTGTCGTGGTGGTCGTGAACAGCGCGGGTCCGGCCAATTGAGTTGCATCGGTCGCGCTAAGAATCAGGTTTCCGTCGCGCGCCAGGATTCGAACGTGGTTGGCGTGCTCATGGAACGGATGCTGCCACCTGCCCTGGCCAATGATGCGTAGCAGGACCTCCTCGCCGGGGTGAAGGTGAGGGTTGCCGTTATAGGGTTGGTGCGGGTATTGCGCCGCGTAATTGGGATCCATGTCATCGGGCATGGAGCGGCCGTTGATCATGAAGTACGCCGGGTGGTAGGGCTCGGTGGGAACCTCGAGACTGCATCCAGCCGCACCCGCCACGCAACCAGCTTTAGCCGTGACCTGGGCGAGAGCCTGGCTGTGAACGCGCGGGTCCATCTCGGAGAACTGGAAGAGGTATTCCCGGTCGTAGCAGGTCTTGTCATTGTCGTAAGCAGATGACGCGAGCCGGAAGTCCGTTTCGCCCCAGAACGTCTCTGCTGTGAGGTTGGCTGCATGCAGGCCGCCTGTGCAGGCCGCGCGAGTAGCCGACGGCACCACAATGATGGCGCCATAGAGGCCCATCTCTACTTGCAGGTCGCCTTGCGTGCCGCTGTAGTAAGAGCGCGTTCCCGGCGTAGTGGCCGTGAAGGTATAGGTCACCGTGCCACCCGGGGCTGCCTCTTTTGTCAGCAAGCCGGCAACGCCGCCCGTAGCTGTCACATTGAATCCCGGAAACAGGATCGAGGTATTGCCTGCCGCGGGGGGAAGACTATTGGTCAGCGTGACCGTGGCCGTCTGGCCTTCCGTAAGGATGAGCGTGGGGCCGGGAACTTGCATGGTGTTGCATGTCTGGCCAGTCATCGTGGGTGCAAAGCCACTGGGTGCGGTCGTGCATCCATATCCCCAGGAGTAGATCCCTTGCCCATCGGGCTGGGTGAGGTAGGCGGGTTGCGCTGTCAGGTTGAACGTAGGCCCGGTGATGCCCGGAGCAGCAGCATGAGCCGTCGCCGCGAGCGACGCCACTGCCACCAGAACGAGCAGGAGCAGTCTCGTCTTCAAAAATGCGATTTGTATTGTCATCGGCTTCATCGTTGCTCTCCTAATTGATGTGCACTTCGGTCATCAACCCGCCGAAATTCTCGGCGTCGTTGGCAAGGTGGTCCAGGTTGGGCGTGTAGAGGTAGAACACCTGCCCGGCCGCGTACTGCGGGTCGCTCGCATCCAGAATTACGTCCAGGGACTCGCCGCCGCCCAGAGTAATCGAGTTGGTGGTGTAGTACAGATTGTTTCCAGCCTGATCCCGCAGCAGCTTGGCGTTGTAGCCGATGACCTTCATCGGAATCCCCAGCGAGGCCAGGGTCTGATATTCCGTGACGTCCAGATCGGAGATGCGGAGGAGCGCCTTCTGTCCGTGAGTGATGTTGATAATCGATGGCAGAGGCTGCGAGAAGTGATTCGAGCCGTCGACGGACTCGGTTTGCATCGGTCCCGGCGTTACCGTGTCGGGATAGCTGCGGCCGTTCAGGAGGAAGTACTTGTCCTTCATGTCGGTGAAGCCTTCGGGGTTGAAGGTCATGCCGACAAAGTGGAAGTTGGGATCGAAACCGTGGATCTGGATCGGATACTCAACATCGTAGTATGTCGAACCATCGCCATCGTTGTACGCGTAGTTGCCTGTGGCCGCACGCGTCACCGTGTTGCCCGTCGACCCTCCCGCGGGCAGCGGGTTGGTGCACAAGATATCGGCGGCGGGGTTGCATGCCGTGCGAAGGTTCAACTGCTGCGTCTGGAGCGCGCTGTACAGAGTGGTGCCAACCGGAACCCGGTTCTGTCGCGGGCGCACATAGATCTGGCCGACCATGCCCATCTGCAGGTGCTCGGGAGGCGTGATATGGCAGTGCCAGAAGTAAGTTCCGGCATCGGGAGCCAGGTAGTAATAAGTGAAGCTGCCGCCAATATTGATAGCCACTGAAGCGTCCGGCACGCCGTCATAAAAGGCCGAGGCATTCGGATAGCCGTGGAAGTGCACAGTATGCTGCTCGAACAGGTCCGGCCGCATGATCATGCCCACGTTGGTGAGCGTGAGGAAGAACTCGTCATCTTCGTCGATGGCCATCAGGGGCGCAGGAATGTTGCCGTTCATCACCCCAACATCCATGATCTGCCGCGGATCGACGTGACCATCTATACATGACGGTTGCCCGGAGCCGCCGCACAAGCCCGCCGCCTGCGCATCCACATCGGGAACTTGGCCGATCGCGCCGTTGTACGTAAATGTGCCCAAGCCTGTGGTAGCGGGATCGCCGGGTTGCAACGGCTGCGCCCCGGCGTAGGGAGTGTTAAAGACGGTCGGGAACTCCGTTCCAGGCAGGCCGTTCGCAATGTCGGCAAGGCCAGACAACGGACCAAACGAGAACATATAAGTCTGGGTGCCGTCGCCCATCGTGGAGTAGCCATCACCGCCTGAAATCTGCTGGCACTTGATCGCGCCATTCACAGCGGTAGCTGAGGTGTAGGCCGGCTCCGAATTATTACTTGCTGCTGGGTGAGTGATCGTGCTCGTCGGACATTGCACGCGGAACGACTGCGCGTTCAGTGTCACCGTCGCGAAACCTAGGAGAAAAATGGGCAACCAATACCGACACGTATTCCTCATGGCTTTTGCAGCCTCCTTCGTGGGCGGAAACTTGTCTCCGCTCCAGTGCACCTACGCTTTTTAATGGGGGCGGGTCTGTGCGCCGTCCGATGACGGGAAGATGAACCCAAATCTTCCACGTACTTGGGGGACTCGGACGGATTGCGTTCCCCAAAACCCGTGGCGTCACAGTACTAGGGGGTTATTTGTAACTCTTTGCGTTTAGGCAAATACAAATGTAAAGTTTTGTAAACTATCAGTTATTTTGTAAAATATGTATACATATATGATCGGTGTGTTTACCACCAATCGAGCCGTGCCGAGAATTCCGTCTCCCGGCGCCCCTGGCCGGGTCCGAATATTAAGAGCCCCTTCTTTGCGCTAGCGCAAATGCCCCGACCCCGGCCTGATTTATCACTGAATGACTAATGTGTGTACCCACGGCTGAACCGGTTCGTTGGGTGCAATCAAATTTCTCCCCCAGGTTGTCTCGGCACGGCAAGCGATGAACCCCAGAGTTTCAGCATGCACGTCGAGACCTCATCCGATTCCTAAATTGGACGTACACAAACGGACACTATGAAACGTGCGCGAATTTTCGCAGCTCTCATTCTTCTGGTTTTATTCTCTGTGGCTGCTCACGCGGATCAGGCCAGTTCCGCGTTTAAGAAAGGCGTTCAGGCCGAAAGCAAGAACGACTACGATGGGGCCTTCCAGGCCTATAGCCAGGCGCACTCGCTGAAGCCGAAAGATGCGAAATACTTCACGGCTTTCACCCGCATGCGTTTTTATGCGGCTGTGCAACACGTCAGCAAGGCACAGGCACTGCGCGATGGCGGCAAGCTCCAGGAGGCAGTTGCCGAGTTCCAGCGCGCCGCCGAAATCGATCCCACCAACTTTGCCGCTAAAAGCGAGGCACACCGCACCGAAGAGATCATCAAGAAGCAAGCACACACCGGCGAAGAGACGCCCAAGAAGGAATTGCCTCTCGATAAGATGGCGCAGGAAGCCGCTGGTCCCGTGGAGTTGCAGCAGCTGTCCAACACGCTCATAAGCCTGCGTCTCACGGAAAACGCGACCATGGTTTATAAGACCATCGCACACCTCGCCGGAATCAACGTTTTATTCGATCAGGATTACAAACCACCGAAGATCACTGTCGAACTGAACGACGTCACGCTGCGCGAAGCGCTGAACACCGTTGCGCTGCAGACGAAAACTTTTTGGACTCCCGTTTCCAGCAACACCATCCTGATCGCTGCAGATACGACTGCGAAACGCAAGGACATGGAAAATTCGGTGATGAAAACGTTCTACCTCAAGAACGTTTCCACCCCGGCCGAACTGCAGGAAGCCGCTGCTACATTAAAGAGCATTCTTGATCTCAACCGGATCCAGCTGGTTCCCAATCAGAATGCCCTGATCTTGCGTGGAACAACTGACCAGATGGTTCTCGCGCAGAAACTGCTCACTGATCTCGATAAACCAAAACCCGAAGTGGTCATCGAGATCGCCGTGCTACAGGTCAGCCGCAGCCGCATTCGCACTCTCGGGGTCAATCCGCCAACCTCGGCCAATATCGTGATGGTGCCCAGCACGATCGGTGGCGGAGGCGGAGGATCGGGCGGAGGTTTCACCCTTAACTCGCTAGGCGCGTTGAATGCCACGAATTTCCAGGTGAGCATTCCTGGTGCGTCGTTGTCGTTTTTGATGAGCGACAGCGATACGAAACTGATTCAGAATCCGGAAATCCGCGCGCTCGACAACGAGAAAGCAACTTTGAAGATTGGCGACCGGGTCCCGGTCGCGACCGGATCCTTCGGAGCCGCTGCAGGTGGTGGCGGCGTCAGCGCACTGGTCAACACGCAGTTCCAGTACCTCGACGTGGGCGTGAACATCGACATTACGCCGCACATCCACTCAGAACACGAAGTTACTTTGAAGATGACTTTGGAAGTGTCGTCCGTGAGTGGAACACAGAACATCGGCGGAATCAGTCAGCCGATCATCGGACAGCGGCGCATCGAGCACGAAACCCGCTTGCGCGATGGAGAAGTCAACCTGGTTGGCGGCATCCTGGAAGACACGGAGACTCATTCACTCGCTGGATATCCGTGGCTTACGAAGATACCCATCCTGAAATACCTCTTCGGACAAGAGGACAGACAGAGGCAGGAAAACGAGATCGTCTTCGCGATCACTCCTCACATCGTCCGTGCACAGGAAGTGACTGACGACAATTTGCGCCTGGTCGACCTTGGCCGTGGCAGCTCAGTCACAGTGGGACACACCGATCCAAGAAGGACTGCTCCAGCTCGTACCCCGAACACCCTGGAGCAGACTGCGTCACCCAACTCTCCGAATCGCAACGCGCCACAGAAGGCAGTCACGCCGCCCGCCGCGCCTCCGAAGCCCGAACCGTCGAAGACACCGGCGCCCGCGCAGATCCCCAGCGCTGTCACCACAACTACTCTGGTCCGTCCGGTCAAGGCAACCCCCGACGAACAGACGTTATCGCTCCAACCACCGGAACGGGCCAAACCCCGCTCTACCGAGGATCCCTGCCCCTACGGAATGCACTCCATTGGCACCCAATACGGAGTTCTCAACTGCGCTTTTGATTGAGTGGCACCCGCACCCGGGCACCTGGGCGAATTAGGGACAAACGATTCGCCTGCCTTCAAAAGTGGAATTTCAACGCCAACTGAATCAGCCGTGGCGACTGTGCCTCGAGAATAGAGTTAAAGGTTGGCGAGCTGATGTCACTGTCGGGCAACCGGAAGTTCGTGTGGTTCAACAGATTAAAGAACTCCGCCCGGAACTGAAACTCTTTCCCTTCGCCCACCGTAATGTTCTTGAATGCGGAAAAATCCCAGTCGGCGTAGCCCGGCCCCTGCGCGATGTTGCGCCCGGCGGTCCCGAATTGCTGCACCGGCGAATTAGGGTCCTGGATGATCTTTTGGAATGCGTTCGCGTTCAGCCATGCGCCGGGGGTATGTGGCCCGGAGTTGGG
>Ga0307477_10001456_pt1 | contig 19888 bp, 14 predicted proteins | sample atmos_gasesECM2C_FD_203316 | JGI IMG/M metagenome (GOLD analysis project Ga0307477, IMG submission 203316) | Hardwood forest soil microbial communities from Morgan-Monroe State Forest, Indiana, United States - atmos_gasesECM2C_515 | ecosystem: Environmental > Terrestrial > Soil > Temperate...
GTCGCCGTGAACGATATTACGGACGCCAAGACCCTGGCGCACCTGCTGAAGTATGACTCGGTCCTCGGAAACCTGCCGCACACGATCACGCATACGGACAACACCATCAGCGTAGAGGGCCGAAGCTTCAAGGTGTTCAAGGTGAAGGACCCATCGGAAATCGACTGGGCCGGCGTGGGGGCCGACATCGTGGTCGAGTCCACGGGGCTGTTCACAAAGGGGCCGGAGGCGAAGAAGCATCTGCGCGGGCCGGTAAAGAAGGTGGTGATTACGGCGCCGGCGGAAGATCCGGACGCCACGTTTGTGCTGGGAGTGAACGACAAGACGTATGACCCGGCGAAGCATCACGTGGTTTCGAACGCGTCGTGCACGACGAATTGCCTGGCGCCGGTGGCCAAGGTGCTGCAGGACACGTTTGGAATTCAGAGCGGCACGATGACGACAATTCACTCGTATACGAACGACCAGAAGCTGCTGGATCTGCCGCACAAGGATTTGCGGCGTGCGCGCGCGGCGGCGATCAGCATGATCCCGAGTTCCACGGGCGCGGCGAAGGCACTGCACCTGGTGATCCCGGAGTTGAAGGGCAAGCTGGATGGTTACGCGATGCGGGTGCCGACACCGAATGTGAGCGTGGTGGACCTGACCGTGTTTGTGGAAAAGCCGGCGACGAAGGATAGCGTGAACGCGGCCCTGAAGGCGGCGGCGAACGGAGCGATGAAGGGAATTTTGGCGTACACGGAGGAACAGTTGGTGTCGGTAGACTTTCGCGGGAACGCCAATTCGTCGATTGTCGATGCCGAGTACACCAAGGTGGTGGGAGATAGGTGCGTGAAGGTGCTGGCGTGGTACGACAACGAGTGGGGCTACTCCTGCCGGGTGCGGGATTTGATCAAGCTGCTGGCGTCGAAGTTCTAAAAGCGGCAAGCGGCCGGCGACCAGTGGCCGGTGTGCGGCCCCGGAAGGCGGGCTCCCTGGCGCGAGCCGGTAAAACAACAGCTTGGGTTATTGATTCAAAACTGATTTCAGATATGTGAGCGCTATATCTGATATCCAATCGCTCGTTTCTGACGACTCATCACAGAAAGTGGATGCACTATGAACAAACTTACGATTGAGGATCTGGACCTGCGCGGGAAGCGCGTGTTCATTCGCGTGGACTTCAACGTGCCGCTGAAAGACGGGGTAGTCACCGACGATACGCGCATACGGGAAACGCTGCCGACCTTGCGCCTGGCGATCCAGAAAGGAGGACGGCTCGTGCTGGCTTCGCACTTGGGGAGGCCGAAGGGCGGGCCGGACGCGAAATACTCGCTGCTGCCGGCGGCGAAAAAGCTCGAACAACTCATCGAGAGGCCGGTGCGCTTCGCTTCGGACTGCGTGGGGCCCGTTCCCGAATCCAAGAGCCGGAGTTTGCGTGACGGAGAAATCCTGGTACTCGAAAATGTGCGCTTTCATCCGGAGGAAGAGAAGAACGACGAAGCGTTTTCGAAGCAGCTGGCGGCTTTGTGCGATGGAGTTTTTGTGTGCGACGCGTTTGGCTCGGCGCATCGCGCGCATGCCTCGGTCGTGAACATCACGAGATTCGTGAAGCAGGCCGCAGCAGGGCTGCTAATGGAAAAGGAACTCGCGTACCTCGGGAAGGCCATCAGCAATCCGACGCGGCCGTTCGTGGCCATCCTGGGCGGCGCGAAGGTGAGCGACAAGATAGAAGTGGTCGAAAACCTGATGAAGATTGCCGACGCATTGTTGATCGGCGGCGGGATGGCGTACACCTTCCTGAAGGCGCAGGGCGTGCCGATTGGCAAGTCGCTCGTTGAGGATGACAAACTCGAGCTGGCCAACAAAATCCTCGCGGACGCGAAGCAGAAGAGTTTCAAGTTTCTGCTGCCGGTGGACCACGTGATTGCTCCAGAATTCAAAGCGGATGGGCCTGCGAAGGTCGTTGATGCCGGCGCGACACCGGCGGACCAGATGGGGCTGGACATCGGGCCGAAAACGATTGAGGCGTATAAAGCGGAGATAGCGAAGGCCAAGACGATTGTGTGGAACGGGCCGATGGGAGTGTTTGAGATGCCGGCGTTCGCGAAAGGCACGCTTGAGATTGCCAAGGCGATTGCAGCCGCAACGGCCGCGGGCGCGACGTCCATTGTCGGCGGAGGCGATTCGGTGGCCGCCGTGCATCAAGCTGGAGTGGCCAGCAAAATTTCTCACATTTCGACCGGTGGCGGAGCTTCGCTGGAGTTTCTTGGCGGGCGGAAACTCCCGGGCGTGGAGGCCTTGACCAACAAATGAGCGGACAAAAACGACGCCGAGTGATGGCCGGCAACTGGAAGATGTACAAGACGCAGACGGAGACGCGGGCATTTTTTGCGGCGTTCAATCCGCTGGTAGCGGGGGTAACGGACTGCGACATCGTGATTGCCCCTCCGTTCACGGACATTCCGGCGGCGGTGGAAGCGACGAAGGGGACGAGGATCGGGATATCGGCACAGAACGTTTATTGGGAAAAAGAAGGGGCGTTCACCGGAGAGATCTCAACGGGGATGCTCGTGGAAGCGGGCTGCCGGTACACGATCATAGGCCACTCGGAACGGCGGCAGTTCTTTGGTGAAACCAACGAGACGGTGCAAAAGAAGACCAAAGCGGCTCTAGCGGCAGGACTTACGCCGATTGTGTGCGTCGGGGAGATGCTGGCCGACCGCGAAGCCGGGAACACCGAAAAAGTGATCGAGTCGCAGTTCAAGGGCAGTGTGGGCGCGTTGACCGGGGAGGAATTCTCTCGTATTCTGATAGCTTACGAGCCGGTCTGGGCCATCGGCACAGGCCGCACCGCCACCCCGGAAATTGCGGCAGCCGTGCACAAGTTTATGCGTCAGTGTCTAGCGGAGCAGTTTTCGGCGAGCCATGCTTCGGGGCTGGGGATTCTGTATGGCGGAAGCGTCAAGCCTGACAATATTCACGGGTTGATGGCACAAGAAGAACTCGATGGCGCCCTGGTTGGGGGAGCGAGCCTGGACGCGAAGTCGTTCGCCAGCATAGTGAAAGATTGGCCGCGGTAAGGGCGGGATTGCGGCAAGCAAGGCAGTTTGGGGCTGTGATTCCGAGCGGAGTGCGGAATCCCGCTCTAGACAATAAAGAAGGCAAAAAGCAGATTCCTCGGGCAAACCCGCCCTCGGAATGACACTACGAAGAAATTTTGACAACCTAATGAATCGGGATTGAGGTACAGGAAAAATGCCAGCTTGGATGAAGTGGGTGATCGCGCTGATTGTGGGGTTTGGGATTATTGTGATCGGGTTTCGTTGGGCGCCATGGTTGCTAAACCTCTTTTTTGTGTTGAACTGCCTTGTGCTTATCATCGTGGTGCTACTGCAGAGCGGAAAAGCGGCCGATCTCGCCGGCGCGTTCGGTGGCGCGGGCAGCCAGACGGCTTTTGGCCCGCGAGGCGCCGCGTCGGTGCTTTCACAGGCGACCACGTGGTGCGCGGTGATGTTCATGGTTTGCGCGCTCGCGATGGTTGTTCGCGTGGACCGCGGCGTGGACCAGGGCGGCGGATCCATTTTGCAGAAATTTTCAAAGCCAGCGCCGGCCGCGACCAAACCGGCTCCGGTAAGCCCGGTGCCAAGCACACCACCGCCGGCTGCGCCGCAGCCCCAATCCTCAACGCCGCCGCAGCCTGCTCCGGCGACGCCAGCGAAGCCGTAGCAGCGTTATCGCACCTTGAACGGCAAGCGCCCCTGATCCAGTCGGACTTGAGGCAGTAAAGCTTGGACTCGAAAGGCAGTGGCAAGCCACCGCACTCCAAAGGCGCCTTGCCCGATTTTGGCGGCGCGATTACAATGAAGTTCTTACCTCTGTGCGGTCGTGGCGGAACTGGCAGACGCACCAGCTTGAGGGGCTGGCGGTAGCAATACCGTGGTGGTTCGAATCCACTCGACCGCACCAAATTTCTTCCCCAATCCTCCCATCCTGAAATAGCATTCACGCAGGCACAGAGGCTCGCCGACGAGTCTCATGGGGGCTCAATGACACGCAAAATGCGTCCAATTGCAGGAATTCTGATCGCCCTTTCCATGCTTGGGAGCGCATCCGCGCGCGGGCAGCAGACAACGAAACCGGCGCAGAACTGGCCTGAGCCGCAGGAGGGCGACTTCGCGGTGCACGATTTCCATTTCCGGTCGGGCGAGACGCTGCCGGAAGTGCGAATTCACTATTACACGCTGGGGAAGGCGGTAAAAGACGCGCAGGGCCGCACAACCAACGCGGTGCTGATCCTTCACGGGACGGGCGGAAGCGGAAACGGCTTCTTGCGGCCGATCTTTGCGGGCGTGTTGTTTGGTCCCGGGCAACTGCTCGACGCCACGAAATACTTCATCATCCTGCCCGACAATGTTGGCCACGGGAAGTCCAGCAAGCCGAGCGACGGGCTGCACGCGCATTTTCCGCAGTACGAGTATGCGGACATGATCGCATTGCAGCACGAGTTGGTGGAGAAAGGACTCGGGTTGAACCACCTGCGGCTGATTCTCGGTACTTCGATGGGCTGCATGCACAGCTGGCTGTGGGGGGAGACTTACGCGGACTTCATGGATGCGCTGATGCCGTTGGCCTGCCTGCCGGCGCAGATTGCGGGCCGCAACCGTATCTGGCGGAAGATGGTAATTGACGGAATCCGCGAGGACCCGGAGTGGAAAGGCGGCGAGTACACCAGCGAGCCGCGCGCCGGGCTGCAAATCAGCGCGGATTTTCTGTTGATTGCGGGCAGCGCGCCTTTGCATATGCAGGAAGACTTGCCGACGCGCGACGCAGCGGACAGGTTTCTGGACGATTCGATGAAGCGCATGACGGCAAATCTCGATGCGAACGACTTCCTGTATGCGGTGAATTCTTCGAGAAACTACGATCCCTCGGCGAAGTTGGAAGCCATTCAGGCGGCGGTGATGTACATCAATTCGGCCGATGACTTTATCAATCCTCCGGAACTGGGCATAGCGGAACGCGAGATCAAGCGCGTCAAAAACGGCCGATTTATCCTGTTGCCTGCTTCCGAACAGACTCATGGCCATGGCACGCACACCTGGGCTGCGGTGTGGCAGCAATATCTGAAGGAGCTGCTGGAGCGTTCGGGAAAGGGCAAATAAAGCTGCTTGCCATAACGCAACTTCGCCTATCTGTTTGCTGCTATCATTTTTGTATGTTGCCAGAACTTTCCGAGATTGAAGTGCGCGTGCTGGGCGCGTTGGTGGAGAAAGAGACCACGACGCCGGAGTATTACCCGCTGTCGCTGAATGCGCTGGTAAATGCGTGCAACCAGAAGTCGAACCGCGATCCGGTGATGACGCTGGACGAGGATGCAGTCCGCAAGGCGCTGCGGTCGCTGACCGACCAATATATTGTGCGCTCCGCGAGCGGGGATTCGCGCGTGGTGAAATTTGAGCATCGGATGAACGAGCTGTACAATTTTCATCGCCACGAAATTGCGGTGCTGTGCGTCCTGATGCTGCGCGGGCCGCAGACGCCAGGAGAACTGCGCACACGGGGCGAACGGATGTATGACTTTGAGGATCTGGATGCGGTGCACTCCGCGTTGAATCTGCTGATGAGGCGCGAGCCACCGCTCGTCAAGGTGCTGCCCAGGGAGCCGGGAACGAAAGAATCGCGGTACATGCACCTGTTATCGGGGGACTATGTGCCAGGCACTGCGGCGACGGAAACGAGACCGGAAGCCACCGTTCTAAGCGGCCCACCCGCTGCTTTCCATGGCGAACGAATCGCACAACTCGAGCAGGAAGTTACGGCGTTAAGAAGGGAACTGGAAACCCTGCGGGAGCAGTTCAGCGCATTTCAGAAGCAATTCCAGTAAACAGCAGAAATCCCAGTGCTCGGAATGACAATGGTTTGGTCGACCCGGCGGCGAGGCACTCCCCTGAGCTGGCATTTGAGGAGCAAACGTCAGCTATTTTTGCGGAAGACGGCGCGGACCACGGCAGCGGGCCCACGATGCATACGGCCTTCGTCCAACTGAATTTCGGTTTCTTCCAACTGCAGGGCTTCCGCGGCGTGAAAGTCCTGGCGAAGGATGTCCGCGGTGTAGAGCAGTTCGACCTGTTTTGGACCGCCGGAAGTGTGCTGTAGCTGGGCGGGGGTGAAGGCCTCAAGAACAAGGAAGCCGCCGGGCTTCAGAGCTTCGAGAACATTCCGGTGGACACTCGCCCGCACTTCGGGTGGGAGATGCAGGAAGATGGAGGCGACGGCATCAAACTGCGCGATGGGCCAGTTCCAGGTGGAAAGGTCGGCACACTCGATCGTCATATCGACCACGGCGTCGCGCGCGGCTTTTTGAGCCCGCTCTACGCCGATGGGAGACAAATCCACGGTGTAGACGCGAAACCCCTGCTGCGCCAGCCAAATGCCGTTGCGGCCGTAGCCGTCACCCGGAACGAGGATTTTCATGCCCGGTTTGAGTCGGGCCACTTGTGCGCGCAGATAGGAATTGGGCTGGCGTCCGTAGACAGGCTCGGGTTGCGAAAAACGCTCATCCCACATGAATTGCGGATTGGCCCATTTGTCGGAATTCATTAGGACCCTTTTCACCGCTTATTGTACTGTGAAGCCGCAAACACATTGAAATTTGAAGTGGCGTTGGGGAGAGGAGTGGCGCGCCCTCGAAGCTCAGGGCAGGCTCTGCGGCGCTGGGGATCGTCCTCGCTACTGACCCAGCCCTTGCGGGCCGGGCTAACTTGTGGCGCGCCTACGGCCCTTGGAAGGGGGCGAAGTGGATCGGGTTGAAGAGCGCCCACACGCAAGCGTGGAGATGGATTAAGTTGAGATCCCTCGCGCAAGAGGCGCGCTCAGGGTGACGATGCACGTGTGTAGGCGCCACTGAAGTAAACGCGGGCGATACCCCTACGCAAAGGCGGCACGTGGGGCACCCCGCCGTGCCCTACCCAAGAGAAGAGGAGAGATCCCTCGCTTCGCCCGCATGCTGCAGGCACGGGACTTTGGTTATCGGAGGTAACTGTTGGTCTAGAGGGAAGGCGTGTTGTTGCATTTTCTGGCGCAGGCGGTAAGATACGGGCTGGTTCAGGGTTCACCGCTTCGAGCGGAACTGCTTCGAGAATGGTCACTTACAACGACGACGCAAGCGCGCCGGAATCTAACGGCGCAAGCCCGGTAGCGGGTGTGTTCTCGACGCACCATAAGACCATTGGCCGGCAATACCTATGGCTGTCGCTGGCAAGCGTGCTCTGCGGCATGGTGCTTTCCACATTGCTCCGCATGCACACGTCCTGGCCGGACACCGCCATTCCATTCCTTGCGGGCGTGGAGAATACTCCGGAACGTTATGCCGCGGTTCGTTTGCTGCACGGTTCGTTGATGGTGTTTTTCGTCTTGACGGCAGCCCCGCAGCTCGGCTTCGGCAACTTTCTGCTGCCGTTGCAAATTGGCGCGAGGGAAATGGCGTTTCCCACGCTGAATTTCGTTTCGTTTTGGCTGACGGTTGTGTCCCTGGGGGGCATGACGGCGTCCTTTTTCTTTCCGCTCAACACGGGTCTGAACGTTTGGCTTGCCAGCGCGGTGATTTTTTCGCTGGCCGCGCTGTTCAGCGCCGTGAATTTCAGCACAACGACGATCGAATTGCGCGCGAAAGGCATGACGTTGCCGCGGATGCCCGTCACCGCGTGGGCCTGGTTCCTGAACGCAATCCTGAGCCTGCTGATTTTCAGCGTGCTGCTGGCGGGTGCGACAGCCGTGCTTTCTGACCGCCTGCTCGGGTCGAATTTCTTCAGCGCGGCTTCGTTTCTGGCGCATCAACCCCAGAACCTGGTGAGACAGGGGAACCTGCCGCTGCTCTGGCAAAGACTGTTCTGGTATTTCGCGCAAGCAGAAGTGTACGTAGCGATGCTGCCGTGCTTTGGCATTATTACGCACCTGGTGGCGACGTTCGCGCGCAAACCAGTGTGGAAGGAACGGTTGGTAGTGCTTGCGCTTTGTGGCGTGGGCCTGGTCGGCTTCTGTGTCTGGGGCTACCACATGTTTGCCACGGGGATGAACCCCTACGCGCCGCTGGTGTTTGCGGTGTTGGCGTCGTCATTGGGGATTCCAGCGGCGTTTCTGCTGGCAAGCTGGGTGGGGACGCTGTGGAACGGAAGAGTCCAGTTCACGACCGCGATGCTGTTCACGATCGGGTTTATTTCGCTGTTTATTGCCGGAGGGCTTTCCGGGATATTTCTGGCACGGCACGATCTGGCAAGCGCGGCGGTCAGCGAAGACTTTGTGACCGGGCACTTTCATTTGGTGATGGGTGTGGCGGCGACGTTTGCGATACTGGCGGCGCTGTTTTTCTGGTTCCCGAAGCTGTTTGGCTGCCGGATGAACGAGAGCCTCGGGAAAGTGCATTTCTGGCTGACGTTTGCGGGAGTCTACTGCATCTTTATGCCAATGCACTGGCTGGGGCTGCTGACGCAGGCGAATCTTCTGCCCGATGCGCAGCGCGTAGCCCTGGCGTCGGCTGGCGCCTCGATTCGAACGCTGGTCACGGTGGCGACTATCTGGACGGTGACGGCGCAATCGCTGTTTGTAGTCAATTTCTTTGGCAGTCTGTTCGGCCGGAAAAAGGCGGAAGAAAACAACCCGTGGCGCGCGTCCACACTCGAATGGAGTATCGCCTCGCCCGCGCCCGATGAGAATTTTGGCAGCGAGGAACCGGCGGTCTACCGGGGGGCTTACGAGTTTGCCGCGAACGATGCGGAAGATTTTGCACCACAACATCTCTCGCCCGAGTTGTTGGTCCAAAAAGCACGGTAGCCGGAGGAAGCACAGAGATGCCGGGCACAACTGCGGGTCACGACATCGAACTGATTGTCGACAAAATTGCCGATAACGGCGGGGGGGTGAGGCCACCTCCAGGCGGCAACGGTGGAGGTGGCGGCGATGGGAAGCAGCCTCCGAAGAGACGGCGGCCCTCGCCGAAGCGGTATTACACGGGCATCGCGCTCGCGATCGTGTCTGTGCTCATGTTCTTCATGGCGCTGGCGAGTGCCTTCCTGGTGAGGCGGGGCGGACCGGATTGGGTGCCGGTGCACGTGCCTGTGCTGATGTGGTTCAACACGGCGGTATTGCTGGCGAGCAGCGGCACGCTGGAAATGGCGCGGAAACGGCTGGGGCTGTTAGATGCAGGCGGATTCAAAAAACTGTGGGGCGTGACGACCGCGCTCGGCATCGCGTTCCTGATCGGGCAGGTTGTGGCCTGGCGGCAGCTCGTAGGGCAGGGAATTTACCTGGCCAGTAATCCGGCGAGCAGTTTTTTCTACATTTTCACGGGAGCGCACGCGCTGCACGTAATTGGCGGCGTGGGAGCGCTGCTGTACGTGACCTTCCGAAATTTCGAGAAAGCGCAAGTGACGCGAGTAGTGGGGGCGGAAGTTACTTCGTATTACTGGCATTTCATGGATGCGCTTTGGTTGTTCCTGGTGGCGCTCCTTTATCTCGGCAAGTAGCCGGGTACACCCTGCTTAAGGTTGCGTTGGTTACCAAGGTGGGGCGCAGCGGCGCTGCGACCCTACGAGGAGCGGACGGCCTCAGATCAGAAGGCCGTCCCTGCAAGGGCGACCCAAGATGGCGGCGTAAAGCCGCCCCCACAGGCGATGAGATCGGAGCTGTGCTAACGCGTTGGCGGGAACTTAGCGCAAGCGTGCCCGAGGATCGGCGCACGGAGGAAGCGGCTTAACCGATGTGCCCGAGCCGTTGTTCGCCGAGACTTTAGCGGGGGCAGGTTGAGGAAGGCCCACTCCAACATTCCAGTCCAGATGATCTTTGGCGCAGGCAGGGCAATATCCCTTGCCCGTATCCTCATCGCGCTGGCTGGCAAGCTCGTAACAGCCGCAGACGCAATCACAATAGCCGGTTTCGGAAGCCGTTTTGATGGGAACAAGAGCCATGGAGTTCTCCAGGCAAACATAGCATGCGGGACAGTGCGGGGAGAAGGGGCTGTGTCACAAGAATGAAGTACGAGGTGTGACCAAGAGAAATGGGCTCGGCTTTTTCCCGTTCACTGGTTCTGCCGCGCGAGGTTGTCAATTTCCGAAGTTCTTCAGGTGGGCCAGGCGAAAGGGCGAGCCCAAGTTGTCCCGTAGTTCCTGCCAGTGCTGATCGGCGATGCCGAGGAAAACGGAGACAATTTTCGGATCGAATTGGGTGCCAGCGCAACGGCGAATTTCCTCCTTGGCGTGAGACATGGGAAGAGCCCGGCGGTAGGGGCGGTCGCTGATCATGGCATCGAGGGCGTCGGCAATCGAGAATATGCGCGCGCCAAGAGGGATCTGTTCGCCGCGTAGTCCACGAGGATACCCGGTGCCGTCGAAAAATTCCTGGTGAGCCAGGACAATTTCCGCCGCATCGCGGAGGAAAGGAATGCGCGTTAGCACGTTGTAGCCGATTTCACAGTGCGTGCGCATGATCTGCTTTTCGTCATCGTTGAGCGCGCCGGGCTTGCGCAGGATGGAATCGGGTACGGCCATTTTGCCGATATCGTGGAGAAAGGCAGCGCGAGCCAGGATAGGAAGATAGCTGAGGGAAACGGGAACGGACTTTGCAATGGAAATGGTGAATGCCGTGACCCGCTGGCAATGACCTTCGGTTTCGGCATCTTTCAGGTCGAGGGCGCTGCCGAGGGCTTCGAGAGTGTCGTCGTAGGATTGCTCGAGCTGGGCGAAAGCGGTTTGGAGCTGCGCGGTTTTATCGTCCACCTGCTGCTGCAGGCTGACTTGATAATTCCGGTTCTCGATGACGAGGCGGCGGTGCTGTAAAGCGCGGCCGACGCCGTGGAAGAGCTGGTCCTTTTCGAAGGGCTTCAAAATGTAATCGTAAGCGCCGCGACGGATGGCTTCGAGGGCGGTGGAGATGTCGTGAATGGCGGTAACCATGATGACGGGGATCTCGGGGTCAAAGTTGCGGAGCCATTCGAGGAGTTTGATCCCGTCCATCTCCGGCATGATCATGTCGCTCAGGACGAGGTCGGGGGTCTGCTTGCGGACAAACTCCTGAGCCGCGCGGCCATTGCTCACGGCGGTGCAGTGGTAGCCCTTGGACTCGAGCATGGTCGAGACGACCTCTCGTATGGCCTCTTCGTCATCCACGACCAGTATGTTATCTGCATCCACGTTGGTCTTTCTCCCAAGCACACATTATACGGGACGGCATGGATGTGATGGGGAAGGCTTGCCCAGTCAGAAAATAGCTTTCAGGTACAAGGTATCCGCGGCAACGGCAGCGTGGACACCGCTGCGAGCGGCCTGTGTTAGGCCGTTAAGGGTCACACAGAGAGAGGAGGAATTCTAATTCCCGCGTTATGGTAATAACCTTTCGGACAACGACGCGCCGCACCACCGAATAGCGTGTTAGCGTGAAAAGACGTGGTGCACCTGACGTTTTGCCCGGAGCCATCCGGCACCACCTTCAACCCAATCCCGAATGAGTTTGTGGGAGGATCCACGGTGGTAGCGACTCAAGGCCTCCAGGGCATCGCGTTCTTCGAGGCCACGGTGTGCCTGACCCTCCTGGTCCTGTTCATTCATTTGAAGCGGGATAATACCGGAATGTCCTACCGGCTGTGGCTGATTGGCTGGATCGGACTGACCATTTCGTCGTTTTGCGAACTGGCGATGTTTTACCGGCAGTACCCGGTGTTGCGGATTGCCGTTTCGGCATTCGGGGTAGCGGCGCTGGTGCTGTTTCTGGCTTCGATCGTGCAGTCGACGATGACGCAAAACAGATTGTACTGGCCGATGCTCTGGCTGGCCGCACTGATGGCGCTTACCGCGAGTTATTACGAGAGCAAAAGCCAACGATGGGGCGAGACCCCCTGGCAGACTTCGATTTTGGAGAGCGCAATTTGCCTGTCGGCGGCTTGGCTGCTGTGGCGCGCGTCAAACTCCGCGCGCGGGCACGGAGGCAAGCTGCTCGCCGGAGCTTTTACGCTGCTGGGGCTGAACAATCTGGACCGGTTCGAGTGGACGCAGGGAGGCGTGAGCCTGATTCGGTTCGCGTTTGACCATTTCCTGAACGCCGGCCTGGGCATTGGGATGATTGTCTTGCTGCTGGAAACGGCGCGGTCACGTTCAGAAGAGATGAGCGAAAAAGTGCGGCAATTCACCATGTTGACGGCGTCCAGCAGCCAGTCCGTTTCCCTGCACGAGCTGCTTCGGAAAGTATTGAAGCAGATAACCAGCAGCGTAAACGCGGGCCACGGCGTGATCCGTCTGTTGGAGGGCAAGGGAGACGCGGCGGAATTCGTGATACGGGCTTCGGTTGGCTTCTCGGAAAGCTACTTGAAGCAGAACGAGCGTTTCCCCTTCAACCACGAGTGGGTGCAGGACCTTCTAAGAGAGAATTGCCGCGTGTCCCGGTTCGAAGACGAGAAGGACGCGAGGGTCAGGCGAAACATGGCGGAAGCGGGCATCACGCAGCTCATTTCGGTTCCACTGTGCGGAAAGGAAGGCCCGGTCGGCCTGCTGAACATCGGAGCATTGCCGGGGAAAAGATTCCATGAGGACGAACTGACGTACCTGGTCAATGTAGCGAACTTCCTGGCCACGACAGTGGAAAATGTGAACCTGTTCGAGCGGGTCAAAACTGTGCAGCAGCAGTGGGCGTACACGTTCGATTCCATTGGCGATCCGATACTGGTTCATGACGAAGAGGGCCGTGTTCTGAGGACCAACACACGGCTGGCGGACTTGCTTGGCCGCAACGCCCGCGGGATGGTCGGGCGGATGGTGAACGAGTTATTCAATCCCCGTGAGAATATTTTTCACACATGCCCGTATTGCGAAGGGAAGTCTGGCGACGCAGATTACCCCGATGCGTGGCTGCAAGGGTATTTTCTTGCGTCAAATTCCACGTTCATGGATCCTGCGGGACGGAAACTGGGGACAATCCACGTACTGAAAGACATCACGGAACGAAAAAGAGCAGAGGAGAAATACCGGACGCTGGTGGCGAGTGTCCAGGAAGGCGTGTTTATCGCCACGGTGCAAGGCCGGTTTGTGGATTTCAATGACGCGCTGATGCGGATAACCGGGTATGAAAGCCGGGATGAGCTGATGCGCATCGATATCGGGAGGAACCTATACGTCAATCCGCAGGAGCAGGAGCGGCTGTCGAGGTTGCTGCACGAGCACGGTTCCGTAAACGACTTTGAGTACGATATCCAGCGGAAAGATGGCGAAATCCGGACGGTCAGCGAATCTTCGACCGCGGTGCGCGATGCCGCCGGAAACGTGACCGCGTACCAGGGGTTCATTCTGGATGTAAGCGACCGGCGCCGCGCCGAGCAGCAGATTCGCCGGCGCAACCGCGAGTTGGTGGTGTTGAACTCCATCGCCGAGACGCTGGTGTATACGCTCGATTTGACGGACTCGATTTTGCGCACGCTGCGGCAGCTCCTGGAGCTGTTTGAATTGGACGCGGCGTCGCTCTACCTGTTCGATCCCGACGGGGTTACGCTGCGGCGCGTGGCTGTGGTGGGACACAGGTCCGAGTTTTCGAAAAACTTTCCGCCAGTGGCAATTCCGGCCGAGCTGGTTCAGCAATTAAAAAACGCTCATGCAACGTTTCTCTCCGCGGCGGGACTGCCGCTACCGCCCGTTGCCAGGGAATTACAGAGAAGAGAGGGGATCGAGTCCGCATATATCGTCACGCTATGGTCGAAGGAAAAGATAATTGGGGGATTAGTCGTGGGTTGCCGGGCCGTCAGGGAATTTACACCTGCCGATATCAGCCTGCTGATCGCGGTGGGCAGCCAGATCAGCAGCGCGGTGGAACGGAGCCTTCTCTATGAAGAGACACGGCACGCGTATGAGAACCTGAGACGCACGCAGGAACAATTAGTGCATAGCGAAAAGCTTGCCGCGGTTGGTCAGCTTATTTCCGGAGTTGCGCACGAGCTCAATAATCCTCTCACTGCCATTCTCGGGTACAGCCAGTTGCTGACCTCGAGCGGGCAGGTCGGCCCGAAGGGTCTGGGTTACACAGAAAAGATTTACAAGCAGGCGCAGCGCACGCATCGCATTGTGCAAAATCTGTTGAGTTTCGCGCGTCAGCACAAGCCGGAACGAGTGCCGGTTCGCTTGAACGCCATTTTGGAGGATACGCTGGCGCTGCGCGACTACGACCTGCGCCTCAGCCAGATTCGCGTGCACCTCGATCTATCCCCCGAGCTGCCGGAGATTCCCGCTGATCCACACCAGTTGCAGCAGGTGTTTCTGAATCTGATCAACAACGCGGTCGACGCCATTCTAGAGAAAGACTCGGAAGGCGACCTGTGGGTACGAACCGGAGTTGAGGAAAAGCACGCGTTCATTGAGTTCACTGACAGCGGCCCTGGCGTAAAGGACGCCTCGCGTGTTTTCGATCCGTTTTACACCACCAAGCCAGTGGGTAAGGGGACAGGCTTGGGCCTGAGCATCTGCTACGGTATCGTTACCGAACACGGCGGAGGGATTCGCGTGAAGAATGAGCCCGAGCGCGGGGCAACCTTCCGGATCGAATTACCGGTGCAACCGGATGGCAATGGGCGGCAACCGGTCGGCGCGGAAGCCGCTGAGATGAGACGCGATTGAGAAGAGTCTTCCACTCCAGCGAGTAGAGCGATGTGGCCGGCGCGCAGCAATCTGTTATTCTGCACTTGTATGCCTTCTATTACGTTTTCTTTGCGGCTGTGGAGGCGTGTCGGTCTCGCGCTCGCGGGTTTGCTGCTAGCGATTGCCCCAGCGTGGCCCCAGCAAGCGGCACCCCTGCCTCCGGCGAGCGGCGGCACCGCGAGCAACCCCGAATTCCTGGCGACAGCAGACGAAGTGCTGCACGACATGAGCGAAATCACCGGCTGGAGCCTGAAAACACCACTGAAAAAATCCATCCGCAGCCGCGCGGAAATCCGCGCCTACGTGCTCGCGCAAATGGATAACGAGAAGGACGCGAAAGAGCGATACGCATCGGCACGTTCGGCCGAGGCTTTTGGATTGATTCCGAAGGGATTCAGCCTGGATGCGTTTCTAGTGGATCTGCTGACGGAGCAAATCGCGGGGCTTTATGACCCCAAAGCGCACGAATTCTACATTGCCGACTGGATCGCACCGGACGAACAGCGCATGGTGATGTCGCACGAACTGACGCACGCGCTGATGGATCAACAGTTCCAGATCGAGCAGTGGGCGCATGCGGCGCGGCCCAACGACGACGCGGAAATGGCTCGGGAGGCGGTGCTCGAGGGCAGTGCCATGGCGGCCATGCTCGATTACACGCTCAAGGATAAGGGACTGAAGCTCCGCGACCTGCCCAACATTGATCCCTCTCTGTTCGTCGGCGACCTCACGGACACGCCGCAGCTCAAGAAAGCGCCGCAGTTCATCAAGGACTCGCTGATGTTTCCTTATTTTAGCGGGCTGACGTTTTCCATGACGGTTTTGCGCAACGGAAGCTGGAACGGGTTTGTGGGCGTATTTGACAAGCCGCCGGCGAATACGCAGCAGATCATGCACCCTGAACTTTATCGTGAAGGCAGAGCACCGGCGGCGCTCAAGGTTGATCTGCCTGAGGGCGTTCCGGGCGGTAACTGGACAAAGCTCGAGGAAAACAGCATGGGCGAGTTTGGCTGGAAGGAAGTGCTGAAACAGTTTCTCGACGAGGACCGCGCGAAGAGGGTGGCGGCGGGGTGGGATGGCGACGACTACGCGACTTACGAGCAGGGTGACGGCAAACGGCTCATGCTGTTCACGCGCATCCGTTTTACGGCGGAGGAGGCCGCGTCGCAAATGTTTACCGCCTACTCTGCAGCGCTGAAGAAGAAACACCCCGATGCGAGCCGCCTAAGCAACGGTGAGGAATTTCTTTCGTTCGACACTTCGGATGGCGGCGTATTCCTGCGCTGCGTGGGGCGAGAGTGCGTTACGCTCGAGGGCGGCGAAAACGCGCAGTTTGTTGCGTGGGTCAAAAAGCTTGGCTGGCCGCAAGATTCCCGGGAACCTGTCCCGGCCCCCCGTCGCGATGCTGCAGGAGCGCAGATTCTGAAGACTTTGTAGCGCGGGAGCGATGACAGCACGCGGCGTTAGAGCGATCACGAAAGCGGCGGCAGGGCTGCCGCAGCTCAGAAAAGAAACGGACCGCGTGCGTTAGATGCAGTGATCGTGCAAACAGGGGGTCCAGCAGTGCTGGACCCCCAGGGAAGGCGGCGGAAGACGAGCAAGCGTAAAGCCTGCGGCAGGCAGGCCGCCCCTACAGAGGAGCGAAGGATGGGCGCCCTCTTGATAGGCCCTAATCCCTAAAGAGAGGTGCGTCGAACTTACGGGGCGCGGGCTTAGTGCGAACGATTGAGGACGAGCATCGTGAGATCGTCCGTTTGTTTGGCCGGCGAGAAGGTGCGGATCTCGTCGAGGCAAGCTGTAAGCATTGCTTGCGGATGATCCGCGCCGTGACGGGTGGCCAGCGAGCGCACGCGTTCTAACCCAAATTCCACTCCCGCGGAATTGAATGCTTCCGACAGGCCATCGGTGTAGAGGAAAAGTTTGTCACCGGGCGCCAGTTGTAACTGGCAGACCGCAAACTCTGTGGAAGAAAACATGCCGAGAGGCACGCCCGTGGCCGCTTTAGAGCAGACACCGGCTCGTGAGATGTGGAACAAGGGAAGATGGCCGGCACTGATGTACTCGACTGCTCCGTCGGGTTGCGCGCTGCCGACGATCATAGTGGCGAACTGGCCGGCGGTGGTGCTCTCGCAGAACAGGCGATTGGCGTGCTCCATCAGCGACCGGAGTGAAAGATGTTGTCCGGCAAGGGTGCGAAACGTGGCGTGCAGGTGGCTCATCAGCATTGAGGCAGCCACGCCCTTGCCGGCCACATCGCCAAGCAAAAACAAAAGGCCGCCATTGGATTCGATGAGGTCGCAGTAGTCGCCGCTGACCATATTCGCGGGCTGGTAGTGATAGCGAGCCTGCCAGCCGTCAATGGACCAGTCAGGGCGCGGCAAGAGAGCACGCTGGATGCCCGCGGCGAGGGCGAGATCTTTTTCGAGGGCGCGCTGCTCGTCCTGCGAAAGGTGATCGAGGCAGAAGCGCACCAGTGGATCGCAAAGCAGGCGGTCCGCTTCGATGGTGTCGTGGCACTCTTCGCAGATGCCAAAGGTGCCCGCATTGAGGCGAGCGAGGGCCGCATCAACGTTGGCAAGCAGCTCGCGGAGAGAGGCGTTCGCGACCTCGGCCTGAGCGGCGTCAAGCAAACGCTGGCGGCGAACCTCGAGTTCCGTGCGAAGATAAGTGGTTTCTGCAGTGGCCATAATTCCTCCGCTGACAGGTTGAAGTTTTGCTGCTGTGGATTCCATCCGGTTTGTACCTCCAAATTCGAAGCAGGTCTTAGAGGATCGGAAACTCAGCGAGAACGCTGGCGCGAGCCGGGGCTGGCTACTGCGGAACAGCCCAGCAAAGGCGGGTGGGCGGTGGCCTCCGCCTTCCTAATGCGATGCCGCAAACGCTCCAGGCGGCACATTAAATTTCTTTCGAGGCGGGCGGCGCGGGCGCTCGGGCCAGGAGTGAAGGAACGGGCCGCCTGACTGCGGACTTTGGCGAGTGCCAGCTCAGCATATTCGATTGCGCGCCGAAAATCCCGGGAAATTCGCTCGTAGTGGATTGCCAGGTGTTCGCAGGCCGTGACGCCATCCTGAGGATCGGCGACGAGTTGCAGCCAGAGAGCGGCCGCGGTTTCCCTATCGCCGCGGCGTTTGGCCATAAGCGCGAGGTCGTGGGTGGCACGTGGCCGGAATTCAGCGGGCAAGCCGGAATCGAGGGCCCGGGTGCAGGCAGAATGCGCCAGATCGTTTTCGCCGCGCCGGTGCAGGAATTTCGACAAGCCAAAGAGGTCGAGCGAATCGGTTTCGGCGGGCATCGCGTCCGGCGAGTCCAACAGGGAATTGACCTTGCCGTAAAGAGCAGCGAGGCCGCGCAAGTCCATCTGATTGTGTTTCACCACGCCGGCGAGAGGGTGGGCCGCGCCGCCACGCAAATAGTCAAAATAAAACTGGGGAATCAGGGCTGAAGGGACGTCGTCGTTGCGATGCCAGCCCAAGCGGGACGCGTCGAGCACATGGCGTTCCAGTTCCACGAGGCGCACGGAACCCAGCCGCAAACTCCAGAGGGCGCGGGCGGGATGCAACAGATCCAAATGCGCCGCGAGGGAAGGCACGCGAATGGCGCGCGTCATCGTGAAGCGGCTTTCGAGCAAAGGCCAATCGAAACATTTTCCATTGAAGGTAACCAGGACGGGCCGCTCGGCAATGCGCGCGGCGAGTTCGGCGAGCAAGGAATGCTCTTCGGAGAAATCGCGCAGAAACAATTGTTCGACGTGCAAGCCACCGGCGTCCCACCACGCGAGGCCGACGAGAAAAGCATAGGTGCCAGTGCCGCCGGCGAGGCCGGTGGTTTCCGTGTCCAGGAAGAGCCATTTTTCGGGATTTTCGAGGGCCGCGCGGGTGCGGCGAGAGATGGTTTGGTCGCGATTGCGGGAAAGAAGTTCAAGAGCAACGGGAGACGGCTCGATGAATTCAGGAGTGGAAAACCAGTTTCGAATGGCAAGGTGCTCTCCATAGTGATTGCGCGCGATGCCGCCGCCAAGTAAGTGGCTGATCGGGTCGGTCTCGTCGGGGACGCGCAGTTCCGGGCGAGGTTGCGGCAGGACGCGCACTGGTTTGAGAGCTGCGAGACGTGAGAATCTGTCGACAGAAGCAGGCATATGACGCGATCGGACTCCTTGAAGGTCAGTTAGAAGCGACAGCCAGCCCCGCCGCATTCGCGCAAATACGGTCCAGAATCGCCAGTGCGGCCTCTTTCGCTCGTGGCGCAAGATCTCCCGCAGGTCCCACGCACGACGGACAACCTGAATCGCACGGGCATGCCTGAATCAGTTCGCGCGTTTTGTGAATCAACAGCGCATGCGCGCGGAACAACGGCACAGAAAATCCGATTCCGCCCGGGTAGGCGTCGAAGAGATACAAATTCGGCTCGAAGAATTCTCTTTGGCCGCTCATTGAAGTTTCGGATGACTCGACGTTGAGATCCGTCACTTCGGTGTGGACGATGCTCCCGTCGGCGGCCGGCGCCGGCGGGCGTTCACCGATCGCAGTGCCGAGGTCGCGCCCATCGCACATCAGAAGCAGCGTGGCAACGGATTCCAAGGCGTGGAGCAGACCATCCATGCCGGACTGACGTTCGCTGATGGTGTAGGGCAGCGATTCAATCAACGGCCGCTCGAGCGTGATCCAGTAGGAGGTGGTGTGCATCTCGTTTTCGGGGAGTTCGAGTTTCCCCGAGCCGATGTTTTCGTTGGTGAAGAATTTGATTTTCTTGAAGCCGACGACCTGAGAGCGCACCAGCACATCGCCATGAGAATGGGAGTTGGCGGTGGCAGACGGTTTGGCAGCGGCGTTTCCGTTGAGATCCTTCGTTTCGCTCAGGATGACTCTTTCAGAAGGGTGCGAGAGAGATGGTGCAGAAGCTAGCCGAGCGGCGGTTTCGGCGATTTCCAGGACGCGAACCTGGGTGTAACGGATCGCGTCGGTGTAGTAGTCGACGTCAACTTGCTTCACATAGGCTTTGCGCTCTTTAAAGTCCAGATGCTCGACGTGGTATTGCTGGCCGTCGTGAAGGTAGATCGCTTTTTCGTGGACCGTGGAGAGAGCGCTGACGAAGTCCACTTCACCGATGACCAGCGGCTGGCCGGTAATGTCGATGATGACGAAGTTGTCGCTGGTCACCGAACGCAGGCTGATTGTGTCCGCCGGGTAGGCCTCGTGGGTCCAGTGAAAGTTTTCGCCGGCCAGATGCAGGTAGCCCGCTTCCGC
>Ga0307477_10001457_pt1 | contig 19860 bp, 20 predicted proteins | sample atmos_gasesECM2C_FD_203316 | JGI IMG/M metagenome (GOLD analysis project Ga0307477, IMG submission 203316) | Hardwood forest soil microbial communities from Morgan-Monroe State Forest, Indiana, United States - atmos_gasesECM2C_515 | ecosystem: Environmental > Terrestrial > Soil > Temperate...
CAGGATGCCGAGCACTTCCTCTTCGCGCATGATGATGAAATCTTCACCATCGAGCTTGATTTCGGTGCCGGAATACTTGCCGAACAGGATGCGGTCGCCTTCCTTTACGTCGAGGGGACGAACCTTGCCTTCTTCGTTGATCTTGCCCTTGCCGGCGGAGATCACTTCGCCCTCCTGCGGCTTTTCTTTGGCCGAGTCGGGGATGATGATGCCACCGCGGGTGGTTTCGCCTTCTTCAATGCGCCGCACCAGAATGCGGTCATGGAGCGGGGTGAATTTTGCCATGTTGAAACTCCTTTCAATGTAGTTTGAAGGTTGATCTGCTTTGACTGATCGTTGTAACCCTATGATGTTGGATGGGTTAGGCCCACTGTTGGCAGTTTCGCCTATCGAGTGCTAATTGTAGAGAGGGGAGTGGGGAGTTGTCAAGGGGGGTAGGCCGAGGTCCGCAGAGGTCCTCCCGACACCCCGGGGCGCTCTCCGTTCGCGGCGTCAGGCTCACGGAGCGGATTTCGATGTTGGTCCGGGAGTCGTGTCGTATTCCGGATGGGGTATGCCCATCATCCATTTGTCGAACCAACCCACGATGTGCTCGAGGCGTTCGATGCGATGCCAGGGCTCGCCCGAGCGGGAAAGTTCGTGCGTCTCCCGCGGAAAGACGACCATGGCGGTCGGGCGTTTCAGGTATTTGAGGGCACGGAATAGTTGCTCACCGCCGGAGTCCTGGGGAGTGCGGTAGTCGGATTCGCCGAGCACAAATAAGACCGGGGTGTGGATGTTTTTGACGAAGGTGATGGCGGAGCGATTGTTGTAGTCTTGGGGATCTTCGAAGGGGGGAGCCTTGAACCAATTCGGCTGGAACAGCGTGAAGTCGGCCGTGTACCACCACGAGGCCCAATTGGAAATGTCGCGTTGCGAGACGGCCGCGGCGAAGCGGTCGGTGTGGGTGATCGTCCAGTCGGTCAGGACACCGCCTCCGCTGCCGCCGGTAACGGCGAGTTTCTTGGGGTCGATGTAGCCGCGTTTGATTATTTCGTCGACGCCAACCATCAGGTCGCGGTAGTCGTCGCCGGGGTAGTGATACTGAATGATGTTGCCGAAATCCTGGCCATAGCTGGTTGAGCCGCGGGGATTGGGGTAGAAGACGACGTAGCCTTTGGCGGCCATCCATTGAAATTCGTGATCGAAGACCCAGCCGTAGGCAGCGTGCGGGCCGCCGTGAATGTCGAGGATGAGCGGGTATTTCTTTTTGGGGTCGAAGTCGGGGGGTTTCTGGATCCAGCCCTGGATGGGCTTGCCATCGAAGCTGGAGTAGTTGATGTCTTCCGGTGCGGTCAGGTTGAGTTGCGACCAAAGCCTTTGGTTGAAATCGGTGATGCGGGTTTGGGTTCCGTCGCCGGCAACTGTGAAAAGGTCGCCGATCATGACTGGCGTGGAAATCAGGGCGACGATGGTGCTGGCATCGGGGTTCACCGAATAATCGAGCACGGCCTGGTCGCCATGCGTGACCTCGGTGACGGCGCCGGTTTGGGCATCGACGCGGACGATGGGAGTGCGTCCTTGCTTTTCTACAACATCGAACAGAGAGCGACCATCGGGCGACCAGTGCAGAGTGTGGCCGCGTCCGCCGCGCGGTGGGGCATTGTCGCCGAAGACGGAACTGCCCATGTCGAAGTCGTACGCGGCGCTCAGGTTTTGTGGCTTCGCATCGGGCGAGGCATCCATGATCCACAGGTCGGGCTGGGAATAGGAGCGAATCGGCTGCGCGACGCTGCCGTGGAACGCGAACTTGCGTCCATCCGGGCTGAGGATGAGACCACCGATATCCATGGGCACGTTTGCGAGCTGGGCCGGGGCTCCGCCCGCCGAAGGCACAGAGTAAATGTCGGTGGTGGGGAGTTCGTAGTAAGGCTCGTCGACGCGCTCGGTGAGGAAGTAGATGCGCGAGCTGTCCTGGCTCCAGACGACCTCGCCCTCGTCGTAGTTGCCGCTGGTGAGTTGCACAGGCTTGGGGAGGTCATCGGAGGCAGTTGGGACTTGAAGGATCCAAATATGCTCGTGACGCTTGGGATCGAGGTAGCCCTCGTCGTTGCTGCGATAGATGGCGCGGCTGATGATGTGCACGTCGGATTCGTGCTCGCTCTCGGGGGCTTTCGCGTTGTCGGCGGGCTTCTTGTGTTGGGCTTTCTCGATGTCCTCTGGCGTGGTGGTGCTCGAGAGAGCAATGCGAGTGCCGTCGGGCGACCAGACTGGGGTGGAAGCGCCTTTCGGCAGGTCGGTGATGATGCGGGCTTCGCCTCCGGCCAGCGACAGCATCGCGAGTTGGCCGGGCTTGGGCTTGCCCGCTTCATCTTTTTCACCGCCACGAACGAAGACGAGCTGCTTGCCGTCGGGGGACCAGCGGGGCTGTGCGTCGTGCTTGCCGTTGGTCAAGCGGATGGGAGCTTGTTTGCCGTCGGTCGCAACGATCCAGATGGACGTCTCGTAGCCGGTGCGCTTCTCATCGACATTGACGCGAGTCAAGGCGACGAGGTGGCCATCGGGCGAGAGTTGGGGGTTGGCGACCCAAATGAAATCGAAGAGATCCTTTTCAGTGAGGAGGCGTTTTTGTGCGCTGGCGGGCTGAGTGGCTTCCTGCGCGGCCAGTGATGCCACCAGCGCGATGACGGCAAGGAAAAGGCGGAGTTTCATGGGCGTCCTCAGGCCGCGCTCGGGCGGCGAAGCAGAGATTGTGCCCTTTTGCATCGTGATGGTCAAACGTAACGAGCAGCCCTCGAGATGCGGCTTTGCCTCGGCTGCCTTTTCAAACGCTGTCCTGAAAAGTTCGTGATCTGCGACTCGGCGTGCAGGTATATCATTTTGGAAGAAGATTCTGCCAGTATTTCTGCTTGCAGTCCTCGATGGGAGCTCGGAATGGCTACTCTACTCCTTGCTGTAAATGGGCAATCTTTCACGGTGGATGCGGATCCTCAGACCAGCCTGCTGACTGTCTTGCGAGAGTCTCTCGACCTGACTGGCAGCAAGTATGGATGCGGCGAGGGGCAGTGCGGCGCCTGCACTGTGCTCATCGATGGGAAGGCGCAGCGGTCGTGCATCACCAAAGTGGGCGCGGTTGGGCAGAAGCAAGTCACCACCATTGAGGGACTGGCGCGTGGCGAACAGCTGCATCCGGTGCAGGAGGCGTTTCTGGAAGCGGGGGCGATGCAATGTGGATATTGCACTTCGGGGATGATCATGTCGGCGGTGGCGCTGCTGCAGCGGAACCCGGCGCCGAAGGAGAGCGAGATCATCGACTTCATGGATGGGAACGTTTGCCGATGCGGGACTTATGCGCGGATCGTCAGCGCGATTCAGAAGGCGGGCAAGGGGATGAAGGCGGTGGGCGCGGGGAAAGGAGCAGGGCGATGAATGGGAGAGATTTTGGTAGCGGCGAAATTTCCTCTCGTGGACACATAGTCGAGCTTCGCTCGACCGGACGGCCGGGGGCGGCTGTCCCTACACGTGCTGTTGTGCTGGAACCTGAACGCTACGAACTCACGGCGGGGGCACCGTATCGGTTTGATCTGGATCGGCGGGAGTTTTTTAAGTTTGTGGGTACGGGCGTTGTGGTGTTTTCGGTGCTGAAGACGGCTGCGGCGGCGCAGGAGTCTGGAGGAGCGCGAGGGCGGCGAGACGACTCTTTGCCCAAGGAAATTGATGCCTGGCTGCATATTGGGGAGAGCGGCAAAGTTACCGTGTACACGGGGAAAGTCGAGATGGGGCAGAACATTCGGACGTCGCTAACGCAGGCGGTTGCGGAAGAGTTGCGCGTCCCCGTGGAGAGGATTGAGCTCGTGATGGGTGACACGCAGCTCACGCCGTTTGATATGGGGACGTTTGGAAGCCGGACGACTCCGACAATGAATCTGCAACTGCGCAAGGTCGCGGCGGCGGCGCGGGATACGCTGATGGGGCTGGCGGCGGCGCAATGGAAGACCGATGTCCAGCATCTGGTGGCGGACGATGGGAAGGTGAAGGATCCGCAGACGAATCGTTCTTTGGAATATGCAGCGCTCACCAAGGGGCAGCAGTTGACGCAGACGCTTCCTGCCGAGGACCCACTGATTCCTGCGACAAGCTGGAAGGTGGCGGGGCAGTCGGCGGCCAAGGTGAACGGGCGCGAGTTTGTGACGGGGAAACATCGCTATCCGTCGGATCAGAAGTTGCCGGACATGTGGTATGGCAAAGTGCTGCGGCCAGAATCGTTCGGGGCGACTCTGCTTTCAGTGGATGCGCAGAAAGCCGAGCAGATGGGGGCGACCGTCGTCCGCGATGGCAATTTTGTGGGAGTGGCGGCTGCTAGCAGCGGGCTTGCGGAGGCTGCGGTGGCGGCGATCAAGGCGGAGTGGAAGGCGGAGCCTCAGCCTTCGAGTAAGGAATTGTTTGAGTTTTTGAAGAAGAATCCGATCGAGGGCAGGGATCTGACCGGGGACGGCGACCGGTATGAGGCGGGCAAGGTGGATCCGGCGCTGGCGGCGGCCGATCACAAGCTGCAGCAGACCTACACGGTTTCGTATATCGCGCATGTTCCGCTCGAACCTCGGGCCGCGCTGGCGAAATGGGATGGCGACCACTTGACGGTGTGGACGGGGACGCAGCGTCCGTTTGGAGTGCGCGGGCAACTGGCGGAAGCGTTTCGAATAGCGGAGGATCGGGTGCGGGTGTTGATGCCTGACACCGGGTCCGGATACGGCGGGAAGCATACGGGGGAAACCGCTATCGAGGCGGCGCGGCTGGCGCGGGCGGCGAAGCGTCCGGTGAAAGTAGTGTGGACGCGGGAAGAAGAGTTCAGCTGGGCGTATTTTCGTCCCGCGGGCGTGATGGAAGTGACCAGCGCCGTGGGTGGCGACGGGCGCATTACGGCCTGGGAGTTTCACAACTACAACTCGGGATCGGCGGGGATTCGAACTTATTATGAGATTCCCAATCAGCGGATCGTGTTTCATCCGACGAAATCGCCGTTGCGGCAGGGGTCGTATCGGGCGCTGGCCGCCACCGCGAACCACTTTGCGCGCGAGTCCCACATGGACGAACTGGCGCACGCCATCAAGATGGATCCGCTCGAATTCCGGTTGAAGAATCTGAAAGATGACAGGCTGCGGGCGGTGTTCGAGGCGGCGGCGAAGAAATTCGGGTGGGGGAAGAGCAAGAACCCCGGCCAGGGATTTGGAATGGGGGGTGGCTATGAGAAACTGGGCTACATTGCTACCTTCGCCGAAGTTCAGGTGGACCGAAAATCGGGCGAGGTGAAAGTCGTGCGCGTGGTGACCGCGTTTGATTGCGGGGCGATTGTGAATCCTGACAACCTGCGCAATCAGATCGAGGGGTCGAACGTGCAGGGACTGGGTGGGGCGCTTTTCGAAGCGATCTCGTTCGAAAACGGCAAGATTGTCAATGGGCGGATGTCGGAGTATCGGGTGCCGCGATTCAGCGACGTTCCGGTGCTCGAGACCGAACTGGTTGATCGCAAGGATCTGCCGTCAGTGGGAGCGGGGGAGTGCCCGATGGTGGGGCTGGCGCCGGCGATTGCTAACGCGATCTTTGACGCAACCGGGGTGCGGTTGCGGGCGTTGCCGTTGGTTCCGGATGGGTTGAAGATGAGCTAGGGGGCCGGGGCTGGGCCTTCATAAGCGCTTCTACTTAAGGAACAGGTTCAAGCGTCCGCGGACCTATTCTTGGTGGATGCGTATCCTCCAAGAAAACGGGAAGGTGCTCACGTCGTTCTTTGCCACAGGGGGGCAGCAAATGGCGTGGCCGGCAGGAGTGGTCGAGCGATTGCGCGGTTTCGGTTGCCTGACCTGCTGCTGCGTACGCTATTGCTCCATGTGGCCAAGGGTTACTCTCTGCGGGAAACGGTTGTGCGCGCTAAACTAGCGAACTGGGCCAACATTTCGGATGTCGCCTTGCTCAAACGCCTGCCTAACAGCGAGGAGTGGCTACGTTGGTTGTGTATCGAATTGCTTCGGGAAAACGTCGCATACCGGCTCGAAGAAGCTGCAAGCCCGGCGATCCGGATTGTGGAACGATCCTCAGAGACGCCAAGCAAGACGGGGAGCCAATGGGGGATTCTGTACAGCATCAGACTGCCGAGTTTGGTGTGTGTGACTTTGTCGAAGTAACGGCCACGATCGGCGAAGGCAGTGGCGAGTCATCGAACCTGCCTGTGGGTCCGCATGAACTCATTCTCGCGGATGCCGGCTACTGCTCAGTCGCTGGCATAGAGTATGTTTGGCAACATGACGCCGAGGTATTGGTTCGTGTCAACCCTCAGAGATTCGTGGCGTATTCTGCATACGGCAGACGTTTCTCCCTCCTGCCGCGATTACGCACTTTGTCCAAAGTAGGGCAGTTCCGCGAATGGCGAGTTGTCTTGCATGGTCAAGGTTCCTCATTTGCAGGCCGGTTGTGTGCAATAAGAAAGAGCAACTGCGCGATTCAACAGGCTCATCGGCGCTTGCAGCGAAAAACGAGTAAGAAGCAAATGATCACTGGGCCGGGAACACTCGAATTTGCAAAGTACGTGATCGTGTTTACGACTCGCTCCAGCGGGTTCAACGGCGGATGTTCTGAGGTCTTACCGTATGCGTTGGCAAATTGAGCTGGTGTTTAAGCGACTGAAGAGCCTCGCCCAACTGGGGCACGTGCCCAAGCATGACGACCGCGGTTCCCGCGCTTGGCTTTACGGAAAATTGCTTATCACGCTCCTGGCACAGAAATTGATCCGTATCGGGCGCGATATTTCCCCCTCAGGTTACCCACCCTCGGCGCGGGAGGCCATGTAGTCCGTCCCGTGAATTCAGGTTCGCGCTGCACCAGATCCCGCAAGCTATCGAACCGCACCTCTCCCTGCGGCAAACGCTCTATTCGTGGAATCAGATTGCACATGCTCTGGCGGAAAGGTCGCGCAACCGACGACTTCAATTGGTAAAATAGCGCGCCTCGTGCACATCGCTTCAAGACCGACCGATCGGAACTTGCCGGCTGTCAGAAGCTGACCTCAATGCCGCGTCGTGGGCCCCGCCCTCGCTAGTAACTTCAGAGTTGCCCGTCGCTCGGGAGTAATGCGTTGATCCCACGGCGCTGGAGGGATACTACCCCTTTCCGCGTGCGTCAACCTGTCCCCAAAAGGTATGAGCAATTCGCGACGTCATGCTTGAGTTGTCGCAGCGGATGGAAAGACTTTTGCCGCGCGAAGTATGTCTTCGTACGCTCACGATGACGTAGGTCAGAAGTTGTCGATCATCCAGGCGTTGTTTGCAGAGGTGTATTCCAAGAAAGCCAGACGGTGGCCGTCAGGAGACGGGATGGCATACGTGTCGTAGCCGCCGGCGGTTTGACGCAGCGGGTAGGCATGTCCCTGCGGATCAACAAAAAGAAGACTGTTCGCTGCGGCTGATCGGCTGGCTACAAACCAACCGTTGCCGTCGGCAGCCCATTCCGTTGACTGAAAGGCAGACCAGCCAGTCACGCGGATATCTTGCCGCGAACCGCCGGCCAAAGACAGGATCCGGATACGGGCCGGCGGGCCTTCGGGCATAGCCAGCGCGATGCGCGAGCCGTCGGGGGAAAGGTCCCAGTTGGATTCCACAATCTCCGGCCCCAAGCCGATTTCCTGCCTTGCGAGTTCCTGTCCCCTGCCTCGTATAGGATCAAGCGCATAAAATACGAGTTGCTTGTTCTCCCATTCGCTCAGGACGCACATAGTTGCGGGGGCTTTCAGGCAGCGAAAATCGGAAGCAGGCCGCGCTTTGAATACTAATTGCGGAGGGCCGCCCGAAAGCGGTGCTCGCATCAGAAGCGGCGCTTTCATCGCTGAGTAGCCACCCGGAAAAACAAAATACATGAGCCACTGGCCGTCCGGGCTGAGGTGAAGAGAGAGTTTGTCCTCCGGACCGGCGATGAGAGCTTTCGCGATCTGCTCATCTACTCCTTGCCTGAAAATATCCATGCTGCCATTGCGATTGGAGGCAAACAGAACATAGTGGCTATCGGGGGTCCAATCCGAAGCAAAATCGTCACGGTCATTGAATGTGAGACGGCGGGCGTTCTTGAGGCGGTGTTCCACGATGTCGCCTATATATACATCAGCCTGCGCAAGGCCCTTTAGAGCCACCAAGTGCTTCCCGTCGCTTGTCACGCCCAAAGCTGATATCGAGCAGCCAGGCCAACGGGCGAGTTGACGAGGCTTTCCGACCACCTTCCCCGAACTCGGATCGGTGTTGGCCTCTAGAAGACTGGCACCGGATTGTCCGGAAATGACTTCGTTTCGAGAGTAAACGAGCCGTCCGTCGGGTAGAGGTATTCCTGACGTAATGTCCGGATCAGAAAAGGAGGCCGTGATTTTTCCCGTCTCCAGGTCAAGCGTCTCAACTACTGTATCTACCTTGTCTGAATCTGAAAAAACTCTTCCATAGGCGAGATGCTTGCTATCCCAGCCCCAAACCGGGCCCGCCAGATACTCGTTTGTGGCGACTAGTATCCGATGCGGCGACTCTCCGTTCGCAGCCATTAGCCAAAGCTCTTTGCCCTTTCCGCGTACAAAGACGATTTGTGAACCGTCCGGTGAGACGGCAGCTTGATTGCCACCGTCCAGAAGCTTGACCGGGGTCTGGCCCAAAATGGAAATTACCCAGACACTGTCCACGTTGGGTTGAAGACCGGTGACAGTCGCCAGCAGTCTTGTGCCGTCAGGAAACCAGCTTAGCCCGCCGATCACGGAAGCTGGCGGAACAGAGATAGGGTGCATCTCTCCGGTTCTATTCACACGCACGTAGAGCCCGGCACTGTCAGCGTACGCGAGGTACTTGCCGTCGGGCGATATTGCAGCGGCGATCAGGGAAGCTTCTGAGGAGTTCGTTGTGAGTTGCGTCTCCTTTAATTGTAGCTGTCTCCCCCAACGAGTCCAGGAACGCCACGTCACTGCCAATCCCACCAGCATCAGGAGCATGGTTCCAAGCACGATTGCTCGAGCGATGCGCAGGAAACGTTTTTGCGTGCCCCCTCGAGCCAGTCCTGTTCCCCGATGCTCTCTGCCGCTCAAATTCGTCACAGAGGGTCGCTCGTTTCCGAGTTCTTCCTCCGAGACCTCCTTGACCGGAGCGACAAAGCGATAGCCTCGCTTGGGGATGGTCTCGATGAATTTCGGGCCGTCGAGGTTGTCCCCCAGAATCTTGCGCAAAGCTGAGATGCTCTGGGTGAGGTTGTTCTCTTCGACCGCGACATCGTTCCAGACCTTCTGTATCAAGTCATTCTTCTGCACAACGTGGCCCCGGTTCTCCACCAGAACCAGGAGGGTGTCGAAGAGTCTCGGAGAAAGCGGAACAGCCGCGCCATCCTGGAAGAGGAAACGTTCAGTGCGATCCAGGCGAAACCGGCCGAACTCGAATAATTGTCGCGGCTGCGTGAACATGGTGGTTTCAGAGTTTTTTCAGGAGATTTTTAGCGTTTCCTAATGACTCCGAGTTGGTCCATGAATCATGGTCAACCCACATCTGAGGGCACTCCATGAATGCAGAACTTACCACGCGGGCCGTGGCGGCGCAAAACGGCGGTATCTCTGTCCCAGACACGAGCCAGCCAGTTTCCATCAACAATCCGGCCGCAAGAGTGACCTCGGTACTTTCCGCGTACCGGCTGCGATCTGGTGCATGCTCGTGGCCACTACCTCGGACATGATTGGAGCGTACTGGGACGTCGCCTGGCACCAGTCCATTGGACGAGATACATTCTGGACCCCGGCCCATTTGGCTATCCAGCTTTGTGGAGCACTTGGGGACCTTACTTCAGGTTTCTTGATACTTTCCACGACGTTTGGCCGTAGCTCGGCAGCATTGCAACGAAGAGCGGCAAGCGTAAAGATTAAAGATATGGGGCTTTCGCGGACCGCTTGGAGCCTTCATCGCCGCTTAGGGTGGGTTCGCCATGATCACATCCGCTCCCTTCGACAACTGGTGGCATAACGCATACGCTCTCGATGTCACCATCCTCAGTCCGCCTCACGTATTGCTGATGAGTGGGTCGATCGCCATCGACATTGGCACTTTGATTCTGATTGGTGGTTCCATGAACCGGTGCCAAGGCGATTCACGAGCGAAGTTCCGGCGGCTCTTTCTTTACGTCGGCGGGATCATCGTCATGCACGGCTGCTTCCTCATCACCGAATACACGGGGAGCCAAGCGCTGCATGGTGCGACTGCCTATCTGGCGGTCTCATTGGCTGTCCCTCTTGCAATGGTGGGCGTGTCGCGTGCGTCGGAACACCGGTGGGGAAACACCATTGTTGTCGCCGTCTACACGGCTGCTGTCTTGGCTCAACTCTGGATTCTTCCACTCTTTGCCGCCCAACCGAAACTCGGGCCGGTCTATCAAAATGTGACTCACTTCATTCCAATGGCGTTTCCGCTGTTGCTGATAGTACCTGGACTGGCGCTAGATCTGGAGAGCTACCACGACATGGAAACCATGGTTAGAGACTGCGTCGACTGGCATCGCGTTCTGGATCGTCATGACCCTTGCTTTGATCGCTGCGATGCTCACCACGCGCCTGGGGTTCATCTGGGCCAATTGGATAAGACGGGTTCAAAGATAAAAGGTCCGGTGTCGTAACGGAGTCTTTATGAGCGAGCATCGCATGTGTATTCCTTCATTTCTAATGGCGCTGTCATTGGTCGTATGCGCACCCGCAAACGCCCACGTCGGAAGCGCGGACGTATTTTACGAAAATGATGCTGGCCCTTATCACGTGTTTGTGACCGTGCGCATGCCGAAGGTCATCCCCGGCTTGGCCCAAGTCGAGATTCGTAGCGAGTCCAACGACGTTCACGAGGTTCGACTGAATGTCCTGCGTCTTTCCGGATTCGGTTACAAACTGCAAGCGGTCCCGGACTTGGCCCAACGATCACCGCAGGACCCGCGATTCTTTGTCGGGAGCGTTTGGGTCATGGAGACTTATGACTTGCAGGTGCGAATTCAGATCGATGGTGCACGGGGTAAGGCGGACCTCGGCGTACCTATACCCGCATTCGCTCAGAACACGCTGCGCATGCAGAAATCCCTCGGCGCTCTCCTGTTTGGCTGCATGATCTTCCTCTCCATCGGTATCGTGTCCGTTGTCGGTGCCTCGGTTCGAGAAGCTCAACTACAATCGGGGGAGGCCCCCACGGTGAACGGACTCCGAAGGGCTCGGACCGCCATGGTTGGGGCTTTGGCCTTTCTGCTGATCGTCGTCTGTCTCGGGAATGCCTGGCGGAAAGTAGACGCTAGCAACACTCAAGCGCAGACCTGGTCTTCTAATTCTCCGAATGCGCTGGCGACATTGCAGACGGCCGGCCGCCTTCTCCTCCGAGTCCAAGGCCAGGGCGAACTCTGGACGACATACATCAAGTCGGAGAAGTTCATTCCTGACCACGGACACTTGATGCATCTGTTCCTGATCCGCCTGCCCTATATGGATCGCATGTACCATCTTCATCCCGAGCGTATCGAAGGCGGATCGTTTCTGAAAAACTTGCCCACAGTTTTCGCTGGCAAGTACCAGATATTCGCGGATATCGTTGATGACAACGGCGTGCCATGGACTGCGGTTGGGCAAATCGAATTGCCCAACGTCGCGGGCATGCCGCTTTCAGGAGACGATTCTCAAGCATCCGAAGGGCCTCTTACACCAACCAAAGACGATGCCACATTGGCTCAGTTGCCCGACGGAGGGCGCATGATCTGAGAACTCGACTCCTCGCCATTGAGAGCCAATGTTTCGATGTCTTTTCGTTTCCGGATCGAAGGTCGAAACGGCAGGGCTGCCGAAGATCTTGAACCATACATGGGAATGGCAGGACACGCAGCTTTTGTGCGTTCGGATTGTTCGGTGTTCGCGCATGTTCATCCCGAGGGTTCGGTCTCAATGGCCGCACTACAACTGGCTCAGGCGAGTCTGCCGCCTGTCCCCCTGCGAGCTAACGAACCGCAATTGGCGAATCAAGGTGACTCCCATCTTGCGATGGAGATGACTATGAATGTATCGTCCCCGGAGGTCTCATTTCCCTACGGATTCCCCAAAGCTGGGTTGTACCGGATCTTTGTGCAGATCAAGCGCTCTGGTCAGGTTCAGACAGGAGTTTTCGATGCGCATGTCGAGTAACAGATCTTAGGTAGAAATCGAGGGGTACCGCTTTCTGCAGTTCGAGTTTTCAGCGGGAGCTAATTATGTTGAGAAGAGCTTTGCTGGACGTTGCTGGTGTCCACCCCGGTTCTGTTCGCGAAAGAACGGATTCTTCTTCACCGTATCGGCCCGTCTCAGTCGACGCTATTCGTCGCCCATGCGGATGGCTCCCTTGAGCGTCCGCTGCTGCCCAATTCCGGCTTTGATTACAACGCCTCGTTCTCCCCTGACGGGAAGTGGATCATCTTTACCTCTGAGCGCGGCGGCTCGGCCGACATCTACCGGGTGCATCCGGATGGGTCCGGCCTTAAACGATTAACCGATGATCCGGTGTATGACGATCAGGGAGCGCTCTCACCGGATGGAAAACAGCTTGCCTTGGTTTCCTCACGTGGTACTGGCTCCGCAGACATTTGGGTGCTCGACTTGCAGACGAAGAAGGTGCGTAACCTTACCCACGCCCCAGCCAATTTCCGGCCGTCCTGGTCGCCAGACGGGAAGTGGATTGCGTTTTCGTTGGATCGCAACACGGCGGTGAGGCGGGACCGCGGACAATTTGCACAATCGCATGCTGTCAGCATTTATCTAATGCGATCTGACGGAACGGACGTGCGGAGGATAACTTCCGCGTACAAATTTGCAGGCTCGCCGAAGTGGTCTCCTGATGGTAAGAGAATCGTCTTTTATGAGATGGAGATTCAAGACACGCATCTCGCCCGGATAGCGTCTTCGGGAAAGCTCGTAGATTCGCAGATCGTCACGATCGATGTCGCGACCGGAGCTCGTCAAGAGTACACGTCAGGACCGGGGCTGAAAGTTTCACCGCTACACACGCCGGCTGATGCGCGCTTTGGGAAATCCGCTAGTGGTCATGCCTACGCACTGGGATGGATATGGATACCCGTCATTGCGGGATCAGTCGCTGGCGGTAGCGCACGAATTTGCCGATGAGGTGACTGCCGCATCGCCCAAAACCAGAGTCATTACTCCACAGTATTTCGAGCCGATGAGGGTGCCATGACGCAGAAAAGCGGCGAACTGAGTTAGCAGCGCGACGGCGCCGACCATGCACTCTACAAACATCTCGACTGAAATTTCCAGAAAGGAATAGAGTCGATGAAATCCGTTCCACTAATCCGGGCTTTTGCCGCTCTGCTTGCGTTTACAACCTTCCTAAATGCTCAAGCGAAATCCGAAGAGCAAGCCGTTCGAAGAGTGGTGGCAGACTTCGCAGGGGCTATCAATCGGGGCGCCGCCAAGGCCTTTGCTGGATCCCTTCGACTGCGCTCAGGGCAGGCTCTTCGCTCCGCCTGAAAAGCGGCTGCGCTCAGGATGACGCCCCCAGTTTCTACTGAGGCTTCTGGTCGGTGTCCGTCTTCCTCTTGGAGAAGGAGCGGACGTAGTTCGCTAGATCCCAGCCCTCTTCGGTCTTGATGCGTGAGCCTTCGGGGGGCATGTCCTGATGGCCGTTCTTGATGATGTAGTAGAGTTCGGCGTCGGTGCCATCCTTGAGGGTTGCGGGATTGGTGAAATCGACGATGTTGAGTTTCATGTCGCGCGGTCTCGCCTTTGCCGTCGCCCTCTTTGCCGTGGCCCATGGCGCAATCCAGATTCCACCACTTCTTGGCCCGGGTCAGCGATTCCTGCTTGAGTCTGACGGGATTCGGTTGCTTTGGGGCTTCGACCGGCATTGCGTCGTAAGTGGGCGACTTTTGGCTGGTTGGAGTTGTGGGTTGTTGTTGCGCTGGCAGGACAGGTACGAAGAGTGGAAATGCGGGAAGCACCAGTCCAAATCTGGACACGGGAACCTCCTTCTGGTTGAAATGGATCTCACCAAAAGTGGAGCACCTTGGCGGAGCCGGGGCCGGGGGGTGATTACTCTTCGTGGTCGAGTGGCTTGCCGTCGGGGCCGACCTGAATCTCTGATTTCTTGCCGTCGGTCTGTACTTTTGCTTCGTAGGCGACCAGCTTGTCGTGCTTGGTGAGGGATTCAACTTTGAGGATTTTGCCTTTGCCGGCTTTGGCCTGGAGACCGTCTTTCACGGCGGAGGGGACGGAGTCGAGGGCGACCTGCTCCTCGACTTCGACAACGGTGCCGGCTGGGTCGATCAGAAAGTCTTTGGTGTGGCCGGAGACGGCCATTTCTGCCTCGTAGTAGGTCTGGCCGTTTTCCTTTTCCGTGGAGAAGCCTTTGATGGTCGCACCCTGACTGTGAGCGGCGACTGTCTTCTCTACGGCTGGGGGAAGATCGGTGCGCGGGATCTTCTTTTCCTGAGCGAAGAGCGTTGTGGAAAGGGAGAGGGCGATCACGATTGGAACTTTGGACATATTCATGGTTCCTCACTTCGAGGACGGGCGACCACTATTTCGGGGCAGGCCGCCCTTCCTCGTGCAACAACGGACAGATTAGACGCGCGCATTCTGAAGATTAAATGAAAGGGGCTGGAGGGTCGGTAAGTGCAAATTGGATAACTCCGCCTCGTGGCCGATGCCGTCGGTGACCGGAGGTCGCGTCGGTTTGCCGCATATGATAATTTCGATGGTCCCTTCAGAGAGATTTTCGCCGGACAATTATGGACAAGAAATTCCGTGTTTTTGCCACTTGTGACATTGGAGAAGCCATCGGCCTGTTGCGGCGGCGGGGATACGAGGTTGAGGTCTATCCGCAACCGGAGGCGCCGCCGAAGAGCCTGATCCTCGACAAGGTGAGGTCGGGCGTTGACGGGCTGATCACCACGTTGCGGGATTCGATTGATGCGGAAGTGTTTGAGGCGGGCAAGGGCAAGTTGAAGGTGGTGGCGCAGATTGCGGTGGGTTTCGACAACATCAATCGGGCCGACGCCAACCGGTACAAAATTCCATTCACGCATACCGCTGACGTGTTGACGGAGGCCACGGCGGAGTTTGCATTTTTCTTGCTGGGGGCGCTGGCGCGGAAGATGTGGACTGCCGAGCACCTGACGCGGGAGAACCGGTGGGGATACTGGCATCCGTATTTGCCGTTTTTGGGCGATGAGGTTACGGGCAAGACGGTGGCCGTGATTGGGACGGGGCGCATCGGGCTGGCGTTTATCAAGAAGTGTGTCGGGTTCGATATGAACGTGATGTGCTACGACCCGGCGTATGAGAATCGCGCGTTCGTAAAGGCGATCCAGGAGATCCATGACCTGCGGTTTGCGCGGGGGCTGGTGAAGGAGGAGGCGTGGATCAAGTACGTTCAGTTTGAAGAGGCGCTGCGGCACGCGGATTTTGTCAGCGTGCATGTGCCGCTGCTGCGTGAGGGCGAGAGTGCGACGCCGACGTATCATCTGTTCAACGAGAACACGTTGCGGCTGATGAAATCGACGGCGTACCTGGTGAATACTTCGCGCGGGCCCGTGGTCGATGAGCCAGCGCTGGCGCGGGCACTGCGGGAGAACTGGATTGCGGGGGCGGCTCTCGATGTTTATGAGAATGAACCGCTGCCGGCAGATTCTCCGCTGCGCGATCCGGCGATTGAGGACCGCTGCCGGCTGATGCCGCACTTTGCCAGCGCGGCGCGGATTACGCGGCTCTCGGTCGATCCGGACAAAGGGATGGCAGGGCGCTGCGCACAGGCGCTGATCGACGTGTTGGAGGGCAATTACGGCGGGGACGTGACCAAGATGCCCTACGTGGTGAACAAGGAAGCGTTCGGGAAGTAACCGGCACGCGAAGAGCGATTCTCATCCGGTGGGACGGGCTTGCGGGTACAATATAGCCTAGGGAGTATCGCGTAGTCTGGGGAATTTGAGGATCCGAATGAACAAGGGACAGGTCTGGGTCTTGGCTGTGTTGATGTTATGTGCTTCGGCGCTATGTGCGCTCGATTACGACGGTCGCTCAACGTTGGCGCTGGTGCCGGCACCGAAGGAAGTGCAATTGCGCGAGGGCGAGTTCCGTGTGGGGCCGAAGACCAAGATTTTCGTACAACTGGGGCATCAGTCGGAGGACCGCATCGCCGCGGAGACGCTGGCGGAAGAGGTTGCGGACCAGTCAGGGTTGAAGCTCGACATCCTGGGTATGAAGGCCGCGGGCAAGGCGGAAGGCGGCGCGATCGTGCTGGCGCGGTTGCAGGATTCCCGGGTGCGAAGATTTCTGGCGCACCAGGGGCTGAGAGCCGACGAGTTCGTTGGCCAGCAAGGGTATCTGCTGTTCTCCGATAAGTCGCATCTGATTGTGGCGGCCAACACCGGCCAGGGGCTGTTTTCCGGGGTGCAGACGCTGCGGCAGTTGTTGCGGATGGAGGGCAAAGACGTGTTGTGCCCGGCCATCGCAATCCGCGACTGGCCCAACCTGGAAAAGCGGGTCGTGACGAACGACATGAGCCGCGGAAACGTGCCGGAGATTGCGAAACAGTTTTGGTCGCCCCGAAAGTAAGGGCGATTTACATTGATAAGGCTGGGCTCTCCTCTTAACAAGGTCCATTGAAAATCCCGCACCCTTCGGCTGCGCTCAGGGCAGGCTTTCTCGCGCAAAAAGCGCGCCAGAAATGGGCACCCACGATTGTTATCCCCCGCTTGAGGTCGAAGCACTTCTGCCAACTCATCGCATAGAATCCTTGCATGTTTTCTGAGCGCACGAACTGGAAGCTGGCGCAGAACCGGTTTACGGAGGCGTTGGAACGGGCGCGCGCGGGCGGAGCGAAGATTCTGGATCTGACAGCATCGAATCCGACGAGGGTGGGATTGGAGTACGACTCGCGGACGATCCTTGCGGCGCTGGGTTCGGAGCGGGCGCTGGACTACGATGCGCAGGCGAAGGGACTGGTGCACGCGCGGGAGGCGGTGGCTGGTTATTACCGAGACGGGAGTGGTCATGGCGAGAGAGATGTTGCAAGCAACGTCTCTACGGATGCGGAGCGGATCATTTTGACCACCAGCACTAGCGAGGGGTATTCGTACGTTTTCCGGCTGCTGTGCAATGCCGGGGACGAACTGCTGGTGCCGAAGCCGAGCTACCCGCTGTTTGAATTTTTGGGGGACTTGCAGGATGTGAAGCTGGTGCCATATCCGCTGATTTATGACCACGGGTGGCAGATGGATTTTCCGTCGATGGAGAAGGCGGTATCGGGGCGCACGCGCGGAGTGGTGGTGGTGCATCCGAATAATCCGACTGGGTCGTATGTGCGGGCGGGAGAAGTCAAGTTGCTCAATTCGTTTTGCCGCGCGCATGGGCTGGCGATGATTGTGGATGAGGTGTTCCTGGATTATCGGGTGGATGATTCTCAGGATAATTCCGGGCGAGACACAAGGTCCCTCCACGCGCCTTCGGATCGGCATTCGCCGATCCAAAGGCTTGGTCGGGATGACAAAGTTCTGAGACCCGCAATGAGCTTTGCAGGCAACCAGGAGGTGCTGACGTTCACGCTCAGCGGGTTGTCGAAGATTTCTGCCTTGCCGCAGATGAAAGTGGCGTGGGTGGTGACGGGCGGGCCGCCGGAAGAAGCTGCCGCTGCCATGGCGCGGCTGGAGGTGATTGCTGATACCTATCTTTCGATGAATGCACCGATTCAGTGGGCCTTGCCCGCGCTATTGCGGCAGAGGAAGAGTATTCAGCGGCAGCTGCTGGAACGGGTTCGCGCGAATCTGGCGGAACTGGATCAACAGCTCGCAGGCCAGAAGGCTTGTGAGAGGTTGAGCATGGATGGCGGATGGTATGTGGTTTTACGAGTTCCTGTGACGCGGTCCGACGAGGAACTGGCGGTTGAGTTGGTGGAGGAAAAGTCAGTGCTGTTGCATCCGGGACACTTTTATGATTTTCCCAGCGATGGCTATTTCGTGCTGAGTTTGATTACGCCGGAAGCAGATTTCGCGGAGGGGATGAGTCGAACGTTGCGGCATCTGGAGTGATTCGGGCGCCAACTGCGCGGGTCCCCAGGGCATCTTATTTTGCCGTTATAGGAGGACCAATATGCACCGTGGAAATAAATATGTAGGCGCGCTGTTTCTGTCCGCTGCGCTGATGGCGCCGCTTGGCGCTGAGGCCGTGCTCGCACCCCAGGACGATCGAGATCACGAACGGCATGAGCAGGAAGAACGAGAGCGAAGGGTCTACGACCGGGATCATCACGACTATCACACCTGGGATCAGCGCGAGGACGGGATGTACCGGCACTGGTTAGAGGAACGGCATGAGGCGTACGTCGACTTCGAGCGACTGGAGCGTAAACAACAGCGTGCCTACTGGAAGTGGCGGCACGAGCATGAAGAGCACGAGGAGCACGAGCACCAGCGGTAGAAATTGAGTTCAGCAGCGGGGGACTTGTCCCCCGCTTCTTTTTTGGGTTGGACAATTCTAGCGGGCGGATTTATTTCGACCAGGGCTATCGAAATTTTGTTGTAGAACGGGATGAGTGTGTGGGAACGCTCTAGCGTTTGACCAGGAACGGGTTGCTCTCACGCTCTTCGCCAATCGTAGTCAGCGGGCCATGGCCGGGAACTACTACGGTTTCATCTGGCAACGCCAGGACCGTGTCGTGCAGGGAGTGCAGGATTTTCTGCATGGAGCCACCGGGGAGATCGGTGCGGCCAATGGAGCCGGCGAACAGGGTGTCGCCAGCAATCAACTTTTGTTCTGCGGGGAAATAGAGGCAGATGCTGCCTTCGGTGTGGCCGGGGGTATGAAGGATGCTGGCGGTGTGAGATCCGGCGGCGACGGTTTCTCCGGTGGTCACGCTGCGGTCGATATCAACCCTGCCGGGCGAGGGCATGCCGATCCACGCGGCTTGCACGTCGAGCATTTTCAGCAGGGCGTAGTCATTCTGGTTGAGGAGGATGGGGGCGCCAGTGGCGGCGCGGAGTTTCATGGCTCCGCCGACGTGGTCGATGTGGGCGTGGGTGATGACGATCTGCTTGACCTGCAGATTGTGTTTGCGGATGACAGCCTGGACGTCTTCGATGTCGTCGCCGGGGTCGATGACCATGGCTTCGTGAGTGCCCTCGTCGCCGATGATGGAGCAATTGCATTGCAGCGGGCCGACGGGGAGGATTTCATGGATCATGGGAGTATTGTAGCGAGAGAGGGGTAGCTCACGGGCGACAGTCCCCACTTCTCGCAAAGGACGCGAGAAATGGGGCACCCCGCGTCCGTTAATGTCGCGCGCGGTTTCAGGCCTCCCTACAGGACGCGGCTTCAACTCTATGCGCCCTACCCGCCAGTGAAACTGGCGGGCTATGGTCAGTTGTCCCCACGGGACGGTCGTCGCGGTGGACAATCTCGCCTGCTAGTTTGATCGCGGGACTTGCCGGGCGGGGGGCATCGGGGAGACAATACGGGCCGTACCGGGGGAGGGTTGTGGCTGCAAAGTACCGACAGCATGGGTATCAGGACAGCGACCGCGAGCCGCGCAAGGGGTCGGGTGAGAAGTCGGGGGCGCCGCCACCGAAGCGCGACAATACGTTTGGGCCACGGCCGGTCAATATGCCTGGGACACGGGCAGTGTCGCGGTGTGCGCAGTGCGGCACGGTACTGCAGGGGATGACCAGCGACGGGAAGTGTTCGAAGTGTGGGTTTGAACTGCATTCCTGCAAACAGTGCATGTATTTTGATCCGGGGAGCCGGTTTGAGTGCATGCAGCCGGTCAAGGAACGGGTGGCGAAGAAGGACGCGCGGAATGAGTGTCCGTCGTACGAGATGCGCGTCAC